>Ga0307517_10000186_pt1 | contig 104279 bp, 94 predicted proteins | sample 23_EM_MG_FD_194515 | JGI IMG/M metagenome (GOLD analysis project Ga0307517, IMG submission 194515) | Populus trichocarpa ectomycorrhiza microbial communities from riparian zone in the Pacific Northwest, United States - 23_EM | ecosystem: Host-associated > Plants > Roots > Unclassified | place... | reverse complement strand
GTCTAGAGTCCATAGCATCGAGAAATCGCTGTTTCTGTGCATAATCTGAGATGGATCCATTTGGAAGAGATCCTTTGAGGTCCGCTAGCTCTCCAGCTATCTTCGTTATGCGTGCTGGCTGTCCACCAGCTGTCTGGCGGACATTCTGCCACTTGTGATAGGTGTCATCGGTGTTTGTAGAGGCTTCGAATAGCTGCTGAAAGCGGTGTGTCAGCTGCGGTAGGGTGAGGTTCTCTTCCTCTGTGTCTAGTGTCTGGAATGCGTTGTTTGCTTTTCCTTCTGTGTAAAAGCCGTAGTAGTCTGCCACTCCAGGGGTGTCATCGTTCAGTCCAGATCTCGCCAGGTACTTCTTGACTGTTCTGAGCCATCGCTTGAGTTTGTCTGGTTTGAGGTCTTCTCCTTCACCGCTAAAGAAAGGCGGTTTAGGGGGCTTAGGAGGGGGCAACCTGGCCGGACCTGGGTCTGCCATGGTGCCTGTAGGTGGGTCTGGGGCTGGAGGTGGTGGGTCTGGTCGTTCAGGGGGCTCTCTGGCGCTCCTGGATCTTGAGGGTCTTTCTGGTGTGTCTGGGATGAATGTACCGGGTAGTGATTGTTCTCTATGCTCTCTAGAGGGCGCTCTAGTTGGTGTCTGACTTCCAAAGACTCCTAGAATGCTGGGTGCTCGCCACCTGCTTGTTGTGGGGCGTTCTGGTGGGCGTTCAGTTTCCGAAGTTTGCTGTGCTGCTGCTCTTGCTGCTGCTCTTTCCTCAAGCCGCCGGGCTTCTCTTTGAATGAGTTCCTCAGCTGTGAGGTTGTGGTCTTCGTCTGAATCTGTATCTAGATCTCCTGGGAGGAGGTGAGTGGTTCTTGCTGGTGTATCTGTTGAGCCTGGCGTGGGCCCAGGGGTTGGTTCCTGTGTGGTTGGCTCTGGAGTATCGTCTGTGGGTTCTGCTGAAGGACGATTGTAGGCCCTGCCGGACCTGGTAACGCTTCTGCTCCTGCGTTCTGCTATTGTGAATGTAGCACCTGAGCCGGGAGTTCCTTTCCCTGCCGCTCCTGCTTCTAACTAGTTATCAAGATACTGGGAGGGTGATCAATCCTACCAGGCTGTTCCCAATCCTGAGAACAAAGGGTTTTCACCTGCTGTAGGCAAAAGAATGTAACAGGTTGATTCCTGTCTAACGAAAATACAATAGGACCGGCGATAGACCTGCTAGCGCTGGTGCTAAGGGAGGCTTCAAGGGACCGGTGGCTTTAGAAGGATAATAGTTGAAGGACAAATTGGGCTAAGGGACTCAGGGATTGCCGTTCAACCAAGTGTATTCTTAGACTGAAGGTCTGTCGAAGTCTGCTGTCTCCTGCTAGCCAGGAGACTGGTTTAAATACAAAACCCAAGAGCGATAACCTTCCTGCAATCACGATCATTACCAGTAGCTGCGCACATACCGGAATCCTGTAATCCTGCAAGACCAAAGAAAGAAACAAACAAACAGTGCTCAGCCTTCGCCAGTGTTACATGACCATTCCATACCCGGAATCCTAAATATAAAATTCCAGCAAAGCAAACTAAACATAGCAATACGGTAGCATAGCCTATCTGACTCAGAGACAGTGGCGCAGCTGAAATCAAATCAAAGAAACCAAATATAAATCAAGTTAAACATAGGAGATCCTGCACTGCCCGCTCCTGTGTACCGTTACCGGAACATGTACACATGTTACCCCGCCGGTGCCACATGGCGCGAGCAAATAAAGGACTATATCATAGCTCGCCCTCTGGACCCTGGGCACCTAACCGAATCGCAAGTTGATTCAATTATATCGTTTTATCCTGGCCTTTCGCCAGTCAGGGAGCGCATTGAGCTCATCAAACGCCAGCATCACGCAGACGACGTTTGGGAACTCATCCGGCATCTGAAGATCCTGGTGAAAGATTGGTCCAAGAAACTGCAGACGTCCAACGAGCGTCAAAGGGCTGAGCGGGATGGTCGTGGCGACGTTGCGGAACCTCCAAGTAAGTGTTATCCATCTTTATTCACTTAGCCCCGCACTAACAGGTGTTGCCAGTGGCTCTTTCCGATTGGGATTCCCCGTATTCCCCTCGGGCTGTGAGAATCCATATCGTTCGTCGAACGAGAGCGCCGGCTGCCCCGCATCCTTTCCTCGGCCATCCCTGGTGTGTAAGAGATTCGGACCAGGGAATCGCCTGGGGGGTCCTGGCTACCCCGAGCATCAGGGATCTGCTCCGGGTGGTAAGAGGGCAAGACGTCGAAGAGGAAATCAACTGCCCCCGGTATCTGATTGGTGCGACAGGTGAGGGTGCTACCAAACTACGTCAGGACCCCGAAGATCCTCTCCCCCTGCGCCAGCTCATATTCTTGAATAGAGATGACCACATTCGTGCGTGGCTTCTCGCTAACAATGGCCACGATCCCCTGGACCTCATAGTTCCTGAGTGACATCCCGAAGATTGCCATGACCTGGACAAGACGCCCGAGCCTCCCAATGGGAGGTACACCTTTTTCGACAGCGACGTCTGGGATGAATGGGCCGGTGCTGAAGATGCGGCGCGGGAGAATCAGGAGGAGGAGGAGTGGATTGACGAGGATGAATGGCTACAGGCCGAGCAAGAGGGAGCAACTCGGGCGCCTCCTGGTGCTGGCGTTATCGTTGTGGACGATGGAGAGGTAAGTATCTAGACTGAACATAGACTCAGATCAAAATAAGATAGCTAATTGTCGATGTAGGACCAGTCACCGGGAGTCCCGGGCCCCTCAAGGCGCCGGAGCAATATTCCATTGCAAATGGAGGAGCCGGCGAGCTCTAATCGATTTGCACCGGGGTCGGGGGTGCCCTCTGGTACGTCTGGGCCTTCCGAGTCAGAGATGCTGCAAAAACTCCGGAAATTTGCGCAGGAGAACCCCTGGGCAACGAATTTCCTGTCGAATCCTGGGCTCGTAACTTTGAGGCCTCAAGGGAACGATGGCGCTGAGGACACACCACCTGCCGGACCTATGATTTGCGATGAGCGCCCCGTCTCACCTCCGGCTGCTCCACCCGCCAACCTCGATCTCTCGACTCCTGAGAGATCAATAGAACATCCCTCTCCCACGACTCAACTGCCACCATCTACCACCAAAGTGGCCCCGACACAGCCACCGGCATCCGTGACACCCCCGGCACGCGGATCTTCAATTCAGAGTTCTGAGCGCGCCCCAGAAAACACCCCATCCGCACCTGGAATACCCCATTCTGGAAGACATCACCCTGGTGGGAAATAATTGGAGATTTCCTAGTTTCGAGTTTAATTCTTTTTTCATTTTTACCCCAAATACCCAAATACCTTACTGTATACTAGATCTAGTTTTCTTTTTAGAGTCCCGAATTTTCCGCCTGGGAATCGTAGCCACTACTCGTAGGTGTTAGGACTCGAGTAATGATACCATTGCGCACCCTTGCTTCAGCATCTCTCATCCTTACGTCCCCTTATGCTGACTTCTGATACCTTTTTCCTGATTGGGCATGCCTTGTATTCTCGGTCCATAACTAGGCTGGCGTCAGCCAACCGATCTAAGGTGTCCATGACGTGAAAACTGAGATCTAGAGATTTAGTTGTGTTGATTGGACGTCCGGAGATGAGGTTCGATATATCTAATCAGCTTTAGGCGTCGCGGGTGTCTTGCTAGAATTAGTGTCGCTAACGGATACTCCTTGAGGCTAGTTTTGGCTTAGGCTCCAGCGACATTAGCGACGCCTCCTACATTAGCGACGCCTTGTATTCAGTCGAACCTTTTCATACCACAGTCCAGACGAACATCATACCTGAGCTTGTCCAGAGTACGAACATAATGTTGAACAAGCAGAAAACCCCTTTTTGCAGGCGAAAAGATGCTTTCAATACCGAGTGATACTATGTGATCCCCCCCACAAGACATAGCGTACAAGACCTGACGCCTTCCATTGAACACCAACCACAAACTCCTAATCTTCACAACACGCGGGATACATTACACTTTTCTACTTTCTAATTCCTATCGTCTCCGAAGAAACCTTGGCCTATCGTCCAGTACCGTATTCCACAATGTCTAGACAACCTCAAGGCCAGTCACTCAGCCAGCCTGCTCCTCGAGTAGGCAATCTGTACTGGGGTAGACGCGACGCTGTACCCGCCGATAGAGGATCCAGATCAGGAATACGGCGGACCGAATCAGGCAGCTCCGATAGTACACAAACATTGCCGGCCGAATCGGCCAGCTCCCACGGTGCACAGTCACCAGGTCGGAATTCTTCCCCAGCACAAATCACAAGACGTCTTGTATCACGACCTGCGAAGCGCCCAAGAAGGAGTACATTACGGACCACGGCGTATATAGAACCCGAGGGGGAACCTGACGCACAACCACATATAGAGACAGTTCGTCTGAGCGATGATAGCAGCGATGAGTACCAGAACTTGCACAGATGTGATCAAACTGAATCAGACACAGAACCAGACGCAGAAGACAATCACATTCCAGATGAGGACACTGCACCAGGGACTCGTCGCCGCTCGCGAACTGCAGACAGACGACAAGCAAACACCCGGGTTTCGACAGTGTGAGTTTCGACCACCTCTGGATCGCAGGGGGCAGCGCCAGTCAGGCGCACCCCAGCTGCTCCACGACGTATAATCCAAGGTAGTGCGTACACTGCACCCACGTTCACATCTTCCAGTGTACCACCGTATTCGTCGCCGCTAGCCACCCACAGTGTCACTACGTCTGGAGTCAGAAGCTCGAGTCCTCCTGGCGATCCGTGAACGCCACAACACGAGCACATCTGGCCGGGTACTAACTCACAGCGAAATATAGCCACAGGAGCTCAGGCTGCTGTAACAACGCAGGCCAAGACTCTCATTATCCAGTACACCCTGTTTGTTAATCCACTACCAGCGCCCACTACTTTGATGTCCGAGGTCCACCGTTCTTGGCTGAAGGCTCTCGATGACATATCCAACGCAGGAACTATTGAAGCATCGGAGGCAAGCATAAAAATAGTAAGTGAACACTAATACTCAAACATCACGCACACCGCCGGGGGTGCTTACTAAATGTGACAGATACGCGCAAGACACTCTGCAGTAAGATCTCAGTTTGTTTTCGACGTAAAGGACCACATTAGAAGATTGTACAATCTCCCAGGAGACCCAACGGCAATTGCGGGTAGAGTGGACTACCTCCTTGAGAGGGATAGATTTATGTGCTCCACGAGAGGGTATGAGGTAAGTGTGGGCTTTGTGATAGCCCGGCCAGAACTAATGCGTATGAACTTGACACAGCAAGTAACGAATCGATTCCTCGCGCCCTAGATCCCCGAGGCAATATGGGGAAAGAACTTCAAGGGCAAGAAAATGTTTGGGATTTCCGAACTGGATTTTCTTGGTCGGATCAATGGCACCATGGTTTGCTTAACCTGTGCCATACTCTGCCATACTCTACGAGCGTGGCAAACAGGAGTCTATCTTGAAACATGCGACTTCAGGCCCGAGGCAGTAGGAGGTGAGCCTGACCCCGAACCCGGCATCCACTCGTTCCGGCTAGGATACTAACATGACGTTGAGCTCGGAAGACATTTTTGGACACCAGCACCAGACGTGGGCCTCTTGCCCAGACTGGGTACAGACTATAATCCTTAAGAACATTCGCGAGACTATCAAAGCCAAGATTCAGAAGGAGCATAGGATACGGGAAGATCGCTGTGAAGGGTTTACTGACGACTGGGCTGCAGTCGCCGCCGAGGTTCATAGTCAGCCGTCGAGTCGGCCCCCGCCGTGTGGGACTCCACGGATTCAGAGTCAGCTGTCGAGTCGGCCCCCCCGCGTGGGACTCCTCGGATTCACAGTCAAATTTCCAGCAACCTGCGTATTGGGACCCTGGCGGGCGCCCTGGATAACCGAAACGCTTCCTAGGAAACTGGCGCGTCTTCCGATTTCGGCCAGGCATCGCCCACCCGGCTCCTGACCTTTCTCGATTCCGATCTGCAGACGCCGGACAGCTCACAGCAGGTGGCCGTGGGGCTAACTTTGGAGAATACCGTGACTCTTACTACATTGCGACACCTCGCGCTCAGCCTTGATGATCTTGAGCCGCCAGAGGAGGCCGCTATGGATACCGAGCTGTGGGATATAGAGCAGGAGCAAGGTGTGAGCAGTGATGCGTGTAGTTAGGAGATTGAGAATGAGTAGCATAGCTGTAATAAATGATATTGGGATGCGGTCGGTCTCACATGTGGGAAAGGGTACACGGATGAGATTAGTAGTATTGATATGAGGGCGTTAAGCTAAGTCATAGAATTTAGAGTTGAATTAATGAGAGCCACGTATCAGAGGGGCATCTCGGCTATCTGGATACGGTAAAACTCATCAGGAGAGCGTTAAGAATAAGAGAAGTCTGTACGTGTAGGATCAGGTATTAGACTTAGTTCACGATGCATCCGAGAACACAAGGCGACGTCTAATAGAGTCACGATTGGATCAGGACGCGACATGTATATGGGGTGAGATCAGGAAGAAGTGACGAGACGTCAGGACCGGAGAGATCAGGATCGTGGGATCCGGACGAGGGAGGTGGGAGCACAAAACATCGGGATACGAGGTGGGAAGATGCACGAATCTCTGACGTTTGGTGAGAAGGAACCGGCGTCTGGGCAGGAGAGTCTAGGATCTCAAGGTGTCAGGGCCGGAGAGTCCTGGATCTGAAGGCGTCAGGGCGGGAGAAGCCTAGATCAGGCGACGTCAGAACGCAAAGGCGGTGCACCAGACGCAGTCAGGACGCACAGGACGTAGGGGTCCGTGTTGGGATGGCGTCAGGATGGACGGCGCTAAGTAACGCAAAATCAGGACGCAATGTAGGATCGACGTAGCGTCCTGATTCACGATTAGCGTTCGGGCGTCAGGTGCGTCAGATGCACCGGACGCATAGGACGCAGGGTATTATTTTTGCTGATGTTGTGCTCTTCGTCGGAATCTGTATCTAGATCTCCTGGGAGGAGGTGACTGGTTCTTGCTGGTGTGTCTGCTGAGCCTGGCGTTGGCCCAGGGGTTGGTTCCTGTGTGGTTGGTTCTTGAGTATCGTCTGTGGGTTCTGCTGAAGCACGATTGTAGGCCCTACCGGACCTGGTAACGCTTCTGCTCCTGCATTCTGCTATTGTGAATGTAGCACCTGAGCCGGGAGTTCCTTTCCCTGCCGCTCCTGCTTCTAACTAGTTATCAAGATACAGGAAGGGTGATCAATCCTACCAGGCTGTTCCCAATCCTGAGAACAAAGGGTTTTCACCTGCTGTAGGCAAAGAAATGTAACAGGTTTATTCCTGTCTAACGAAAATACAGTAGGACCGGCGATAGACCTGCTAGCGCTGGTGCTAAGGGAGGCTTCAAGGGACCAGAGGTAAGCGATAATAGTTGAAGGACAAATAGAACTCAGGGACTCAGGGATTGCCGTTCAACCAAGTGTATTCTTAGACTGAAGGTCTGTCGAAGTCTGCTGTCTCCTGCTAGCCAGGAGACTGGTTTAAATACAAAACCCAAGAGCGATAGCCTTCCTGCAATCACGATCATTACCAGTAGCTGCGCACATACCGGAATCCTGTAATCCTGCAAGACCAAAGAAAGAAACATAGCTCAGCCTCCACCAGTGCTACATGACCATTCCATACCCGGAATCCTAAATATAAACTTCCAGCAAAGCAAACCAAACATAGCAATACGATAGCATAGCCTATCTGACTCAGAGGCAGTGGCGGAGCTGAAATCAAATCAAATAAACCAAATATAAATCAACTAAACATAGGAGATCCAGCACTGCCCGCTCCTGGGTACCGTTACCGGAACATGTACACATGTTACACCGCAGCCTCCAGGGCCAAAGTCTTCTTGACCGTCCGACTAAGAGCCAGACGCGACCTTGCCACTCTGGCGGCAGAAAAAGTTGAGGAACCTTGCGTAACCAGGACAATCAACCTCCGAAGGAAGACTGACCGTAACAGCTAACAGACCGATGGGAAGAAAACCACCGACCTTGCAACTGTACCGAACGGAGGAAATCCGTCGACCTCAACCAATGGAGGAAGAAGCCGATCCGTTAACCACCAAAGGAAGGAAGAAGCAGAGTGCAAGCCGACCGAAGGATGAAGAAAGCAGAGGGGAAGATGAGGAACCTCAAGATTCCCAACGATCGTGATGGAAAGGAAAGAATTAAAATCAAGCAGAGCACAGCAGAGTACCTGAAGTTAAAGACCTGAAGCTATTGTAAGTGGGGGCGATAAGGAATCAAGGAAGCTAACTCCTTCAAAACCAGAATGTGACAGATCACAAGGAGGTTACGTGGCCAATTTTCAAAAAAGAGGGAAAATAGGGGGGAAGAAGCATGGTTATACTTGTGTGTATGACACTGTTTTTCTTGTAAATACGTAAAATATGATATACTAATTCACAAATAGGCGTGGTTCCCACTACTTTGATACAGTAGTGTAATAGTTATTCTGCCGTATAAAGTGTCCCACTTTGGATAAGTTGGTTCATATAATTAAAGCTTGAGCAGGTGCGAATGATATCGCTTTTAGTGGGAAAGGCGAGTATCATAATAGGCTGTGGTTCAACTTAGCAGCGGATCTTATTCCTCTACTACTGGGGCCGTGGAGCTCAAGCAATAGTCTAGGCTGCTCTCCATGTTGGCATAATATTGCTACGGTAATTCCTAAGCTCGACTGGCGGCTCAGTTTAGTGTCTTGCCTATGAAGAGCTTGCGGAAGGTTTGAGATAGGTGGGAGGATTGCGACTCACATCCCGCTCAGGCTTTGAGGCTTGACCAGAGCGGCCCCAACAGAACCCGGCTTAGTCAAGGCGGGCTTGACCCAACGCAACTAGAGCCTCATTTCATGTTCGCTTACCCACCGTAATCCACAAAGCCTTACATCCGCCCAAGCGCCTTTCCTTCTCAAACGAAGGAACAACACCACCGTAAAATCTCATGAAAGTCGGAATGGCACTGGTGATGATTTTCTTGAAGGTGCCCAATCGCCACTCACTATACTCGCTCGTCTTTGCCAAGAATACCTCCGTGAGCCGAAAGTTTGGTGAGAACACCAGCATAATATCGGCTGGCGGAGGTATTCTTGGCAAAGACGAGCGAGTATGTTTAAACCGTGACGAATTGGAGTTCCCCGTGCCTTCCTGTTGGTTCAGCTACCTTGCTCGAGTAGTCTCACCTCAGTTAGCTTCAGTGTATTTTTCCCGGCTTTCTTAAGAATACATGGTAGTGCAAGCCAGATCCTACCACAAGAGCTATGGTATGCTAGAATAATTGAACCTTACCCTAAGGCGTCACCAAACCAGAGAAAACCGACAGCTTGTGCACGAGGCTTGGGGCAAAAAACGAAAAAGGGAAAGAGCGCCGGGCGTCCAAGTCCGATTTCAATTAATAGTATTCCATCCAAAGCCTTACCTTTGCTGCCCTAAACCTGGACTGCAAATCCTTGCCCGACCAACCAGGTAAAGGAACAACTGCACCGGCCGTCTTGGGAGCTATGAGCATGCGGGTAATTACGCAACGTTTCCTTACACCCGCATGCCGGTAGGTTAAGCGACGACCTGACTGGCGCGTGGATGAGCCTCTCCCTTTTTGCCAGACTTCCTGAAAAACTCTTTCAACCCTTTTTTAAGACTCTGGTCTCTAATTCCGAAGGTACTTATAGCGAGCGACATGACCGCCCAGCGTTTACATTAAACGAGAAAGTAAGCTAGTCGGGAAAAATGGCCAGAGCCCCCACAGCAAAAACCACGGCAATGGTGATAACATTTCCGGCCACAGATCCGGCAGCTATCGTACAAGAGCACTACGTCCGCACCGAGTTCGTAAGGCGTTGTGATTCAAGCCACTCCCTAACCTCCACGCGCAGCACCTACAACTGTTGCAGCAGCGCAGCATTCACCTCCTCATTCAATCCACACCGAGACTCTTTAGCACTTATTTTCCTACCTTGCTACCCCACTGCCTCGCTGCTAACCTATTCTATTACCCCTACGGGGGCCCCGCTTGCCATTCCTAAGTTGATGCAATCCCTCTCCATCGCACAGGGCAAATCCCCATTACCCAGGCCACCATCGCAACATTCCCACTCGTTTCCGGTACCGCTAACCCCGCGCTCATGCCCTCGATCCCCGGCAAACCATGCACCAGCCCCCCCTATCCCCTTCGAGTCCTACTTCAGGCTATTCCAGAAAACTGGTTGGAGATGACCCGGCCCGCACAAGATAAAGTTAATAGCACGATGAACATCCCATCTCGGCAAGGTTCCGACCTATGCACATGACATCATCCCGGCAGGGGTTGAGTCGCCAACGGAGAGCGCAAGGGAACCGTAGGCACCTAGCTACCTGATGTGCTCCCGCGCCCTGGGATGGGCGGAAGAAACGCTGTGTGAAAGAACATGATGGAGGGCTTCGTTCGCATAACCAAGTTCAGGATGGGACAGCCGCAGATCACGGAGGGCCTTTCGGAAGAGATTATACATAGAGCTGGCTTTGTTAATCGCGGTGAGGGGAGAAACAATGAAAGCCCGGATGCCCTGGAACCTGTAGGGGGACCTCACTCATAGGGGTCCAGATGAACGGCCTGCGGAGGTTAGGGTTTTTGGGCTTGGTGCATTTGCCCGCGCTAGCAATGTTTCCCGGAGAGTTGGTGGTTCGGGTATTGGTGGAGTAGCTATCCCAAGGAGAATTGGATCGCTACATGGGTGGGGTGTTATTGGCGGCAATGCTAATATCTGGGCTCGGCATTTCTCCAGGCCTCTGGGATGGGGAATGGACAAAGGACCCACCCGCGGTAATTTCGTTGCTTCGCAGCGCTGGCTTTTGTGAGTACCATCTCCAAAGCTCCAGTGCAATCTGCCGCACCCCCGTAACTACCCAACAAAAACATATCCTTCCAACACCCAACCTCCTGTTTCCCGCGCCTTGTGATTCCCACATTACCTGACTCCCCCAAAAGCCCCCGAAACATGAGTCTGTCAGTGGCCCTAGTTCTAGTTGTTCGAGTACGGCAAATTGGTTAACAATCGATTATACTGGATTTAGCCGCCTTTGTTATCATGGGAGTGTATGGAGGAGTAATGCTAGGCGTGGGGATACCGAGATGAGTGTGGTGATCCGTGAAAGGATCAGAACGTGCAGTGTTCGCAGCCGTCCGGGGCCCCCGTGGGGCCCGGCGGGGGGACTGCCAAGAGCCCGGGACGAGACGTGGTCCGTCCTCGTCTTTCATTCCTACTTGTCGGGCAACTTTAGAAAATGACCGGACGGGACGACAAAATGCCGTCCGTTCTCGTCCTTGAACTTCGAGGACGGCCGTCATTAGGAAGGACGACGAGCCCCATGATGTGAGACATCTTCTGGTATGGGACGGTAAGTGCCTACATAGGACCGCCGGGGATGATGGGGGACGGCAGGCGGCGGAAAACAGCGGAAAACATCGGAAAACAGCGGAAGACGGCGGGGAACGGTGGGGAACGGTGGGGGACGACACAATGTCGTCCGTCCTGGTCCTTGGCGCTTACTTGTCGGGCAAGTTGAGAAAATGACTGGATGGGACGGCACAATGTCGTCCGTCCTCGTCCTGGCCCAGGACGGACGGACTACGGCGAACTATAGCGACCAAAACCGCCACCATACCCAAATCTTAAAACTTAAAAATCGAAAAAGGTAAAAAGTCCCTCGACTACTAGAATTTCGTAATTCAAGAGTTTATTTATAATTATCATAATTGGTAGGATTGGGTAATGAGCATGCACAGACGAAGAATGAAAAGAAAAGAAAGAGTAATTGAAACAAAACTTGAAAAACCAAGAGGAAACTGAGGCTGTAAAATGAGAATTTAGAGGAAGAAGGCATGTAATCAAAGTAGTGCTGAGTAGGGATATTCCATTGCCAATTGAGCAAAGTGCATGATACACTCAAGGGTGGATGCAGTGTCCCCGGGCCAGTCGTAATGGGAAAAGGATATAGCCAACGGATTGCTTGGTCAGAGACTATAACTCTCCACGCATGGGTTCTTGAGCCATGGGTATATACCACTACCCAGCTCCCCTTTTGGACGTAGACTGACTATGACAGCAAACAGTGAAAACAAAGCCAAATGGCAAAGCATCAAGAGTTCTCTCACTAAAACGATTGCACACTCAAGAGCGAGGAACTCACTTCATTCAACCACAACACACTACTACCATCAACTATCTAGCAGTGAAACGGGAATATATATTAACCACTGGCACAACAATATCCTATCCCATCATGAGCCACTACTCATCCCCATACCATTCTACCTGAGACGTCCATACCCCCGTGCATACACCTGGTCGGGGAACGAAAGCAACAAACTCCCACGGCGAACAGCCTCCGGACTTTCTAGCTGTTTCATGCTGGCCCCATAGAATTCCTACTTTTCTCCCATGTTTCCTGCTGGCTGCACGGTCACAAAACTCTTGTGCATTCCTGCATTCAAAATGATTTCCCCAAACAAAGAAGCCCGATGCCTAAGAGCATTTCTGAAGCCACAAAAAAAGGTACTGCCAGGTTATTTAAAAAATAAAGGGATATAGGGGCGACATGCTGAGCAGCATGGCATGGCTTTCCAACGAGCCCAACAATGAGATCCTCAAGCTTGCTACAGTGCTCATTCTTCGCTGCCCTACCTGTTGAAGTGCCCATAAGGTATGCTGTTAGCCCGTTGGGCAGGTAGGAGAGATACGGTTATTAGGCATGCGGCTTGGTAGTTTCCAGGTGGTTAGGAACCCCGCACTGGGTTTTTGCTTTTACATCCCCTGCTGTTAGGAATATTATCTTCGATGCATAGCTTGTCGATCGTCCTTCGCATATGGTATTAGGTATCGGGTATCTGGTTCCATTGTTTCTTTCATTCACTAGCTTGGTAGATTTATGGGGGTTGGCACATGCACGGGGCATATGCACAGGTCATGCACTTTGGGATCATAGAGGATTCTTCGATTTCAGCATTGTTCTAGATCGCATGTGATCGATGGAGATTTGTTTTGTTACCGGCATGGGTTTGGTTAGAGTTCCTTGAGTTTCAGGGGTTTTTTTTGCTGCTTGCCAGATGGAGAGATATATCTCCCGGCCTGTGCACAGCTAGAGAGGGGGCAGTCATCTAGTCTGATACCTGGAATCCCATGGTTGTTAGTTTGGGGTAGGACCGGTTTAGGGTTGTGCCTTCCACTTGTGGGTTTTTCCCGTTGTGTGGGTTTTTCCTGTTTAGTGCGTTTGTGCGCTCTCTTCTGTATTTAAGTCTGAGCTACCAGTAGAGAGCTCCCTGAATTGTTCATCGAACATCACACATACCACAACCACCACTTACATGCTTTTCTCCTGGACTTTGCGCCGTGACCTAAGTTACGCTACCCCAGTCATGATTGGGTCTTGAGCGAGCTGCCATCAGTGTGCCGCTATCATAGTCCGCCATTCCTCTATCGCTCGCTGCGCCACTTAGAGCATGCAGTAATTGCACTTTGGATCTTTTGTTCCTTTGTCCTTTCCTTTTGGCTTTATCACTATTGAATATCACCGGCGATTACTGCACACACATGTATACTTTGTCTTTGTACCTTTCCTATCTTTCTTAGTTGTTATCTACTAGTTCCTTTGTCAGTCATTATGAATCACTGAGGAGGGGCTAGTATACCTGGTTTTGTATACTAGGCGGAGGATTCGCTGACATGGCCGGAAATGCTCAGGAAGCAAGGCGGAGAATGGGTCAGAAGGCAGTGCATGTTAGAGACGGAGAATGCCTCTGGAAGGACCCCAGGCAGAGCAAAGTTCTCTGTGTCTTTAAACCGTCTGTTTGGCCGTAGATAAATCGATAGGCAAGCAAGAAACAGATCCGCACAATAGACAGACCTCTGGTCCTTGGTTTCTTTGTACTTCTTCATTCGCCTCATCCATCTTTCCCTATCAGCATCTCATAACAATAATCACTACCCATTACACATACCTCTGCTCAGGCCCCACTTCTAGTTATTTCGAGATATATTGTTGACAATCATTGCTAGAGACCAGTGTTCCCAAGCATCCAGTCCGCCCTCTAGGAACCGCAAGGACTACAGTCCCTAACGTCCCAGCGGCCTGTCTCAAGCTGTTGGGCAAGAGTGTCCGTCCTTTGGGAACTACCTTTTGAGAGGGTGACTGTAGGGCCCTGCAGTCCTCAACGAATCGGTAACTCCCGAATCCTACCTGCAGTCCTCACGGGTCATCTGCTGTTCTCACCCGTCATCTGCAGTCCTCGTCCATCTTCTGCTGCCCTTGCACGTCTTCTACAGTCCTTGCCTGTCATCTGCCGTCCTCACCAGTCTTCTGCAGCCCTCACCAATTACCTGTTGAGCCCGTCCATCATCCGGAGTTAGTGGGAAAATTGCACTACCTGAGCCACTAGCAGTCCCTGCCGGTCCGTCCAGGGCTCCATTTCAGGTTCTGTTGTCTCCCCTATCCGCAACCGAAGACGGGCAGCGTGGATGCTTGTTAACACTGCTGAGGACAACCGCAGCATCATTCCAACCACTTCCTGTAGCCGAATAATACCAATGCTACATGTATGAGGGAAAGGATTGCAGGGGTTATTGGTCTGTTTTTGGGTATTCTGGATTTGTTTTTGTCGTTTTTCGTTCTTGTTAGCTACACCTCAATGTATTGACCTGCCCTTGAATAATCTGAAAATCAGAAGAGGGAGCATACAATAACTATGAATTCAACAGAAATCGTAAGCTGAAATTCAGGAATCCAATCCCTTACTGGTGTTGAAACCTGGGATAGGAACCGTTGATTCATGTTTAGTTTCATTCTTATCGTGCATTAGTTTATGTTTCTCCTCGTCTCATCAACAGTATTGGAAACAATCGTGCAGTAGTTACAGTTTCTCCTCGTCTCATCAACAGTATCTGGAACACTCTTGTTACGAACTAGCTCTTACCTGTATCATGTGGAGGAAAAGCTTTTCTAGTCACTTTCTTATTGCGCGTTGTTCACGGGATAAAAGCAGGACTTTTTCCCTATTCTTTTATTCAGATCATCAGTCTTTTCTCGTTCACGTCCTCACTCTTTTATCTTGTTTCTATAAGTCAATCAAACTACGTTCGCTTCCCCATAAAATATTAAGAACTGGCGGGTTTAACCGATCTGATTCAAGGCTCAGGAGGAGTGAAGAGTAGCCCATGATCTGTCGGTTCTCGGAGTGGGTTAAATCAGCACCGGCCTAACTCTGAATTCTTCATCTTCATATGCTGTCATATAATACCATTCTTGGATTTTGGACTTCCTACATAAGTTACACAAACTTGTTTTCTTCACAATGGCTTAATTGAGGAGGGGATTTTCTTTGTCATATTATTTTTTTCAATTTTACTCATGGTCCGTTTTCTAGTATGCTATTTTCTAGCCCCAAATGATACCTATGATAGTAATTAAGATTATTTCTTCCAAAATTCTAATAGTTGGAGAAGTTTTTAAATTTTCGATTTTTAAGTTTTCAGATTTGGACGCGGTGGCGGTTTTGGTCCGCCGTAGACGGACTGCCCCGTTGCGAACACTGAGAACGTGTTATTTGTATTTTATCTATACGCCTGTCTTTGCCGTTATTAGTTTTAGATAGAGTGCGAATGAGCGAACAGTGACACAAAGTACGAGCTGTAGAAGTTACATCTCATCTCCCTCCTACAATGTGCCCAAGTTCCATGTGAATTCTATTACTCTATCGTCTGCAGGCACCTAACTCATAATTTACACATTAACATTGGGGATGTTGCTAATGGATGGATTGAGAAAATCGAGATCGTTTGAGTTTCAGGGTTCATAAAGTGATTGCCACTACGATTGGATACCGATAGGACCCTTTTTTCTCCATTGAGTTTTCGGCTGGAGCTAAATACGATCAAGGTCCTATTTTACAAATCTGCTTGGTCCTTTCCCTTTCCCTTTTCCCTATCTTAACTTATACTTGCATGCATGATACCGGGTTTTCTTCTAAATACGTAAAAATATACTGTATTTATTAACAAATACCCGTGGTTCCGACTACTGCTGTACATCACTATGCTGAAAGCCAAACACGGAAATGCATGTAGCAGAAATTCAGCAACGGCAGACCGATAGTTTGCGTCAGAATATAGTATCTACTAGCCCCCTCTACTATCTCGGGATGGTACAGCAGTGACACCATAGATGTCTTCATTGATAGCTGCCCAGGAAGAACGGCTACCAGAGACAGAGGCGTGCAGCCGTCTCAACACACCTCCCCCTCCCATACACCCCCCCACCACTTCTACCAACTGCCAAGGTCTCTATCCAAACCCAGTGGATTACTCATATATTCTAGCTTTCCAAATTTCCTGGGAAATTCTCGCCTCAACTAGCCCCTCATTGATCACATCTCTACCGAACAACTGTCGGGTCCTGCGACTTTTACTCCAAGCAAAATTTCTGGCATTTTGTGATGGGATATTTGGGAGGCTGGCATATTTGGGGTGCTGATTTATAATTACAATTATTTAAGTGTCTGCTGCGGGCTAATCTAATAATTCCGACTGAGTGCGGCCTGGTTAAAAAAGGTGGAGAGTTAATTCCCTTTTTTATACTAGCCGTCGGGAACGCCTACGCTAAAATCTCCGGTACGGGAAAGGAAAATATATGTGCAGTTTATCTATCGGTTGATCTATCTATCTATCCAGCGCTCGTAGGGGAAAACATGGAAATATCGGGGAAGGAAAGATAGAAAAGAGGGAGGTTTTTAAAAACGGAGCTTATTCCGGCGGGGAATGGTTGTCATGATAACTAGCGGAAGATGAGAAATGAAAACAGCCCTCCGATTACAGCATGCTCAACCCAATTAACAGAGACTTATGTCTTTCACCTATAAATATTAACATAAAATATCAGAAAGTTTCGGAGAGGTATAAATTTAGATAAAGGTTTGATTTCCATCAATGGGAGCCAGAGAGAACCCCAAGGTCCGGGTTTGGACTAAGGTAGAAGACACAAGGGCAAGTCGGAGGATGTAAATGGCGACACTAGTGCAGAGAAGGCCCCTTGGAGGTCGAGAAAGAAGAGGTCTAGAGACCAGGAATCCCATCCAGTTTGAGCGTAATCAATTGGGTACTCCGAGTTTGACTTGCTGTCAATTGTTTTATTGCTAATTGGGTGGCTGCGCAACTGCACTTTCCATAGACATCCGGGCTTGTAAAAGCTTGACCACTTCTTTATGGCCATTCCGAGTGGCACACGCGAGTGGTGTTTGACCATCCTCATCCGGACGATTGAGGTTGACATCTTCTTGTCCTAGTAATAGATCGACCACTCCTTCATATCCCTTGCTCGCAGCCCACCCGAGTGGTGTTTTATTAAACTTATCAAGGCAATTGGGGTCTACATCGTCTCGCGCCAGCAGTAGCTTTGCCGTGCCTTTTTGCCCCCAGCAAGCAGCACATCCGAGTGGTGTTGTAGCATCCTCATCGGGGCGATTGGGGTCGACATCATTCCGGCCCAATAGTAGCTTGACAACCTCTTCATGCCCATTTTCAGCAGCACATGAAAGTGGCGTTTTACCATCCAAACCCGACCGGTTAGGGTCGACATCTTCCCGCCCTAGCAGTAGCTTGACCACTCCCTCATGTCCCTCAAATGCCGCAGCTCGGAGTGGTGTTTGGTTATCCTTGTTTGAGTGATTGGGATCAACATCCTTTCGGCCAAGTAGTAGATTGACAGCCCCTTCATGTCGGTGATTAGCTGCCCACAATAGTGGTGTGTCCCCTTGATTATCTGGCCTATCAGGTTCGATATCTTCCCGGCTAAGCAGCAGCTTGACAACCCCCACACGTCCATGGATAGCAGCATACCCGAGCGGTGTTTGACCGTTCACATCTGGGCGATTGGGGTCGACATGGTTCCGGTCAAGTAGGAGCTTGACAACCTGTTCATGTCCGTTATCAGCGGCCCACGAGAGTGGTGTGCTGCCTTGGTTATTTGGCCTGTTGGGGTCGACATCTTCCCGTTCTAGCAGTAGCCTAACCACTCCCTCGTGTCCATTCTTCGCCGCCCATAAGAGTGGGGTGCAGCCGACGCCATCGCGTGCGTTAATCTCACAACTTTGAGCACTCGCTAGCGAAGCCACAAGTTCCACAAGACCGAAGAAAGACGCGCAATGTAATCCCGAGAAGCACGGAGAAGAACAAGGGCCCTCCGTATACACGGTAAGGCGTGCTTGCTCGAAAAGTGATACCGCGGATGGGTGGGCTCCGTACTGATTCAAGAGCTGTAGCCCAAGGGCCCCCGCTTGGCCCGAGAGCTCCCTATTGGCATGTGTTCCCCAATACCTCGAGGAATATTTTAGGAACGGCATTATTTGGTGGTCCGGAAGAGGGTGGGAGGAGAGGTTCTTGACCTGTGGTGAATTCAAATAGGTCAAGCAAGCTTCTGCGATTACCGAGTGGGGATTACTGAAGAGGTCTGGATCAGCGCAGAGATATTCTTGGACTGTAACATGGATTACACGGACTGTCGAAGCTTCCCTATCAACGGTAATCAGTCCTTGGCAGCAACCTAGTAATGCGCCGATCGAAGGAGCATTTTCGCTATCGAAATCCGTCGCTCCTATCTCCACTCCCAGTGCGTGACGCAGCTCATCCACCTGTAATGGCCGTTCCGCATGACAGACCCACATGAGAGTGGCCATTGCAAGTTTTGTCTTTTCCCCTCCCTGTGCCCTTATCCGCTCTAGGGTTGCACCATATGCATCCCCTAACCCTACCCCATCTTTCACTGCCTTGAGCCTTTTTCCTCGCCTAGCGATACTGGTCTCTCGTAGAATTGCCTCGATGTGGAGACAGGCTAGCAGGAATCTGCGTTCGGATGTTAGCTATTAGTCTAAGGTAGCTTCAGGTCGTTGTGCCCTTGAATGGTTTCTACATACGTTTCTGAGCTTAGTTGGGAAATGCTTTCCAAAATATTTTCCTCCAATGTGCTGCTCATCATCTCCGGGGTAGTGTCGCTCCTAAGCTTCTCACGTAGATACCCAACGATTCCATCTCCCGTAGGCTCTATCAAGACAAAAGCAGCCGCACCACCCAATTTCCGTTCCACCTCACTTCGGATATGCGATCTTCCGGTCACGAATATCCTAGTATCGAGAGACTCCCTCGCGATCTGTCCTAGTGATTCGAGGATCACCATTCTATGCTCCGGCACACATTCGTCAAGTGCGTCAACACATATAAATGTGCGCTTCGTGGTTGTGATGGTCTGGAACATCTTCAAAATTCCTGACAGTTGTAGTCCCCTGCCCCCAATCACCTTTTTCTCGTTCCGAAAAGATCGGACTACTGCTTCCGGAATTCCCTCCAATCCACTGACAAGCTGTCGTAGTAGGGAGCCAAGCATATTTACAGGTGACTGCTCACTCCTGGCAGCAAAATCGAAATAAAAACAGGCAACGGCAGTATCTTCCTCTGCCGCTTCGTCGCACAACTTGTCTATCACTAGTGAGCTGTCACACCAGACTGTTAGAAATACCATGCTTTGGTTTCCGGCAGTACTGGGCTCTCTCTTACATAATGTAGCTCTTTCCCGCCCCTGGATTTCCGTGGCAAAATAAGGTGCGATGATTAGATCCATCTCCGAGATTCCCACCATGCCAGCGCCTGAATTCCTGGGCCTCCAGTAGCCAGGATCCAATACTGTCCAGTCGCTGGGCTCCGATGTCTCGATGCCGTGCTCCTGGCTCCAGCGGAGATAGCCAGGCCAATATTTTAGACTCATCATCGGGGGTGAGAAAGTTAAAAGTATTGAAAGAGTTTTGGTTATGGCTGAAGGCTTGCGACATTTTTCGATTTTCACCGCGGTGAAGTTGTTGAGAGCAAAGTGTTGGTTAGCTTGGGGCCCGTTAACGCAATTACTTGAAATTAAGGAAAAAGCGGGGGTGATGGCGATGGTAAAGCCTTGCGCCTTGCCGACAGCATTCCAACCACAGGCATCGTTACACAAACTCCCGACCGCTTTTCATCTCAAAAACTACGAGCTGACTCCAATGAACTTGAACACACCATCACTCGGTGGCTTTTGCTTGATTCATTCCAAAGCAGTAGAAATTTGAGAAACTAATACCCGTAGCGCTGTCCAAATCCTTAGTTAATACCTGCCTGCGATTTGATTGATCCCTCGAAGATTGCGTGCTTCTACTTAAGCGGCGTTCAAAAGATACGCCGTCCGGTATGGTGGGAAAATTAAGACGCAAGCACGGTTTTTAGTAAGAAAGTTAGTGATATGCAGAACGCAGGGTTATTGAAGAACAAGAAATATTTGCAGAGTATTCCTTTGAGCGCACAACTTAGAGGCACTAGCACCACGAGCAACGCATCCCAGCAGCGGCGGTGGTAGGGCGGATTAAACATTCATGTGCTAAGGCCTACCATATAATAGTCACAGCATCGATATCTTAACCCCAGCAACAGCGATAACCTCTTCAATAAGTAACATCGATAACAAAAATAGCAATATTTCCATCCCCTCGTGCGTGGGGTTCGGGAGACAGCACAATTAAAGTTGTTCTCGAACCCCTGACCCTCAGTACCCAAAACGGCCCCCGCAGCGTAACATTAACCTCCGCATCCCTCGTTCAGCCCACATCGAGACCCCCAAGATCGGTTTTCCTGGCCTGCCACCACCCCCCCCCCCCGGCGAGTTAATCTACTACCGGTACTAGACACCACTAGCTCATTCATAAGTGAATATAGTCCATCTCCGGAGCACAGCCCAAGATTCCACAATGAGACCCACTGTTGTAGCCCTTCTGCCCGTCTCCTGGACATCGAATTCTTTGCTCAAACCACAGCCATACCCCCAGCCCTCACTAGAGAAACTCCCGCTTCCCCTCGACCCACAGTTCTATTCCTAGCCCTTCTCGGAATGCCCTGGACAAGCTCAGGCCCATACAAGACGGTATCATACCAAGGAGAGCGGCCATCTTTGTAGCCCTCTAACTTGTGAGCGGTGCATCACCCGATAGATGTTAGGTGCCCACATGGCGGAGGTCCTCCTATGCCCGGGAAAGACGATGAAATCCTCACATGAAAGTATAATATGGTTCCGGCCGTCTATACTGTGTGTTGATTTGTTATGAGGGAGCGAATGTAGATATATTGACTATAGAGAAAAACAAAGAACGTAAAGACCCGAACGACGAAAAGACTGATGATCGAGTAAGAGAATAGGAAAAAGATCCAGCTTTTATCTCATGCGTACCATGCGAGAAGAAAACGAGTAGAAAACTTTTCCTCCACACGATACATGCTCCTTGAGTCTGTAACAAGAGTTTGTCAGATGTTTTTTAGTGAAACAAGACGAAACAAGAGCTAATGCAGGACAGTAGAGAAACACTACATGAATCAACGGCTCCAGTCATAGGTTTCAACACTGTGAACCTGAGAATTTGCAACAGGGGCCGTCTTGGCATTCAGCCATAAATTCAGAAAGTGAACCGGAGTTCAATTCTCCCTGTGTTCATAGTTATTTTTGATATTCTCAGGCCACAGTTATTTATTGAGAACTAATAATACAGTATTGATGAATGCTAGAATACATTAAGTACCTGAGACTCGCCTATGAGATTTATATTTTGTAAAGACAATAGATTTGTATACTTCCGACCCATAAATTGCCCGTCTCATAGGCATCAATGATTCTCTTTACACAATTTGAGAACTTCCAAATTAAGTTATCAGATATCTGTGTCATTGCCTCTGAAACCAATCGTTTAAGTAATGGAAATGAATACTCGCAGTGAGCACGAGTATACTGCTTAGCTGCTCCCCAAAAGTATTCAATAAAGTTCAACTTGCAGTGGAACAGTGGATTGAAGAGAACCAGATGACCAGCAGCTTCAATATAAAATAAAACTGTGGCTTGACAATTACTCTAAAAACAATGAACTTGAAAGGAGTTGAACCGATGTACAAAATCTTTGATGCCAAGCCGTCCCCTGTTGCAAATTCTCAGGTTCACAGTATAGACGGCCGGAACCATACCTGATCATGAGCTTCGCCCTCATGACAAAGCTCGCATGTCCGCACAATATGATCCCCGGGTAACCGCAGATTGCCAAAGTCCCCTGAATGAAATTCCTTAAACATCTGCTTTATCCAACCATCGTGAGGGGTGGAAATAAGGAAGGGGACGACGCCTAGGCATGTGGCAGGAGGAATCTCGCTCGCGGTGAGCTAAATGGATGGACTGCGGGAGTCAACTTATCAGGCTTGGCGGATTCACTCTAGCGACGTTGCCTAGGAAGATGCCGTGGTTTGATTGTTGCCGGAAGGGCTAGAGGAAGGTGTAATCCCGGTAGGATGAGCGGCAAGGTGAGCGACGCGGCCTCAGTGACAGACAGGCAACACAGAGACACAGCGTAACAGATGCTCCGCGTAAGTTAGTTCGTATCATACCATCGGATAAAACATTTAACACACGCAAATGACCTCACTTTAGGTAATAAAGGTGAGTGATATGCAGTGGTTCAATTCGCCGCGAATCCACCCCCCCCCAACCTCGTGTGTGAAGTGCAAGCGGCAGTCTCGGCTGCTCTCCGTGTCGAGGCACCACTGCTATGGTACTTCCCGAGGTCTACTAGCAGCTCGTTTTAGGCGTCTTCGCCTACCTCTAGAACTCGTATAATGTCTGAGGACGCTGGTTCCTAGGATACAGTAATTGCAACTGGTGTTGCGCTTAGGGTTCAGGGCCCGACAGGTGAGCCTCAACAAAACCCGACTGACGTAAAACAAACTTGACCCAACTCAGCCGGTTAACACAATAAATTATTTGGAGCCTCATTTCAGGTTAGCTTACCCACCCGAACACAAAGTAATCCTTGTAAATCATACCGCCGCACATCCGCCCCACCACCTGTCATTCTCAATCCAAGGAAAAACAAGAGTGCAAGCCGGCTCCTTACCGTAAGGCCTGATTGAATAACCGAACCTCGCGCTAAAGCGTCTAAAATTCCCTCTCCCTTAGATCGCATGCAAAACCACAGCGAAAAAACCGACCGCTTGAACCCCCAGCTTAGGGAAAAAAAGAAATAGCAAGAGCGCCTGGCGTCCTAGCGCGACTGCAATTATTTCTTATGATACGATATTCCAATTCAAAGCCTTACCCCCCCTCCTTCCATCCCTCCTTTCCCTTCGTTTAATTCCACTACTTACCCCAAGTACAAGTAATAGCAACGACACTTGCGTAAGTGCGAAGCCAATAAAAATACAGTCTCTCATGGGGTCGTGACGAATATCAGCTGGTGACGAACAAGGATTTTTTGTTACCCTACTCTGACTAATTTGATTTTTTACTGGCCAGATACCCCTGTTCGTCACCCACTGATATTCGTCACGATCCCATGGGAGACTGTATCGCTAACAATGCAATTAACAATTACCCTCAAAACCTTCAACACCCACCCGGGGTTAAAGTCGTCGACCCCCTAGCCTGTGTAATAATGGGAGCTAATCCTCGGGCGCAAATTAAAGATCCGGAAAAAGTGACTTGAATTATCTGTGTTGCAACCATACATTTTGTTTGTCACTTTTTCCGGATCTTTAATTTGGGCCCCAGTATAGGCAGACAATCTTGTATTCATCATGGGCATGCTGAGTACTAGTAATTTCGCTCCATCCTGAACACCGCACTACTTCTCAGGCACAAGGTTTTCTATATCGCGATTTCCCAAAATAGACTAGTTCCAAACAATATGAATCGGCCTAAACATCACGGCGGTTTAAGGGATACTTGGCTCATTACTGACTAGCCATTGCCGATCGTAACACTACTGCAACGCTAAAAAGTCCTGAAATTCGGCATCAAACGAAGGGTTAGCCGGAAATCCGGACCAGCAAATCCTTGGCCGACCGGCCGGATGCTGGAACAACCGCTCTGGGACCCGTCTTGGCCGCTGTCAGACATCCGGGTACTCGAGTACGTACCATTGCATAACGCCCCTACCCTGCATACTAATACCGGTACGTTAAGTGATAAGCTTATCGTAGCCCCTCCCTTCCTACGACACTTCCGGAAAAACTCCTTCAACCCCTTTTTAAGACCTTTGTCTCTGAGGCCTGAGATAGCGAATCCCAAGAGTTTTCACGGTACATTACCCCGAACCGGACCCATCAGGATTTATATTACAAGAGAAACTAAACTACCGGTACTCCGTGGGAAATCGCTCGTTGTTTCGGGAATATTAATAAGCTCGGTAACGGAAATAACATTTCCAACTACAACTCAGACGGGAAAAATAACACAACCTCCACTATCTCCTGCTTGGTGTTTGCAAGGTGCCGTGATTGCCGCCGCTCCCTAACCTCTACCCACAGCACCTGCAATGGTTGCACCAGCGCAACATCCACCTCTTCATCCCTGACCCAATCCACTAGATTAGAGAGTTTGCGCAGGAAGACCTAGGTGGCAGGAAAAGAGGTTATTTTCTGATAACTTAAAAGTCTTGGACACCCAGATGGGTAGCGAGAGCTGGAAGAACTGTAAAATAGGGCTTTTCAGACCTGTAGATATCCGATCGCTACAGAACCACATGTCAGCAGCAGCTAACACAACTCTCGTTTCAGATTTGATTAAAAGATTTAATGATGATAATGCTGGGCATTCGGTAGCAGATTAGCACCTGTTATATGGCCTAGAGTATGGTTCGTGCCCAACTTGTATTGATGGGAATCCTCATTTGAGCCAGGAACGAATTTGAGGGAATGCGATATTACCCTGCCCAACACCCATTGTTTAGCTACCAAGCTACCCATGCTTAACTTACAGTCTCTACTGGGGACACGGCGAAACTGGGTGGGAGATGGACAGGGGTACTTCATGGCGTAAAGTGGATTCGTCAAGGTTAGGGTTACAACAGATTACTTGTAATTAATCCCTGTTCGTCACCCGCACAGTTTCGTCGTGCCCCCAGTAGAGACTATACCGCGCAAACTCATTCTTGCACCTAGGTCCATTTCCTATTCACCGCCACCTAGGTCCCGGTGCGCAAACCCTCTAATATCCGTGACCATAATATGTGATCAAGGATATCAAATCTATATCACTGTTAGCACATGTCCTGGAATAACTCCCAGCACTGTGTAAGTATACTTGATCACTCGGAAGCCTTCATATATCTGAGGTCCATCCAAGCAGTGTCAAATGAGGTTCAGAAAATATACCACTGTCGGCTGTGCCGTCGGTCAAGTTCCCGCTAAAGCTCTAGCTAACCTAAGGCCCGACAGTACTTGTCACTTCCGAACACTGCCGCTTGGGCCATACTAAGCTACTTGCAACACCATAGCCTTATACCCTTCCCCTGACTCGTACCTTCCATACCTCTACTAGCTGCCAAGCAGTAAGGCCTGTATTTACGGCCTAGGATTACTCATCAATACGTGTTTCCGGATCGTTCCCCTAAAGTACCCCCCGAAGAGCATCACTGATGTGGGTGAATATGGCTGGTCGCGGATATCTGGATCCGAGAGGGTCAACTGACTTTCCGGTAACTGTTCTGGAAACTCCCAGGTATTGTACTGCAAGTCACCTTCAGTTGCATCAGCTCTTTAACTATGTCGCGACATCACCGCCTTCACAATAGTTAAAGCGATAGACTGATGGAAGTATTTAGGAGAGAAAATAAGGCCCGTAGCGGAATGATTGCTTTAGTTTTATCTTAAAATTTGGATCACTTGATGATCTATTTGACCTTCTCTTCCTTGCAGGCATATCTTTTATTGTGTTAGTTCCATAGAATCACCATATATCACTCATAGTTTTCCTGCAGCCCCCGGCCGTCATGGGCCATCCCCTGCGGTCCCCCTCATTTCTTTCCACATATGCCCGTCATTCCTAATACCTGCCGTCTGTGCCCCCCCTGCAGCCCATACCTGCAACCTACAGTCCTTACCCATGCCCTACCGTCTTTAATACCCCCTATAACGCACTGGGTAATCGAGGGCGTCCTTCCATCCATGCTCCAGTCCCCCTAAGCAACTGCTCTTCTAGCTGTCTCACTACACTAATGAAGGCTTAGCGTGTAGGACCCGGCGGTCCCAGCCGATCCCGGCAGTCGACTGAGTAATTTGAACCATACAAGACCATGGCTGGCGGTCCCGTCCCGTCTTCTTGGCATTATCTCCGGCATCACAGGGTGAGGGGATAGATATCTAGGTAGGTAAAGTGGCAGACACAGGAATGCAGGGGACAGGGGATGTTGACAACATGGTAGGATCTTTCTACCGTAGATAAGCGCCGTACATGGATTTCGGATAAATGTCATCCCAAAATTACAATGTGAAGAGTTGGTTCTCTATTTTACGCCTGTTTCCGGAACGCCAATTCCGGACCCGATAGTATTGGGAAGGAAAACCTATTTGTAGTTTATCTACCAGGCTATCTATCATCTATCGCTAGTAGGAGAAAGCTAGAAGGAAATAAGGATCGTCGTATAAGTAAATAGAAAAGGGGGAGATTTTGTAACAAGGGACTTATTCCGCCGGGAATGGTGGTTAGGATAAATGGCGCAAATCGACAAATGAGGTGGATCGCCGCTTGCTGTCTGCTGAAGACAAGGAATAGAAATTTGTTACCTACACTCAGAGACATTAACAACTAACGCGGGGCTTCGGAGGGGTATAGTTTTACATACAAATGGGATTTCTACCGGTAACACGAGGAGAGAGCTTCGAGATCATGATTGAGGACTAGCGTAAGGGACACAAGGGAGATAGTGAGGGTGATGATGACGGCAAAAGCGCAGACAAGACTCCTTGAACCCGAGCAAGGATGGGGCTAGAAAGCGAGGAAGCCCGCGCAATTTGAGCATAGCTAATTGGATGCCTCAGTTGCTACTTGGTGCTAAAACTTCCATAGCTAGTGAGATGGCTGCGTATCTGCGCTTTCCATATACACCCCGGCTTGCAAAGGCTTGACAACTCCCTCATGTCCATTGGCAATAGCCCATTCAAGCGGGGTGCGACCATCCTCACCGGGACGATTGGGGTCGACATCCTCCCGTCCTAGTAACAGATTGACCACTCCTTCATATCCCTGACTAGCAGCCCACCCGAGTGGTGTTTGATCATACTTATCAGGGTAATTGGGGTGACGTCGTCGCGTGCCAGCAGTAGCTTGGCCGCACCTTCGTGTCCCCAGTAAGCAGCACATCTGAGGGGTGTTGTAGCATCCTCTTCGGGGCAATTGGGGTCGATATCTTTCCGACCAAGTAGTAGCTTGACAATCCCATCACGTCCTTTTTCAGCAGCACACCCGAGTGGTGTTCGACCATACTTACCCGGACGATTGGGGTCAACATCCCCTTGGCCAAGCAGTAGCTTGACAACCCCTTCCTGCCCCACGACAGCAGCACTCGCGAGTGGTGTTCGACCCTCGTGACCTAGAAGATTGGCGTCAACATCTTTCCGGCCAAGTAGTAGCTTGACAACAGCTTCATGTCCATAACGAACGGCCCACGAGAGCGGTGTGCCGCCTTGGTCATCCGGCCTATTGGGGTCGACATCATTCCGGCCAAGTAGTAGCTTTACAACCTCTTCATGTCCGTTATTAGCGGCCCACAAGAGTGGTGTACTGTCTTGGTTATCTGGCATAGTGATGGGCACGATCATGATCGAGCAGATCATGGGGGCCATGCTCGATCATGATCTGATCCAGGGGACCCTATGATCGAATGATCGATGAAACTGGGGAGCCCTGATCGAGTGATCGATCATGGTCACTGCTCGAGCATCATCGAGTATGATCGATTTTATGCCCATCAGGGATTAAATATTCATTCAATATGGATTCTAAGGATTTTCACTCGTGTTATAACAAGAATAGAAGAGCCATACCCTATGGTCCATTTATGTATCACGGTAATTTGTGGCTGATCCTGAGTGTGTAGAAGCCCGGATAGGTTTCGACTCCTACTTATTGTTGAATAAATTTATTGAAAGTCATTGGCGGTATTGACTAGTTGCCATAGATTCGAAACGATGGGAGTGGTGACCTTATTATAAAGTCAGCAGTCATGATAGTTTGTTGTTCGATAATTTGTTGAGGAGCTAACAAGGTAAAGCCCGGCCAAAAGAATTGGTATCTAGTTTGCCGGTAGACTCCCTTTATATAAGTTCATTGCATCACCCAATCACTAAGATTAGTAGAGTGATCGGTCATGAGCCAAGATGCTCGAGTATACTCGATGATGGTCGAGCATGATCGAGCAGTACCCATGATCGAGCAAATCGATCAGATCATGGATGCTCTGCTCGATCATGATCTGATCGAGAGACCCCTATGATCGAGGTGATCGAGCAGACTACTGATCGAGCAAAACTCGATCATGATCTGATCGTGCCCATCACTAATCTGGCATCTCGGGGTCAACACCTTCCCGTCCTAGCAGAATTTTAACCACTCGATCATGCCCATTCTTCGCCGCCCATAAGAGTGGTGTGCCGCTGACGCGATCACCTTGGTTAATCTCGCAACCTGGAGCACTGGCTAACGAAGCCACAAATTCCACAATCCCGAAGAAAGAGGCGCAATGTAATCCAGAGAAGAGTGGGGAAGAACCGGTGCGAGCCGTATATCCGGTAGACAGTACCTGCTCTAAAAGCGATTCGGCGGATGGGTGACCTTCGTACTGACTAAAGAGCTGCAGCGCAAGGGCCATCGCGTGGCCCGAGAGCTCCCTTTTCGCATGTGTTCCCCAATATCTCGAGGAATATTTTAGGAACGGCGTCACTTGGTGGTCCGTGAGAGGATAGGAGAGGTTCTTGACCTGTTGCGAATTCAAATAGGTCAAGCAAGCTTCTGCGATTACCGAGTGGGGAGGCTGAAGAGTTCTGGATCAGCGCAGAGATATTCTTGGACTGTAAAATGGATTACTCGGACAGTCGAAGCTTCCTTGTCAACGGTAATCAGTCCTTGACAGCAGCCCAGTAATGCACCGATCGAAGGAGCATTTTCGCTATCGAAATCCGTCGCTCCTATCTCCACTGCTAGCGCGTGGCGCAGCTCGTCCACTTGTAACGGCCGTTCCGCGTGACAGACCCACATGAGAGTGGCTATTGCAAGTTTTGTCTTTTCCCCCCCTTGGGCCTTTATCCGCTCAAGGGTCGCACCATATACGTCCCCTAACCCTGCACCATCTTTAACTGCCTTGAGCCTTTTTCCTCGCCGAGCGATACTGGTCTCTCGTAAAATTGCCTCGATGTGGAGACAAGCCAGCAGGAATCTAGGTTCGGATGTTAGATATTAGTCTAAGGAAGCTTGAGGTCGTTTTGCCCTTGAATGGTTTCTGCATACGTTTCTGAGCTTAGTTTGGAAATGCTTTCCAAAATATTTTCCTCCAATGCACTGCTCATCATCTCCGGGGTAGTGTCGCTCCTGAGCTTCTCACGCAGATACCCAATGATACCATCGCCCGTAGGCTCTATCAGCACAAAAGCAGCCGCCCGACCCAACTTCCGTTCCACCTCACTTCGCACATGCGATCTGCCGGTCACGAATATCCGGGCGGCCAGCGACTCCCTCGCGATCTGTCCTAGTGATTCGAGGATCACCATTCGATGCTCCGGCACACATTCGTCAAGTGCGTCGACGCATATAAATGTTCGCTTTGCGGTTGTGATGGTCTGGAACATCTTCAAAATTCCTGACACTTGTAGTCCCCTACCCCCGATCACCTTTTTCTGGTTGCGAAAAGATCGGACTACCGCTTCAGGAATTCCGTCCAACCCACTAACAAGCTGTCGTAATAGAGAGCCGAGCATATTTACAGGTGACTGTTCACTCCTGGAGGCAAAGTCGAAATAAAAACAGGCAACGGCAGTATCTTCCTCCGCCGCCTCGTCGCACAACTTGTCTATCACTAGTGAGCTGTCACCCCGTCTGTTAGAAATACCATTATTCGACTTCCGGCAGTACTAGGCTCTTGCTTACATGATGTAACTCTTTCCTGCTCCCGGATTCCCGTGGCAAAATAAGGTACGATGATTGGAGATCCATCCTCCCGATCCCCCCCATGCCAGCGTCGGAATTCCTGAGTTTCCAGTAGCCATGATCCTATACTGTCTAGTCGTTGAGATCCAATGTCTCGATGGCGTGCTCCTGGCTCTAGCGGAGATAGCCAGGCCAATATTTTAGACTCATCATCGGGGGTGAGGTAGTTAAAAGTGTTGAATGAATTTTGGTTATTGCTGAAGGCTTGTGACATTTTTCGATACTAACCGCTGTGAAAGTTGAGAGCAATTTGTTGGCCAACCTGGGGCCTGTTAACGCAATTACTTGAAGTTAAGGAAGAGCGGGGTTGATGGCAATGGTAAAGCCTTGCCACTTGCTGACAGCATTCCAACCACAGACATCGTTACACAAACGCCCGACCGCTATTCATCTCAAAAAATACGAGCTGACTCTAATGAACTTGAACACATCATCACTCAATGGCTTTTGCTTGATTCGTTCCAAAGTAGTGGAAATTTGAGAAACTCATAGCTGTAGCGCCGTGCAAATACTCTTTTAATACCTGCCTGCGGTTTCATAGATCCCTCGGGGGTTGCGTGCTCTTCATTAAGCGGGGCTCAAAAGATACACCTTCTGGTATGGTGGGAAAATTAATACACAGGTACCGTTTTTAGTCAAAAGGTTAGTGTTGTGGAGGTCACAGAGTTAATGAGGAACAAGAAATATTTGGAAAGTATTCTTTCGAGCTCACACACTTAGAGGCACTAGCACCACGAGGAACGCATCCTCGCAGCGGCGGCGGTAGGGCGGAATGAACATTCATGCGCTAGGGCCTACCATAACTCCTAAATGCTCCCCTGATAGGAGAAATAGTCACAGTATCAATACCTTAACCCCGGCAACGGCGATAACCTCTTCAACTAGTAACACCAAAAGCAAAAATAGCACTATCATACTTCCATCCTTCTCCTGTGTGGAGTTCGGAGGACACCACAATTGAAGCTGCTCTCGAACCCGACCTGTAGCACCCGAAACGGGCCCCGCAGCGCAACATTCACCTCCGCGCTCCTCATTCAACCCACGTCGAGACCCCCAGGATCCATTCTCCTGGCCTGTCACCCCCCCCCCCCCCCCCCCCGGCAGCTTATTCTACTACCGGCACTAGACACCGCTAGCCCATTCATAGGTGAATATAGTCCATCTCCGGAGCACAGCCCAAGATTCCACAATGAGACCCACTGTTGCAGCCCTTCTACCCGTCTCTTGGGCCCCGAATTCCGTGCTCAAGCTACCGCCCTACCCCCGACCCTCACCCGAGAAAACACCCGCTTCCCCTCTACCCCCGGTTCTATTCCTAGCCCTTCTAGATAATGCCCTAGACAAGCCAAGGCCCACACAAGACGGTATCATACCAAGGAGAGCCAGCCATCTTTGTAGTCCTTTAACCTGTGAGCGGTGCGTCATCCTACAGATGTTAGGTGCCCAGATCGCGGAGGTCCTCCGCGCCCGGGAATGATGATGGGGGCCTCACATGGAAGTGTCTGATCATGAGCTTCGCCCTCATAACGAAGCTCGCGCGTCCGCACAATATGATCCCGGGGTAACCGCAGATTGCCAAAGTCCCCGGGAGTAAATTCCTTATACATGTGCTTTATCCAACCACCGTGAGGGGAGGAAATACGGAAGGAGACGACGCCCGGGCACATGGCAGAAGGAATCTCGCTTGCGGTGAGCTAAATGGATGGACTGCGGGAGTCAAATTTTCAGGCTCGGCGGATTTACTCTAGCGATGTTACCTGGGAAGATGCCGTGGTTTGATTGTTGCCGGGGGAGCTAGAGAAAGGTGTAATCCGGGTAGGTTGAGAAGCAAAGTGAGTAACGCAGTGCCTCAGAGACAGACAAGCAACACAGGGCCAGATGTCCTACGGTATGAAGCGTTGTACACTGCGTAAGTTAGTTTGTATCATCTGATAAAACATTTAACACACGAATGAGATAACGTTTAGTAAGAAAGGTGAGTGATCTGCAGTGGTTCAATTCGCCGCGAATCCGCCCCGCAACATGGAGTGTGAAGTTCAAACGGCAGTCTCGGCTTTTCTCCGTATCGAGGCTCCACTGCTACGGTAATTCCCGAGGTCTCCTGGCAGCTCGGCTTGCGTCTCGGCCTACCTTTAGAGCTCGTACTCGAGTAGAATGTTTGAGGAGGCTTATCTAGGATGCGGTGATTTGCAACTCGCGTTGCGCTTAGGGTTTAGGGCTTAGCCGGAGAGCCTCAACAAACCCCGGCTGACGTAAAACAAACCTGACCCAACCCGATGACACAATAAATTATTTGGAGCCTCATTTCAGGTTAGCTTATTCACCCGAACACAAGCAATCCTTGTAAACCATACCACCCCACCACCTGTCATTCTCAAACCCTGGAAAACAGTAGCGCAAGCCGGCTCCCTACCGTAAGGGCTGATACGGTGAGAAAACCAATTCTATACCAGCGGATCTCAGGCCACCCCTATAGAATACCAGCAACGTTTTTTTATACCAGCGAAAAGAAGGTTTCAGGTAAGTTCTGTGAGCCAGCCCCAATTAGGTAGTCTGTATTATATGTCTGAGGAGAATAAAATAAAAAAATAAAAATAAAAAGTGAATAACCAGACCTCATCCAGACCACCAGCCACATAAGAGCCGGTTATTAGCCACAAAGTTAAAATAACTCAGCCCCTCCTCTCGCTTCCAATCCCAACTAGAAATACCGGATGTTTGTTTCTTCTTTCACTTCTTCCACACAACCCGCATCACTGAACCCAGTCATCATACTGAAATGCCTGGCATCTAGCTTTCTGACCATTGAGGATAGCTCTGCCTGCCCGCAGTTTTTTCTTTTTTCTTTCTCCTGTTCAATGGAGAGTTCAAGCCGTAAGAATTAACCACCCTCCTTAAGATATCTACTAACCTCTCATCCCTTTCAGAATACTGAGCACTTAGCTTCCTCTCAATTACCTCTGGCTTTGCATGCCGGCAGTTTTTTTTGGTAGTATTTCTCTTCGGAAAAATCTGACGGTAAGATTTTACTTCTACTGTAGAAGAAATCCAGCTAACAACTGCTATTAATAGTATATCAGATGTCACGCTTCTGATCGACACTCCTCCACTTTGCCAAGCGGCTTTCTTTTATCTGCTGAGAAAGCAACACGCAATGGTAAGTATTTGTTAATATTTTGAGAAGACCTTTTACTAACCACCTACCATGTCTTAAAATAGTATAAACGCGATCCGGATTCCTACCAATCTCTGGCAGCCTTGGCTACAGGCTTTGGTTTTTTGGATTCCGAAAAAGGTTCCTTCCCAGAGGAATCTACAAAAACTCCTGAAACAACGGTCTACCTGTGCCTACCCCCTCTGATAACCATGGTAGGTTTGAAACTTTATAAGCCTTTAGTGAAATTATTTCTTATTTAGTGTTTTGTGTTTCTTTTCTATTACCTTTACGACTGTCTTTCACTTGAGTTTGGTTTCTGAGTCACTATCATATTGGATCACTCGAATTGATTTTTGAATTTTACTCACTACATAAACTAGAAATTTATTTTCATATTACAAGGAGCACGGTTATGGCCATAGACCCCACATCTTCGACATGCCTGGCTTCCTTTTCCATGCGAAGGTGGCGCTTGCACACCATTCAGTCGTGCTTATGCTCTAACTATCTTCCTTCGCTGTGCTCCTGGCTCTCGCCGAAGCAGCTGTCGTCTGCCCTGAGTTCGGCATTCCATTATAGGTTCTACAACTTCTCCCTCCCCTTGATTATTTTCAAGATTGTTAAACTGACTAAGATCTTCCAACGATACAGGTCTCAAATTGGTGGAAAATGTGGTACCCCATGTTATGAGGGAAAAGAACTGTGGAATATAATCTCCGGGGGAATGGTTTTGAACTTGACGGATAATAGAGAAGGCATGACGACAAGGTATTCCATTTTCCTGGAAGTGTCCACAGCTACACCACTGCCTAGCAAGGTTTCTTAAAAAAAGCCTTCCCATTTGCTTGAATCACTTCTCCTTCTGTTTCTGAAGCCATTCTAACGCGATTTGAGGAAGACCACTGCTCGCTCCCTTGTAGTCGGAGAAGACAATAGTCGGTAACCGGTTGCTGGCCGCGGTTGATTTGCCTATTTGCCTTAGAATATTGTTCATAGCGTTCGTGCATTGTATAATGCCAGATCTCATTTAAAAGATCAAGTACGAATAATTCCCAATCGTCTCGAAATACTTTATTCATTGACTCAACAACATTGAAAGTCTTATGACCATAATATGGACCTCGATAGAATGCCGTTACTCAGTATGCCCTTTCAATTGTGTGGCAATAACTACCGGCACTCGCATTAATCAGTCATAAGTCATTTTTCCGTTCTTTGAATTCGTGAATTGTTCTTGCATTTGCGATACTCTAGAATGCTGCTGACAGGTGACTAGTGTTCGTTATGGGGCCTCTGGGGCCCCGAAAAACGTGGGCCCCCGGCCCAATTCCCCGGCCCGCCCCGCTCAATTGCCCGGGGCGGGAATCACCCCCAAAATAAGCCCCCCAGCTCATTGTAAGAGCACGGCCTGGCCTGTAAAAACCCGCCCTGCCCCGCCCCGTAACGAACTCTACAGGTGCCTTCAAAATCACTTACATAGATTCTCTTTCAGGTGAAAACAACAAATCAGTTGATTGATTCCATCGCCAAATACCAGCTCGTCGGCAGTCAAAAGACCTTTATCCCAATCGCTTATCAATGTCATACCGACACACTCATGTATTGATGTTTTTAAACATGTAAGAAACCATGTCCAAGAGTCCTTGTTTTCGCTTTCAACAATTGACCATGCCAATAGTAGATTGTGCCCGTTTCCATCGATACCGACAGCTAGAAGCAAGGTTTGAACAAATCTACCTTTCAGAAACGTGCTGTTCACCTCCATAAATTTTCACATGCTGGTAAAGGACTGTTTCGATTTGTGAGAACAGATGAAAATACGCTGAAAGGCTTGCTCGTTATGGTGTAGGGCTGTTGTCTGGAACTGAACAAAGGTTTCGGGATTGGTAGCTTTGAGGAGTTGGATATACGCTGGGATTTTTGTGAATTGCTGGCTTTGGTAATCGCGGTGGTTCTTCACTAATGCTGCTTTGGCAAGGTGGGCTGATTCATAGTTAACTCTTACATTGTAATGCAGCCGAATGCAATCAACAATCTCATGTGTTTCTGTCATTCTTGTAATACATAAATGTTGTGGTACCATACGTCTAAGCCATGATTGACTATTAGAAACCTCACGTGCCATATGCCTCCCTCCAGCACAAGTATGTTCAACTTGAACTCTCTTAGCTTCTATCTCATCCCCTTTGTTGATCGAGGCATAAACACGCCAGCTGCAGCCAGCCCCTTTATGTCGGCACTGATAATCCACATGTCTCAGATCCTTAACTGTAATCCGAAATTGAAAGTGCTTCTCGCTCGCCCAGTCTTGCACCATTTCCTTTAGTGATTCCCAACTTCTGAAGCGCATTCCGATCTCGATTGGTGCCATTAGCTAAAACTCAAATCGTAGTCCAGTTCGGCTAGCAAACGATAAAAACAAGTAAAAACATAAGGAACGAGTTCAATGGTAATCAGATCTCTTTGTGATTCTGTGTCATTATCAAGAAGGTTTACTATTTCCCAAAATTTACCCTTCACGCGTTTCTAGCACTATTTATTTATTTTCTTTTCCCCCCTTCCTCACCGTGTCGTGAGGGCAACTGGAATCAAAGCTTGTTGACCAGGAAACATATTTGCTTTGGCTCACGATATTTTATTTTATTTTATTTTCCTTCCTTATTGTGGTAAGAAGCCAAGCTGATTGGGGTTACCTTAGGGCACTTGACTGAAACCTTCTGTTGACTGGTATAAAAAAACGTTGCTGGTATTCTATAGGGGTGGCCTGAGATCCGCTGGTATAGAATATGTTTTCTCCTGATACGGTAGAATAATTGAACCTCGCGCTAAGGCGTCCAAAATTCCCTCCCCCTTAGATTGCACTGCGAAACCAAAAGAAAAAAAAGTAAAGTAAAGTAAATCGACCGCTTGAACCCCAAGCTTGGGGCAAAAAATAATAGTAAGACCGCATGGCGTCCTAGCGCGATTCCAATCATTCCTTACAACATTCCAATTCAAAAGCCTTACCCCCCATCCGTCCCTTCCTCCTTTAATCCAAAATCTAGACCGGGCAAATCCCAGCCCGATCGGCATGGGTGAGGGAACAACTGCGCTCGTATCTGTCCTTGCCGCCGCCAGATATGCGAGCACCATACGAACCGTTTCGTGATGCCTGCAGCCTGCCTGCTGATAAGGGAAGCAATGACCTTATCATAGCCCCTCCCTCCCTTTTCAACCCCGTTTCAAGGCCCTTGTCTCGTTCTTAAGATAGCGAATGCCAATAGTTTTCACGGTACTTTACGCCAAACCACACCTACCCGATTTTACATTAAAAGAGAAACTAAGCGACTCCGGGAGAAATAGCTAGTTCGTTTCGGCAACATCAACCGCAGCAACAGAAATAACATTCTAACTTCAACTCCGACGGCAAAAATAACACTACCTCCACTATCTCCTGCGAGGCGTTTGCAAGGTCCCGCAATTGCACCCACTCCCTAACCTCTACCCGCAGCACCTGCAATGGTTGCACCAGCGCAACATCCACCTCTTCATCCCTGACTCAATCCACTAGATTAGAGAGTTTGCGCAGGGAGACCTAGGTGGCAGAAAAACAAGTTATTTTCTGTTAACCTAAAATTCTTGAACACCCAGGTGGGTAGCGAGAGCTAGAAGATGTGTAAAATCGGGCTTTTCAGACCTGTAGATATCCGATCGCTACAGAACCACAAGTCAGCAACAGCAAACACAGCTCTCTTTTTAGATTTTATTAAAAGATTTTACTGATGATAATACCGGGCATTCGGTAGCAGATTGGCACCTGTTCTATAGCATACAGTATGGTTCGTACACAGCTTGTGCAGATAGGAATCCTCATTTGAGCAGGGAACGAATTTGAGGGAATGCGGTATTACCCCACCCAATACCCCATTGCCTAGCTACCAAGCTACCCACGCCTAACTTATAGCCTCTACCGGAGGCGCAACGAAACTGGGCGGGTGACGAACAGGGCCACTTCATGGGGTAAATTGGATTCGTCATGGTTCGGGTTACAAAAGATTACTTGTAATTAATCCCTGTTCACCACCCGCCCAGTTTCGTCGTGCTCCCAGTAGAGACTATACTACGCAAACTCATTCTTGAGCCTAGGTCCATTACCTATTAACCGCCATCTAGGTCCCGGTGCGCAAACTCTCTAATATCCGAGACCATAATATGTGATCAAGGGCATCCTATATCAGTGTTGGCACATGTCCTGGAATAATTCCCATTCCTGTGCAATCATCCTTGATCACTCGGAAGCCGGCATATATCTGAGGTCCGTCCAAGCAGAGTCAAATGAGCTTCAGAAAATACATCACAGTCCACCGTGCCGTTGGGCGAGTTCTCGCCAAAGCTCTAGCTAACCTAAGGCCCGACAGGACTTGTCACTTCTGAACACTGACGCTTGGGCCATACCAAGCTACTTGCAACGCCACAGCCTTACACCCCTCCCCCCTACTCATACCTTCCCTATTTCTACCAGCTACGAAATAGTAAGGACTATATTCCAAGCCTAGGATTACTCATCAATATGTATTTCCGGATCACTCCCCTAAAGCACCCCGCGGGATGAATCACTGATATGGGTGAATATGGTTGGTAGCAGATATCCGCACCCGAGAAGGTCAATTGAGTTCCCCGGTAACTGTTCTGGAAAATCCGAGGCATTGGGCTGCGAGTCACCTTCGGTTGTATCAGTTCTCTGGCTTTGTTGCGACATCACCACCTTGACTACAGCTAAAGCAAAAGGCTTATGGTAGTATTTAAAAGATAAGATAAGGCTCGTAGCAGAATAATTGGTTTAGATTTTTCTTAATACTTGGAACACTTGATAATCTATTTAACCTTCTCTTTCTTGCAGGCATATCGTTTATTATATCGATTCCATGGCATCACCATATATCACTCATAGATTGTCCTCAAGCCTTAGCCGTCATGGGCCATCCCCTGCGGCCCCCCTCATTTTTTTCCCACATGTGCCCAGCCGTCACCCCTAATACCTGCCGTCTGTGGGCCCCCCGCAGTCCTTACCTACCCCGTACCCTCTTCTTAAACCCCTTATAATGCCGTCCCACTATACTAATGAATGCCTAGCATATAGGGCCCGGCTGTCCCAGCCGATCCCGGTAGTCCCCCGAGTAATTTGCCCCCTACAGGACCACGGCTAGCGGTCCCATCCCGTTTCCTTGGCATTGTCCCCGCCATCCCTGTGGCCCCAGACGGCTCCGAACACTGCCATTGTTAGGTCAGTATGGCTGGTGGCAGCTTTTTGCAAGCGAAATTTATAGCCTATCCGCCGAGGTGGATTTGAGGCGAGGATATAATTACATTCCAGTCGCTGTATTAGGATTAACCTAATGATTCCGCCTCGGCACCGCATGGTGAAGAGATAGATATCCAGGTGGGCAAAGTGGTGGACACAGGGATGCGGGGGGCGGGGGGTTGTTGGCATGGTGGGATCTTTCTGGTGTAGAGGAGCGCTATACATTCCGGATAAAATATCATCCCAAAATTACAAAGTGAAGAGCTGGTTCTCTATTTTACGCTAGTTTCCGGAACGCCTATTCCGGACCCTCTGGTATTGGGAAGGAAAATCTATTTGTAGTTTATCCACCTGGCTATCTATCATCTATCGCTAGTAGGGGAAAACAAGAAGGAAAAAAAATAGCGTTCTGTAGGAAAAAATAGAAAAAGGGGAGATTTTGTGAGACGGGACTTATTTCGCCGGAGATTTGTGACCAGGATAAATGGCTCAAGTTCACCAACGAGGTAGTCCTCCTGTGGCTGCCTGCTGAAGACAAGAAGCAGAAATATGTGCGCCTTCGCTTAGAGATATTAATAACTATCGGGGGAGGGGGGTTCGGAGGGGTATGGTTTTACGTACAAATTGGATTTCTACCAACAACACCCGGAGAGAGCTTCGATACCATGATTGACTGGCATAAGGGACACACAAGGGAGCCAGGGAGGGTGGTGATGTCTGCAACAGCGCAGGCATGCCTCCTGGAAGCTGAGCAAGGATAGGGCCAGAAAGCAGAGCACCCCACGAAATTGAGCGTAGACAATTGGGTGCACCAGTTTCTACTTGGGGTTAATGCTTTCACAGCTGGTGAGATGGCTGCGCATCTGAGCTTTCCATAGAGGCCCGGGCTTGCAGGAGCTTGGTAGCTCCCCCATGTCCATTTGCAATAGCCCATTCAAGGGGTGTGCGACCATACCTACCCGGACGATTGGGGTCGACATCCTCCCGTCCTAGTAATAGATTGACCACTCCTTCATATCCCTTGCTAGAAGCCCACCCGAGTGGTGTTTGATCGTACTTATCGAGGTAATTGGGATCAACATCCTCTCGTTCCAGCAGTAGCTTGACCACAGCTTTATGTCCCCAGTAAGCAGCAGATCCGAGTGGTGTTAGACCTCCCACATCAGGGTGATTGAGGTCGATATCATCCCGGTCGAGTAGTAGCCCGACCACCCCTTCATGTCCCAGGCTAGCAGCACTCACGAGTGGTGTTCGATCATCCTGATCCGGACGATTGGGGTCGACATCATTCCGACCGAGTAGTAGCTTGACAACCCCTTCATATCCCTTAACAGCAGCGCTCCCGAGTGGTGTTCGACCATGCTGACCCGGACGATTGGGGTCGACATCATTCCGGCCAAGTAGTAGCTTGACAACCCCTTCCTGTCCCGTGACAGCAGCACTCGCGAGTGGTGTTCGACCATCCTGACCCAGACGATTGGGATCAACATCTTTCCGACCAAGTAGTAGCTTGACAACAGCTTCATGTCCATAACGAGCGGCCCACGAGAGTGGTGTGCCATTTTGGTCATCAGGCCTGTTGGGGTCGACATCATTCCGGTCTAGTAGGAGCTTGACAACGGCTCCATGTCCGTTATTAGCCGCCCACAACAGTGGTGTACTATCTTGGTTATCTGGCATCTCGGGGTCAACACCTTCCCGTCCTAGCAGTATTTTAACCACTCCATCATGCCCATTCTTCGCCGCCCATAAGAGTGGTGTGCCGCTGACGCGATCATATTGGTTAATCTCGCAACCTGGAGCACTGGCTAACGAAGCCACAAGTTCCACAATCCCGAAGAAAGAGGCGCAATGTAATCCAGAGAAGAGTGGGGAAGAACCGGTGCGAGCCGTATATCTGGTAGACAGTACCTGCTCCAAAAGCGATTCGGTGGATGGGTGGCCTTCGTACTGACTAAAGAGCTGCAGCCCAAGGGCCATCGCGCGGCTCGAGAGCTCCCTTTTGGCATGAGTTCCCCAATATCTCGAGGAATATTTTAAGAACGGCGTCACTTGGTGGTCCGTGAGAGGATAGGAGAGGTTATTGACCTGTTGCGAATTCAAATAGGTCAGGCAAGCTTCTGCGATTACCGAGTGGGGATGGCTGAAGAGGTCTGGATCAGCGCAGAGATATTCCTGGACTGTAAAGTGAATTACTCGGACAGTCGAAGCTTCCTTGTCAACGGTAATCAGTCCTTGACAGCAGCCCAGTAATGCACCGATCGAAGGTGCATTTTCGATATCGAAATCCGTCGCTCCTATCTCCACTGCTAGTGCGTGACGCAGCTCATCCACCTGTAATGGCCGTTCCGCATGACAGACCCACATGAGAGTGGCCATTGCAAGTTTTGTCTTTTCCCCTCCCTGTGCCCTTATCCGCTCTAGGGTTGCACCATATGCATCCCCTAACCCTACCCCATCTTTGACTGCCTTGAGCCTTTTTCCTCGCCGAGCGATACTAGTCTCTCGTAGAATTGCCTCGATGTGGAGACATGCTAGCAGGAATCTGGGTTCGGATGTTAGCTATTAGTCCAAGGAAGCTTTAAGTCGTTTTGCCCCTGAATGGTTTCTACATACGTTTCAGAGCTTAGTTGGGAAATGCTTTCCAAAATATTGTCCTCCAATGCGCTGCTCATCATCTCCGGGGTAGTGTCGCTCCTAAGCTTCTCACGTAGATACCCAACGATGCCATCTCCCGTAGGCTCTATCAATACAAAAGCAGCCGCTCCGCCCAATCTCCGTTCCACCTCACTTCGGATATGCGATCTTCCTGTCACGAACATCCTAGTATCCAGCGACTCCCTCGCGATCTGTCCTAGTGATTCAAGGATTACCATTCTATGCTCCGGCACACATTCGTCAAGGGCGTCAACACATATAAATGTGCGCTTCATGGTTGTGATGGTTTGGAACATCTTCAGAATTCCTGATACCTGTAGTCCCCTACCCCCAATCACTTTTTTCTGGTTGCGAAAAGACCTGACTACCGCCTCCGGAATTCCATCCAATCCACTAACAAGCTGTCGCAGTAGGGAACCGAGCATATTTACTGGTGACTGCACACTCCGGGCAGCAAAATCGAAATAAAAACAGGCAACAGCAGTATCCTCCTCCGCCGCCTCGTCGCACAACCTGTCTATCACTAGTGAGCTGTCACACCAGTCTGTTAGAAATATTGTTCGACTTCCGGCAGTGATAGTATTTCTCTTACATAATGTAGCTCTTTCCCGCCCCTGGATTCCCGTGGCAAAATAACGTGGGATGATCAGATCCATCCTCCCGGCTCCCACCACGCCAGCGTCTGAATTCCTGGGTCTCCAGTAGCCAAGATCCAATACTGTCTAGTCGCTGGGATCCGATGTCTCGATGCCGTGCTCCTGGCTCTAGCGGAGATAGCCAGGCCAATATTTTAGACTCATCATCGGGGGTGAGGTAGTTAAAAGTATTATTGAAAGAGTTTTGGTTATTGCTGAAGGCTTGCGACATTTTTCGATTTTCACCGCTGTGAAAGTTGTTGAGAGCAAAGTGTTGGTTAGCTTGGGGTCTGTTAACGCAATTGCTTGAAATTAAGGAAAAAGCGGGGGTGATGGCGATGGCAAAGCCTGCGCCTTGCCGATGGCATTCCAACCACAAGCATCGTTACACAAACTCCCGACTGCTATTCATCTCAAACACTACGAGCTACTGTAACTCCAATAAACTTAAACACATCATCACTCAATGCTCCTTGCTTGATTCATTCCAAAGCAGTAGAAATTTGGGAACTAATACCCGTAGCGCCGTCCGAATCATTTTTTAATACCTGCCCGCGATTTGATAGCTCCCTCCAAGATCGCATGCTTCTGTTTAAGCGGGGTCCAAAAGATACGCCGGCTGTTAAGGTGGGAAAATTAAGACGCGAGCACTGTTTTTGGTAAAAAGGTTAGAGATGTGGGAGGTCACAGAGTTAATGAGGAACAAGAAATAGTTGCAGAGTATTCCTTCGACCGTGCACACTTAGGGACACTAGCACCACGAGGAACACATCCCAGCAGTGGCGGTATTTAGGACGAGCATTCATGTGCTAAGGCCTACCATAACTCTTAAATGCTCCTCTCATAGGAGAAATAGTTACAGTCGCACCTCGCTGTCCCGGACCTCGCTCTACCGGATGCTTCGCTGTCCCGGAAAACTTTTAGGGATTTATTCTGGCTACATAGAAATACACCTCACTGTCCCGGATTTTGCATGTTTCCGGACCGGATGGAAATTTGAAAGTTTCTAACCCCTGCCCACATAGAGAATATATTCGCTGTCCCGGATATCTTCCTTCTACTAGCCTAATTTGAGTGCCTGTGTCACGGCTGCTGAAAGGCACGATTGATATCCCCGGTGGTCCATCTGGTGGGAACACGGGATAAATCTTCATCTTGCTCCTTCACATTCCCTTCCTCATCCGAGTTTCTGAGATGGATTTCTCTCTTTTCTCCCATAGGGGAGCTTCGCCGGTGGCACTCCGAGAGCGAACCCTGTGTACTCAGTATTGACTGTGTTCCGATTTCAATTTTTTTTCCTGATCTTTTATTCTCTACTCTACCCCTCTTCTAAACCTCATCTGGAATAGTAGGCTGTCCTTCCTACTCAGTTATCACTCGTTTTTCAGTTTTTGTAAACACCTTTTTCATCTAGCATTTCACTCTCCCGGATGTTTCGCTGTCCCGGATGGTCTGCCCCGGAGTTTGACCATCCGGGACAGCGAGGTGCGACTGTACAGTATCAATAACCCCGGCAACAGTGATAACCTTTCTGACTAGTAACACCGATAGCAAAAATAGCACTACTTCCATCCTTCTCCGTGGAGCTCGGGAGACACTACAATTGAACTTGTGCTCGAACTCCTGACCTGCAGCACCCGAAACGGTCCCCGCAGCGTAAAGTTAACCTCCGCATCCCTCATTCAACCCACCCTGAGGCCCCCGGGATGGGTTTTCCTAGCCTGCCATCCAGCCACCCCCCGGCAACTTATTCTACTACCGGTACTAGGCACCGCGTGCCTATTCATAGGTGAATATAATCCATCTCCGGAGCACAGCCCAAGATTCCACAATGAGACCCACTGTTGCAGCCCTTCTTCCCGTCTCCTGAACCCCGAATTCCGTGCTCAAGCCACTACCGTATCCCCGGCCCTCACCAGAGAAAACACCCGCTTCCCCTCTATCCCCAGTTCTATTCCTAGCCCTTCTAGAAAATCCGCTAGGCAAGCCCAGGCCCATACAAGACGGTATGATACCAAAGACAGTCGGCCATCCTTGTAGCCCTCTAACCTGTGAGCGGTGCATCATCCGATAGATGTTAGGTGCTGAAACGATGATTTCCGGTCGGAGGGAAGATAATTCCCAGACCGAGTTCCCAGGCCCTCAAAGAAGAAACAAACAGGAAGAAATGATTAAATCCGAGGAAAAGAGATAAAGGAACCGAATGGGGCAATCACCGCCCACACAATCGGAGCCTTTAACCTTTCGTCGATGACTATCAAGAGAAAACCCAATGAACGAAAACTGTCGCTTGTAGGACTAAAGAATGGCGGGGGTTAGATACAAAGGTCAAGTTCTCTTGTGTGTTTCCCTGACCAAGCCCACCACTCAAATCCCACGATCCATGCGTGTGCTTACAAATCATTCTCTGCCCGGGAGTTCAACCTTCCCACCTTCCCCGTTAACTAAATAAAACCTCCCCCGCCCGTGAATAGAGAAACGAACTACAGTATCTAGCTAAACCCCTCGTAAAACAATTTGTAACTCCACAGTGCCCAGTTCGTGGGGGCCCTCTGCACCCGGTAAAGATGGTGGGGGCGTCACATGAAAGTACCTGATTATAGCTTCGCCCTCATAACGAAGCTCACGCGTCCGCACAATATGATCCCCAGGCAACCGCAGATTGCCAAAGTCCCCGGGAGCAAATTCCTTATACATCTAATTTATCTGACCACCGTGGGGGGGGGGGAGATGAGGAAGGGGATGATGCCCAGGCACATGGCAGAAGGAATCTCGCTCGCGGTGAGCTAAATAGGTGGGCTGCGGGAGTCAACTGATTAGGCTCGCTGGATTTGCTATTGCCTGGGAAGATGTCGTGGTTTGATTGTTGCCGGAGGAGCTAGAGAAAGGTGTAATCCCGGTAGTGGCAAGGTGAGCGACGCGGTGCCTCAGTGACAGACAGGCAACACAGCGCCACTGCGTACCAGATGTTCTGCGTAAGTTAGTTCGCATCATCGGATAAAACATTTAACACGCGAATAACATCACTTTCGGTAAGAAAGGTGAGTGATATGTGGATGTTCAATTAGCCGAGTATCTCGTTCCTCTCCAACTAGGGCTGCGAAGTTCAAGCAGCAGTCCAGGCTCCTCTTCGTATCGAGGCACCACTGCTACGGTAATTTCCCGTGGTCCACTGACAGCTCGGTTTGGGCGTCTCTGCCTACCGTACCTTTAGGGCTCATAGAATGTTTGAGGAAGTTAATAGGATGCTGTGATTGCAACTCAAGTTGCTCCTAGGGTTCAGGGCTTGACCGGTGAGCCTCAACAAAACCCTGCTGACGTAAAACAAACTTGACCCAACTCAGCTCGTTGACACAATAAATTATTTGGAGCCTCATTTCAGGTTAGCTTACCCACCCAATCACATACCGCCCCGCATTCACCCCACCACCTGTCATTCTCAAACCAAGGAAAACAGTAGCACAAGCCGGCTCCCTACCATAAGGGCTGATAAAATAATTGAACCTCGCGCTGAGGCGTCCAAAATTCCCTCTCCCTTGGATTGCATGCAAAACCACAGCGAAAAAACCGACCGCTTGAACCCCAAGCTTCGGGCAAAAATAATAATAGCAAGAGCGCCTGGTGTCCTTGCACGATTTCTTACGGTACCGCCTTTTCTGGGCTAACCCGAAATCACGCTAAGGCTCCCTAGCACAAAAATAGTGCAAGAAGCGAGCTTGAGTAAAGCTTAGCCCAGCCAGATCATAAGAGTAAATCTCTTCAGGAAATTCTTTCCGTAGATAAAGCATCCTGTTGCAAATTATTCCCAGAATCTAACTCTAGGGTGCAACTCTCGTGAAACTCCCATTCGCTTACTGAGCCACACCTTATTTGACTCCGTTAGCGTGATTTCGGGTTAGCCCAAAAAATGCGGTAGTCCCCCGAGTAATTTGCCCTATACAGAACCACGGCTAGCGGTCCCGTCCCGTCTTCTTGGTATCATATTATCCCCACAGTCCCTGTGGACCCCCCGGGCGGTTCGGGACACTGCCACTGTTGGGTGAGTATGGCTGGTTTGAGCTTTTTGCAATCGAAATTTGTAGCCTATCCACCGAGGTGGATCCGAGAGGGGAGGATATAATTAAATTCCAGTCGCCGTATTAGAGCAAGTTTAATGATTCCGCCCCGGCATCGCATAGTGAGGCGATAGATATCCAGGTAGGTAAAGTAGTGGACACAGGAATGCAGGGGGTGGGGGGCCGATTGAATGGTAAGATCTTTCCGGTGTAGATAAGCGCTATACATCACTGATAAAATATCATCCCAAAATTGCAACGTGAAGAGGTGGTTCTCTATTTTACGCTAGTTTCCGGAACGCCTGCTCCGGACTCTCTGGTATTGGGAAGGAAAATCTATATGTAGTTTATCCACCTGGATATCTATCATCTATCGCTAGTTGGAGAAAACAAGAAGGAGATACAGATCGTCGTATAAGAAAAATAGAAAAACGGGAGATTTTGTAATACGGGACCTATTCTACCAGGATTAGAGATCAAGACGAATGACGCAAATTGACAAACGAGGTAGTTCTCCGTTTACTACCTGCTGAAGACAGGGAATAGAAATTTGCTTGCCTTCACTCAGAGCCATTAACTATCGGGGGGTTTCGGAGGGGTATAGTTTTACATACAAATTAGATTTCTACCAATAACACCAGGAGAGAGCTTCGAGATCATGATTGAGGACTGGCGTAAGGGACAAACAAGGGAGTTGGGGAGGGTGGTGATGGCTGCAACAGCGCAGACATTGCTCTTGAAAGCTGGGCAAGGATGGGGCTAGAAGGCGAGGAAGCCAGCGCGATTTCAGGGTAGTTAATTGGGTGCCCGAGTTTCTACTTGGTGTTGAAACTTTCATAACTAGTGAGATGGCTGCAGATCCGCGCTTTCCATAGACACCCTGGCTTGCAAAAGCCTGATAACTCCCTCATGTCCATTTGCAATAGCCCATTCAAGAGGTGTGCAACCATCTTCACCGAGACGATTGGGGTCGACATCCTCCCGCCCAAGTAATAGATTTACCACTCCTTCATATCCCTCGCTCGCAGCCAACCCGAGTGGTGTTTGATCATACTTATCAGGGTAATTGGGGTCGACATCCTCTCGTGCCAGCAGTAGCTTGGCCGTGCCCTTTTGTCCCCAGTAAGCAGCACATGCGAGTGGTGTTAGAGCTTCTGCATCTGGGCGATTGGGGTCGACATCATTCCGATCGAGTAGTAGCTTGACAACCCTTTCATGCCCCATTTCAGCAGCACATGCGAGTGGTGTTCGACCATTCTGATCCGGATGATTGGGGTCAACATCTTTCCGGTCAAGTAGTAGCTTGACAACGCCTTCATGTCCATAACGAGCGGCCCATGAGAGTGGTGTTCCGTGTTGGTCATCTGGCCTGTTGGGGTCGACATCATTCCGGCCAAGTAGTAGCTTGACAACCTCTTCGTGCCCCACGACAGCAGCACACCCGAGTGGTGTTCGACCATTCTGATCCGGACGATTGGGGTCGACATCATTCCGGCCCAGTAGTAGCTTGACAACTTCTTCATGTCCCTTATGAGCGGCCCACGAGAGTGGTGAGCTGCGTTGGTTATTTTGTTTGTTAGGGTCGACATCATTCCGGCCCAGTAGTAACTTGACAACTACTTCATATCCGTTATCAGCGGCCCACGAGAGTGGCGTACTGCCTTGGTTGTTCGGCATGTTGGGGTCGACATCTTTCCGTTCTAGTAGTAGCCTGACCACTCCATCATGTCCATTCTTCGCCGCCCATAAGAGTGGTGTGCAGCCGACGCCATCGCGTGGGTCAATCTCACAACCTTGAGCACTCGCTAGCGAACCCACAAGTTCCACAATCCCGAAGAAAGATGCGCAATGTAATCCCGAGAAGCGCGGAGAAGAACAAGTGCCTACCTTATCTAGCGTAGGCAGTGCTTGCTCGAAAAGTGATACGGCGGATGGGTGGCCTTCGTACTGACTTAAGAGGTGCAGCCCAAGGGTCATCGCGTGGCTCGAGAGCTCCCTTTTCGCATGGGTTCCCCAATATCTCGAGGAATATTTCAAGAACGGCGCGACTTCGTGGTCCGGGAGGGGGTGGGAGGAGAGGTTCTTCACATGTGGTGAATTCAAATAGGTCAAGCAAGCTTCTGCAATTACCGAGTGAGGTTGAGTAAAAAGGTCCGGATGAGCGCAGAGATATTCTTGGACTGTAAGATGGATTACTCGGACAGTCGAAGCTTCCTTGTCAACAGTAATCAGTCCTTGACAGCAACCTAGTAATGCACCGATCGAAGGAGCATTTTCGCTATCGAAATCCGCCGCTCCTATCTCCACTGCTAGTGCGTGACGCAGCTCCTCCACCTGTAACGGCCGTTCCGCATGACAGACCCACATGAGAGTGGCCATTGCAAGTTTTGCCTTTTCCTCTCCCTGTGCCTTTATCCGCTCCAGGGTCGCACCATATGCATCCCCTAACCCTGCCCCATCTTTCACTGCCTTGAGTCTCTTTCCTCGCCGAGCGATACTGGTCTCTCGCAGGATTGCCTCGATGTGGAGACAAGCTAGCAGGAATCTAGGTTCGGAAGTTAGCTATTAGTCTGAGGTAGCTTTGAGTCACTTAGCCCTTGAATGGTTTCAACGTACGTCTCCGAGCTTAGTTGGGAAATGCTTTCCAAAATGTTTTCCTCTAATGCGCTAGTCATCATCTCCGGGGTAGTGTCGCTCCTAAGCTTCTCACGTAGATACCCAACGATGCCATCTCCCGTAGGCTCTATCAGTACAAAAGCAGCAGCTCCACCCAATTTCCGTTCCACCTCACTTCGGATATGCGATCTTCCGGTCACGAATATCCTGGTATCGAGTGACTCCCGCGCGATCTGTCCTAGTGATTCGAGGATTACCATTCGATGCTCCGGCACACATTCGTCAAGTGCGTCAACACATATAAATGTGCGCTTGGTAGTTGTGATGGTCTTGAACATCTTCAGAATTCCTGCCACTTGGAGTCCCCGGCCCCCAATCACTTTCTTCTGGTTCCGAAAAGACCTGACTACCGATTCCGGAATTCCATCCAATCCACTGACCATCTGTCGTAGTAGAGAACCGAGCATATTTACAGGTGACTGCTCATTCCTAGAGGCAAAGTCGAAATAAAAACAGGCAACAGAAGTATCATCCTCCGCCGCCTCGTCGCACAACTTGTCTATCACTAGCGAGCTGTCACACCAGACTGTTAGAAATACCATCATTTGACTTCTGGCAGTGATATTATCTCTCTTACATAATGTGGCTCTTCCCCGCACCCGGATTTCCGTGGCAAAATAATGTGCGATGATTGGATCCATCTTCCCGATTACCACCATGCCAGACTCTGAATTCCTGGGTCTCCAGTAGCCAGGATCCTATACTGTCTAGTCGCTGGGCTCCGATGTCTCGATGCCGTGCTCCTGGCTCTAGTGGAGATAGCCAGGCCAATATTTTAGATTCATCATCGGGGGTGAGGCAGTTAAAGGTATTTATGGTGTTGTTGTTGAAAGAGTTTTGGTTATTGCTGAAGGTTTGCGATATCTTTCGATTTTCACCGCTGTGAAAGTTGTTGAGAGCAAAGTGTTGGTTAGCTTGGGGTCTGTTAACGCAATTACTTGAAATTAAGGAAAAGTGGGGTTGATGGCGATGGTAAAACCTTGCGCCTTACGGACAACATTCCAACCACAGACATCGTTACACAAACACCCGTGGGCTATTCATCTCAAAAACTACGAGCTGACTCCAATGAACTTAAACACACCATCACTCGATGGCTTTTGCTTGATTCATTCCAAAGCAGTCGGGATTTGAGAAACTAATATCTGTAGCGCCGTCCAAATCCTTTTTAATACCTACCCGCGATTTGATAGATCTCTTGAAGATTGCGTGCTTCTGCCCATGCCGGGTTCAAAAGATACGCCGTCCGGTATGGTGGGAAAATTAAGACGCAAGCACCGTTTTTGTGAAAGGTTAGTGATGTGCAGAACACAGAGTTATTGAGGAACAAGAAATATTCGCAGAGTATTCTCTCGACCGCGCACACTTAGGGGCACTAGTACCACGAGGAACGCATCCCAGCAGCGGCGGTGGTAGGGACGGAATGAACATTCATGTGCTAGGGCCTACCACAACTCTTAAATGCTCCCCTGATATGAGAAATAGTCACCGCATCAATAACTTAACCCCCCGGCAACAGCGATAATCTTTTCAACTAACACCGATAGCAAAAATAGATATACTTCCACCCCTTCGTGCGTGCAGTTCGGGAGACACCACAATTGAAGTTGTTACCCGAACCCCTGACCCGCAGTACACGAAACGGTACCCGCAGCGTAACATTAACCTCCGCATCCCTCATTCAACCAACGCTGAGACCCCCAGGATCGGTTTTCCTGGCCTGCCGCCGAGCCACCCCCCCCTCCCCACCGGGCAACATATTCTACTACCAGTACTAGACACCGCTAGCCCATTCATAGGAGAATATAGTCCATCTCCGGAGCACAGCCCAAGATTCCACAATGAGACCCACTGTTGCAGCCCTTCTGCCCGCCTCCTGGACCTTGAATTCCGTGCTCAAACCGCCGCCGTACCCCCGGCCCGCCCTCACCAGAGAAAACACCCGCTCCCCCTCTACCCCCATTCTATTCCCAGCTATTCTCGGAATGCCCTAGACAAGCCCAGGCCCATACAGGACGGTATGATACCAAGGAGAGCCGGCCATCTTTGTAGCCCTCTAACCTGCGAGCTGGACATCATCGGATAGATGTTAGGTGCCGAGATCCCGGAGGTCCTCCACGCACGGGAAAGATGAAAACCTCACATGTAAGTACCCGATCATGACCTTCGCCCTCATAACGAAGCCCGCGCGTCCACACAATATGATCCCCGGGTAACCGCAGATTGCCAAAGCCCCCGAGAGGAAATTCCTTATACATCTGCTATATCCAACCGCCGTGAGGGAGGAAGTACCGATGGGGACGACGCCTAGGCACATTCCAAAAGGAATCTCGCCCGCTGTGAGCTAAATGGATGGACTACAGGAGTATTAGGCACAGTGGATTTACCCTAGCGATGTTGCCTGGGATGATGCCGTAATTTGATTACTGCCTGAGGAGCGAGAGCGGGTCTAATCCCCGTAGGTTGAGTGGCAAGGTGAGCGACGCGGCGCCTCAGAGACTGACAAGCAACACTGGGTCCTACCGCATGAAGCGTCGTACACTGCGTAAGTAAGTTCGTATCATTTGATAAAACATTTAGCACGCGAATAATATAACTTTTGGTAAGAAGGGTGAGTGATACGCGGTGGTTCAACCGCCGGGCATCTAGCTCCTCTCCAACTAGGGCTGAGAAGTTCAAGCGGCAGTCTCGGCTCCTCTCCGTGTCGAGGCACCATTGCTACAGTAATTCCCGAGGTCCACTGGCAGCTCGTCTTTGCCCACCTTTAGAGCTCGTAGAATGTTTGAGGCTGGTTCCTAGAATGCGATGGTTGCAACTCGTGTTGCGCTAGGGTTCAGGGCTCTACCTGTGAGCCTCAACAAAACCCGGCTGACGTAAATCAAACTTGACCCAATTCAGCCGGTTGACACAAAATAAATTATTTGGAGCCTCATTTCAGGTTAGCTTGCGCACCCGAACCTTAATCCTTGTAAACCACACTACCTAAATGCGTGCTCACAACTGCTTCTAAAACGAGGGAAAAACACTAGCGCCCGCTGGCTCCTACGGTAAGAGCTATGATATCGTAGAATAATTGAACCTCAGGTTAAGGGGTCCAAAATTCCCTCTCCCCAGGATTGGATGCAATACCACCACTAATACCGACTGCTTGAACCCAAGCTTGGGGTAAAAAAATAGCAAGAGCGCCCGGCGTCAGAGCGTGATTTCATCCTGGTTCTTACAATATTCCAATTCAAAGCCCTACCCTCCCTCCTTCCGTCCCTCCTGTAGCCAGTAATCTAGACCGGGCAAATCCTTGCCCGACCGGCCGGGTGCGGGAACAACTTCTCTGATACCCGTCTTGACAGCTGTCAGACATGCGGGTACCAGGGGCAGTCCGCGAACACCAGGACTGAAAAATCCAAGGACCATATTGGGAATAGTGCACGCACTGGTGAGCATGTGTTGAAAACCGGAAGAATTCCTCGAACGCTTCCTTCTTTGCTATCGATTGAGAGATCTATTCACATGTTCCCGCCCTGTACTTGCCACTTTAATTTATGCTGAGAATAAACCCTGTCGTTCGCAGGCTAACCCTGACACCCGAGTACCGTTTAATGACGCCATCCGCCTGCATGCTGATATCATACGTTAAGCGATAACCCTATCGTAGCCCCTTCCTCCCGACAACACTTCGGTAGAAACTTTTTTAAATCCTTTTTAAGACCTTTTGTCTTTGGTTCCTAAGATAGCGAACGACAAGAGTTTTCGTGGTACATTAGGCCAAACAGCCCCTATCTAATTTTACATTAAAAGAGAAACTAAGCGACTCCGGGAGAAATAGCTAGTCGTTTCGGCAGCATCAACCGCGGCAACGGAAACAACACCTCTAACTACAACTCCGACGGGAAAAATAACACAACCTCCACTATCTCCTGCTTGGTGTTTGCAAGGTGTCGTGATTGCAGCCGCTCACTAACCTCTACCCGCAACCCCTGCAATGGTTGCACCAGCGCAACATCCACCTCTTCATCCCTGACTCATCTAGTATGATAGATTAGACAGTTTGTGTAGGAAGACCTAGGTGGCAGGAAAAGAGGTTATTTTCCGTTAACCTAAAAGCCTTGGACACCCAAGTGGGTAGCGAGACCGGGAAGAAGTGTAAAATAGGGCTTTTCAGACCTGTAGATATCCGATCGCTACAGAGCCACAAGTCAGCAGCAGCTAACACATCAATCTTTTTACATTTTATTAAAAGATTTCACCAATAATAATACTGGACATTCGGTAGCAGATTAGCACATGTTCTATGGCATACAGTATGGTTCGTACCCAACCTGTGTAGATGGGAATCCTCATTTGAGCCGGGAGGGAATTTGAGGGAATGCGATACTCCCCTACCCAATACCCCATGGTCTAGCGACCAAGCAACCCACGCCTAACTTACAGCCTCTACTGGGGGCCAACGAAACTGGGCGGGTGACGAACAGGGGTACTTCATGGCGTAAATTGTATTCGTCATGGTTCGGGTTACAAAATATTACTTGTAATTAATCCCTGTTCACCACCCACCCAGTTTCGCCGTGCCCTCAGTAGAGACTGTAATGGGAAAACTCATTCTTGCACCTAGGTCCATTTCCTATTAACCACCACCTACCGGTAGGTTCCGGTGCGAAAACCCTCTAATATCCGAGACCATAATATGTGATCAAGGGTATCCAATCAATATCAGTGTTCATGTCCTGGAATAATTCCCAGCCCTGTGCAATCATATTTGATCACTCGGAAACCTATATATATCTGAAGTCCGTCCAAGCAGTGTCAAATGAGCTTCAGAAAATACATCATAGTGCATGCTGTCGGGCACGTCCCCGCTAATGCCTTGGTTAACTTGAGGCCCGACAGGACTGATCACTTCCGAATACTGCCGCTTGTGCGATACTATACTCCCTGTAACACCAGAGCCTTACCCCAGAACCTTACCCCCTTCCCCCTACTCGTACCTTCCCTACTTCTACAGGCTGCCAAACAGTAAGGCCTGTATTCCAAGCCTAGGATTACTCATCAATATCTGTTTCCGGATCATTCCGCTAAAGTGCCCCAAAGAGCATCACCGATGTAGGCGAATATGGCTGGTCGCAGATATCCGGATCCAAGAGGGTCAATTGAGTTTCCTGATAACTGTTTTGGAAAAGCTAAGGCATTGAGCTACGAGTCATCTTCGGTTACATCAGTTCTTTAGCTTTGTTGGGACATCACCTTGACTATTGTTAAAGCAAAAAGACTTATGGATGTATTTAAAAGAGAAAATATGGCTCGTAGCGGAATGATTGGTCTAATTTTATCTTAATACTTGGAACACATGATGATCTATTTAACCTTCTCTTCCTTGCAGACATATCGTTTATTATATCGGTTCCGTGGCATCACCATATATCACTCATAGTTTGTCTGCAGCCCCTGTTGGAAGAATGACTTCAATGTGACGGTTGTATGCCCAATGGAGCATACTGGGGACACGTATCATTGGCACGGTATGTCGAGACCTCACACGGGTATAAGTACCACCACCTGGTACACAAGTAGTATGTACAATAGACACTGGAACAACGCAATATACGAAGATTCCGACAGCCCCCAGCCATCATGGGCCATCCGCTGCGGTCCCCCTCATTTTTTTCTACATGTGCCCGGCCGTCATCCCTAATACCTGCAGGCTGTGGACCCCTCCCCTCCCCCCCCGCAGTCCCTACCTACGCCCTGCCGTCTTCTGATACCCGTATAATGCCTCGGGCAATGGAGGCCGTCCTGCCATCCCTGCTGAGGTCAGTCTAAGCAGCCGTTCCCGTTCCCGTCTCACTATACTAATGAAGGCTTGGCGTGTAGGGCCGGCGTCCCAAGCTGATCCCGGTAGTCCCCCGAGTAATTTACCCGATACAGGACCGTCCTTGTACCCCCCCCGGAAGGATCAAAACACTGCCACTGTTAGGTGAGTATGGCTGGTGGCAGCTTTTTGCCGTCGAGGTTTATAGCCTTTCCGCCGAGGTGGATTCCCGAGACGAGGACATAATTACACTCCGGTCTCAGCATTAGAGTTAGTTTAATGATTCTGCTCCGGCGCCGGATGGTGAGGAGGTAGATATCCAGGGAGGCAAAGTGGCTGGCACAGATGGAGGGCAGGGAGTAGGGGGGGGTGGATAGCATGGTGAGATCTTTCTGGTGTAAATAAGCGCTATATATGCGGGATAAGCCATCATCCCAAAATTACAAGGTGATGGGTTGGTTCTCTATTTTACGCTAGTTTCCTGAACACCTATTCCGGACCCTCTGGTATTGGGAAGGAAAATCTATTGTAGTTTATCCACCCTGCTATCTATGATCTATCGCTAGTAGGGGAGAACAAGGAAGAAATAAAGATAGTCGTATATAAGAAAAAATAGAAAAGGGGGAGATTTTGTAACACGGGGCTTATTCCGCCGGGAATGGTGATCGAGATGAATGACGCAAATTGACAAATGAGGTAGTTCTCCGTTTGATACCTACTGAAGACAAGGAGCAGAAATTTGTGCGCTGTTACTTAGAGATATTAATAACTATTGGGGGGTTGGAGGGGTATAGTTTTACATACAAATTGGATCTCTACCAATATCACCCAAGATCATGACTGCGGACTGGCATAAGGGACACAAGGGAGCTAGGGAGGGTGGTAATGGCTGCAACAGCGCATACAAGACTCCTGGAAGCTGAGCTAGGATGGGGCTAGAAAGCGAGGAGGCCGGCACAATTTGAGCGTAGACAATTGGGTGCGCCAGTTTCTACTTCGTGTTAATCCTTTCACAGCTGGGATGGCTGTGCATCTTCGCTTTCCATAGACACCCTGGCTTGCAAAAGCTTGATTACTCCCTCATGTCCATTTGCAATAGCCCATTCAAGCGGTGTGCGACCATCCCTACCCGGACGACTGGGATCGACATCCTCCCGTCGTAGCAACAGATTGACCACTCCTTCATATCCATTACTGGCAGCCCACACGAGTGGTGTTTGATCAAACTTGTCAGGGTAATTGGGGTCGACATCGTCTCGGGCTAGCAGGAGCTGGGCGGCACCTTCGTGTCCCCAGTAAGCAGCACATCCGAGTGGTGTTGTAGCATCCTCTTCGGGGCGATTGGGGTCGATATCTTTCCGGCCAAGTAGTAGCTTGACAACCCCATCACGTCCGTCCACAGCAGCACACCCGAGTGGTGTTCGACCATTCTCTTCTGGGCGATTGGGGTCGACATCATTCCGTTCTAGTAGCAGCTTGACAACCCCTTCATGTCCCGCGACAGCAGCACTCCCGAGTGGTGTTCGACCATTCAGACCAGGGCGATTGGGGTCGATATCTTTCCGGCCAAGTAGTAGCTTGACAACCCCATCACGTCCGTCCACAGCAGCACACCCGAGTGGTGTTCGACCATTCTCTTCTGGGCGATTGGGGTCGACATCATTCCGGTCTAGTAGCAGCTTGACAACCCCTTCATGTCCCGCGGCAGCAGCACTCCTGAGCGGTGTTCCACTATTCGGACCTGGACGATTGGGGTCAACATCCCCCCGGCCAAGTAGTAGCTTGACAACACCTTCATGTCCATAACGAGCGGCCCACGAGAGCGGTGTGCCGCCTTGGTCATCCGGCCTATTGGGGTCGACATCATTCCGGCCAAGTAGTAGCTTTACAACCTCTTCATGTCCGTTATTAGCGGCCCACAACAGTGGTGTACTATCTTGGTTATCTGGCATCTCGGGGTCAACACCTTCCCGTTCTAGCAGTATTTTAACCACTCCATCATGCCCATTCTTCGCCGCCCATAAGAGTGGTGTGCGGCTGACGCGATCACCTTGGTTAGTCTCGCAACCTGGAGCGCTGGCTAACGAAGCCACAAATTCCACAATCCCGAAGAAAGAGGCGCAATGTAATCCAGAGAAGAGTGGGGAAGAACCGGTGTCAGCCCTATATCCGGTAGACAGTACCTGCTCCAAAAGCGATTCGGTGGATGGGTGGCCTTCGTACTGACTAAAGAGCTGCAGCCCAAGGGCCATCGCGTGGCTCGAGAGCTCCCTTTTCGCATGTGTCCCCCAATATCTCGAGGAATATTTTAGGAACGGCGTCACTTGGTGGTCCGTGAGAGGGTTGGAGGGGAGGTTCTTGACCTGTGGCGAATTCAAGTAGGTCAAGCAAGTTTCTGCGATCACCGAGTGGGGATGGCTGAAGAGGTCAGGATGAGCGCAGAGATATTCCTGGACTGTAAAATGGATTACTCGGACAGTCGAGGCTTCCTTGTCGACAGTAATCAGTCCTTGACAGCAACCTAGTAATGCACCTATCGAAGGAGAATTTTCGCTATCGAAATCCGCCTCTCCTATCTCGACCGCCAGTGCGTGGCGCAGCTCGTCCACCTGTAATGGCCGTTCCGCATGACAGACCCACATGAGAGTGGCCATCGCAAGCTTTGTCTTTTCCCCTCCCTGTGCCCTTATCCGCTCCAGGGTTGCACCATATGCATCCCCTAACCCTGCCCCATCTTTCACTGCCTTGAGCCTTTTTCCTCGCCGAGCGATACTGGTCTCTCGCAGAATTGCCTCAATGTGGAGACAAGCTAGCAGGAATCTAGGTTCGGATGTTAGCTATTAGTCTAAGGTAGCTTTAGGTCGTTTTGCCCTTGAATGGTTTCTGCATACGTTTCCGAGCTTAGTTGGGAAATGCTTTCCAAAATATTTTCCTCCAATACGCTGCTCATCATCTCCGGGGTGGCGTCGCTCCTGAGCTTCTCACGTAGATACCCAATGATTCCATCTCCCGTAGGTTCTATCAGTACAAAAGCAGCTGCTCCGCCCAATTTCCGTTCCACCTCACTTCGGATATGCGATCTTCCGGTCACGAATATCCTGGTATCAAGTGACTCCCGCGCGATCTGTTCTAGCGATTCGAGGATTATCATTCGATGCTCCGGCACACATTCGTCAAGTGCGTCAACACATATAAATGTGCGCTTCGTGGTTGTGATCGTCCGGAACATCTTCAAAATGCCTGATACTTGCAGTCCCCTACCCCCAATCACTTTTTTCTGGTTCCGAAAAGACCGGACTACCGCTTCCGGAATTCCCTCCAATCCACTGACAAGCTGTCGTAATAGGGACCCGAGCATATTTACAGGTGACTGCTCACTCCGGGCAGCAAAATCGAAATAAAAACAGGCAACGGCAGTATCCTCCTCCGCCGCTTCGTCGCACAACTTGTCTATCACTAGTGAGCTGTCACCTCAGACTGTTAGAAATACCATGCTTTGATTTCCGGCAGTACTAGGCTCTCTCTTACATAATGTAGCTCTTTCCAGCCCCTGGATTTCCGTGGCAAAATAAGGTGCGATGGTTAGATCCATCCTCCCGATTCCCACCATACCAGCGTCTGAATTCCTGGGTTTCCAGTAGCCAGGATCCTATACTGTCTAATCGCTGGGCTCCGATGTCTCGATGCCGTGCTCCTGGCTCTAGCGGAGATAGCCAGGCCAATATTTTAGATTCATCATCGGGGGAGAGGTAGTTAAAGGTATTTATGGTGTTGTTGTTGAAAGAGTTTTGGTTACTGCTAAAGGTTTGCGACATCTTTCGATTTTCACCGTTGTGAAAGTTGTTGAGAGCAAAGTAGTTAGCTTGGGCTCTGTTAACGCAATAACTTGAAATTGAGGAAGAGCGGGGTTGATGGCGATTGTAAAGCCTTGCGCCTTGCGCCTTGCCGACGACATTCCAACCAGAGACATGGTTACACAAACACCCGTGGGCTATTCATCTCAAAAACTACGAGCTAACTCCATGAACTTAAACACACCATCACTCGGTGGCTTTTGCTTGATTCATTCCAAAGCAGTGGAAATTTGAGACTAATACCCGTAGCGCTGTCCAAATCCTGTTTAATACCTACCCGCGATTTGATAGATCTCTTGAAGATTGCGTGCCTCGGCCCAAGCCGGGTTCAAAAGATACGCCGTCCGGTATGCTCAGCTCCCTCCTCTGGACGATACTCCAGTCGTCTGCTGCGGGCATCAGGTTTTCCGCCACGTGTTCCTTGTCGGTAAACGGTTTTAAAATTGAAGTTTGCTAGCTCCTGTGCCCAGCGCACTTGTGTCGGGTTCCACTTCTTCGTGGTCAGGAAATGATGCAGATTCAAGTGGTCAGTGTAAACTGTAATACGGTAGGCTTATCCCTCACCATCCGGCGCCGGAGCAGAATCATTAAACTAACTCTAATGCTGAGACTGGAGTGTAATTCCCGAGGTCCGGTTGGAGTTCGGTTTGGAAGTCGCTGCCCACCTTTAGACCTCGTAGAATGTTTGAGGCTGGTTCCTAGAATGCGGTGGTTGCAACTAGTGTTGCGCTAGGGTTCAGGGCTTAACCGGTGAGCCTCAACAAAACCCGGCTGACGTAAAACAAACTTGACCTAATTCAGCCGGTTGACACAAAATAAATTATTTGGAGCCTCATTTCAGGTTAGCTTGCGCACCCGAACCTTAATCCTTGTAAACCACACTACCTAAATACTGTACTCGTAATGTCCTGACGTTTGTGAACACAACTGCTATTGCATACCGCCAAAATTCAGCTTTTTTGCGCTGATCTTGGCATCCTGCAATAGCAGTTGTGTTCACAAACGTCAGGACATTACGAGTACATGCGCACAACTGCTTCTAAAACGAGGGAAAAACACTAGCGCCAGCTGGCTCCTACGGTAAGAGCTATGATATCGTAGAATAATTGAACCTCAGGTTAAGGGGTCCAAAATTCCCCCTCCCCCAGATTGGATGCAAAACCACCGCTAATACCGACTGCTTGAACCCAAGGTTGGGGCAAAAAAATAGCAAGAGCGTCCGGCGTTCTAGCGCGAGTTCAATCTGGTTCTTACAATATTCCAATTCAAAGACCTACCCTCCCTCCTTCCGTCCCTCCTTTAGCCAGTAATCTGGACCGGGCAAATCCTTGCCCGACCGGCCGGGTGCGGGAACAAATGTCGGGTTGGAACAACCAATTGCCAATTGGGCAAAGCTCAGAAGCACTGTGTGGAGGTCTTGGAGGAACGTCCGCCTGGTTGCTCGGAGGTCATAGCTTACTACGCACGGACCGGAGAGCCACTGGCGCATATAGAACCATCGACTCCCAGGAGCTAAGAACCTCGATGCTCACTACAACTCGCATTCTCGTCTCCATGCTCGCTACAGCTCGCGTTTTTTGTTACCCACCCACCACCCCGAACTGTCTCACTGCGCCCTCATTGTCACCTAGGGATCTATTGGTGCCAACGATCTCAAGCGACAAGGGCAGCGACATCTCCCCCACCGCCTCCGCCAGTGGAAACATGGAACAAGGTTGATTGATGGAATAGATCGTTTAGATGGTCTCGATTTCCTTACTTCTCTGCACTCATCAGTTTTTCATTCTCTCATATTGGCTATTATCTCAATGGATCTATTTGGCTTTGAAAAATTGGCCGCTCTGATACCCGTCTTGACAGCTGTCGGACGTGCGGGTACGTACGAGTTGTACGTTAAGCGATAACCTTATCGTAACCCCTTCCTCCCGACGGATTGGCACGGTCCTTTTACATAGTAATAAATAAATATTGAATCCTCGCGACAACACTTCCGTAGAAACTTTTTCAAATCCTTTTCAAGCCCTTTGTCTTTGGTTCCTAAGATAGCGAACGACAAGAGTTTTCGTGGTACATTAGTGGTACATTACGCAAACAGCCCATATCTAATTTTACATTAAAAGAGAAACTAAGCGACTTCGGGAGAAATAGCTAGTCGTTTCGGCAGCATCAACAGCGCCAACAGAAATAACGTTTCTAACTACAACTCCGACGGCAAAAATAACACTTCCTCCACTATCTCTTGCGAGGAGTTCGCAAGGTGCCGTGATTGCGGCCGCTCGCTACCCTCTACCCACAACGCCTGCAATGGTTGCACCAGTGCAACATCCACCTCTTCATCCATGACTCAATCCTCTAGATTACGAAGGTACAGCGCCTAAGTTTTGTAGGTTCCACAAGCGGGGTTTGACTTACAAAACTTAGGAGCCGTATCATACCTCCGTAGAGAGTTTGCGCCGGAAGACCTAGGTGGCAGGAAAACCGGTTATTTTCTGTTAACCTAAAAGTCTTCGACACCCAGGTGGGTAGCGAGACCTGGGAGAAGTGTAAAATTGGTCTTTCCAGACCTGTAGATATCCGATCGCTACAGAAGCACAAGTCAGCAGCATCAAACGCAGCTCTCTCTTTACATTTTATTAAAATATTTTACTGATGATAATACTGGGCATTCGTTAGCAGATTGGCATTTGTTCTATGGCATACATTATGGTTCGTACCCAACTTGTGTAGATGGGAATCCTCATTTGAGTCGGGAACGAATTTGAGGGAATGCGATATCACCCTACCCAATACCCCATTGTCTAGCTACCAAGCTACGCACGCCTAACTTACAGTACTGCGCAAACTCATTCTTTCACCTACTGTAGGTCCATTTCTTATTAACCGCCACCTAGGTCCCGGCACACAAGCCTCTAATATCCGGGACCATAATACGCGATCAGGGGTATCCAATCTATATCATTGTTGGCACATGTCCTGGAATCATTCCTAGCCCTGTGTAATCACACTTGATCACTCGGGAGCTTGCATATATCTGAGGTCCCTCCAGGCAGTGTCAAACAAGCTTCAGAAAATAAACCACAGTCCACCGTGCAGCCGGGAAAGTCCCCGAGAAAGCCCTGGCCGACCTAGGGTTCAACAGAACTGGTCACTTCCGAACACTGCCGCTTGGGCGATACTACGCTACTTGAAACACCACAGTCTTACACCCTTCCCCCTACCCATACCTTCCCTACTTCTATGATATGATATCATACCAGCTATCATACCAAGAAGCAAGACCTATATGCCAAGCCTAGGATTACTCATCAATATGTGTTTCCAGATCATTCCCCTAAAGTACCGCATAAAGAGCATCACTGATGTGGGTAAATATGGCTGATCGCAGATATCCGGACCCGAGAGGGTCAACTAAGTTTCCCGGTAACCGCTCCTAAAAATCCCAGGCAGTAGGCTGTGAGCCAACTTCGGTTGCATAAGTTCTTTAGCTTTGTTGCAACATCACCACTTGTATAGTACTAAGACAAAAGGGTTCGTCCGATGCCCTTTTTACACCAAAAGTGCCCATCTTCACCACCCTCTCTCATCACGCAATGTCTATGAGAATCAGCGAAAACTTGTCCTTGCATTTGCAAACCTCTAGATAATATGAAGAAAATTACAGAATCCTTAAATATTACAAAGTGATGGGGAAATGGTTGTTTAAGTATCTTGGTGTTGGTTGCTATGTACTTTTTTGTATGGAGTCTCATACAAAAATTTAAGTCACTTTCACACTCGTTGACACAATCATGAACAACGAAGACAGCTTTTATCCCTTACACTTCTACTTGAAGAGGTTTCAATAGATAGTGATTCACTAGCTGATGGAAAGATTTCAAGTGTTTTTATACAAGAAGTGTTGAGAATTGTTTGTTTAAAAATGTCCGTTTTTGGTGTAAAAAGGGCATCGGACGAACCCTTTTGTCCCCGTCCTGTACTATTGTTAAAGCAAAAAACTTATTGAAGTATTTAAAGGAAAAAATAAGGCTGGTAGCGGAATGACTGGTTTAGTTTTATCTGATACTTTGAACACTTGATCTATTTAACCTTCTCTTGCAGGCATATCGTTTATTGTGTTGGTTCCATGGCATCACCATATATCACTCATAGTTTGTCTGCAACCCGCGGCCGTCATGGGCCGTCCCCTCATTTTCTTTTCCACATGTGCCCGGCCGCCATTCCTAATACAGTACCCGCCCTCTGTGGCCCCCCCCCCCTTCTCCGGACTCATTTCCCACACCCTACGGTCCTTACCCACACACAACCGTGTTCCGATACCCCGCATAATGCCCGGGGCAATCAAGGCAGTCCTGCCATCCCTGCTGCGGTCCGCCTAAGCAGCCGCTCCTCTAACTCTCTCACTATATTTATGAAGGCCTAGCGTGTAAGGCCCGGCGGTCGCGCGAGTAATTTGCCCTATACAGGACGACGGCTAGCAGCACCGTCCCGTCTTCTTGGAATCATCCCCGCTGTCCCTGTACCCCCCCCCCGGACGGTTCAGAACACTGCCACTGTTAGGTGAGTATGGCTGGTGGCAGCTTTTTGCAAACCGAAATTTGTAGCCTATCCGCCCAGCTGGATCTGAGAGGGGAGGGTATAATTAGATTCCAGTCGCTGTATTAGAGTTAGTTTAGTGATTTTGCCCCGGCACCGCATGGTGAGGTGATAGATATCAAGGTAGGTAAATTGGCGGAAACGGGAGTGCGGGGAGCGGGGGGTTGATTGCATGGTAAGATCTTTCTGGTGTAGCCAAGCGCTATACATGCCGGATAAAATATCATCCCAAAATTACAACGTGAAGAGTTGGTTTTTTATTTCACGCTAGTTTGAGGAACTATTCCGGACCATCTGGTATTAGGAAGGAAAATCTATTTGCAGTTTATGCACTTGGCTATCTATCATCTATCGCCAGTAGGGGGAAACAAGAAGGAAATAAAGATCGGCGTATAAGAAAAATCGAAAAACGGGAGATTTTGTAATACGGGACCTATTCTACCAGGGCTAGAGATCAAGACGAATGACGCAAATTGACAAATGAGGTAGTTCTCCGTTTACTACCGGCTGAAGACAGGGAATAGAAATTTGTTTGCCTACACTCAGAGCCATTAACTATCGGGGGGGTTCGGAGAGGTATAGTTTTACATACAAATTAGATTTCTACCAATAACACCATGAGAGCCTCGAGATCATGTTTGAGGACTGGCGTAAGGGACAAACAAGGGAGTTGGGGGGGGTGGTGATGGCTGCAACAGCGCAGACAATGCTCCTGGAAGCTGAGCAAGGATGGGGCTAGAAAGCGAAGAAGCCAGCGTGATTTCAGGGCAGTTAATTTGGGTGCTCGAGTTTCTACCTGGTGTTGAAGCTTTCACAACTAGTGAGATGGCTGCACATCCGCGCTTTCCATAGACACCCTGGCTTGCAAAAGCCTGATAACTCCCTCATGTCCATTTGCAATAGCCCATTCAAGAGGTGTGCGACCATCCTCACCGAGACGATTGGAGTCGACATCCTCCCGTCCAAGTAATAGATTGACCACTCCTTCATATCCCTCGCTCGCAGCCAACCCGAGTGGTGTTTGATCATACTTGTCAGGGTAATTGGGGTCGACATCGTCGCGTGCCAGCAGTAGCTTGGCCGCACCTTTGTGTCCCCAGAAAGCAGCACACGCGAGTGGTGTTAGACTTTCTAGATCGGGACGATTCGGGTCGACGGCTTTCTGACCAAGTAGTATCTTGACAACCCTTTCATGCCCCTTTCCAGCAGCAATCGCGAGTGGTGTTCGGCCATTCTGAGCCGGGTGATTGGGGTCAACATCTTTCCGGCTAAGTAGTAGCTTGACAACCCCTTCATTTCCAATGACAGCAGCACTCGCGAGCGGTGTTCGACCCTCGTGACCTAGGCGATTGGGGTCGACCTCATTCCGGCCAAGCAGTAGCTTGACAACTCCTTCATGTCCATAACGAGCGGCCCACGAGAGTGGTGTGCCGCCTTGGTCATCACTCCTGTTGGGGTCGACATCATTCCGGCCAAGCAGTAGCTTGACAACTCCTTCATGTCCATAACGAGCGGCCCACGAGAGTGGTGTGCCGCCTTGGTCATCACGCCTGTTGGGGTCGACATCATTCCGGCCAAGTAGTAGCTTGACAACCTCTTCGTGCCCCACGACAGCAGCACACCCGAGTGGTGTTCGACCATTCTGACCTGGACGATTGGGGTCGACATCATTCCGGCCTAGTAGTAGCTTGATAACCACTTCATGTCCGTTATCAGCGGCCCACGAGAGTGGTGTGCTACCTTGATTGTTTGGCCTGTCGGGATCGACATCATTCCGGCCCAGTAGTAACTTGACAACCACTTCATGTCCGTTATCAGCGGCCCACGAGAGTGGTGTACTGCCTTGGTTGTTCGGCATGTTGGGGTCGACATATTTCCGTTCTAGCAGTAGCCTGACCACGCCATCATGTCCATTCTTCGCCGCCCATAAGAGTGGCGTGCAGCCGACGCCGTCGCGTGGGTTAATCTCACAACCCTGAGCACTCGCTAGCGAAGCCACAAATTCCACAATCCCGAAGAAAGATGCGCAATGTAATCCCGAGAAGCACGGGGAAGAACAAGTGCTTGCCGTATCTACGGCAGGCAGCGCTTGATCGAAAAGTGACATTGCGGATGGGTGGCCTTCGTACTGACTTAAGAGCTGCAGCCCAAGGGCCATCGAGTGGCTTGAGAGCTCCATTTTCGCATGTGTTCCCCAATATCTCGAGGAATATTTCAAGAACGGCGTCACTTGGTGGTCCGTGAGAGGGTAGGTGAGGTTCTTGACCTGTGGCGAATTCAAATAGGTCAAGCAAGCTTCAGCGATTACCGAGTGGGGATGACTGAAGAGATCGGGATGAGCGCAGAGATATTCTTGGACTGTAAAATGGATTACTCGGACAGTCGAAGCTTCCTTGTCAACGGTAATCAGTCCTTGACAACAACTCAGTAATGCACCGATTGAAGGAGCATTCTCGCTATCAAAATCCGTCTCTCCTATCTCCACTGCTAGGGCGTGACGCAGCTCATCCACCTGTAATGGCCGTTCCGCATGGCAGACCCACATGAGAGTGGCCATTGCAAGTTTTGTCTTTTCCCCTCCCTGTGCCTTTATCCGCTCCAGGGTGGCACCATATGCATCCCCTAACCCTGCCCCATCTTTAACTGCCTTGAGCCTTTTTCCTCGCCGAGAAATACTGGTCTCTCGCAGAATTGCCTCGACGTGGAGAGAAGCTAGCAGGAATCTAGGTTTGGATGTTAGCTGTTAGTCTAAGGAAGCTTTAGGTCGTTTTGCCCTTGAATGGTTTCTACATACGTCTCCGAGCTTAGTTGGGAAATGCTTTCCAAAATATTTTCCTCCAATGCGCTGCTCATCATCTCCGGGGTAGTGTCGCTCCTAAGCTTCTCACGTAGATACCCAACGATGCCATCTCCCGTAGGCTCTATTAACACAAAAGCAGCCGCACCACCCAATTTCCGTTCAACCTCACTTCGGATATGCGATCTCCCAGTCACAAATATCCGAGTATCGAGAGACTCCCGCGCGATCTGTCCTAGTGATTCCAGGATTACCATTCTATGCTCCGGCACACATTCATCAAGTGCGTCAACACATATAAATGCGCGCTTCGTGGTTGTGATCGTCTGGAACATCTTCAGAATTCCTGATACTTGTAGTCCCCTACCCCCAATCACTTTTTTCTGGTTCCGAAAAGACCGGACTACCGCTTCCGGAATTCCGTCCAATCCACTGACAAGCTGTCGTAGTAGGGAGCCAAGCATATTTACAGGTGACTGCTCACTCCGGGCAGCAAAATCGAAATAAAAACATGCAACGGCAGTATCTTCCTCCGCCGCCTCGTCGCACAACCAGTCTATCACTAGTGAGCTGTCACACCAGACTGTTAGAAATATTATTCGACTTTCGGCAGTGCTAGGCTCTCCCTTACATGATGTAGCTCTTTCCCGCCCCTGGATTCCCGTGGCAAAATAAGGTGCGATGATTAGATCCATCCTCCCGATTCCCACCATGCCAGCGTCTGAATTCCTGGGCCTCCAGTATCCAGGACCCTATACTGTCCAGTCGCTGGGATCCGATGTCTCGATGTCGTGCCCCTGGCTCTAGCGGAGATAGCCAGGCCAATATTTTAGACTCATCGTCGGGGGTGAGGTAGTTAAAGGTATTTATGGTGTTGTTGAAAGCGTTTTGGTTATTGCTGAAGGTTTGCGACATCTTTCGATTCTCACAGCTGTGCAAGTTTTTGAGAGCAAAGTGTTGGTTAGCTTGGGGTCTGTTAACGCAATTAGTTGAAATTGAGGAAAAGCGGGGGTGATGGCGATTGTAAAGCCTTGCGCCTTGCCGACAGCATTCCAACCACAGACATCGTTACACAAACGCCCCAGGGCTATTCTTCTCAAAAACTACGAGCTGACTCTAATGAACTTGAACACATCATTACTGAATCCTTTTTCCCTGATTCATTCCAAAGCAGTAGAAAGTTGAGAAACTAATACCCATAGCGCCGTTTCAATCCTTTTTTAATACCTGCCCGCGATTTGATAGATCTCTTGAAGATTGCGCGCTTCTGCCCAAGTCGGGTTCAAAAGATACGCCGTCTACGAGTAGTATGGTGGGAAAATTAAGACGCGAGCACTGTTTTTGGTAGGGGGTTTAGTGATGTGCAGATCACAGAGTTATTGAGGAACAAGAAATATTTGCAGGGTATTCCTTGGAGCTCGCACACTTAGGAGTACTAGCGCCACGAGCAACAGGTCCCGGCGGCGGCGGTGGTAGGGCGGAATGAAAATTCATGTGCTAGGGCCTACCATAACTCCTAAATGCTCCCCTGATAGGAGAAATAGCCACAGCTCAATAACTTAACCCCGGCAACATAGATAACCTTTTCCACTAGTAACACCGATATCATAGCAAAAATTGCAATACTTGCATCCCCTGCGTGCGTGGAGTTCGGGAGACACCACAACCGAAGCTGTTCTCGAACCCCTGATCCGGTCCCAGCAGCGTAACATCAACCTCCGCATCCCTCATCCAACCCATGCCGAGACTCCCAAGATCCGTTTTCCTGGTCTGCCACCCAGCCATCCCCTCGGCAACTTATTCTACTACCGGTATTAGACACCGCTAGCTCATTCATAGGTGAATATAGTCCATATCCGGAGAACAGCCCAAGATTCCACAATGAGGCTCACTGTTGCAGCCCTTCTCCCCGTCTCCTGAACCCCGAATTCCGTGCTCAAGCCACTGCCGCGCCCCCGGCCCTCACCAGCGAAAACACCCGCTTCCCCTCTACCCCCGGTTCTATTTCTAGAAATGCCCTAGGCAAGCCCAGGCCCATACCAGGCGGTATCATACCAAGGGGAGCCGGCCATCTTTGTACCCCTCTAACCTGTGAGCGGTGCATCATCCGATAGATGTTAGGTGCCCAGATCGCGGAGGTCCTCCTGCCCCCCGGAAATATGGTGGAGATCTTACATGAAAGTACCTGATCATGAGCTTCGCCCTCATAACGAAGCCCGCGTGTCCGTACAATATGATCCTTGGGTAGCCGCAGATTTCCAAAGTCCCCTGGAGGAAATTCCTTATACATCTGCTTTATCCCACCACTGTGGGGGGAGGGAATACTGAAAGGGACGACGCCCAGGCATATGGTAGAAGGAATTTCGCTCGCGGTGAGCTAAATGGATGGACTGCGGGAGTCAACTTAGTAGACTCGGTGAATTTGCGCTAGCGATGTCGCCTGGGAAGATGCCGTGGTTTGATTGTTGCCGGAGGAGCTAGAGCAAGGTGTAATCCCGGTAGGTTGAGTGGCAAGGCGCGCGACGCGGTGCCGCAGTGACGGACAAGCAACACAGGGCCAGATGTCCTACCGTAAGAAGTGCCGTACACTGAGTAAGTTAGTTCGTATCAGAGTATCAGATAAAACATTTAACACGCGAATGAGATAACGTTTGGTAAGAAAGGTGAGTGATATGCAGTGGTTCAAGTAGCCGCGAATCCTGTTCCTCTCCAAGTAGGGCTGAGAAGTTCAAGCGGCAGTCTCAGCTGTCCGTATCGAGGCGCCACTGTTATGGCAATTCCAGAGGTCCACTCGCAGCTTGGTTTTGGCATCTTTGCCCGCTTTTAGAGCTCGTAGAATTTTTGAGGACGCTGGTTCCCAGGATGCGGTGTTTTGCAACTCGCGTTGTGTTTAGGGTTCAGGGCTTAACCGGTGAGCCCCAACAAAACCCGGCTGACGTAAACCAAACTTGACCAAACCCAGCTGGTTGACACGAGATAAATTATTTCGAGCCTCATTTCAGGTTAGCTTACCCACCCGAACACCGTAATCCTTGTAAACCACACCACCTTACATGCGCCCCAGCACCTGTTCTTCTCAGACTGAGGGAAAAACAGCACTCGAGTAGCGCAAGCCGGCTCCTACTGTAAGAGCTATGATACAATAGAATAATTGAACCTCGCGCTAAGGCCTCCAAGATTCCTTGGATTGCGCGCAAACCGACCGCCTGAACCCCAAGCTTCGGGCAAAAAAAATATAGCAAGAGCGCCTGGCGTCCTAGCAAGATTTCAATTATTTCTTACGATATTCCAGTTCAAAGCCTTGCCCTCCCTCCTTCCGCCCCTCCTTTAGCCCCAAATCTGGACCGGGCAAATCCTTGCTCGACCGGCCGGGGGCGGGAACAACCGCTCTGGTACCCGTCTTGGCAGCTGTCAGACACGCGGGTACGTACCGTTTCATGACGCCATCAGCCTGCATGCTGATACGTTAGGCGATAACCTTATTGGCACGTCCGTGTCCCGCTTATCGTAGCCCCTCTTCCCTGCAACACTACATCACACCGAACCGCACCATACCAAATTTGATATTAAAAGAGAAACTGAGCCATTCCACAACTCTGCACGCGCTATGGAACCGACCCAAGTGTCACCTCTGTTAACTCTCAGCGAATCCGACCTCGTCTCTGCCGCTGCTGAGATACAATACTTGGAGCTGGCATCCACGGAATGCCAACATCACACACTATTCCGGAAGGCCCCTCTGCCGAATCTTCGCTCGGTTAGTATCGACTCTTCTGAACATAATTCCTCCGGGCGACTTCTAGAACCATATCTCCAGCCGGGGTTGCGCGTTTTCGAGTTCTTTGGGGGTGTGCTGGACGATCAGTTTTTGAGCGATTTAGCTGTGAGTTCCTGCAATACGCAGCACATGGAAGAGGAGCTGACAGATGGGGGTGATAGGAAAAATGTCCCTTGTTGGAAGAAGTCCTGATAGATAAACCACGCAACGTTGTTACGCCGGCGGGTTTCCTACGTTTTTTGGAGGGCGCACAGGGGTTGAAAAGAGTTGTGTTCATGTACGGCATGGAGAGGCTGATAACGAAGGAGGTATTTTGCGAGCTGTCTTCCCGTCAGGATTTGGAAGTTTTGGGAATCGGCGGGGTGGTCACCGAGGACTTCGTCGTATCCGCACGTGCCCACACCCACGGCCAAGATCTATTCCCGGCTTTGGTGGGCTTGACGTGCACCGCGTCGGCCGCAGGGATGCTCCTCCTCTCTAGAGACCTGAGAAATCTAGCAAGGGCAGAAATAATACTCGTGGACCCCGCAGAGAACTTCCTGAAAAATCTTTCCGAAGCTTGTCGGGAGTTGGAACACCTTTGTGTGACGTATACCTCCACCCCTTCACACATCGAAATCCCACCGAGCGAGCTCCTCGCTATACCGCGCAACTTGCAAAGGTTAACCCACTTAAATGTAACTGGAAAGATAACTTCACCATCCCTCCAGGACGAGCATATAGCAGCCTTTGCCCGGGAATTCTCGGAAATGGTCACGGTGCTAAGACTATGCTTTCGTGAGACAGGACTCACGGAGAAATCCTTGGTTTATCTAGGGGAGCGTCTGGGCAGCGTGCTTGTTGAGTGTGAGCTCGTGGGGAAGTTCGAGATCGCGGGCCTCGGGGATGTGGTGCTGTTCCCGGTTTTGAAAGAACTGGCGCTTAGGGAGGCGGTAGACTGGAAGGAGCGTGGACAGGAGTTGGTGAAGGGATGGGCACCTGAGGTTGAGGATGTGCAGTTTTGGACGGGGTTTGGAGATTTTGAGTGATGTGTGGGTGGGAGCATACTTAAGGGGCGATTATGTGGCGAAAAATTTGAGCTTTGTCGGGTAGGAGATGCGTAGCTATTGTAATGTTCCACAAAACATACCAGAAAGCCTCTAAGAAACTCAGGGTAAACGGGTTAATGTTTGGAGTTTGCTACCTCTCGGATGTCCGAAAAGCCGTAGTAATCTTGCCGGATGACGATCTAAACCACATTTCTAGAAAACCATAAGGAACCGCGGGCGACCCCGGAATGTCGCTAAACCCAGCGTGTAAGGCATGCCACCCTTAAGAGATTATCCCGTGTATTGTACTAGGATACCGGTGTAGTATGTCTAATCTTTAGACATCCCCGTTTATGTCTTTTTTATGCACATTTTAGCGTTAGTAGATGGATTGGATGAGAGCGCATATGAAGTTATCACATCTACCGTACTTACTCTTCACAGGTGCCTGAGGACCTCAACCCATACCGGGGATCGCCGTGGATGTAGGGAGTGTCAAAGCGATCCCGAACTCGGTAGATAGAGTGTTGGTAAAAATGCCGGTATAAAACCAACCCCCTCCTGCCGCTGCAAACTTTAGAATTCGAGTACCGCAATTTAAATTGTAACATAAAGAGAATAGACATAGCTCACGTCGTCGTTATAGAGGCCATCACTCTCAAGAGAGAACCCTGTTCCCGGAGGAAAGTAAAATTGAATGCCCTAACTTCCCCACTCGCAATCACCCAGGACGAAGAAAAAGAGACAAAACCCTCGGCCTCTTCTACACACACAACCTATAAAGATGGGCAAACCCTCCTCTCCCACCGCCGTCATCACACCAAAATACAAAGTGAAAGAGAAAACTCACCTAGGAAATCCACCCCGGACACAATCATGTTCGACAAAGTAAAGGAGAACACCATCGACGGGCTCAAGTTTTTCATCACTCACCGTGTCCGCCCACCTGTGCACAGGCTGTTCAAGCGCTTGACTGTAAGCTTCTATTCCCCCTTTCGACCAGGCGACATTGTATGGAAGTGGTCCTAACATTCCCGCCGCAGTTCAGCCACACGGAGGACCCCCATGAAGGCTACTCCCAAACCTTCAACTTTACCTACGTTCCCGCATACCACAATATCAATCCGAGCAATTGCCCCTCCCACGACGGCGACGACGACGAAACAGTCAGCACAGCCAACCCGGTGAGAATGCAGCAGATGCGAAGATTGGAAGCCGTGGTGCACGCGTGGATGGAGGGAATCCCGCCGGAGGAGGAATTGATGGATCCGAACTCTGACGCAACTGACGGTCTTAGCGATAGCGAGAGAGAATGGGTCCGCGCAGTTTCACCCAGTATCGCGAGTGGGATTTATCTACCGGGGGGTTCCATTGCTCTTGGGGAGGCAGCGGCGAGTTGTTACAATAGGGATGGAGAAGAAATGCCGTTGAACGGCGGTGCCCGAGGCGGTGATGATTTACGGCTTGCGGAGGGTCTAGCTCTAGCGCTGAGGGGTATAGGCAAAACAGGGAATGAGCGGGAGAAGGCGGAAGCTGCTGGGGACAAGGAACAAGCCTGCGCTATACAATCTGCTGCTACGTCTACACAAAACACTCCACCACGACGTAGAAGGCTTGCCCGTGCTGGCATGGATATTCCCCAAACTGAGTCTTTGAGAAGGCTTGTTCGGGAGAGTATTGCTCCTGATTTCGATATCCCGACTCCCACCCTTCATCCTCCGCGGTCATCGTCGCGGCGCCCTTACTCTTTCCTAAAGAGGGATAAATCCAAAAGACTCTCGCTTTGGGAGAAAGTGACTCAACACTATTCCGAGTCTACACATATTTAGTTTTTTTTCCTCTGATAGATGGAAAGGAGCCAGTTGTGCGAGTTGAAGTTGGGATGGAACGGCCTGAGATGAGTGAATGGATGAACGGATTGCGGCATGGGCGAGAACCTGGAGTTATATGGACGATATGGGTGCTTTTTCCTGGTGAATTTATCTACCGAGAGACATTACTTGATAGAATATGTATTCTAGCTTAAGCCCTGTACTGCGGATGGTTGTCATGATCGTAGCTCTTACCTTTTTCTTCTACTTTTTGTTCTTTTCCCTCCCTTCTTGTCGTGATAGGTTTTTAACGCCGTTTCAATATTTTTACATGACCTTTGACTATCTGCGCCCATCGATATGTGTAAAAAAATTTGTGCACCGGTATTCCAATTGCTTTTCCTTGGAGGTAACGAAACCTTGACTAATTACAGTGGCACCCAGCTATACTGAATCCCACACTAAATACGTGGGTGTATGATACCACGTTCACTCCCTGCAAGAAACGTCATTTTTACAGAGGACCCTTCGCTTGCTAGAGCTCAAAGTTTTTTTTTTTTTTCCTTGTCGCCCATTATTCGCCTTGCTTTGCCGAGCACATAACCCAATTGCTCGGCCAACCGATCATTCAGACCCCTGCCCTAGCCTCTAGCATACGGTAGTAGATCGGCGGTCCAGCCAAAATTATTCCCCACCGTGCTAAAGCCGGCAGATATGATACCCATGCAAACCCCCGCAGATACCCGAGCTCTCGGAAGATCTCCGAGCACGTCCCGTGTATGTGCATTCCATACGATACGATATTTTATCACTCCATGGTGAAAATAAAACAACAGGGTATCACTGATGACGACGGCGGTGGCTTAACTCATAATACAAGGGTAACGCGAAAAGGGATTATTTACTCGGAGCCTTCCTTGCGCCCACCGGGCTGCCCGCCCAAGTTAGACCCTACTTCAGTGGTGCAAAGCCCTTCCCGGAATTTCGGCCAGGTGGTCTTGCGAGAGAGAAAGTCTCGGTTGGTCAGTACCGGCAGCATGTTACAGTACAGTACTGTCTGAGGTGTTGAGAGACTCATCGTGGAATTGCGTGCAACTTCGTACGACACACACACCTACTCGCCTCCCTCGTCAACTACTTTAATTTTTATTTTCAAATTTATTGCATAAAGGGAGGTGCTGCGGACATCGCGAGAAGTGAGGGACGAGAACCGGGATTTTCCTCAACAGCAGATGTTGTTTGACCTTTCTTCCTTTCTTCCTTTCTTCCTTTCTTTCTTTCAACTTTTTCCGTTTCGCTTTCAGTGCTAAGGTGACCTTGGTAAAAAAAACCTTTTCGCCAATCCCCACAAAAGAACGCCATTCACGGAAGAGATCGACAGTACCGAGAGCCTCACGGATCGCCGGATAGTTAGTTAGGGCTAAGATACGAGATTATATCCTCCGAATATGAGGCACCCTAACGCCCGTTCTTCACAATTTGCACATTAAGCACTCACTTCCTAGATTCGGTTAATCCCACAGACATTGAATAGGGTGCAAACAAGGTTGGGAATCATTTTTCCCGAGAAGCAAAGGAGTAAAAACATCCCCCCCCATCTAGCGAGCGTAGCCGCCCACATAGAAAATCAAGAATCAATTGTTAATAGCACTCCTCCGGTGCGGAATATGACATTTTTATCTTACAAACACCGGTGCGCTAGGACTACGTACGGTACATAACATGACAGAGTATCATACAAAACAAATGGCAAAATTCAAAATCGAAAAAATGGCGGAGAAGTGTGGTGTGGTTCGTGCGGTTCGAAACGTGCAGAAGGCGGAGGGAGGGAGGGAGGCAGGGGGAGAAGATTTGTGTGCCGGGGACTTCTCTATGCTGGGCTCTTACTAAAATCGGCTGAGAGTTTTTTTTTTGGGGTTGGATTAGAGGGAATATGTTATGATGAGGAAACGGCGGTAGAAAAATGATGGAATTATTAGAGGCGTTCAGCCCGTGGTTGAGAAACGGGGGTGCAGGTTTTTTTCCAAGTCGAGAAACTTTGGTGTGTGTAACGAACGCCCTTTCGCATACAGAACTAACTTAAGGGATCAATTAGAAACCTGGCATTTGAAAAACGCTCTTTCAATCCCGGGCTGAATGCCTCTATTAAATGGGAATAAGTTTAAGGTTAAGTTGATAAGCCTCCTCGGCCGCGTCGGTGGGGTATCATATCAGCTGATTTTGTCTTTGCGCTTTATTAAATATTGTGCCCCAGCAAAAGTAACCGAACACTTGACGCCTGCAACCTGGCATCATACAGTATCGCAACCCAGCCCTCACTCCTGAACACACCATACCCTCATCCCACAAAAAAGTCTCAATCAAGCAGACGGATAATACACAAGGTATTAATTAGAATCATGGATTTGATTTATTTTATTTTTAAATATTTTTGGTCGTGATTTTAGACATCATTTGTTGAGCTGAGTGTTGACAAAGAAGTGTGAGCCGTTGCATCGCGGATGTTGGGTTACTTTTGCTAAGGGACAATGATTATGTCAATCGTACTAAATTTTGTTATTATCATAATAATATTATCTATCGCAGATTTTTAGATGACTAAGAACTAAGAAAGTTTGGGATAAAACAAGATGACTAAGGCTGGAATAAACCTAGCTTGGTAACTAATGTGTGGCTGTATCATAATAATATTATTCATATCATACTAACCGCTATCACCAGGATTAATTAATAAGCAGTGCCAAGACGAAGGTCAAACCCCAGGGTTTGACTTGGATGAGAGGGATTTCGGAGCACAAAGTTAGGGAGCGCCATCTCTGCGACAATAGTGTTTACCATGGGAACAAGCGAACTTGAAAAATAGGGATTTCGGAGGTTCTGGAGGAGTTAGCTGCGATGTTTGCTTGTTGCAACGTGGGTCAGGGCATGCTGCCATCGTTTACCTCGCCAAAAAAAAAATCGGTATCTTCTAGCTTAACTAACCGAACTTTAAGAGTACGAGTACGTGATCTCTTGGGTGAGACCTGGGCCCCGGCCTGTGGCTCGTTGCCGTCGCAGCAAGCTAGAACTAACCAACTTTCTTGCTCCGAAATCCCTCTCTTCAGGAGAAACAACTTGGAGTGAGGTAAATTCTAGAAGTAATTATAAAATGGGAACAGAAAATAGAGTGTAATTAGGAAAACATATAAGGAATTATAGCTGACCTGTATAATAGGAGCGCTTCGCTAGTCACCAAGTTGTCTGTTCTGCTCCGGCAAAAACCTCAACGTAAGAACCAGCTATTTTTCCTGCAATAATGATTCAATCAATCAGTACTACTTCATCTCGAGTATGATATCATGATTTTTCTTAAAAAGATTTCCAAAGGTCAAACCCTGGGGTTTGACCTTTGTCTTGGCACTGCTTACTAATTAGTTTTTCGTTCCGAGAAAAGAGAAGAAGGAAAATTGAGGAGAAGGAGGGAAAGGTCGGAAAATTTGAGAAGGGGACAGTACTTATAACCTTTGGAATTATTTTCCTGACTAAGGTGGGTATTATGTTTGAATTGTCTTCTGCGCACCATACCCGCACCTCCGTGCAACTGCCGATCCGCACAACCGCTAAACCACACAACCACCTAACCGCATACCCATAGGCTATCCGACAACACGTTCCTTTTCCTATGATGCATGCGCTCGCCTCTTCCCCCTACAACCCCCATAATGTTGCAACACAAGAAAGAAGCATCGGCAAACCCTCTCTCATGAATCACGATAGCACGGAGAGAAAAATAATAATAATCCAGAGTTGGCGAAAGAGGATAGTTGCCAGAGATGAGGAAAGAGGATAGTTGAGGGACAAGAAGGGATAATAGCTTTCGTAATTTCCTTTGTTCTGGAGATGAAGGGATTGACGAAAGAGTTTATGGCGATGTCTTTCCTTTTCTTATAATTACGAAAGTATGTAGGCAAATTGGGCCATATATTGTTGAAAATATTCGATTGCTGCTCACCATACTAACCACCGGGCACGCCCTTAACCCCCGGCCACATACTTAGTCCGGCGGCCCCGCACATATCCTATCCTGTTATCGTTCAGACAAAGAAGATAAGCTCTCCGGGAGCAAATTCTTTCATGCCGCTCGGCGTAGGTGCATCGTACACCGTTATCGTTCAACAAACCTCCGGAGAGGTGCTTGCGATCGGTGAGGAGAACTCATATGCGAGTAGGCTACTCGGCGACCATTCCACTTCTCTTACCCTAGCGCCTCCTTTGCCGAACCAGCTACGGAGCCTGGAAGAGTTTTCTTTGTTCTTTCCCTTTGTTAGCATGATTGTTCTGCACGGAAAGGAAAGGGAGACCTGCGTAGAAGAGCGGAAAGGGGCACAGAAGAGCGGGGGCGAGTGTGGAAGATCGGAAGGCTGGCATAGAAACGGGGGCATGCGTGGAAGAGCGTGGACGTATGTGGTGATCGATAGATGGATAGGACTCGGTGGACGGGGGGAAGATATTGTTTTTTTTTTCATATATACTCCTGTCTCTACTGTTAGTTTAGTTAGTTGAGTTAGTCGAGCGTCGTGAGTGTGAGTGTGTTGTGGAAGAAAATTTTTCCCCGCTTCTGTGCGATCGTTTAGTCTTACTCTTTGCCTTGGCATTTATTGTTTCGTTTCACGCCTGGTCACTCGCCGCCGTAACGGCGCCGTTATGCGCCATCCAACCATAGACGATTTGTAAAATATATGAGGGGACATAAAGATCACTGAGCCTGTACCTTGTACCTAGGGGCGGAAGTAGAGGCAGAGGGGGCATCAGGGGCGGTAGTGAGGTCGGTAATTAGGCGGGTATCGTGGCCCGGGGGGGGGGGGGGGGGACGGGTTGCAGGCCTGGCCGAGGGGTGGATCCGGAGCAAAAATAAGGAAAGGGGCGAGGGCAGGACTTTTAACAACAGATCCAGAGTTCTAGTGGTGGGTGACGGCGATCGATCGTACATAGCAGATATAAAAGAGTGACAAAGAACCTATCAAATAAAGGAAAGAATGAAAGAGTGATTAACAGTGTAGAGAATAAGAAAACGAGGGCAGATGGAGATGAAATGCGATGATAACTATAAAAACAACAGTGGAGGACACTCCTCCTTTTATATACCAATCTCTTGCCCCATTTCTCCCCCCTTCCTTCCTTTTCCCATTCTTCCTTCACCCCGGTAAACAAGGACTTGCTCGTCTATTCTAACCGGCGAAGGGGTATTCGGTAATGCGACATAGGAGTTCATATCGTTAGGAACTAGTTGATAGTGTGACGGAGGACTTCAGAGTTGTTGGAAATCAGTGATAGTGCGAAGTAGGAGTATCAGGTCGGTTTCGGATCATGGTGAGTAGCCAACCTGCCAAATTTTCAAGAGGACCAAGACCGGAGTCGGGGGCTGGGCTAAAGGCTGAGCTGAGCGCGATGCCGAATGAAGGAACTTGGCCGAGAGCATGGTGGCCAAGGCCTTGGGAGCCAGCGGCTGGGCGGGTGCTATGTTTGGCGAAGTGTTTTCCAAGGGGGTAACAAGCATAGATCACGGCATATGCTAGGAAAATATAGGCATAGTGGATTGTGTGGCTGGCAAACGGCCTGATTATTTGCGGACATGGACCAAGTGAGAAGTCCACAGGGTTCCACCCACCACAAACCAATTGGAAGGCTCTCTTCCCACTTTGACAACTATCTCTTGAACTTTATTTACGATCCCGCTCACAACTGAGACCTGGTGAGTTGAACTGTGAGTTTATGGGAATGATAAGGGATAGGACAGATATGAGCATACGTTTTGATCTCCAGTCGGAGGTTTCTGTTCGACTTTCGACTCTTAAATGTGTATGGAAAGAGGGGCATTGAGTGACAATAGGATTTGCCATTCTGGTTGCTGTCGTTTAGTGTTTGTTATTTGCGGGGGAGAAAAGAGAGTGAGAAGGAGGAGAGGAAAGGACGGTGTTCCCAAGCGTCCAGCCCTTCCGTCTTTTGCTTAGGGCCGGACGCCGGTTCTATGATTCCGCCTGGGACGGACGCCCGCCCTATAGTCCGTCCTAAGCTCTCCCCCTGATGGACTACAGGACCCGGCCATCAACCTCCAGGGCGACAGTCATTATAAAAAACGGACGCCGTGCCCTGGCGTTCTTAGCCACCCTGCCCCAGACGCCCGCGACCATAAGCCCGCCAGGGCCCTGTCAAGCGGCCGGGACGGTTGGGAATACTGAATGCCCATGTTTTCGCGCATAATACCCCCCTGTGGTTGACGAAAAAGATCCCCCGCTCAATCTGTGCTCAATTTCACACGTCGAAAATTTGGCGCCAGTCAGGTTGGCAGTCGTTATACGCTGATCAGCATGCTCAGGTTATTGTTTCGTTGTTCGGATAAGCTTCGGGAATGCGCTTGAGTTGGGGATTAATACATCCCCGGAAGGAAAATAAAAGAGTCCGATACATGAAGGCTATGATCAGTGCGAGTCTTTATGATACTTGTGTCTCTTTTATTCGATGGAGCGCGCAAGGAAACCTGAAAGGGAACATACCTGGTCGAAGAGCGTGGATACATATTTTGGTCGATGGAGGATAGGAAGATGATTTCGTTTATGATTTATATCAACTCCTGTTTTTACCGCTTAAATAGAGTAAGAGTGACAAACATGCGGATTCCCCCACTCCATCCCAAAGTCGTCAATAGTGTGCTGTCTATCATATATTGTGTCCCGATCGAAGCCCTATTTCTGTTGCTTTAGTTCTTGCAGAAAAAAGAGGTCATGAGATAGAGGGGTACGTGGTGCTCACCTCCCCACCAGTCTTCCCCCTTTATTGGATGCTCGAGAAGGGGGGTAAAAGCGTAATTTTTCACCTGTGCTCGAGAGGCACCCTTTCTGCGTTTCTAGAAAAGGTCAATATACCGGTTTTCCATGCCCGAACTTCTGAGGATGAACCAAGAATCCGATGTAGACAATCGACCCGGGATATGTGACTGTTGTCCAATCGGGAATATGAGATTCCAAGGCCCGGGGGTGCTGGGACAAAGCTCATTCCTTTCGTGTGGATATATTTGGGCAGGGCTCCTTACTCGGCCATGGTAGAGACATTAATGAAGTTTTAACGATCGTGATGACGTGGATAGGAATAAGATAGGATTCTCGATAATAGTCGTGATGGAAGAGGATTTCTGCGGAAGCACCCAGAGTTAGTTTGTGGTGAGAAGTTACAGAGGCAAGGGAAAAACAAAAGATCATACTGAAGATGCAGTCAGTATCTCGGGGAAGAGAGCTGTGGACAGGGGGGGGGGGGGGGGGGTTGTTCGTGGGAGATGAAGTGGAAGAGATAATTACGTTGCGAATTTTTCTGAAGTAGTGGTTGTATTCAGAAGAAACAGGAGAAAAATAGGAGAAAGCAAGGAACTACATGGAGAAGGGAACATAGGGAAATCATTGAGTGGTAGGAATGCATACGCGGCCCTCATGTATGCATTCTTGGAACAAAGGTGAGAAACACAGCGCAGCATAAGCTTCAAACAAGTACGTAGATCAACCGAATGATTGAGGCGAGGACTTTCCGACGTATATTGGAACAAATTATGTAGGTGCTAGCGGGTGATACGCAACCTAGGGAAAGCTACGGTAGGCAGAGCGTTAAAATACCAGTCCCTGCACTCTCAACAAGAGATGTATTCACAGCACTGCGAATACTCGAAATGCCGAAGCATTTTTTTTTAAAAAAAAAACTGGTATTCAGCGCCTCCAAAATTCGGCCTTTTTGCTTGGGTTTGGGCGGTAGCTTTATACAACAATGGTCTTTTTTTAAAAACGCTTCTACATTACGAGCATACGATCAAACACCACAATTAAAAATAATAAGCAGGAATACTCGATCAGACAGCCCCAATCACAACTTACACGCACTGAAAATGGAAAACAAAACTAGCCAAGCATCCCACTATCTCAAGTCTATCTAGCACCCCACGACTTCAAAACCTCTCTAGCGTCGGCACTACCTAAAACATCCAGTGCCCCCCCGTTCCCCGGGTTGACAGCTCCAGAACCGTGATAGCGGCTTTACCGCCACGATTGTAAGAATTGCAGCCGACCCCTTCCTGTGAGAGTAGGAGACTCACTATCTCCCCGCTTAGGTGTACGATGGCACCGATGAGGGGGTTTCACCCCCCTGGGCCTACCGGTTCAGCTCGGGATCATTCCGGCGTAAGGGTAGTCGGTTACTTCATTACAGCTGCTGTGGATGGCACGGTGGGGGAGCGTTTGGCCCAGAGTGTCAGGAATTTTGGGGTCAATTTTTGCCTGCTAGGGAGTAGCGACCGGCCGGGAGTCGCTTGGGAGTTTTTATTGACGTGATGCTTTGATTTGTTGCCAGTTATAGGAGAGCTAATGATAGGAATATTTGTGAAACTCAAGCTTTATTTGGTACTCACGGATTTGGACTTAAAACCAGGATTAAGTCTTAAAACTAGACTTTTACTCTTATTGAATTGGGTCAGGTCCTAGACCAGACTCTATTTTATGTATTTGATTAGGAATTTAGGATTAGGATTTTAAGTGTAAACTTTCTTGAAAAATACAGTCCGGCTCCTCTGACACTCGAATTCTGTTTACTGTATTCTATTTAATTTTATCAGTATACGTCCGTGGTGTTCTATATCTTGAGATGTGCATCTAATACAAAAGTGATTACCAATTAATGAGCATCTGAATCCTGCATGTTCGGTAGGCCGAATATCCAAGGCCCAAATTTCAAGTCCTAAATAGGGTCTTAATAGGTCTAACACTACTCGAGTAGGTTGATTGGTATCCGCCTAGTGTTCGCGACACTAACCTAAGTTGATGTAGATCGCTAAGCCGATCTCCAAAATCAAATCATCATCCACCCCAGGTAGCTCGCACTGTACTTCCATTTTCATCGCGTATTCGGAATCAGGTAATATTAAAAATTTATGTCTTAATACTATGACCAAACATGGCTAGTAGTAATTTCTACTCCTTACATCATTTATTCTCATACCAGGCCAAGCTTGTTCTCTTTTATTACCTCTTAGTTCATACACAGGTCATCTCCGCACCAAAATTGGTTTCCCATTTTGGAAGAGCCATCACGAACCCATAGAAAGTATAGTGTTCATGCTCCTTTGAAAGATTGCAGTGAACGGCGCCACTAGCTGGTGAAGCCCATGTATGAGAATTTATTGCACCGTGCTTGAAAAGCGGAATCAAGGCTACCCTCAACGGTGAATGAACACCTCCCCTCACCCTATCGTCACAGTTGCCGTCACTATTTTCATAATGATCATTATTTTCACTTACCATCGGTTACATTATCCTCTTTGTATTAAAGACATCAAATCTTCGATATTTCAAATAATTCTAACACAACTTCCGATACTTTTATAGCAACCGTATTCCGAATACACGATGAGAATAGAAGTATAGTAGGGGTGCTGGAGAGTGTTGCCGGGATGCCACCAGAACGGGTTATACAGGTCGGGCCGCCCCGCCACCATCTTTGGATCGGATACCAACCCCCCCCCAGGCGGGTGACTAAGCAACATAACTCTCACTCGGTAGTTTATGATGGATTCCCGTGTGGGGGAGCAACTTGAGAAAGTATTTCGCAAAAGAGCAAAAGAATATTATCAATACAAAGCCCGACCTCTGTCCGTCATGCAGTAAAAATCCCTACCACTCTAGCTAAAGTCTAGCGTACAAGGGTGTGAGCAAAAGTACGGCGAAGCCCTGGCTGCCATTTGCGTGGAGATTCTGTGAGCCACATTCGTCGGATTTGCCCACAACCCCCTGTACTCGGCACCTGAGAACCAGTTGGAAACTTCGGTCAAGGTTGTGCTCTCATCTTCTCTGTTGCTGCGGTCACGAGATGTCACTCGTGAACGCTTGCGTCACCCATGTTCCCTCGCAATATTTACGCCTCTCTTTCTTGCCTCTCTCTTCCCTTCTTTCTTTTCTCGCTTAATCTTCTTCTATTTGTTCAACTAGTAATATAAGTTGTTCGCTTACTCCTGAAACTGCTCTCCTTTTGAATTTGTGATACCTCTTGCCTCCACTTGTACACTCCCGATACCTCTCAACCGAACCAGCTCATCTGTTGGGAACTGTAGTTATGGGTGCGCTCTCCTCTTATCTGTTGCTGTTGTTACGAGTGATACCTCGTGACCACTTACGTCGCCCCCCCTGTCCCCTCTCAAATCCTCGCCCCTCTTCTCTCTTCCTTCTTGTTTCTTCTCTTCTTCTTTTTCCCTCTTAATGGTCTTCTTGTTCAATAAGTAAAATAAGTCTTTTGCTTTCTCCGGTGACCACTTTTCTTTTGAACCTGTGGGACTACTCGCTTCCCCTCTTTCGCACCGGATAGCTCTCAACATCATCAAACATTGGAATCACGAAGTATCACATCACTAGTCTTTCCCATCAGCCGCTCCTTTACCCAAAACCAAGGCCTATACCGTACAGTTATTTGAAATGCTTATCATACAGTTCAACCACACATTAGAAATCATGAGACGGAATACAAAGCTGACCTTGCTTACCACACCTTCCTCCTCGAATGTGAAGAACAAAACCAGCTAGGCATCCCACTATCTCAAGTTTACCTAGCAGTACACTACTTTATCAATATTTTCTATTTCATGCGATATAAGCCCCAATAATCTTTCTATCTTATGCCTTTTAGGACCTATCCGCTGGGCTACAATAAATGGTGAAGATTGACCCTCCCGAGGTCAGCCATTCCAGTGGCTATCATCATCCTAACAATCCCCTCCAGCCCAACGGGACAGCATACATCAACTGTGTCATGCCACTAGGCCCTAGCGAATCAGGGTTCGCATCATCCCGCCCTAGCAACATTTCTACAATTGCCCTTCTACTAAACAGGCACGCTAAAGCTAGCGGTGCCCACCCAGGCCTATTCGGCAGGTCCGGCTCTATCTTCTCTATCTGTTGCAAGATCTTCGCCATGTCAGGTCAGCTAAAAATGACTGCCAAAGTGATAGACTGATAACTGTTTGACAGTCGTTGCTGAGTGCATCGCAGGGAACGCTTGCTTGTGAGAGCAGGAGTCACAATATCGCCTCTCTCTCCCCATTGCAGCCCACATGGGCGGGGTTTGACCGGTTGTAGCTCACAGGTAGGGTACAAATCTTTGACGATTCAAGAGCTGCTTGGTGGCCTCGCAGCAGCGCATCCATACAGCTGAGATAGGTGGAGTTTCATCCCACCATTTGCGCCTATTTGTGTCGAGATACTTTCCGCTGCAGGGGAAATTTCGCTCTATATAATTATCGACGACGGCCAAGTGGGGAGCAGTGTTCTCGGATGTCCGGGCCCCTCGTAGGGCTCGGTGGGGGGACTACCGAGACCCCGGACGAGACGGGACGGCAAAATGTAGTCCGTCCTCGTCCAAAAATTCCCAGGACGGCCGACATTAGGACGACGGGCCCCGCGGCCTGGGGCGGCTTCTGCCGGGGGGCGGCGGGTAACTACGTGGGACCACTGGGGACGGCAGGGGGCCGCGGGGGGCCGCGGGGGACCACAGGGGACGGCGGGAAACAGCGGGAAACTTCGGAAAACAGCGGAACACGGCGGGGGACGACAGAGGACGGCGGGGGACGGCGGGGGACAACGCAATGTCGTCCATCCTCGTCCTGGCCCAGGGCGGACGGACTGCCCCGTTGCGAGCACTGGTGGGGAGGGGCGTTGCCCAGGGTGTCAGGCAGGTTGGGGTCCAGAGGCTACCTGCTCGGTGGCGCGAACCGCTGGGGGGGGGGTATGGAGGTTTTTGTCGACATTGTGCTGGCTTGCTGCTCACGCGAGAGTTAACGATGAGAATGATGGTGGACCTTTGGCTTGATTTGGTGATCGTGAATTTGGAATAAAACTCAGACTAGACTTGAAGTCCCATGGTGAAGAACACAAAAATAACAGGAAAAAAGTGAGTGATCCCCAGCGACTTTCACCACTAGGGAGTAGGGGGACTGCGGGGGACTGCGGGGGGCGGCAGGATGGCTAGTATGAGACATTTCTCCCGGGTGACGGCGGGGCCGTAGTCCTTGACGGTGAGTTGCAGGGCAAGTTTGGAAAGAGACCGGAGGGGACGACATAATGTCGTCCGTCCTTGTCCCCGCCCAGGGCGGACGGGCTGCCCCGTTGAGAACACTGCAAATGACTAATCAACATAATGAGCACCTGGTGGTTGGCGACAGATGGCCTTACGGGTAGAGCGACTTCTCCTGAAAGAACAAAGGAATGTTAACAATAATAACCTCGACCTCTGTCCGTCACTCAGTAAAAATCGGAGGACTTTGGCGAAAACCCAGTGTACTATGTAATAGAGAACTGGTGCATTAAGCATAGGAATAACAAAATATCACATTACTTGCCTTTCCCATCTGTTAGCTACACCTTTGGCCGACATTAGGCCAGTAACGCCCGGTTATTTGTAGTGTTCGTCATATAGTTAAACCACCCAATTAGAAATAGTGAGCTAGAATATGAAAGTAAACCTCACCCAACACAACTTCGCCATGCTAAGTGGGGAAAACAACACTAGCTAAGTATCCCACTATCTCAAAGTTACCAATCATAGCATTACTAGTGCATCGCCCCATCTCCACTCTCGTCCTCGTGTGAGATTAGCCTCAACCATTCTGCTTTATACTGGTACCCATGCAGTACCCGATCCACAGCCGGACGACCTGAAGCATCCAGCCTCCCAGGGTCAACCATTCCAGTCTCCAGCAGCATCCTGACAATCTCCTCATTCCCAAGTAAAAGAGCCAACATCAATGGTGAATACCCCTCAGAATCTACCGAATCAGGGTTCACATCGCCCCGCTCCAGCAACATTTCCACAGCTGCTCTCTGATGTGCCCAACACGCCCAAGCCAACGGTGTCCGCCCACGCCTATCCGGCAAGTCTGGTTTTATCTTCTCCATTTGTAGTAGCATCTTCACAATTTTGGGGTGGCTGTACTCTGCGGCTAAAGCGATAGCTGTTAGACCATCATTGTCGCGAGCATTATAGCGAACGCCTCCTCGTTCCAGCAGTAGTCTAACTATCTGTTCTTGACCCTCAATGGCAGCCTGCATCAGAAGGGTTCGACCAGTTATATCGCGAAAGTGGGGGACAACATCTCTACGGCTCAAGAGCTGCTTGGTGATCTCGTAAAGGTTCCTCTCCACAGCTATGCTGAGTGGGGGCCTGCCCCAGAAGTCCTTCCTGTTGGGGTCGAGATCTTTCCGGAGCAGGAGCAATTTCGTTACTTCTATGTGGTTTCTGGTGACGGCACTGTGGAGGGGAGTTTCGCCCTCAGTGTTAGGGATGTTTGGGTCAAGAGATTGCCGGCCCAGGAGTATTTCTGTTACGTCTATCTGGTTGTTGAGGACGGCCCAGTGGAGGGGCGTTTTCCCGTCACTGTCAGAGATGTTGGGGTCGAGGGGTTTCCGGCTCGGAGGTGTCAGCTGCTGGGCGGGGGGTACGTGGGCTCGTGCCGACATGGTGCTGGCTTTCTGGCTGTGGGAGGAAGGTGAATCTTGGGCAGTGTTTTGCATAGTGCATGTGGATTTGAATTTAAAATCCAGATTCTTTACTATTATAAGTCCAAACTTTGTGTCCGATTGTTTTCGTTGGCCCCGGCCTTGGGTGTCTTTGTTTTGTGGGCTATATTGGGCTTTAACACAAAGGATTACGAGTCGATGAAAGCCTAAATATGAATCCAGAGGCAACACATTATTATCAATTTCAGAAATGTCGTCAGTTTGTCAGTTCTCCAACATTCTCAATTCTTCTTCCTCGTTGCCACTAAACATCTTCATAGTTGCTCTCTAGCCAGGAGAGATAAGGTTCACTGCTAGAAGTAGGAAAGTGGGCTGTCGGAAATTGCGTTCTGTGAGAAAAGAATAACCTCTGAGCAATTCCAGCTCTGGCAAGCTTTTCGAATTTGGTAATGATGGCTCGAACACCATGTTTAGCCCCATAAACCCAAGTTCTTGGCACAAATATGTCATGATTGCCAAGTCAATCCTCAGAGTCCATTTTTAGTTTTCTGGGGCCACTCTAGCACTTGGTGAAGTGCCATGTTTGAGGTACTACTTGTTGAGAAATAAATAGTGTAACGATCTAACAGTCGAACTAAACTAGGTCTCAAGCATACATTTGCTCGTTACCATCCTAAAACTAACTAGCCAAACATAAGTCTATATATGAAGAATAAAATCATCTCGATCATTCTACCGCCTCCCACGCCTGTCGGTCTCCTTTCGCGAATGGCTCCATTTGTCTGCATGTCTCGGTAATGATAACAGAGGAAAGATATGACCATAAACACTTCCGTCACTCCTCTCCAGAACAAATGAAATCACTAATGCCATTATACCTCCTTCTCCCTCATCTATCCGCTCTTCTTATCTGACAACTATCCGCTTCCGTGCCAGCAGCGTCCTATATATACACAAAACTCTCATACAGGAAACTCCTTCTCCACCGTTCAAGTCCATTCTTCCATCACCGTCTCTTGCCTTCCAAACCGCGCCCTCAACTTTCGAATCCCTTCGCCCGTTTCAACTACTTACAGACTTTTCCGGAATGCTCCTTCCCAAACTTTCCTCATACCTTTGCCTGTTTGACTATCATCAAAGTGTGACACTCGTTCGTTGCATCCTCTAGCTAACACTAGTTCCAAACCTTTAGTACCCCTAGTCTGATTCATGAATCCTCTCAAAACATCTCCGCTGCACCTAACCATTCGTCCTTACATGTCATCGCTTCAACTTCCATACTTCCAAACACTTTCCAAACAAAACCTACCCTGATCCAAACATTCCGTGTAGTCCCACTGTCGTAGATATGGAACCTTCGTGAATATTCTAATACACCTGTAGACTAGACATCAAAATCTCCTCAGCTGCTAGATAATTAATATAATGAACTGATCCACGGTAGAATCCCCGGCAGCTGGAGCGACCGGGACTTGAAAGAGCTTCCGGAAAATCGTTTCGGGGGGCAAATGAGTCTGAAAACTAAGATAAGGGCAACCTGTCCGTCCATACATCCCAATATCCCAAGTGCAGGAATGCTAGCACCATTTCTTGTCTCTGTACTTTCCTAAAACGTGGTCATGAGCCAATGCCGCATCATCCGAACCACACATGTTACCCAGGCCAACGGCTCCAGCCTCCTTTAACATTCGTACAGCCTCATCCTCCTCATACATAATTTTCTATATAACCGACATCATCCCGGTGGCCCTACTGAATTCAGTGTTCCCAAGCGTCTAGCCCTTCTGTCTTTTGCTTAGGACCGGACGCCGGTTCTATGATTCCGCCTGGGACGGACGCCCGTCCTATAGTCCGTCCTAGGCTCTCCCCCTGATGGACTACAGGACCCGGCTATCAACCTCTAGGGTAGTAGTCATTATAAAAGACGGAAGCCAGCGACTATATGCCGGCCAGGGCCCTGTAGGGCGGCCGGGACTGTTGGGAGTGCCGAATGCCCATGGTTTCGCCCATAGTATGCCATGACTAAAAAGATCCCTAGCTCAATCTGTGCCCAATTTCACACGTCGAAAATTTGATGTCAATCAGGTTGGCAGTCATTATACACTGATCAGCATGCTCAGGTTATTGTTTTGTTGTTCGGATAGGCTTCGGGAATGCTCTCGAGTTGGGGATTAATACATGCGCCGGAAGGAAAATGAAAGAGTCGGATGCATGAAGGCAATGATCAGTGCGAGTCTTTATGATACTTGTCTCTATTTTGTTCGTATGGAGGGTGCAAGGAAACCTGAAAGGGAACATACCTGGTCGAAGAGCGTGGATACATATTGTGATCGATGGAGGATAGGAAGATGATTTCGTTTATGATTTATATCAACTCCTGTTTTTACCGCTTAAATTGAGTAAGAGTGATAAACATGCGAATTCCCCCACTCCATCCTAAAGTCTTCAATAATGTGCCATCCATCGTGTGTTGTGTCCTGGCCAGAGTCCTATTTCTGTTTCATTAGTTTTTGCCATTTAAGAGACCACAAGATCGAGGGGTATGTGGTGCTCACCTTTTCACCCGCACCTCCCTATGATTGGATACTCGAGAAGGGGGATAAAAACTTAATTTCTCACCTGTGGTGGAGAGGCACCCTTTCTGCATTTCCAGAAAACTTCGATTTACCGGTTTTCCATGCCCGAACTTCTGAGGATGAACAAAGAATCCGATGTAGACGATCGACCCGGGAGAGGTGACTGTTGTGCAATCGGGAATACGAGATTCCATGGCCCGGGGGTGCTAGAACAAAGTACATTCCCCTCGTGTGGATATATTCGGGCAGGGCTCCTTACTCGGCCATGGTAGAGACATTAATGAAGTTTTAACGATCGTGATGACGTGGATAGGAATAAGACAGGATTCTCGATGATAGCCGTGATGGTAGAGGATTTCTGCGGAAGCATTCAGAGTTAGTGTGTGGTGAGAAGATACAGAGGCAAGGGAAAACAAAAATCATACTGAAGAGGTAGTCAGTCTCTCAGGAAAGAGAGCAGTTGACAGGGGGGGTTGTTGGTGGGAGATGAAGTGGAAGAGATAATTATGTTTCGATTTGTTTCTGAAGAAGCAGTGGTTATATCCAGAAGAAACGGGAGAGAAAAAGAGGAGAAAGCAAGGAACTACATGGAGAAGCGAACATAGGGAAATCATTGCGTGGTAGGAATGCATGCGCGGCTCTCTTGTATACATTCTTAGAACAACTGTGAGCGACACAGCGCAGCATAAGCTTCGAACAAGCACAGAGAGCAAGCGAATGATTAAGACGAGCACCTTCCGACGTATATTTTAACGAATTATGTAGGTGCTGGCGAGTGATACGCAACCCAGGGAAAGCTACTGTAGGCAGAGCGTTAAAACACCGGTCCCTGCACTCTCAACAAGAGATGTATTTACAGCACTGCGAATACTCGAAATGCCGAAGCGTTTTTTAAAAAGACTGCCATTCCCAGCATCAAAATTCGGCCCTTTTGCTTGGGTTTTGGCGGTATCCAACTGGGCTCTTTTTAAAAAACGCTCCGACATTGCGGGTATACTATCAAGCAGCGCAATTAGAAAAGCTCCGAAAACGGAAAACAAAACCAGCCAAGCATCCCACTATCTCAAGTCTATCTAGCGCCACACTACTTCAAACCCTCTCTAGCGTCGGCACTACATACAACATCCAGCGCCCCGCCCCTGCCCCGGGTTGACAGGTCCAGAACCGTGGTAGCGGCTTTACCGTCACACTTGCAGCTGACGCCTTCCCGTGAGAGTGGGAGACTCACTATCTCTTCGCTTCGGTGCAAGTTGGTACGGATAAGGAGTTTCCACCCCGCTCGCCCTACCAGCTCAGCTCGAGATCTTTCCGGCGTAAGAGTAGTTTAGTTACTTCTTTACGGCTACAGAGAGCACGGCTGAGGAGCGTTTGGCCCACAGTGTCGGGAATTCTGGGAAATTTTTTTTACATGCTCAGGGTATCGATTGGTTGGGGGTCGCTTGGGAGTTCCTATCGACATTACGGTTTGATTTGTTGCCACTTATAGGAGAGCTAATGAGAGGAATATCTGTGAACCTCAAGCTTTATTTGGTAAGCGCGTATTTGGACTTAAAACCAAGATTGAGTCCTAAAACTAGACTTTGGCTCTTATTGCATTTGGTCAGGTCTTGGACCAGACTTTGTTTTGTGTGTTAGATTAGGACCAGGAATTTAGGTGTAGACTTTCTTGAAAAATACAATCCGACACCTCTAACACTTGAATTCTATTTATTGTACTCTATTTAATTTTATTAGTATAAGTCCGTAGTATTCTATTATCTTGAGATGTGCATCTAATGCAAAAATGATTACCAATTAATGGGTGTCTGAATCCTGCGCGCTGGGTAGGCCGAATACCCAAGGCCCAACTTTCAAATCTTCAACTCCAGACTTGTAGTCTAAACTGTAACCCAATCCGAGGGTGCTAAATAGGGTCTTTATGATTCGAACGCTAGGTTGATCGGTATCCGCTTAGTGTTCGTAACACTAATCTAAGTTGATCCAGATCGCTAAGCCGATCCCCAGAATCATATTATCATCCACCCCCGGAATCTCGCGCCATATAGTAGAGATGCCACAGACTGTCACCGGGATGCTACTAGTACGCGTTATACAGGTCGGGCCACCCCTCCACCATCCAGATCTCCGGACTGGATATCGGACCCTTCGAGACAGATGACTAAGCGACACAACTCTCACGCGGTAGTTAATGATGGATTCCCTTGTTGGGGAGCAACTTGAGAAAGTGTTTCTCAAAAGAGCAAAAGAATATCAACAGTACGAAGCCTGACCTCTGTTCGTCATGCAGTAAAAATCTTTACCACTCTGGCTAAAGTCTAGCTTACTCTGCGCCCGAGAACCTGTTGGAAACTGTAGTCACTGTTGTGCTTTCTGTTGATACCTTGGGTTTTTCGCCAAAGCTTAGTCATATGATTAGCTTGGTTGCAACTGGCTTTTTTTTTAAAAAAACATTTTCCATTTCGGGTACTTAAGTTACTTTAAAGCATGACCCTATCCACTAGGTACTCCCCGACCGTCCTACCGGAACATACTCCCTCACCACCCTTAACCCTGTAGCAAACAACAAATAGAGTTCGTTACGGGGCGGACGGGGCCCCGGAAAACGCGGGCCCCCGGCCCTTTTCCCCGCCCTGCCCCGCTCAACGGCCTGGGGCGGGGTGTCTTTTTTGGCATTCCCTGCCCCTGTCCCCGCTCAGGCCCCCGCCCCACCCATACCCGGGACGGGTCCCCGCTAAAAATGGGTGGTAACAAACGGGGCCCCGTCCAGGGAATGAGTGCGGGTGGGCCCCGGGCGGGGGCAGGGCGGGGATTACCCTAAAAATACCCCCCCCGGCCCCGTGTAAGGGCGGGGCCTGGCGAGTTAAAACCCGCCCCGCCCCGCCCCGTAACGAACACTAACAACAAATAAAGCTTTACACTAAATCAACATCAAAAACACACTCAGAGATCCCCCCATAGCCAACCGCACCCTGAGCAGGTCACCATGCCAAATGTGGAATCTGTATCATTAGTAAGAAAAACAATAACAAGGCCAACTTACGAATCCGAAACCCGAGTGCTCACACACCAGGCGGGCTCCACGGTTAACGGGTTAAGGGGTAAGGAAAGCCCTGACCACGCCCATTTGCAATGAAAAACATGCCACACCGTTGAGTCACCCCTTGCGATCCGGGCGTATCCGCTTCGCCCACTACAGGGCATGGGCCACTTCTTATACTTTCCCGCATAGCACCAGGATGGGTTGAAAAACATAGAAAATCTAGAGTTAACCACTCTCCGCCAAGTTGATTCCATACCCTGCGGCCCAACTGGGGCCCCTTCTACCACAACCATCCCCTTCAGCTTCCTCGGAATCGAGGGTGCCACAATTATCTCTTCCTCCACAACCTCCACATCACTCTCCTCCGCCTCACTCCCCTCCCCCCCATTCACCCTCCTCCTGTTACCCTTCGGCAGCCTCACCATCACGACCTCAGTCTCATCCATCCCCAGAGCCACTCTTGACTCAGCCACCGCCAGCTTCGCAACAGACGCCACTGAAACATCCTCTTCCTCCTCCGCCACAATGACTCCACTCATCCATTCTAAGAGCTCAGCCACTACTTGTGGCCCAAGCTCCTCGAGCCTAACAGGCGAAGCCACCTCAGAACTCACCGCCTCCTCCTCTTTCTTTCTTACTTCCGCCTCTTTCTACAACACATGATTCCTCCTCCACTAGACAGAAACATGATGTTGCAACTTGGATACTGCTTTCTCCAAGTCCATACTCTTTTGTAAAGTGGCCGAAGCCACTAAAGCCACCATAGCAACCTTGGTTGCCGAAAACATAGTAGAACCTCGCTTAACCATAATTACCAGATACTGTAGAGTTAATGGAACATGAGGGACTAAAAATAATAGATGGAAGAGATAAATCTATCTTCCAGTCATGAAATTAGAGTAATCTCATGGTCCCTTGAGATATGTGTTGGGATAACTTTGGTGTTCTTTCTTTTGTTACATGGGTGCTATGAGGGATTTCCTTTGTAAGATTTATGACAAATTGTATTGTTTCCTTGGTTACGCAGATATGCAACTTATACTGGGGTATGAGTCGGGTGGCAATGGCTGAGCTAGGATTTCCTTCTATATAAAGAGGGGGTCCGCCCCCTATTTGCCCCATCTTTCTCGTCCGCTCCACCTCCAGCGATTGAAATCTCAACAGCATGGGAAATCATCGTGAGAGTGTCCTCCGCCTCTGATCTACCCTGTCCGTGACAACTGCGCGCGGGTTTATCACGCCTTCATCTCCTTCCTCTCTCTGGGGCCATGGGCCCCCCCTACCGGGGGTTATGGGATCCTTTCTGGTCCCGTTGGTCTTCGTTGAGCACGCTCGCGTTGGTGTTCATACCCTTTACCACGCACTTCGCGACGCGTCTCGCTTAGCGATTTGCACGGTCGGCAACCCTTTTTTCCTCGTCAACACGCGGTCGCTAGTCTCGGGGTATCAGTGAAGTAGTTGCCCTGGTGGCCCTGCTCCCTGGTATTGCACTCTCTCCTGAGTTGCACGGTCGGTACGGTCGGCATTTGAAAAATGGTGAACTCGTTTGGGTCCTCCGGGTTTGTACTTCTCGGACTTTGGCGAGCTTTCCCTCTCCGCCTTCCCACGCGTTAGATCCGCTTGCACCGTACTGCTACACCTAGCTGGCACCTTACTGCCCCCTCCTCCCACCTACGCCTTTGGTCTCCCTCTCGTCTGGGATCCTTTCTGGTAGTGACGTTCTCTCTCCTGTAACAAGGGACCACGTGAGAGAAGCGGTAATATCGTCCAGTCGGCCTTTGGTCTATCCGCTGTGGCTGGCATCCCCTCTGCTGAGTGGCTCTCCTCGCTGGGTGACTCCCCTCGTCCTCCTCCCGCTCCCGCGATTTACTCTACGGTCGCAAACCTCGCGTTAGGTTATGCTGTGTCATGGTATAGCACTACCTCCTTGGCCCATGCTAAAGTCCGAAGCGTGGCTGATTTTCCGGCCAGCCCGCCCATGACGAGGCCTTGCCCCTAAGCTGATAGGTTCGGGGAATTCCCTTAAGCATCCGGCAACAGTAGTTTTACCTTTCCTCTCCGTCGGCAGTTGGTGCCGTAAGAATCTTTTCTTTTGTTTTGGTGGGCCCACCGAAGGGTTTGCGTCTAGTGTTCGTTACGGGGCGGGGCGGGGCGGGTTGTAACTCGCCAGGCCCTGCCCTTACACGGGGCCGGGGGGGGTATTTTTAGGGTAATCCCCGCCCTGCCCCCACCCGGGGCCCACGCGCACTCATTCCCTGGACGGGGCCCCGTTTGTTACCACCGATTTTTAGCGGGGACCCGTCCGGGGTATGGGTGGGGCGGGGGCCTGAGCGGGGACAGGGGCAGTGAATGCCAAAAAAGACACCCCGCCCCAGGCCGTTGAGCGGGGCAGGGCGGGGAAAAGGGCCAGGGGCCAGCGTTTTCCGGGGCCCCGTCCGCCCCGTAACGAACTCTATTTGCGTCTTTCTTTGGTTTTGTTCCTATTCATGTCTTTCCTTACGTGTCTGGAGGAAGGTATTGCTTCGTCTTGCTTTCGTCTTAGGGGCTATTAGGGGGGAGGGTGTGCTGTGGGTTCGAGGAGTTGGATTTTTCACATGAGGGGGTGAAGCGGGCGGTTGTTGGGATTAAGGTTTTGTTCACGCCATAGCTAGCGCTTCACGCGGTTTCTTGTACCTTAACAACGAATACATGAATATAAAAAGAAAAAAAAGAAAAAGAAAAAAAAAGAAGCCCCCTATTTGCCCATCTTTCTCGTCCGCTCCACCTCTAGCGATTGAAATCTCAACACCATGGGAAATCATCGTGAGAGTGTCTTCTACCTCTGGACTCCCCTGATGGCTTCTGCCTAGGAGTGTCACGCACCCACCTTCGCTCTCCTCTCTCTGGGGCCTCTGGTCTCCCCTCCCACGGGGTTCTTGATTCTGTCTTCGTTTGTTCACGCTTGCGTTGTCGTTTCTCCCTCTTGCCCCGCACTTGATGACGCGCCTCGCTTAGCGATTTGCACGGCCGGCAAGCCTCCCTCCATCGTCAACACACGCTCGCTAGTTTCGAGTCATCGGTGAAGTAGCAGCCCTGCTGGCCCCGCTCTTTGGTATTGCACTCTCTCCTGGGATGCTCGGTCGGTACGGTCGGCGGGCGAAAGATCGTGACCCCCTCTCGGTCCTCCGTGTTCGTACTTCTTGGTCTCCGGCAAGCCTGCCCTCTCCCGCTTCCCACGCGTTAGATCCGCTTGCACCGTACTGCTACACCTAGCTGGCATCTTACTGCTACCTCCCTTACTCTCCCTCCTCCTTGGGTCTCCCCCTCGTCCGGGATCGTTTTCGGTACTGACGCTCTCTCTCTTGTAACAAGGGACCAGGTGAGAGATCCGGTAATATCATCCGGTCGACCCTTGCTCTATCCGTTGTGGCTGGCATCCCCTCTGCTGAGTGGCGATCCTCGCCGCGTGGCTCCCCTCGCCTTCTTCACCCGCTACCCAGTTTACTCTATGGTCGCAACTCGCGCTGATTACGATATTCCATAGTATTGCACTCTCTTCTTGAATGTTCCTAAAGTCTGGCGCGTGGCGATTACCGGGCAGTCCGCCCGTGTCACTGTCTTGCCCCTTAGCCGTTAGGTTCGGGGAATTCCCTTAGGCACTCCGGCAAGTGTAGTTTATCCTTCCGCTCCGTCAGCCCTGTAGGGTAACATTCTTTTACTTTGTTTTGGGGGGCCTGCTGAAGGGTTTCTTTGCTCCAGTACATGTTTCTGTTGGTTTTCTTCGTGTTTGGCTTTCCTATGCTTTCCTCCCCATTAGTTGAGGCTGGTGGCTGGTGTGCGGTTAGGCCCATACTATAGGGTCTTGGGGGTACGGTTTCGGTCTTCATGTTTGACTACTTTCCTATGGGTGGGGGGTATTTGTTTGTCCCATGATGAGGTGAAGCGGGCCGTTGGATTGTTTTCTGGTTTTGTTTCTGCCATAGCTAGCGCTCCATGTAGTTTCTTGTACCTTAACAACGAATACTTGATATAAAAAAAAAAAGAAAAAAAAAGAAAAAAAGCCCCCTATTGGCCTTTAGACAGGGCAACAGACCTAGGGTTCTCCCTCCTCAACACCCCGGGTGTGTTTACACGGTTCGCCATATCACTCATTGGGCGCCCTGGCGTCCTGGATCTTGCCTTTGCCTGTCCTCTCCTCGCACCATACTTTACAGAGTGGTCTGATCCTCTTCCGTCTACCGGTTCTGACCATATCCCAATCCTCCTGCGCTTTGAGGCCCCCTTGATTCGAGCTCCCCCCCTGACCCCTAACTGGGCCCTGACCGACTGGGCCACTATGAAAACTTCCCTGAAATCTACAGCTATCTCGCCCCCTCCCTTCCTCCCTACCACGCACTCCCTGGATGTCAGGTTCAGCACCAACCTAGGCAGAGTTACGTCCCAATTCGCACTAGACACCCCACAGAAGAGTATGACATATCGATCCAAACTATGGTGGTCAGAGCGCTTGTCGATGCTCAGGAAGGCCTACAACTCTGCGCTTCGCACCTCGAAGCGGGATCGTTTTGATGCCGCTCTCCTGGCCTCCGCAAGGGCGGCGAGCTCCTCCTACTTCAAGGCCAGCAAGAAGGCAAAGAGGGATCACTGGTCCTCCTTCCTAGCCTCCGCGACCCCCCAGACTGTGTGGACGGCCAAGAAAGTAGCTGTCGGACACCACCCTCCCCGCGTCCCAGAGCTCCCGGGCGCCTCTACTCCGCCTGAACTTAATCAAGCACTCCTCGACCACTTGTTCCCCGGCGAACCGGCCTGGTTTCCCGACACCATCCTGCTCCCGTTCCAGGACTGCCTCCCCCTGTCAGCAGCCGAGGTCAGCAGGGCCTTGGCCCGTTCTGCCCACTCGGCGGCCCCCAGCCCAGACAAAACCCCCAACTTGGTATGGAACAGGGTGAACCGCGTAGCCCCTCACCTGATTCAGGACCAGCTCGCCCCTTTGGTGGCCTACGGATCCCAGCCACTCACCCTCAAGAAGGCCGATGACATCGTACTCGACAAGCCCGGTAAGCCCTCCTACGACTCCCCCTCATCTTTCCGCGTTATTGTCTTGCTCCAGACTTTCTCGAAAATTCTTGAGAGGATTATGAACTCGCGACTCACCTGCGTGGCCCGGGCGACCGGCCTCGGAAGCAGTCACTACACTCACCCACGAGGTGAAGACCCTCCAGATGCCTGGGAGGGGCGTCCCCACACTATTTCCAGACCTAAAAGGGTGTTTCGACAATGTCCACCCCTCCACCCTCTGCGGCATGCTTCGAGCCAAAGGGGTCAACCCTATCTTGTGTCCTGGACCAAGTGTTTCCTTTCTGGCAGGACGTGCATGCTCCTTTACCAGGGGTCCCCCAAAGTCTTCGCCCTAGTTTCGGTGGGCACCCCCCCGGGGTCCCCTGTCTCTCCGCTGTTGTTTGTTATTTACGTTTGCCGCATTCACTGCGAGATCTCCCGCGCTCTCTCCCTCTCATACCTGGACGACTTCAGTCTGACCGTATCCTCTGCGTCTTATCGGCACAACATCCAGATCCTATAAAAGCAGTATGCCAGGCTCAAGGCCAGAGGGGCCAGGCTGGGCCTCCGCCTCTCAGTCCCCAAAACGGAGCTCATCCACTGGCGCACGAACACGGACATAGACCCCATCTCCAATGCTCCGGTCCACCAAGATGGGTCGGTTTTCCAACCCAAGGTTGAGGTTATGTGGCCGGGATACTGGTTCACCCCCTCGGTCTCCAGTACACCCGACTTCGTCAAAAGGCTGGCCAAGGCCCAGACTGCCTTCATGGCAGTCAAAAGACTCTGCCCCCCAGGGATCGGCCTCCCTCCCTTCCTCTGACACAGGCTGGCCTCATCCCTCCTCTTCCCCATCCACACCTATGGCACAGACGCCTTCCTGCCCACCGTCCACATGACGAGGGAGCTCTCCGCTTTTTGGCACAAGGTCCAGAGGTGGACAACCAATTGCTTCATGAGTACCCCCACCGCCATCCTAGCCATCGAGGCCTGCCTCACACTTCTCGAGGTTCTCCTTGCGTACAAATGCCACTTGGCCTATCTTAGAATACTGTGTTCCCCCCCGGAAAGCACCCCCGCGACCGCGAGGCTTTCCCCCTCCGTGCAAACACCGTCCCTCCACCGCCACTCGCCAGACCATAGGGTCCTAAGTGCAAGAAATGCGGGCAGTCGTCTGCCCCTCCTGTGGATCCAGCCAAGACCTCCCTCAAAGAACAGGGCCCTCCTCCCCCTTGACGCCCTCCCGCACTCCATGCTGTTCCTCCTGGGCGCCGATGGGCTCAGCCCCCTTCCGGTCACCTCCCAGCACCTGCTCTGCGAGGTCTACCCCGAGCCCCCCCAGGGCCGCTCCTACCCCCGACTAAAGCTCAAATGTAAGAACCGCCTCATGGAAGACTGGGACAAGGCCGCGCCAGACCCGGCCAGGTACCCATACCGCCCTTCACTCAAGGCCCACCCGTTTATGGGCCCAGACAAGTTTTCTGCAGGTCGCCTCCACCAGATGAGATCTGGGAAGTGTTACCTCAGCCCCCACCCTTCTTGGGACAGCGACGTCCCCACCACCTGCCCCAGTCGCCAGAGTGCCTCCGAGTCATTCGAACACGCTATCCTCTACTATTCAGCCAAGGAGCCTGCCAGGACCCACCACCTTCAGGGGGTTCTAGATGTCGGCCCCGACGCCCCTGTCTGGACCTCAGCTGCCCTCCTGGGCGCACTCGCCCGCTTTATTTAGTCCACGGCTACGGTCTTCCCTCCGGACATGTTTTCTTGCCCGTCATCCTCTGCTTCCTCTATTTCTTCCGGCTCTTCTAATGTAGTTTCCTTTGGTTACTTTATGTCGTGTCAGGAAAGCAAGGTTTATATTTTTCGTTTTTATGCAATCCCCTGGTTTGAGGATGTTTTCCTTTACTTTACGTGGTCAAATTTCGCGCCTGTATGTGGGCCTGGGACCGGTCCGGACTCCAGTTGAAGAGATTTTGGTGCCTGATGTTTCCTTTGTTAGTACGTTTTGGATTTTGGGTTTTGTTTTCGCTATTGCTAGCGCTCTATGCCATTTCTTGTACCTTAACAATGGATATGTGGTATGGAAAAAAAAAAAAGAATAAAAAGCCCCCTATTTGCTTCATCTTTCTCGTCCGCTCCACCTCCAGCGATTGAAATCTCAACACCATGGGAAATCATCGTGAGAGTGTCCACTGCCTCTGATCTCCCCCGCCTGTGGCAACTGCTTGGGGGGATACCATGGCTTCATCTCTTTCCTCTCTCTTGGGCCTTTGGTCTCCCCTCCCAGGGGTTAGGAATCCTTTCTGGTTCCGTTCTGTCTTCGTTGAACACACTCCCGTTGATCTTCCTACCCTTTACCCCGCACTTCGCGACGCGTCTCGCTTAGCGATTTGCACGGTCGGCAACGCTTTTTTCCTTTCAACACGTGGTCGCTGGTTTCGGGCTATTGGTGGAGTAGTTGCCCTGGTGGGCCTGCTCTCTCGTATTGCACTCTCTCCTGAGCTGCTCGGTCGGTGCGGTTGGCATTCGAAAAATTGTGACCCTGTCTCGGTCCTCCACGTTGGTACATCTTGGTCTTTGGCGAGCCTTCCCTCTCCTGATTCCCACGTGTCAGATCCGCTTGCACCGTACTGCTCCACCCTCTTTAGCTGGCACCTTGCCTGCCGCCCTGGCTGGCATCCTACTGGCCCTCACAATAGCTGGCACCTTGACTGCTGAGTGGCTCTCCTCACCGGGTGGCTCCCCTCGCCCTCCTCCTCCGCTCCCGTGATTTACTCTACCGTCGCAAACCTCGCATTAGGTTACGCTGTGTCATGGTATAGCACTACCTCGATGGCCCATGCTAAAGTCCAAAGCGTCGCGGATTTTCCGGGCCTCCCGCCCGTGACACCGCCTTACCACATAGCCACTTAGGTCGCGGATATACCGTTAGCCAACAGGCAACAGTAGTTTTATCTTTTCTTTCCGTCGGTACTAGGTGCCGTAAGACCCTTTCTGTTGTTTTGGGGGGCCCGCCGAAGGGTTTGCGTGTTTCCCTGATTCTGTTTCTATATTTGTTTTTCCTTACGTCTCTGGAGGAAGGTATTGCTCCGTCTTGCTTTCGTCTTAGGTGCTACAAGGGGGAGGGATGGGCTCTGGATTCAGGGGGTTTGATTTTTCCCATGAGCGGGTGAAGCGGGTCGTTGGATTGCTTAAAGGTTTTGTTCACGCCATAGCTAGCGCTCCACGCGAGTTCTTGTACCTTAGTTATCTAGAAATCAACGAAGATAAGAGAAAAAAAGGAAAAAAGTGGAAGAAAAAAGAAAAAAAAGCCCCCTATTTCCTTGATTCTTTACGCTACCTGGTATTTCTTTTACAACTCCTGTACTTCAGGATATAACGTCTTCTATTCTGATATCCAAGACCCACGCCAAGAACCCACGAACACTGACCCTGATCTGCCATTACACCATCAGCCTTGATCAGAGATTGTCATCTCCGAACCTTCACGCTAAACGACTGTCATCGTTTAGGACCTTCCTGTGATTCTGTGCCTTGGACTACAGTCCAGTGCCAAGACGCCGTTACACAAGGTAGCGTCTAACGAGGATCCAACCCACAAAACACCATGTCTCGACGTGTCGAACTTCCGACCGCTGCATTAACTGCCTTAACCGAACTATCGGCGGTTACCACCGATGAGTTTGATCAACTACCCGAGTATCTAATTAGACAGCAGCTCCGCACCACGCGCGATCTTGCTACTTCACTCAACGGGCTCCTGGCACTCCCTTCCATTTCCCGATAAGGCATCCCTGCAGCACTTGAACAAAACCCTTGCTTCCAACAGCTTCAACAACGTGTTCAAAATCTAACAAATGAAAGGGAAGCGGTTGCTAAAGAACGAGATGCACTTACCAAAGAAGACGATGCTTTACCTAAAGAGGTACATGGACTGGAGGCAACATCAGCAAAAATAATACCCAACGTCCTGGGCGTCCTGTGCGTCTGAGGTACCTGACGCCGGAACCCTAATCGCAAATCAGGACACGTCGTCGATCCGACCTAGAGTCCGAATTTTGCGTTAATTAGTGCCGTCCATCCTGACGCCATCCCGACACGGACCCCTACGTCCTGTGCCTCCTGACTGCGTCTGGTACACCGCCTTTACGTTCTGACGTGGCCTGATCTAGGCTTCTCCCGCCCTGACGCCTTCAGATCCAGGACTCGCCTGCCCTGACGCCGGTTCCTTTTGACCGAACGTCAGGGCTTCGTGCATCTTCCCACCTCGGATCCCGCTGTTTTCTGTACCCACCTCCCCCCTCAGGATCCCACGATCCTGATCTCTCCGGTCCTGACGTCTCGTTACTTCTTCCTGATCTCACCCCCTATACATGCCGCATCCTGATCATATCGTGACTCTATCAGACGTCACCTTGTGTTCTTGGATGGATCGTGAACTAAGTCTGATACCTGATCCTACACCTATAGACTTCTCTTATTCTTAACGCTCTCCTGATGAGGTTTACCGTATCCAGATAGCCGAGACGCCCCTGTGATATGTGTCTTTCATAATTCTACTCTAAATTCTATGACTTAGCTTAACGTCCTCATATCAATACTACTAAGCTCATCCGTGTACCCTTTCCCACATGTGAGAGCGACCGCATCCCAATATCATTTATTACAGCTATGCTACTTATTCTCAATCTTCTAACTACGCGCATCACGGCTCACACATTGCTCCTGCTCTATATCCAACAGCTCTCTATCCGCAGTGGCCTCCTCTGACGGCTCAAGATCATCAAGGCTGAGCGCGAGGTGTCGCAATGTAGTAGCAGTCATGGTATTCTCAAAAAGTTAGCCCCACGGCCACCTGCTGTGAGCCGTCCGGCGTCTGCAGATCGGAATTGCGAAAGCTGAGGAGTTGGGTGGCCGATGCCTGGCTGAAATCAGAAGACGCGACAGTTTCCTGAGAATCGTTTCGGTTATCCAGGGGGCCCGCCAGGGTCCCAATATGCAGGTTGCTGGAAGTTTGACTGTGAATCTATGGAGTCCCACGCGGGGGGCCAACTCGACAGCTGACTGTGAATCCGTGGAGTCCCACACGGCGGGGGCAGACTCGACGGCTGACTCTGAACCTCGGCGGCGACTGCAGCCCAGTCGTCAGTAAACCCTCCACAGCGATCGTCCCGTATCCTATGCTCCTTCTGAATCTTGGCTTTGATAGTCTCGCGAATGTTCTTAAGGATTATAGTCTGTACCCAGTCAGGGCAAGAGGCCCACGTCTGGCGCTGGCGTCCAAAAAGGTCTTCCGCGCTCAACGTCATGTTAGTATCCTAGCCGGAACGAGAGGATGCCGGGTTCGGGGTCAGGCTCACCTCCTACTGCCTCGGGCCTGAAGTCGCATGTTTCAAGACAGACTCCTGTTTGCCACGCTCCCAGAGTATGGCAGAGTATGGCACAGGTTAAGCCCACCATGGTGCCATTCATCTGACCAAGAAAATCCGGTTCGGAAATCCCAAACATTTTCTTGCCCTTGAAGTACTTTCCCCATATTGCCTCGGGGATCAGGGGCGCGAGGAATTGATTCGTTACTTGCTGTGTCAAGTTCATACGCATTAGTTGTGGCCGGGCTATCACAAAGCGCACACTTACCTCATACCCTCTCGGAGAGCACATAAATCTATCACTCTCAAGGAGCTAGTCCACTCTACGCCCAATCGCCGTTGGGTCTCCCGGGAGACCATAAAATCTTCTAATGTGGTCCTTTACGTCGAAAACAAACTGAGATCTTACTGCAGAGTGTCTCGCGCCTATCTGTCACATTTAGTAAGCACCCCCGGCGGTGTGCGTGATGTTTGAGTATCAGCGCCCACTTGCTATTTTTATGCTTGCCTCGGATGCTTTAATATTTCCTGCGTCGGATATGTCATCGAGAGCCTTCAGCCATGAACGGTGGACCTCGGACATCAAAGTAGCTGGTGCTGCTAGTAGATTAACAAACAGGGTGTACTGGAGAATGAGAGTCTTGGCCCGCGTTATTACAGCAGCCGCAGCTCGTGTGGCTATATTTCGCCATGAGTTAGTACCAGGCCAGATGTGCTCGTCTTGTGGCGTTCTCGGATCGCCGGGCGGACTCGAGCTTCTGACTCCAGACGTAGTGACACTGTGGGTGGCTAGCGGCGACTAATACGGTGGTACACTGGAAGATGTGAACGTTGGTGGAGTGTACGCACTACCTTGGATTATACGTCGTGGAGCAGCCGGGGTGCGCCTGACTGGCGCTGCCGCCTGCGATCAAGAGGTGGTCGAAACTGGCACAGTCGAAACCCGGGTGTTTGCTTGTCGTCTGTCCGCAGTTGGTGAGCGGCGACGAGTCCCTGGTGCAGTGTCGTCATCTGGAATGTCATTGTCTTCTGCGTCTGGTTCTGTGTCTGATTCAGTTTGATCAGATCTGCGCAACTTCTGGTACTCATCGCTGCTATCATCGCTCAGACGAACTGTCTTTATATGTGGTTGTGCATCAGGTTCCCCCTCGGGTTCTATATACGCCGGTGTCTGTAATGTACTCCTTCTTGGGCGCTTCGCAGGTCGTGATACAAGACGTCTTGTGATTTGTGGTGGGGAAGAACTCCGACCTGACGACTGTGCACCGTGGGAGCTGGCCGATTCGGACGGCAATGTTCGTGTACTATGGGAGCTGCCTGATTCGGTCCGCCGTGTTCCTGATCCGGATCCCCTATCGGCGGGTAGGGCGTCGCGTCTACCCCGGTACAGATTGCCTACTCCAGGAGCAGGCTGGCTGAGTGACTTGCCTTGAGGTTGTCTAGACATTGTGGAATACGGTACTGGACGATTGGCCAAGGTTTCTTCAGAGAGGATTGGAATTAGGACGTCGAAAGGTGTAATGTATCCCGCGTGTTGTGAAGATTAGGAGGTTGTGGTTATTGTTCAATGGAACGCGTCAGGTCTTATAGGCTATGTCTTGTGGGGGGGATCACATACTATCACTCGGTATTGAAAGAATCTTTTCGCCTGCAACAGGGGGTTTTCTACTTGTTCAACATTATGTTCATAATCTGGACAAGCTCAGGTATGATGTTCGTCTGGACTCTGGTATGAAAAGGTTCGACCGAATACAAGGCGTCGCCAATGTAGGAGGCGTCGCTAATGTCGCTGGAGCCTAAGCCAAAACTAGCCTCAAGGAGTATCCGTTAGCGACACTAATTCTATCAAGACACCCGCCACACCTAAAGCTGATTAGATATATGGAACCTCATCTCCGGACGTCGAATCAACACCACTAAATCTCTAGATCTCAGTTTTCACGTCATGCACCCCTTAGTTCGGTTGGCTGACGCCAGCCTAGTTATGGACCGAGAATGCGAGGCATGCCCAATCAGGGAAAAAGGTATCAGATGTCAGCATAAGGGGATGTAAGGATGAGACATGCTGAACCAAGGGTGCGCAATGGTATCATTACTCGAGTCCTAACACATACAAGTACTAGCTACGATTCCCAAACAAAAAATTCAGGACTCTAACAAGAAAACCAGATCTATTATACTGTAAGGTATTTGGGTATTTGGGGTAAAAATGAAAAAAGAATTAAACTCCAAACTAGGAAATCTCCAATTATTTTCTTCCTGGGCGATCTCTTGCAGAACGGTGTATTCCAGGTGCGGATAGGGTGTTTTCTGGGGCGCGCTCAGAACTCTGAATTGAAGATCCGCGTGCCGGGGGTGTCACGGATGCTGGTGGCTGTGTCGGGGCCACATTGGTGGTAGATGGCGGCAGTTGAGTCGTGGGAGAGGGATGTTCTATTGTTCTCTCAGGAGTCGAGAGATCGAGGTTGGCGGCCGGAGCAGCCGGAGGTGAGACTGGGCGCTCATCGCGAATCATAGGTCCGGCAGGTG
>Ga0307517_10000185_pt1 | contig 104306 bp, 119 predicted proteins | sample 23_EM_MG_FD_194515 | JGI IMG/M metagenome (GOLD analysis project Ga0307517, IMG submission 194515) | Populus trichocarpa ectomycorrhiza microbial communities from riparian zone in the Pacific Northwest, United States - 23_EM | ecosystem: Host-associated > Plants > Roots > Unclassified... | reverse complement strand
CGTAACCTAAGCGAGGTTTGCGACCGTAGAGTAAATCGCAGGAGGGAGAGAGGCAGGTGGGCGAGCGGAGCCACCGGGCAGAGGGGGTGCCAGCCAACGATGATTAGCAGTAGGGTGCCAGCCGGTGGGTAGCAGTAGGGTGCCACCTGGTGGGGAGCAGTAGGGTGCCAGCCGGTGGGGAGGATTAGCAGTAAGGTGCCAGCTTAAGGGGCAGTACGGTGCCGGCGGACGGAACCAGGAGGGGGGTAGAGGAAGGATCACGAGTGGGCTAGCCACAACCGACAAACGGGCCATAGCAAGGGCTTTTGGGACGACCACGAGACCGGGACGAGACCGTGATGTTACTAACCGAGGCTTTCCCCATCAGAGGTACAAGCCCAGCAAGCCGGGGCCTACATTGACCGAGAGTCCGACAGCGTAACGCCGACTGTGAACGAAGCGAGAAGCTTTCCGACAGTGCAAAATGCTAAGCGAGGTGCAAAGCAAGTGCGGGGTAAGGGGGAGAACCGAACATCATGAGCGGAATTCAACGACGAACAGGAACAAGAACCCCAAGGAGGGGAGGCCGAGGCCACAGGGGAGGAGGGTAGATGGCTTAACGTCAACTCCTAGGCAGTAGCCATCGTGGGAGATGAGAGGTGGGTGGGGGATAGTGACGATGATTTCCCGTGGTGTTGAGATTTCAATCGCCGGAGGTGGAGGTGAGATGGTTCGTGTTGTATCTCTTGGTCAGAACCAAGCACCTTTTATAGCTATCTTCTCACAACCCTAACCTTGGTGACTCATCACCTCGCATAACATCAGCTCTATGACTCATAATGAGTCATCGCGTAAAATCCCTCTGATGACTCCTCTGAGTCACTGCGCAACATACCATTAACCAATCATATCCCATGAACCCAGTCATGTGCTCGAATGAGTCACATGCGTAAAACCCATCACTCATAACCTGAGTCATCTGCGAAAATCATTACATCATATGAGGTCACAATCGTGAGTCATGAAACCATCAACCAATCATATTCTAACGATGACTCGCAAGTGGGTAGTCAGGTAAAAGCTGTGAGTCAAACGACGTCACAGTGCAAAAACAACATACCTTATGACTAATAAGTATTAGTCATGTTAAATAAACCTTGCTTACTCACGATTTGTGACAGAATATTAGACATGATTGGTTTAAATCAAGACAGGTGCTTGGCAAAACTATTTTACAAAGCTGCATGAAAGACAAGAAATTCACAAAAGAAGATAGGCCTCTTTGTCTGACTAACGAAGTACTGGGCAATCTTCGTTTGTCAAAGTAGAGTACAAGAAGTTCTGTCATTGAGCTGTGTTCTCAGCCCATAGTGCTTGATGGCTGGGTCGCTGTTGTTTGCCAGGGGAAGCAGAGAGTGTGTGTCAGATGTCAAAGAACCTAACTTACATATAGCCTACTGGTCAGCCAAGACTAGGCAATACGAACCGCTGCAGCAACATGACACACCTCAAGGCTGAGAGGATGTCACCTGTTAGGATGATCTCTGCTTTGAGGTGTGTCCTGTTGCTGCCGGGGTTGGTGTTGCCTAGTCTTGGCTGACCAGTGGGCTATATGTAAGGTAGGTTCTTTGACATGTAACACTAAAGCGACACGGCCATCAAGCACTGTAGGCTGAGAACACAGCTCAATGACAGTAGCTCTTGTACTCTACTTTGACAAAGGAAGATTGGCCCCGTACTTAGTTAGTCAGACAAAGAGGCCTATCATATATTGTGAATTTCTTCTCTTTCATGCACCTTTGTAAATTACGTTTCCCAAGTACCTGTCTTGATTTGAATCAATGGTGTCTTATATTCTTCTCTTTTCAATTGCAGATTCCTTCAAAGTAATATTTATTTGCAAGTACATTTTTATAGATTGGGCAGAGTAGACACTACCGGGTAAAATAATTTTTTTTTCAATACCACAAGATCCTTATACAGGCAACAATCCTGAGGTATGTGAATTGGGAAAAATATCAGATTATCTATGGAAGAATCATCTGCTAAACTAACAGCAGGAAATCCCGGTCCGCAATCTTACGGTTGCGACAAAGCCGATATTACGGCTTGCAACCAAGACTGTGACAAACAATCATGTTTGTAGTTATGTGTACCTGACTGGCACCCAGGTCTCCAAACCAGGTGCCAACCACAGTGTTTTTTGTTACCCTTACTGTTACCGGCGAGCTAACACGGTAGAAGTCCAGGCTAACCAGGCCGAGGATATTCTCGACAACGGAATATAGGTCAGGAAGGCTGAAGATGAATTGTTCGATAATGTAATAGAAAAATATCGTAATAACTTAGAATGTTGTTAAAAGTCTCTTGTCCGTTGCGTGATGAAGTTCTCAACCATTGTGAGAGCGCCCTACTATTTATACTAATGTTCAGGCTACTTTGACTTCTCTAGTAAAGAAGTATCTTTCTAGTAATTCAGTTCGTCAGAACAAAGTCCGAACATTGTTTCACCCTGAATCTTGCCCAGCTCGAGTCTGAGAATCTCCCGACTCCTATTTCTTCTGAGGGTCTCCCCACTCCACCAGTACTCAGTCTTCAATCTCTTTGTCGTGATAGACAACAATTGAATATGCAGTGTATTTGCCTACATACCAATAGTATCATGAATATGGAGTGATCAGGTCCGATATTGATCTATCAATGCATAATGCATAGGCATTAGTAAGAGTAGAGAACTGGTTCTCTAGTCATCGTTCCAATCACTTATAGTGTTCGGTACGGGGCCTCCAGGGCCCCTGAACAAGCGGGCCCCTTGCCAAATTCCCCGCCCCGCCCCGGTCAATGGCCCCGTGCGGGGTGTTTTGTTTTTCAACGCCTGCGTCTGCCCCCCTCCAGGCCCCCGCCCAGTTCAATGCCCCGAACAGCCCCCTGTTATTGAATTTTCTCCGCCCGGGGCCCCCTTTTTCGTATATTCCCCTGTCGAACATTGCTCTTCTGATACATGATTGAGTAATTGTGTGAGCATATACCAAAAACAACATTGCCCAAAGTATATACGGGCATTTATTTGCATGGAATAATTCATACAAAATAAACCGGAATAATTCACAACACCGATTGGATATCCGCGTGGCCTAGTCTAGTAATGTACATTGTATCAACAGGCGATACGCCTAATTCATAAGCCCAATTCATACACTCTATGCACAGGTTCAAATCATATGCCCAATTCATAAGCCTTATTCATCCGCTGGTACCCTATGCCGAAATCGTATGCCCAAGCCATACACTTAAATCAAACCCCCTAACTATACACCCAAGCCATACGCCCAAATCATATGCCCAAACCATCCAGCCAAACCATACGCCCAAATCATACGCTCAAATCATACGCCCAAGCCATACGCCCAAACCATCCACCCACGCCATACGCCCAAGCCATACGCCCAAATCATAACCACCGGTCTGCTATGGAGTTACTGTGTTCAGAGTTTACATAGCGAAATCGTGAGGTTAAAGAAAGAGTGTATTTATAACCATAAGAGTTCTATAAAAGGTAATTATGCTAAGTTAGATGTGACTTGGAGGTTTGAGTTAGTGGTATGATTTGTGTAAAAGTGAGAAAGGAGTGCCCCGTGCCCCCCACCCCAGTGGGACAACACCATTGAGTAATAGAAAACAAGAAGAATGCAAGTCATAATAGTTGAAAAAAGAGGTGAATTAAGAGAAAGAAAAAGTCCATTCCCGAATATGCTTAGGTGGTAGCGCTCCCACCAGCACCAGCTCCTGCCCTCCCACCACCACCCCCGGAGCGCATTGGCATCCTACGGCCACCACCGCTCCAACCACTCCGACCAGGGGCCGCGGAGCGCCTGCGAGCCCCACTCCAACCACTCCAACCCCTACCACGAGTCGGCTGAACTGGCATCTGTGGGGTACGACTACTAAGCCTACCCGCAGACGGCCCTGTTCCAGCGCGGTGTGCAGCTGTCCCTCCGACGGCCCCGGTCACCATTCTACTACTACTTCCACCACCCCCCCCAGTCCCCACATACCCGGTATCATGGCCTCCCTGGGCACCCCTCGCATCACCTTCCTCGCTACCACTTCCAGCTTCCATACGAGTACCCACACCCCCAACCAAATTGCGTTGTGTAACAACTCCCCCTGCACCCCCCTTAGTACAACTACCACCACTCTGGCCAGTACTCCCAGGGCCACCATACAAACGACGGCGTACAGGTAGACGAGAGTCATCGCTGTCATCACTGTCGCTATCACTATGGTCATTGGCAGGTGGTGAGTGATCGGAGGAAGATCCCTGGCGACGGGGAGGGGCACCATGCCGAGGAGGTGCACCCCCAGCAGGAGGAGGAGTGGAAGCGCGCCCGGGAGGCAGAACACGCGCAGGATGAGGCGGACCACTGGGACGAGGTCTACCACGGGGACTAGGAGCACTACCGGGACGAGGTGCACCCCCAGGAGGAGGGGGAGGAAGAGGTGCACCACATGGGGCACCGCCCTACTCATTTAGATGAATCTCATCTCTTCCCGAGTGGCACCATCTGGCTGGCCAGCCATAACGTTCATGAAATCCTCAACTAATCTCCGGTCCTGGACCATGAGGGCAACGCGAGCAGCATGTGCCACACCCAGGGCTCCAGCAATCAACAAAAAATTAGTAAATCAGATAATTATACTAGGAGAGGAACCCAACTTACCGGTTATTGTCATCACCAGGAACTCTTCCACTGCCCTCTGGAGGCATTCAACAGCTGATCTCTGCCAACGGAATTGTTGCTCGAGTGCCACATCTGACACAATCTCCTGGCAAAGGCAATAGTATGGAGCCTTGGGAATTAGGTAGCCGCCCTCGCGGTGATACTTAATAATCTCGGCCATTGCCACCCTGCCAGTTGGATACCGGGCCGGCTGCTGAACCCCAGCAACAACCCTTGCAGCTTCTTTCCGACCGAGATGTCAAGCTGGGGGCCCCCAATTTCCACCACCCTTGTGGCCCAAGATACCATCATTTGCGCCACCTTTGGGAGGCATTGAGCAGGAGTTACTTGTTGGTTGTGTTCACGGACACGTGCGTGAGGAAGGAAATTCACAGGAAAAGAGAGGAGGGTTTTTGCTCAGAGGTTAGACGCAAAATGATCTTTGGTGTGTAGGTGACTGGAGCCTGTTTCCTTGGGCGTATGTGTATTTGTACATATGTGTATTTGTGCATATGTGTATTTGTGTGTATGTGTCTGGACCCTATACCTTCCCTGATAGCTGCGTCGGATATTAGGACTTCCTAAGAGGCAGAAGTTTGTCCGACGAGAGGAGGGTAAAGAGTTATTTTATACCAACGAAATAAAAATTGGTTATTAAATGAGCAGTGCGTTTCAAGCCCCCTCGTCATATCTTTCGCGGAGTCCCCCGGAGTTTAGGCGTATATTGATTCATGATGTCTAGATGAGTAAACGACACTTAAGGTTGATGGGGCATTGGTATATACATGCACTTGAATTGTACGATGGTTAAAGTCGCGTAAGACTGTAACACCCAGTTTACCATAACACGCGTGTACAATCCCTTCCATGTAGAAATGGCTTGAAAATGTTGTACTAGACGGTGTATTTGTTCCAAGATGTTATATCTTCCCTGTTTATGTATCAAGTGTACAATGGTAGTCAGAAAATGAACCTGGAGAGTACGCCCCTTCAATCTTGGCTCCGAACTCAAACACACCGCTCTTGTTGCTATGATTTCGTTTCCCTGATAGTATAATGAAAGCAATTAGCAGAAGGCTTGAATCTGGGAGGTCATTCATCTGATACTTAGAGGTTGGTGAATAGGGCTTTTGGTTAGGCTACCGCGGTCGAGAGGAGGGCTCGATGCCTGACTGTGGGTAGACCGTGAAGATGTTTTCAAGAGGTGAATGACCATTTTCTTTTCTTTTTAAGAGAGGCCAAATTAACTCCTCTTCTTTCTCACTACACTCTTACCTTCTCCATCCACTCTCTCGTCATCAACATAAGCCTCAGGTCGCTCGGCCCTCAGCACTGCAATCTCGCCTCTCTTTTTCATACAGAAGCAAACTCCGCAGTTAAAACAAAAAAAAACCAGAAAAGAAAGGAAAAGGAACACCAGTGGCTCTTGCCCCACCAACCCGGATACGCCCGTCTACTGGTACCACCCTCTCTACTTCGCTTAGTTTCCTTACTACATCAGACAGCACACTGGCAAGAGGTCGCTGCATAGATTACTAATTGCCCGATCCCAAATCGTAAGTTAGTCACAATCTTCACATATGTCTTTTCTCCTTTGCTCTTTTATCACCCCTCAAATCATACGCCGAGTTCATACAAAGAAATCATAGGCACAAAATCATGTGCACCAAGAAATCATAGCCACAAAATCACAGGCACAAATTATATGTACTAACAGTGTTGAATAGAATACCTTTTTCCACAGGGAATGCCATCTGCTTATAAGTGGAGACCGCTTCCGGCAGGCGGCTTTGGGCTCTCAGTAAATCCGGAGAGCATCCGCCTGAATGAACATAGGGCGAGCCTTTCCACCTTGGAAACGGCTTTCAAACGCCCCAGGGCGAACCGTGGCAATCGCCGCAAACATTGCAGTGATTTTGAATGAAGATATGATGAGTACTAGGCACTTGATGATGAGAGCAAAGCCCAAATGGGTCCGGAGATGATCTTGGAGGAGAACGAGGTCCAGGAGCAGGAACGTGTGGCAATCCAGGCGGATTGGCGGCGATACTATTCAAACCAGTTTAGCGATAATGGTTTGCCACATGGGAACTGCCCACCTGCTATCGAAGTTGATTCTCCACCGAATTCGCCGGCATCGCGTGTATTGCTGTCACGAAAGGTGAGGCCAGCAGCACGAATGAAGGGTCTGCAGGAGCGTGTGGTGAAGTAACCCAGAAGCTTGACAACTGGGCCTGCCCTGGTACCGCCTCCTCGGCCTTCTGGATATAAGGACGCTGCTCCCGGGCGCACCCGCCAGCTACCAACCTTTAGGCATATGAGGAAAGCGTAGCTTTTCCACCTATTTTTGAATACCCTAGGGTTACCTTACCTTCACCCTGTGAAGCTAACACCCCCCTCTAGCAACGGCATTGGGATGGCTCGACAACACCAGAGGGCATTGCAGTTGCGTCCCAACACCAACGGACATTATCATTGGAACTTGTCTCATAACACCATATACGTGGCGCCCGTCCGTCCGACCAGATGCCGTTCGCAGGATGAATGGGAAGGGACCTTTGGCGAGCTTATGCAAGTGTCCCGGGCGAAGTCGGTCAACGTTGGATAAGGTTACAGACATAGCGGATCGGCACAGGAAGCTATGTCGCTAAAGTAACGGGACATTTTTGTCGTGTCTACTCTAAAATGAAATATGACTATGACTATGACCGCATCCACACCAATGGTATAGTACCATATAGGATCATTGGGTAAGGAAAGACTGTGAGGGAATTGTACCATTAGTACGATCCCGACTGAGAGTTTGACCAAAGCCAAAGCGCAGGAAGCAAGAGTGATATCTGCTACTGCGATAGGTCCGATTACAAAGTTGGCCACTTCGTTCGTCCGCTGAAGAGGACACTGTCTCGCATGTAGACAAGTTTCCGTTCCTCCTGCCGGAAGAAGGATCGTCATCTCTGACTGGAACGTGGTGCCACACCAGAGAAATCAAGAGCTCTCCAGTCCAGAAGTCAATGATGGAGCGATATTATTCAGGGTCAAAAGGTGTTCGCACTACAGGAAATGTTCGGAATGCTTAGCAGGCACTTAGTTATTATGGTTGTTACTTGTAGGCCGCGCACTCTATCGACGCGGGATATAAATCTCGAAGTGCCTTCCGAGCTTTACTGAAATCATCACGCTACAGAGAAGAGACCTTATCAATATAATAAGTTATTTAGACGAAAAATCTTTATCACTATTTTACGCACGGGTATATTGAGCCTTTCTAGACACACCTCCGTCTACGATAAAGTACCCTGGTCTTACCCATCTCGCTCGTTCTTAGAGATCTGGTACCACCTAATAGTATATTGATATTCTCCTTGTTACCAAGGCTCAATAAATGCATGCACTAGATACAAGCGGTATCTTCGAACCTTACCTACCTCAAGACATAGCTTCACCTTTTGAAGAAGTCTTTAACGCACCAGGTATCAGCGCATTATTCTTTTATAAGTAATACCCACTATCTGAACAACAAAGACGTTGTCAGATACCCTCAAACCTACCAACTGTTATCTACCTTGAACGCAGGACGCACAGACTGTCATAGTTGACAAGACCCTTTTTTGTTCCAAACAAAGAACAAAGACGGCGCCTTTATGCGCATTTTGAGATACCTACTAGTAGTTGGGAACCTGTAGGATCGGAACTAGCCTGTTCAGAAGTTTGACTTTCTGAATACCCCTCTTCACAAAACGAAGAAACAATACCTGCTGCTTGGTTAGGCAGACGACTATAGAACACTTCAGCAGGACCCACTGAAGCAGGTTCTACCCGCCAGACACAATGGCTCAACTACGCATCACAGCGGAACCCATGGATATGAGAGAGGAAGAAGGAGCAGTATCCACCTTAGGATCGCTGATCTCAGGAGGAGACACAGCTCTCTATTCTACGGGAGAGATTAACCGGCCCGGTTCACCATTTGTGGGCCTAGGACCTAGCCGTCGGGACTCGAAGATAGTTGAGAAAGGACGCAGTGGAGGAAGCAGAGCACTATCCTCACAGCCCGGTTCAAATCTTGAGCTTAGTCGACGGTCCGCCCGCAGAGGCACGGTTATGGGACAATTCGATCGAATGTTAGCCGCAACTCGAGATGCCCAGCATCTAGCTTTTTTTGAGCTTGCGGAGGCTAACCAAACCCATGCGGCCTCTGTCGAAGCACAGCCGCGTTGGTTAGAGAAGGGGGAACAGATCGTTGGACAAGAGCTGGATACTCTCAAAAGTGCGTTGGACCAAGTCACGACGCAATCGACCAACATGCAGGCCGAGGTGATTCCACGCGTAGGGCATGAACTACAAGCCCATACGGCGCAGCAACACCGCCAAGCAGAGGTGAGTCCTAGGTTACAAGCACAGGATGAGGAACTTAGAGACTGAGTCCTAGCTCTGGAAAGACTATTGGACCAAGCAGAGGAGAATTTTCTTAAACAACAACAAACCCACCGTAAGGAACTAGCAGCAGTGCTAGATGAAGTGAAATGGTCAATAGAGGAGATTCGAGAGTTGGCGCAAAGGCAGTCAGCAGGGCCGACAATCCCGGTTACCGAGGATGGCGAAGGACCTTCCTACAGAATGACAGGAGCCCTTCAGCCTAGGGTGGAAGAAGAGGAGGAAGAAGAAAACGTTTGGGTGCAGAAACGATCGGACCAGATGCGACCAAGAGGAGGAGACGGGGGAAGGATGCCCCCACCACCAGGAGGAAACGGTGGAGATCCCGATCCAAGCGATCATGATTGGGATGGCAAGAACCACCGCAAGAAGCGTAAGGAAAAAAGGCACAGGAGGCCGACCACCCCAGAAGATGACGACCCACAACTGGCCCAACTGGTGAAGGTCATCAGTATGGTACTCGGGGAATCTAAACACAAACCGGCAGACCCCCGCTTCGTTTATAAGCATCTCAATTACCAAGATGTAAAGGTTTGGCTCCTCGCATGTGAAGATTACTGTACACGAAATCCTACATACATGATGAAAGAAGAGGAGAAGATTATATACACCCTAGGTCGAATGGAAGGAAAGGATGTAGCCCCATTTGCGTTGGCATATAGGAAACAAATGACGGGTGAATTAGGTTTCCAAAAACAAGAAGGCTATGAATATTGGCACATATTCAAAGCACAAGTCATTCTGCGGTTTACTGTTTCCCATGAAGCGGAATTGGTGCTGAGAAGAATGGAACTGGTGAGGTACCAGGGGGACATAGAGAAGTATTTGCCGGAAGTGGAAAACCCTAACATTCAGGCGCAGGTTACGGGTATCACATGGCGATATATGGTCGAGAAAAGGTTGCCAATGGAGGCACTCAGCGGCATCTCGAACCAGGAATACAGGAGCGAGCAAGAGTGGCTTGCAGCCATCCAAACAGTCACAAAAGCAGAGGGGGCTTTTAAACAACATCCAGGCCTCCGGCATGAACCGTCCATTACGTCGGATTTGTCGGGAAAACGAAAAGGCGCAAAGGATTCCGCAGAAAACATATCACGGAAAAAATACTCTCCTTGGGAGAAAGCTGCGATAAAGCAAAAAAGGCAGGAGAAAAAACGGGAAAGGCGCAACTTGAGGGAAAAAAAGTAGAACATATGAACTTCAATGACGGTGATTCAGATATCCACGAAGAGGAAATCGACAATCAGCCAAAGAACGACGGTTGCACCCGTTGTAGCATCCCAGGTCATAAATGGAAGAACTGTCACAGACCCATTCAGGTATCAACAATGGGCAGACGAAGAACCGACACCCACAACTCAGGGAAAGTTTGTCCCAAATTCCAAAGGGGAAGACCACAGGTCGCCGCCGTGTCTGATCGAAGCCGGGAAAGAAATTCAAATCATGTGAATAGGATTGAGCGGCCCAGGCCGTGGGATACCGATATGGACGAGGCCTAGGATGTCCCAATGGCACCACTGGCAACGGCACGTGGGTAGTTTGAATACCTCCTCGAGAATCGAAAAAGACTAGGATCCGGAAGCCGGAGGTAATATCGGACCGAGACATAACCTAGGTTATCGCCGGCAGAGATATTGTGGTTACCAGGACAAAGTCAAGCGTATCGGAGCAACGGTTTAGCTGCGGAACTGGAACCTGGGGGCTGGGGGTCAAAAAGCTGGATAATTTTAGACTTAACTCTACAAAGCTGGGTGAACGTACTTTAGAAACCGGAGCTTGGCGGAGCATAGTAGGATATCTGTGGATTAGGGACGCAGTAGTCTACCAAGCCTGGGGCTAGGAGTCGGCGTGGACCCTACTTGGCGAGACTCTACGCGTTGCATGGCCCAACCGGTTTCTCGGCTAGATACGGGAGGCGACGAAGCTGTCATGTAAACCAAATGTAAGCCGGCCTAGGCAGGAAACAATAAAGCGATGATACGGTTTTGCTCAAGGACCTAGTTGCAAATCACTGACCACGGCGCAACGGACCATGCCTGGGTATGTGGGAACTCGTCGGCAGGAGGTAAAGACCGCTAGTAGTGGGCTGCCCAGTATACCAAGAGAAGAGATTTAGTTTATCTGAGGAGACCCATCTGGTCAAAACCGTGCTGGCGCGGTAATACACAGCCACAGTCAACGAGACAAAAATGAGTTCCAAATGCAAGACAGAATTACCTCATGGTGAAGGATGTCCAAGACCTCCGATACCTAAACATTACGAATGCCCTCAAGGTTGGGCTTACCTCGCAACCGGAGGAAACAGAATTCGCATTAGCGTGCTATTAGACTCCGGTTCAAACATCTTCTTCCTAAACGAAAAACTGGTTAACCAGTTTGAAATACCTTACGAAGTACGCCAGAAAGCAAGCGATATCGTGGCTTTTGACGGCGTCATTGGATCCTCGGGAGGAAAGAAGTACTCGCACTCGATCACATTGGACAATGGAAATGGACATAGGTTCATGGAATCTGCAGAAATCGCGGCTGCAGGACATTATGACTTGGTCAGAGCGTTTGGATGGTGGTATAAGGAACACCCTTTATCCAACTTAGAAAAGCCGGAGAAATGGGAATTAAAAGACGATGACTGCCACGCACATGGTGCGTAAGAGGCCGTGGCAGACCTATACGAATACGACGAGACGGTCGCCTATGACCATCAAACCCAATATATAGGTAGAATTGGGTACGAAGAGGGAGAGAAGGAAATTACCCTGAACTCATTACCGAGGGAATACCTACGGTACAAAAAGTTATTTCTACAAGAAAGGGCGGAAAAAATACCTCCTCCCAGAACTTTTGACCACACAATCGAGCTGAAAGAAGGGGCCGAAGCGCCGTGGGTACCCATTTACCCGATCTCCCAATACCAGTTAGATGTTCTGGCTGAATACCTTCCGCAAATACTTAACTAAGGAAAGATTGTACACAGCCAATCTCCGGCTTTTGTTTTTCTTTTTTTTTTTTTCTTTTTTTTTTATATCATATATTCGTTGTTAAGGTACAAGAAATCGCAAGAAGCACTAGCTATGGCGAAAACAAAACCCAAAAGCCAAAACGAACTAACAAAGGGAACATCCGGCACCAAAAACTCTTCAACTGGGGTCCGTACCGGTCCCAGGCCCACATACGGGCGTGAAATTTAAGCAAATGAACTAAAGGAAACCCTCCTTTAACCAGCGGACAGCATGAGAAACAAATAACTTAAACCTAGCTTTCCTGAGAAGACATAAAGTACCCAAAGGAAACTACATTGGACGAGCGGGAAGAAATAGAAGACAGGGAAGATGAAGGGCGGGCAAACATCCCGGGGGGAAAGGCTGTGGCCGTAGCCTTAATGAAGCGTGCGAGGGCGCCCAAGAGGGCAGCCGAGGACCAAACGGGGGTGTCAGGGCCAATGTTGAGGACCCCCTGAAGGTGGCGGGTCCTGGCTGGCCTCTTGGCTTGACAGTGGAGGATGGCATGTTCGAAGGTCTCGGGGGCGACCTGGCAGCCGGGGCAGGTGGTGGAGGTATCGTTGTCCCACGAGGGGTAGGCGCGGAGGTAGCTCTTACCAGACCTCATCTGGTGGAGACGACCGGCGGAAAACTTGTCTACGCCCATGAAAGGGTGGGGCTTGAGCGAGGGGCGGAAAGGGTATCTGGCCGGATCTGGCGCGGCCTTGTCCCATTCTTCCATGAGGAGGTTCTTGCATTAAAGCCTTGGTTGGGGGTAGGAGCGGCCAGGGGGGGGCTCAGGGTAGCGATCGATAAGCAGGTGCTGAGAGGTTACTGGGAAGGGGTCAAGGCCGTCGGGGCTGAGGAGAAACAACATGGAGTGGGGGAGGGCATCAAGGGGGAGGTGAGGCCTGTTCTTCGAGGGGGGTCTCGGCTGGGTCCACGGAAGGGGAAGGCGGCTGCCCGCGTTCCTCGCGCTTAGGGCCCTCTGGTCCGGTGAGTGCCGATGGAGGGAAGGAGTTGGCACGGAGGGGAGGAGCCTTGCGGCCGCAGGGTTGACTTCCGGAGGGGAGCACAGGACCCTGAGGTGAGCAAGGCGACGTTTGTATGCGAGGAGAAGGTCAAGCGGCGGGAGGCAGGCCTCAATGGCCAGGATGTTAGTGGGGGTAGACATAAATCAGTTTGTCGGCCACCTCTGAACCATGTGCCAGAACAGGGAGAGCTTCCTTATCATGTGGACAGTGGGCACGAAGACGTCCGCCCCGTAGCTGAGGATTGGGAAAAGGAGGGCGGAGGCCAGTTTGTGGCAGAGAAAGGCCGGGAGGCCGATGCCCGAGGGAGAGACTCATTTGACCGCCACAAAGGCTGCCTTGGCCTTGGCAAGTCTTTTGACGAAGTGGGGGGTGGTCGCAAGCGAGGGAGTGAACCAGTAGCTGAGCCATCTGACCTCCGCTTTGGGTGGGAAAACCGAACCATCCAGGTGGACCGGAGGGTTGGATATGGGGTCTCTGTCCCTGGTCGTGCGCCAATGGACGAGTTCTGTTTTGGGGACCGAGAAACCAACACCTAGCCTAGCCCCTCTAGCCTTCAGCCTGGCATATTGATCCTGCAGAATCTGGACGTTGCGCCGATAGGACGCTGAGGATACAGTCAGACCGAAGTCGTCCAAGTAGGAGAGGGTGAGACGACTGGGGATCTCGCAGTGAAGGCGGGAAACATAAATAACAAACAACAGCGGAGAGACTCGAGACCCCGGGGGGTGCCCACCGAAACCGGGGCGAACACCTTGGGGGACCCCTGATAGAGGAGCCGACACATCCTGCCTGACAGAAAAGACCTGGTCCAAGACAGAAGATACGGGCTGACCCCTTTGGCTCTTAGCATACCGCAGAGGATGGCGGGGCTGACATTGTCAAAGCCCCCCTTGATGTCGAGAAATAGAGTGGAGACCTTCCTTCCAGCCATCTGGAGGGTCTTTACTTCGTGGTTGAGAGTGGTGACTGCATCCGAGGCCGATAGCCCGGCCAATGAGCCACACTGGTGAGGGTTGAGGAGGCCGGTAACCCGGGCCACGCATGCTAGTCTTGAGTTCATTATCCTTTCCAGGATCTTCGAGAATGTCTGAAGCAGGACAATAACCCGCAATGATTAGGGAGAATCGTAGGAAGCCTGGCCAGGCTTGTCGAGCACGATACTATCGGCTCTTTTTAGGGAAAGGGAGTGGGACCCGTAGGCCACCAAGGGAGCGAGAAGGTCGAGGATCAGGTGAGGGGCCACACGGTGCACCCTGTTCCATACCGAGTTGGGGGTCATGTCCAGTCCAGGGGCCGACGAGAGGGAAGAGCAGCACCGGGCCCTAGCTATCTCGTCCAGCGAGAGAGGGAGGCAGTCCCTGAATGGGAGCAGGATAGTATCGATAAACCTGGCCGGTTCACCTGGGAAGAAGTGGTTGAGGAGCGCCAGGTTGAGCTCGGGCGGGGTGGACGCTCCGGGGAGTTCCGGGAAACGGGGAGGAGGGCGACCGACGGCAAGCTTTTTGGCCGTCCACACTGTCTGAGGGGTTGCCGAGGCCGGGAAGGAGGACCAGTGGTCCCTTTTTGCCTTTTTAATAGCCTTGAAATAGGCGGTCCTTGCAGCCCTCACCCAGGCGAGGAGGGCGGCGTCGAAACGGTCACACTTTGCGGAGCGGAGAGCGGAGTGGTAGGCCTTTCTGAGCAGCGATAAGAGCCCCGTCCACCAAGGTTTGGAGCGATAGGTCACCCTCTTCATTGGGGTGGGCAGCGCGAATTGGGACGTAACCCTGCCCAGGTTGGTACTAAACCAGATGTCAAGCGACCGTGTTGTCGGGAGGGGGGGGGGGGCGTAATAGCCATGGCGTTCAGAGCGTCATCCAGCGCGACCCAGTCAGTTAGGGCCCAGTTGGGGGTTGGGGGGGGGGCCTGGAACAAAGGAGCTTCGAAGCGGAGTAGGATTGGAATATGATCGGAGCCGGTGGAGGGGAGGGGGTCAGACCATTCTGAAAAGTATGGGGCAAGGAGGGGGCAGGCAAAGGCGAGGTCCAAGACCCCGGGCCGACCAATTAGTGTCATGGAAAACCGAGTAAAAACCCCGGGAGTGTTAAGGAGAGAGAACCCTAGGTCCGTTGCCCTATCAAAATATAGGGCCGAGGTGGGGGTCTCGTCCTCCTTGAAGATCCTGAGGGGGTCAGAGGTGGGATGGTGTATGTTTACGTCACCCAGGGTGAGAGGGGGGAGAGGGCTGGAGTGGAAAATAATGTCCGGCGAGACAGAGCGGGTGTTGTTGGAGCATCCTTTGGTGCTGTTGGAGTTCATTATCGTGAACCCAGTGGTAGATGGGTTAAAGAAGCCCTCAGGGGTGAAAAGGTCGAGGGCCATAACTTCACCCCTTCCAAAAAACCGTGGTAAAAGAGAAACAGTCGACAAAAATGAACTGTACCCGTACGTGGCGACCCGGGGTTTACAGCCCCCGGTCGTGGGGGGGGAGAACGCAGAATATAAAATAAACGAGGGAAGTTTGGCTCTGTAGACCGGAGGGTCCTGCAGGGCTGCGATAGAAGGAGGGTGTGCCAGCTGTATGAATGACCCGAACAGAGAGAGGAACACATCCCAGCTCCCGAGGCAGTTGTGTTGAATGAGTGTGAAGGGTTTGGGAGGAGGTGGGGAGGCCAGCTCTCCACCCCACGATGTCTGGTTGTGACGCATTAACGGGCCAGGCCCAATGGGATTCTGCTCATGGGAGAGGGGCTGGCGGGCTCCACGGGAGGGAGCGACCTAGTGCCTTGTGATGGCCCTATTGGGGCCGGAAGTATCGTTGAGCTTCTGGCTCTTGGAGTAGCCATCTCGAACGCTGACTGGAGGGAGCGGGTGGGAGAAGCGGGGGGCGAGAGGTCATCCTCGTCGGCGGCCGTTTCCATCGCGTCGCCAACGGGCGGCGGAAGAACAATCGTTTCGGCAGCAGTGGAACGCCTGAGAGTGGGCGGAGGCGGGCGGGAGTCACAATCCCTGTGAGTCGCAGTGTGGGCGCCATGGCAGTTGGCCCACCTTGGTGGTGAGGAAGAGCAGCAGCCAGGAGTAGCCTTAAGGTTGCCACCTCCAGGGCAGGTAGGGTTCGGGCATCAGTACATGGCACGGGAGTGTTTGAGGGAGCAGATGGGGCAAACAGGGTCAGAAGAGGGACATCTGGGGGCAACGTGTCCAAAGCCCCAGCAGTTCTTGCACTGCGTGTATCTATAAGAGGAGTAGGCACGCTGAACGTTTCTCGAGCCGGAGAAGAGGCGAATGGAGGAACCCATCCCCGGGGCATCCCCGAGGTGGATTGAGACGATGACAGAGGTGGCAGACTTGCCCACCCTGGATTGTGAGTCCGGGTTGAGGTATCTGGCGGCGAGGATGCGAATGTTCTTGGAGTTAAGGATCGATTGCGCGAGGCAAGGGAAGAGTTCCTCCGGGTCCTCACGGAGGAAGGCAATGGGGAGGGAGTGGATGGCGAGTTGGGTCTCGTTGGGGGCGAGGCGAAAGGGCAGCCTGGGGGACTCGCCAACCGGGAATGACTTGTTGAGCTGGGCGGAGAGGGCGTCGAAATAAGGCGCGAAAGCGGCAGCGGGGGTGGCAGGGTCGGAGACGAGAAGGGTAACTGACCCGCGGTCATTGACCTTTGTCGTGACTGCGAGGGGGAGGATACGGTTTGCATCCCTAAGGACCCGAGCGGCGATATCGGGGAAGGTGGCAGCTATCAAAGAAGCCTGTTGGTACTCAGAGGGGGAGGAACGAGGAGCGAAGAACCTTCTCGCAGCCGTGGGGAGCGACTTCGGTGGCTGGGTAGCAGGCACACTGTTGCTGGCTGACGCGACTTGGGCGGCCTTGAGGGGACTCTTAATCTTCCTACCCTTGGGAGCGCCACTAGTGGCGGCCTTGGCATCCGATTGTTGTGGTTTGGGGCAGTCAGGGGCAAGGTGCCCTGCGATGAAGGTGGTGGGGTCGGGGTATTTCCCCTCTCGGAACGCATTCGCCTCCCACTAGTCGGGGAACTACGCCGCGTAGGCCCGGGGGTCGCCGTAAAAGGAACGAGTGCCCGCGTTATACCTAGGTATGTCCGGGTCGAAGGAGGATGAGGGGCCCCTGTTAGGGGGCGGAGCTCGCGCTTTGGGCCTGGGGGGGGCAGTGTGGGAGCACCAGTCGGTGGGACTGTCGTCCGAGTGGGGGGCGGGGCTTGCTGTGTGGGAGCACCAGTCGGCGGAAGAGGAGGCCGCGTGGGGGCAGGCGCCTGGGAGGGGGTTGTCGTCACCCTATGTGAGAGGTCACGAATGGCAGCGTTGATAGGGGTAAGCACACCCTGAATGGCACGCCAGGTGGGCATGGTGTGGACGGCGGCCTGGATATTGCCTGGTTGGGTTGTTATGGTGTCTACATGACGCGTCATGGACGCGAGCACGTTGAGGGTGGAGCAGGAAAGGGGGACGAGGATAGTTTCGCCGTCCGAAAGGTCGGAGAGCTGGCGATCGTCGAGGATATGGAGTTGAACTGAGGTGAAGTTGAGTCTCTGGCGGGTTTCGCGAACGAAATCAGGTATGTAGAGGTGGGTCTCATTGAGCCCAGAGGACGAAGACTGTGCCGAGGGAGCCCTGGACGAGTTCCTCGAAGAGGGGAGAGGGGGGAGGTCTTCCATCGAGACGATGGGGGATCAGGGACACGAAGCCTGACGGCCAGGTGAAGTTAGGGCGAGAGGGGGGATCGTGTACTGAAGGACGTGGAGTTGTAATTTCAATGACTGGAGGTGTAGAGGGCCCGGAGCGGGAAGCCAATCTCCGGCTGGAGCCCGGCCTCTATCCATCCCAAAGCCTGATGGCCGACATCGACTATGTGTCGATTACCGCCAGTTGAACAAACTGACTATTCTCAATAAATATCATTTACCCCTCATGAGTGAGCTCAGAGACACGGTAGCAGGTGTCAAAACTTTCAGCAAAATCGATTTAAAAGATGGTTATCATCTTATTCGCATACGGGCGGGAGACGAATGGAAAACGGCTTTCAGAAAACTGTATGGACATTACGAGTACAAAGTCAGGCGGTTCGGTTTGGTCAATGCCCCTGCAACATTTCAGCCAATGATGAACAAAATCCTGAGAGAATTCTTGGACCCCGGGTAGTCATGTACCTAGATGACATTCTTGTTTATTCAGAGAATTACGAGGAACACGTCGAACTGGTGAAAAAAGTACTCGCCAGGCTGGAAGGACACCGATTGGCCATATCCCTCAAAAAATCAGTGTTTCACGTCCCATCGGTAGAATTCCTAGGTTACATTGTTGCCGTGGATGGGGTCACAATGAGTGAGAAAAAGGTTGAATCCATCAAAAAATCGAGGTCACCAGGGTCTGTAAAAGAAGTACAGATTGTTATTGGTTTCGCGAATTTTTACCGAAGATTCATTAAGGACTTCTCTAAGATTTGCAAGCCAATAACAGAAACGTTAAAAGGGAACCCGAGAGATTTCAGTTGGGGAAAGGAACAAGAAGAGGCGTTTGAGGAACCCAAACATAGGTTCACCACAGCACCCATCCTGGCAGATTTCTACCCAGAAAGAGAAACGGTGGTCGAAACAGACCCTAGTGACTTTGCGTTAGGTTGCGTCCTCTCACCATTCTTGGATTGCAGGCTACACCATGTGGCATATCACTCTCGAAAACTAAGTCCCGCCGAGCGGAACTACCAGATACATGACAAGGAATTGGTGGGAATTCTGGAAGCCTTCACGGAATGGAAGTGCTACTTGGCGGGGGCAGACAAGCCTATAACCGTCTATACCGACCACCAGAACCTACAATATTGCCTGACGACTAAGAAATGGAACCCAAGGCAGGTTAGATGGGCACAGGAGCTGGCAAATTTTAACTTTAAAATCGTTTACCGGCCTGGAACCCGTGGTGGAACACCTGATGCCCTCAGCTGACGACCGGAGTATGGTCCAGAGGAGGGAGCTGAGCATGCCCAACTGTCAATTCTGAAACCGGAACAATTTCAGGTTACGATAATTCAGGAATCGAAAAGGGAGGAGAAATCCGCGTATGAGAGAAAACGGCTTGAAGTTGGAAGATTGAGAATCAGATCATTACACTCCAAATTGAAAATGCTGACCAAAGGTTCACAAATGGCCGCCAGGCATGACATATACGCGATCAAAGCAATCCGCATTCCAGCACGGGGACAAGTCGTGGTTGAGCCGGGAATCGCTGTCGGACTACCACCGAATAGCTACGCACGACTAGCACCAAGAAGCGGGCTTTCGAGCAAAAAAGGAATAGACATTGGCGGGGGAGTAATTGACGCTGATTACACCGGAGAGGTAAAGGTGATTATGATTAACCATAGTAACGACGACTGTCACATCATGAAAGGCGAAAGAATAGCCCAAATGATAATTGCGAATGTTGACATGTCAGATGCTATGGAGGTAGACAAACTGGAGGACACTATACCGGGGGAAGGAGGTTTTGGAAGTACCGACTTATCACCCAAACGATTAGTTCAGACGGCAGACACACCACCGGTGGTATGCATACTTCAAGCAAACCATGTCGAGAATGAGTTCTTTGGGCAAGAAGACATCAACAACCACGCGAGGCTACTACTCGAACTGGTGATGGTTTCTAGTATGACGATCTCCAAAATCGTACTTACAAATTATGAGACAAACCTAATAGCAAAAGTAGTACGGGCCGGAAGTGAAGATCAGGAGTGGTGTGAGAGAAAGGTCGAACTTAAGGGAAGAATAAGTCTGGGACAGGAACTCCCGAAGAACTGGCAGTTAAAAGACAGAATGCTTTGTTTCAAGAACCGCTTTTACATACCCAACAACGACGAGCTCAAAACAGAGATCGCGAAGGGATCCCATGACTCTCAGGTAGCAGGACATTTTGGCATGGAAAAAACGATCGAAATAGTAACGAGGGATTTCTATTGGGACAAGCTGACACAATGGATGAATGACTACGTCCAATGGTGTGATGAGTGTCAACACAACAAGTGTCCAAGACACGCTCGATGGGGGTTGATCCAACCCTTAGAAACCCCCTTCGCTGCGTGGACATTGATCTCAACCGACGTCATCACTCAACTACTGGAATCCCAGCAATATACCCAAGTTATGGTAGTACTGGATCGATTCACCAAAATGGTACACTTTATTGGCCTATCTACTGAAGCCACAGCAAAAGACGTTGCAACTGTCTTCCTCCGAGAAGTTTGGAAGCTTCACGGTCTACCTACGGTAATCATATCGGACATGGACGCCAAATTCTCTGGTGACTTTTGGGAATCCCTCTGCAAAGCATTAGGGATAAAACCAAGAATGTCAACAGCATACCACCCTCAAATGGAGGGCCAAACCAAAAGAACCAACCAAGTGCTGGCAGGTTACCTGCAGAACTTTGTCAACTACTAACCAAGACCATTGGTATCAACTGTTGCCACTAGCCGTATTTGCATACAAGAACTCCACGACAAATGCTCACAGACTTACCCCCTTCTATGCGAATCACGGTTTCCATCCACAAACGGAATGGATGAAGCAAGGGTAAGCTCAGAACCCCGGAGCAGGCTTATATAGCCATTGGATGAAAGCATTTCACGAGAAAGCACATAAAGCATTGGATCAGACAAGGGAAGGCATGAAAAAATATTACGATCGCAACGCAATTGAACAACCAGACCTCAAGGTAGGAGATCAAGTAATGCAGAACGCAAAAAACATTCGTATCAAGCGACCCTCCAAGAAGCTAAGTCCCCAGCTTTAGGGCCTGTTCAAGATACTCGAACAACGAGGCAACTGTGCTTTCAAGCTGGAAATCTCTCCACGGTGGAAGATATACCCTATCTTTCATGTTTCACTGTTAGAACGCTATCGAACTTCTGTCCAAAACGAAAGGGAACAACCAGCTCGCAAGCCGGAAGATATCTACGGCGATTTGGAATGGGAGGTGGTGAAAATCATTAGAAGCGAAATAATCGCTTATACAAGAAAGGTTCGCGGACGCAATAAGCGGATGCCCGAACTTAGGTATTTTGTTAAATGGCAGCGTTGCTCAGAGGATGAGAACACTTGGGAACCGCCGGAGAGCTTGGATATGGCGAAGGAACTGGTGGAGCAATTTCATAAGGAAAATGTGGAAATGCCAGGCAGGGCAGACGTTGAATAAGGTGGAAAGGTTTTCCTCGTGGGGACAAGCAAACGCATGAGGTTGTTTACCCTACGACCCTGAGTTCAAAAAAGGAATTTAATGCATATTGTGTATTGTTGTACCTGGCTACGAAGAGTCGAGGACGTAGCTTTGGAGGAGGGAGCTCCTGTTAGGCATATGAGAAAAGCGTAGCTTTTCCACCTATTTTTGTATACCCTGGGGTTACCCTACCTTCAGCCTGTGAATCTAACACCCCCCTCTGGCCCCGGTGTAGGGACGACGCGACAACACCAGAGGGCATCGCAGGTGTGTCCCAACACCAAAGGACACTATCATTAGAACATATCTCATAACACCATAAACGTTGCGGCCGTCGGTCCGACCGGATACCGCTCGCAGCATATATGAGAGGGAACATTGGGTGAGCGTATGCAAGGGTCCCGGGTGCAATCATCCATCGTTGCATAAGGTTTCAGACATAGCGGATCGGCACAGGAAACTATGTCACTAAGGTGACGGGACGTTTTCGTCGTGTCTACTCTAAAAATGAAATGTGAGTATGACCGCACCTACACCAATGGTATACTACCATATAGGATCATTCGGTAAGCAAAGAGTATGAGGGAATTGTACCATTGGTACGATCCCGACTGAGAGTCTGACCAAAGCCTAAGCGCAGGAAACAAGAGTGATATCTGCTACGGCGATAGGTCCGATTCCAAAGTTGGCCACTTGGTTCGTCTGATGAAGAGGACACTGTCTAGCATGCAGACAAGTTTCAGTTCCTCCTGACGGAAGAAGGATCGTGAACGCTGACAGGAACATGGTGCCACACCAGAGAAATCACGAGCTCTCCAGTCCAGAAGTCAATGATGGAGCGATATTATTCAGGGTCAAAAGGTGTTCGCATTAGAGGAAATGTTTGGAATGGTTACCAGGTACTTAGTTAGTATGGTAGTTACTTGTATGCCGCACACTCTATCCACGCGGGATATAAAGAGCGAAGTGCCTCCTGAGCTTTACTGAAATCATCACGCTACGGAGAAGAGACCCTATCAATATAATAAGTTATTTACACGAAAAATCTTTGTCACTATTTTACGCACGTTTATATTGAACCTGCCTAGACACATCTCCGTCTACGATAAAGTACCCTAGTCTTACCCATCTCGCTCGTTCTTAGAGATCTGGTACCACCTAACAGAAATTCAGAAGCGCAGTCATTCACTCACAATGGGTGGGGCCCTTGTATCCCCTACAGGGTCCCCTGTTAGAAGCCCTGTGGCTTTGGTGTGGGCAGCTACATTCAATACAGGGAGCACAAGGGAGCCTATCTCACATCACACCAGGTTTAGGATAGGACTAGGTAGCCTAAGCTGAAACTCCCGGGCTAATAATCCACAGTCAAGTAAGTACTTTTAAAATTTGCCTAATTAAGTTGCGATGTGCTTACTAATATTCAGTGGTGTTCAGCTTGGACAGGCCCCTGGATGCCTATTGGTGGAGAGAACAGTCCTTCTGAGTACAGATGGACAGTGGAGGATATGGAAGGAGATTTGGACATGAAGGTTCGAGAGGATGAGCTCGAAGAAAGGGGGAGACCTTTGATTGACTGGGCGAAGTCTGTTGAGTGGCTTGTGCCAAATGCGGAGGTGTACGAAGAGTGGGAGGTCGATGAGGAGGATGGAGATGTCGATTTTATTGACCTAAATGAGTCTGGTGATGAGGGTGGCCATGGCTCAGAGGATTCCGATAAGGTCTATGGGGAAGAGGAGATTGACGAGGACGACTATGAGGATGTGGAGGGCGAGCAGGAAGACATGAAGGGCTGGATGGAGGGCCATGATGATGTCCATATGACGGACGAAGGGGAAACCTCCGGCTCCGGTTTGGGAAGTAGGATGCGAGACTTAGGTCGCCCTGACTCTCCATCTTCCTCTTGTTGGCTCTACAGCAATGTGGCAGAACACCATTTCCGTGCTAGGACCGACAAGATTGGAGAGAGGCTGCTTGAGCGGTGTATGACACCCAATGATTTCTTCAGAAGCCCGGAAGACCAACAGGGCAGCATCGAAAATATTGTCACCAAGGGAAAGTGCTTTCTTGGCGGCAATGCCCGTCTTAGCGTGGATCTGGAGGCAGCCGCTAAGGAAGACGCTGAAGAACAGGGAATTGACATTGAGGAGATGGATAGAATTGACAGCCAGATGGATAGGCAGGCTCTCGTCAAGATGGCTAGCCAGCGCTTTCCTCACCGCGTGAAAAAGGAGCTGGAGGATTAACCAGTTCTACTTCCATCTATTTTCTTTTCTTGTTATCTCCTAGTTCTTTTCCTGACCTCTCACGCTAGTACTGCCTTCCTTATTCTCCTTATTATGGTTCCCCTTACCTTGCCTTACCTGCACTCCCACTTCTGTATTTATCCACCACAATATCTCCCATTTGGTTTCATCCATAGCCGGTATTGTTTCTCCCATCTCACAACTCCGGGGGCTGTTGTCCTTGGGTTAGAGTCTTACGCAGCACGCTACCTCTTTTCTTGTTCACTTCTCACTCTCAATTTCCAGAAACAGACTCTTTTTTAGAGTTTAATTTCTGTTGTTATCATACCCGGCGCCTATATGGATTGGGCTCTTTTCTTTTATGTCATGATTGAGTGGGTGACCTTACTGCTTGCAGTATAATGTAATAGGATAGCAGTTTAGAAGTTAGAAACACTCTCGCATAACGATAAGCGTGAGCACGGATTGAGATTGTCTATTTAGTCCCTTGCTTCTGGTATCTTTGGCAAAATCCATACGCCCAAAGACGTACGCCCATAACCACGTACCCAAAGTGATGTGCCTCAAGCCATCCGCTCTAAAGCCATACACTTAAAGCATATGCCCAAAACACAGGCCCAAAACACAGGTCCAAAACACAGGCCCAAAGCCGACGCCCAAAACACACAGCCAAAACGACGGCCCAAAGCCTACGCCCAAAACATACGCTCAAAGCATACACCCAAGCATACGCCCAAAGCATACTGCCAAAATACCTGCCCAAAGCAGTTGATGTAAAGACGCTCTCTGTGACTGTTTAATTATAATTTAGGTTCAAATATGTGAGGGAATCGCCACCCATATTCCTCTTAAGAAGTTAAGCTCCACAGTTTTCAGGATAGGCTTCGATCTCAGAATCACAATCAGAATCCACAATGGTACAATGAACAAGACCCATGACAACTCTGCTACTTGTACTTCCACTACGCATGAGTTCCATTGGATGCACAGTTGCACGGATATAAATTCCTGCTCCTAGTGGATCAAGGATCCTGTTGTACTCTGTATCGTCACAGTCCAAGAACCCCGACAAAATCTCCTTCCGCTGTAACTCCACATTCTCAGACTTGTCTTCATAACCTGGTTCCCAACCAATACATCTGGCCAAGACGGGGGCGTGCATCCCAGCATTTGGATAATCCATCATGTTTACCACATCATAGTGTAAGCTAGGTTCCTGGCATTGATGTTGAATATTTGACTTACGGAAGAAGCGTATGACTTTATGACCCCAGGAAAGCGAGTAGAGATAAGGATGTGAAAACAAGGTCGGTTCCAGGTCGGCGTAGTTGTCTAGAGAGCTCTGGGGACAGCCCTTGGTTTCAAAGAAACTATTGTCGACTGAAGCATTGGCGATTGCACGAAGCAGAGCAACTGGAATGATACCGGGCTCCGTGTTGCCCGGGGCAGGTGATGCAATCACAATATTTTTCCTGATCGTGCTCATGATACTAATGAAGAATCGATATGTAGAGATGTAGAAAGATCGTGCTTTTATAGTAAGACCAAAAGGTTCTGAAGTAGGGAAAAACTATAAAATCATTTTATCAAGACTAGTTAGTTATACATTAAGTCATCTCGAGCAATGCTTGATAGAATATAATTAAAGAGCGTATAAATTATGGAAATTCAGAAGACAGAATGAAGTTATTGTTAACTGTCTGAGTCTGGAACTAAGACCCACGTTATTTTGCCTTTCACCACACGCCTGCCTGAGTCACACTGCTGAATATTTCTAAGCTCGAAACACGACCCTTAATCTCATACCCTAAGTCAAGCGCCTCTATTATAGCGTGGGGTTCCCTTGTTCTACGTTCCGGCCTTCCCGCAATTCGTCCGCCTCATACCAATTTGACTGCCTTCCCCCCACCCTTTGCCCACTCGAATCCACTCATGTCCAATTGGTACCATTGTCATATCCGTGGTGACCCATGATTGGCCCAAGGTTTGTCTATCCCTCACTATCAGCTTTCATAGTTCTAGTTGGCTGCACACCTGCAGCAGGTGGGATCCAGTAACAGCTTACAGAAAAAAAGGTTCACCTTCATTCTGCCAAAGGAAATGGGAAAATGGTCGATTATTTCATCAGGGCCAAATATCCAGGTATAAACCTCATCAATTGGAGCTTCGTCAATTGGGCCCATTGTGATCGCCTTAGGTGTAAATAAAGGCAAGGTGGCAAAGGTAGACGGCAGTAGCAACAAGATGGTTATGGTATGATATTCTTGTGAGTATCTAAGTGGAGGATAATTACATAGCATAATTACCAACCTATATAGAAGGGTTATAATCAGGAATCACGTTTAATCAGGCGGAAAGGCACTGAGTGCCTTCGTCATTGCATGGTATTCAAGTATTAAATCCTCACCATGGGTTTGCTTCCAATAGTTGCCACAGCTTCAAGAGACCCCATAGTTGCAGGTTTGCTTCAAAGCTTGGTTACCATGTACGAGCGAATGCACCGTATGAGAGTGGTCAATTGGAACTAGTCAACTCGCGTAAAAGATCAAAGTTGGTTACCTCAGATTATGATTGAACAGGGTATATCAACCCCTACTAGATTTGGACAAATGCTATGCCTAATGCACACCGGTGAATACCAATTCAGGTAGCTGCTACCAAGCCTAAGCCTAGAGTACCACTATTTTCCCAACGTAATTCACATACAACCATACATACACCACCATACGGACCAAATACATATAAACAAAAATTCCTACCCAAAATGGTTCGTACGCATGCATGTTCGTATACTCAAGTTGATAGACTCGAAAATTATGCGAGCAATGAAATGGATCACAGAATAGAAGCCGGCTTGCGTACTTAGCTTAATTGGACACACTTATTACCATCATTCATATGCCTACCACAGCTGTACTTTTATATAAATATCATTCGAGATCTCAAGGGGATCTGTCACTGTACACGGATAGCTAGAATTATCTCAGCTTAATGTCTTGCCAACAAGAATGTTCCACGATGGGTAGCCAACAGGGGCTCTACACCTCCGGCGCAACAAGCCAGACCTCTTTTTTACTGTTCAATGAAAGCCCTGCACGCCAATACTCTCCATCTTTATCCAAATTCACGGTAGAATCCGGCCCTTATGGGAGCGAAGGCCATGTTACACCAAACCCAAGAGCACTGACTGGGGTAGCAGGCGCCTCTCACTCAAGATGCACAACACCCTTGCTCCCCAATTCGGTAGCGCTGCCCCCTGGGAACCAAGATGACGCCTGGAATCTGCTTCATCCGCTAGCCCTGACTTTGTCAACAAGTGAGACAGTTACAGTTGGGATATTTGGAAACTTTTATCTTTATACTGAGGTATATCATGAGAGTTGGATAGAGTGGTGGCAAGGCTTACCAGGGTATATAGCCTATACTAGGAAATATGGTGGTAAGAAAAAGATACGGTGGAACTCAGATCTTCGAGGCAGAAAGGTGTCGAAATACTTTCCACAATGTGCAGACGGTTTAGGTAGTGCTCTTAGCACGCTACGAGTAATGTGCATTATGTGCAGAAAGGTTCTAGCTCACCTGAGTGGCACGGGTAGTAGCTCGATGCAAGACCATAACAGGTCCGCTGCGTGTCTGAAATCAAGAAAGATTAACGGATATGATGGGCGGGCTGGAAGCCCCCTTCCTATCGACGGTCATAGGCTAGTGCAAAAAGGGACTAAAACTGGAAATACAAGTAAGATTCTTGATCTGGCTACACCAGCAGGATGCAATCAGCATGATTGCGAAGAATCCTTTCTAAAAGTGTTTTTAGCAACGAATCTGGCCATTAATTGCTTAAAGAACCTTTCCTTTCGTCATATCTTCAAGTTCTTTCGTCCTGGAGTCGAAATTCCCACCCCAATGACATTCACACTGCATTTTAAATGGCTGGGAAAGTCGACGGTGCATGCTATTCGAACATCTCTGCCTGCTGCAGGAAATATTTCTCGGGCTGCCGATATATGGACCTCACTGAACAAACTTGCTTTGTTGGAAATTCTGGCTTATTGGATCTCGGATAGCTGGCAGATAGAGGAGGTGCTGATTGGGTTCGAGGAGATCAGGGGTTCTCATATGGGGACCAATATGGCAGGGATAATTAATGACGTTGTAGCCCGATACGGGATTCAGGATACAATTCTGGGTTTTACCACCGATAGTGCCAGCAATAACCGAATAGTCCCCGAAGCCTTAAACGATCCTTTGAGTTTACCATCGGTTGAATTGTGTCAATTGGAAAATCATATTCAATGTATGGCCCATGTTGTTCAGCTTATCCTCAGTGGGTTTATGAGTACCATCAAGGTGAAATCGCGGGATGGTCATAGGCCGTTTGGCTTTATGGCGGGCTATATGGAGAAGGTTATGAGATTGGGTAATGTCTTTCACAAAACAGTGGAAAAGGTAATGTGTCTAAGATCTCATACCCCAGCACCTATATCAAAAATTGATAAGCGCAAATTCATACGCACAAGGGCATATGCAAAAATTCATTGTTCCAAATTGCATGCGCGCCAATGTGAAAGTAGAATCTAGTGTTTTCCCCCTTGTTCCCACCTAAGATACCTTTAGTCAGAGATAATACTAATAATAGTTTATAGCATCGGAAAATGAGTATTGCGGTTGGTGCTTGACCTCAACAGCGTCAAGAGTTCATCGCGATACAGAATGACCGGGTTGAGATCCCCACTACACTACTTTATGATGTCAACATGCGCTGTAACAGAACCGTAAATATGTTGGAGAGATCTGGAAGGCTATGGGAATTCACCAAGGACTAGTTACAAACCTATGCCGAGTTTAGGCCTCTGAGGTCAAGCCCGGAAGAGTGGAGGCAGCTTGAATACACCTTGGACGTACTTCAACAGATACGATTTTGGACTTTGTGGATGTCAAAAACACTTGGCATCACCATTCATCGAGTGTTTCACGTGTATCAAGATATCTTTGATCATTTGGAAATGCAAATTTCCAAGTTAGAACGGGAGCGAGTGCAATGAAAGGGTGATATTCGTAAGGGCCTAGTGAAAGCTAAATTGAAGGCAGGCTCGTACTATGGTAAAACAGAAAGTCCAAGTGGTCTGCTGTTCTGCATTGGAACTTGCCTAAATCGCTGTTGGACACCCAACCTTTTTCGAGAATCCGATCGTGATCCTAGTGGGGAGGTTTTGCATGAGATGTCATATTAAAAGAAGCTCATAGCATATTATGATCGGTACTATGGACTAACGAATAATCAGGCACCTGATATGTCAATTGAATGGAGTGGTCTGAACAGTCGATCCAAACACCTTTACTCTTTGAGACACAGAGCAGTTACCCTGAGTCTGGCACTAGCGTACCTGGAATGCAATTCTGCGATTGAGCCGCCCGAGGGAGACCCTGCGGTTTCAGATCCAACCCGGGAGGCCTGCCCAGCTGGGATATTTACAGGGCAAATATACTGGAGGGGTGGAAGGTTAATGCCGGAAGATTCTCCAATTTAGCTGGGATGGCTAGGGATATTGTCGCTGTTCAAGTGCGTAGTGTTGGAGTAGAGCCGGGTTTTAGCATGGCCCGAGATGTGATTCCCTATCGGCGCTCGCAACTCAAAAGCAGTACCATTCGATCTTGAATGCTGCTGAAATGCTACAAGAACGAAGAATTACGAAGAGAGCTAGCAGGTCACGATAGTCAACATGTGGCCGAATAACGTGACGAAATGCCTGCTGGGGAGGATTATCATTATGGGGCTGATAGGAAGGAAGAAAGTATAGAGAACGATAATGGCGGTATCTCGAATGATGACGAATCAGACAAGAAGGACACCGAATGGTCTTTGGTTGATGGGGATGGCAGTCGAGCATTTGAAAGAGAGCCAAAGCCTATACTACCTAGGCGTGGGCTGGTTGAATCTCAATATGCACAGCCTGGACCACCTCGAAACCAAGGTGTAGATCATTTGGGAGGCTGAGAGGAATCAGATCCTGAAGAAAGTATCCGAGATCGTATAGTCAACATGTATCTTGCATCCGACACTAATGAGAAGGAAGAATCACAAGAGGGTGAGATGGAGATTCCTAGTGAATGACTGCCCTATCTTGAAAGTATTGACCAACAGGGTGACGAAGATTGTGGCTGGATAGCAGGCTCAAGAGGCCGCCTGGAACAGGATTGTTCACAGTAGGAGGCTCTATCTGAAACCACTCATGCACTAGCGGTTATATGTGTAACCCGCAGAAGAGACCAGAAAGCAACTAATACCACGATTTGAGTTCGACCCAGGCACCGTGCGGGAACTGGGGGGAAAGAAAAGAAAAGATCCCGTTTCCACAAAGTTAATTTCTCGTACAATAATTATAAACTCATAGAATTCGACGGAGTAATTGAGACGGCATTGTTGCTATCCCCTATGTTATCCTAGTGGCCAAGACATGCGGAGAAGGTGGTAAGTCAATAATGTATACTGTAGTAAATGACGAGCTGGCCTGGATTGATTGGAAAATGCCTCATATAATCGGGGGAGTGCATGTGGGATCATGCGGAAGGGGTCCATAGTCTGACCCTCTTCTGCCTGATCACACGTTCACACCCCCAAGTAAATGTAAGAGTGAGTAGAAGCATTCTATGTTTTCAGAGGTGGAAATTCAAGATGTCAGAATACATTGTCCACTTATTCGAGTTCTTACGATCAGCTACAGGAACACGCGCATCGTCATGAAAATCATTGGCCCAGAATAATCATATGCACACAAATCATACGCCCAGAAACATCATACGCACACAAATCATACGCTCAGAAACAATCATACGCCTAGAAAGATAATACCCACACAAATCATACCCTCACATAATCATACGCTCGGAAAAATCATAAGCCAAAAATAATGCACTAGGAATCGTGTCGCAGATAATATCCACTAGTGCAAAGGCTAGTGGAATTGGCGCTAGGTAGTCGAGTTTGTCAGGTCATAGAGTGAGTTGTCTTCCCCTATATGGTTTCTGTTTCCCCTTTTCTCCCATCACGTAATTTACGGGGAACGGCTCATGACCCGGATCCGGATCGGCCTTGATGGCACAATCTGGATCAATTCATGAGGGGCTCCTACAATCTTTCTGAATGCACATACTATTGAATCTAAATCTTTAATGCTTTCGATGAACTGAAAGCTATTCCCACAAATAAGAAAAAGCATTATGAACTTCGTATATCTTGATAATTGGGGGCCAAACCTTGAAATTACCATTTTCCCCTACCTTAATTCTATCTTCCACTGCCCCCCCACCATCCCCCCGTCATATATCCCCTGAGACCTCCAATGCCTCCATTTCCTCTGACAGATCCTCAGCGTCATTGACGCCGATTGAGTGAAACATATCAGACAATTCTCCTCCGCTCACAGCCGCCTCTACAGCTACCTGTTTCTGCTTCGTTTTGGTTGTTTGACATCGCCCAAGGGAGCATCATTCTTTATTCGCCTTCCGGGTGCCTTAGCAGCATCAATGTGCTCACGCTCATCCTATAACTGAATTACCATTTCCAAAATAACTACCGTTGCCTTTGTGAGCTTCCGGCGGTCTGAGGTGTTTCCTTTTTTTTCTCTTCCAACCAGTTGCTGATACTGACTGTGTGCCTCCATCGCAACTTCTTTGTCCGCTATGATCTGTTTTCAAGCCTTTTGACAGGCCAGACAGGAGTTCTTTGAGCTTGGGAGAGGAGGGGGTCTTGCGAGTCCCAAGGGAAAATGCTGTTGGGGTTACTCTACTAACTGCGCGTGGGGTTTCAGGAATTGGAGGTTTTGTCGGAACCGAGGTTTTACTATGTGAGAAATTCTGAGCCTCCTGCTTCCCCTTCACCACCCCTAAAACCTCCTGGAGATTGAAGAGAATTATTCCCACTGCCTCCCATGCGCTCATGATAGTCTTGGGAGTGGAGGTAAGTCTCCGGGCTGGCATCAGTATTCTGTATCACTTATAATTAACGAGTAGAAGTTTCTAGAATAGTTGAGGTAATACATAGGGTAAAGATTCACCCTTGTTCATCTCCGAATGCCCCTTCCTAGTAAAATCATCTAGCCCTACCGCTGTAGTGGACTAAATTAACCTACATCCAGCGGCTGAACAAGGTGAGTGGAATGAGCAGGAAGGTACAGAGGAATAATCTTCGTATTAAGCCAGTAATCGAAGAATTCCCAATAAAAACGGGAGACATGCCCATCCAGAATCAACAACCGATACCCACCTCAGGCAGTACATACTTACTATCAGTATGCTGAATGATTGAACTAATGTTATTTAGATAAAACCCTACCTCTCCCCTGTTTCTATATCAAAAAGTTCCTTTAGCCAACCTAGCCTAAGAGCTTCATTACTCCACCCCTTTTCTGAGACCTCAAAGCTAGCTAAGTCTTTTTTTTTTTAGCTTCTCATACCAGCCCATATTGTGGGTCTGCCGTTTATTTATCATCACAGGTGGTAGTACCCGGCCATCACCAAAGATTACCTCAATCACCGTTACCACCTTACGGGACCATCTTCGGTCAGCTTTCCCGAACCCGGCTCTTTTTTGCAAATCACCTTGCAGGGCAAGGCCACCCCCTATCCTAAAGCCTTTATAGTCCATATTCTATATATGGAGAGCCGATCTCACGATATTTTATGAGGTTTTGAAGCTAATGCCGGGATTTGTAGAGGTGGTGTAGAATAATGGATATGGTGAGCATACCGGGGAAAAATAGTCCTTCAAGAGTACCGGGTTACTTGCCACTGCTCGCTGACAATCCAGGCGATTACTTAGCCTAACTGCCAACTAAGGATCACTGTTCAGAAACCATGTTATCCAGTTCTTGCCCAATGGGTGACCATTCACCCGCCGGGCAACAAATGCCTCCGTCATAGTCCTTACAATCGCTAGTCGGGCCGGATGCCCCCACTCATCCAACTGCCTACACCATGTTATCAGTGAACCCTCCTCATATTTGGTTAATACTAGCATCCAATGAGGCCCAGCGACCCGGGATTGACTACCTGGGAACCGTCCTCTCAAGGTAGAGCACGCAACAGCAAACCTCTCAGCTGAGGATCAAATGGAGGACTCAAAGCTCTTATGGTAGTGCTTAATTGCTTTGTGAAGCCTCGATGCTGCCTCATCGTTCTTTTGTTCCTTGATTCACGGCAGTTTGGAAACTTGGAACTTGTTCGGTCAAGTTAAGTGATCCGTCAGCACTTTTGGGTACGAGTGGGGGATCCACTGAAACCACTCTTGGCTCTGAGCCAGATCAGGGGAAAGAACCCGTTCCCTGTACATCAGGTTACACACAGAAACCATTCGCCCCGCTGCCCTCTGAATATATGTCCTGCGCTGCGCCCTCTTGAACCCAAGTTCCTCCCCTCCCAAGTCTCTCCTTACCCGCCATCCACTCGAGCACCCTTGGATACCTTTATCGTGGCTCTATACCAACCGAACTTCACTCTATCCTGCTTTGAGCCGGAGGGAAGCTTGCTTTGAGCGAGTTTGTGTGGCTGCGGAAGACTACGAGAGCGCTATGAAAAATGAAGAAGAGGGATGCGGAGAAGCCCAAGCGGCCCCCTCAACGAAGAAAAGCTGCCGATCACGTCCACAACTCTGAACATAGGAATGAAGATATGACAAATTCTACAATTGATGCCAGCGGTGTGTTATTCTTTGCTATTTAACCGATCAGTCTGCATGGGCTTGAAATTAGCAATTGTTGTATTTAGCTTTCAACTCAGTCACATATCTATATTCAGAGCATATGGTAATCTCGTCATTGCCTGTATTAGATTCGGGGGAGCCATGTCCCCGGCCGGATCTGGATCATGTTTATTCAATGTAAAAGAATATTTGCCTCATGGTGAAAAACCTCCAATCATCCACACATCAGATACCATGACTGTGGTGATTGGGACTTGCGGAACTCAATCCTTGCACGACCTCAACGGCACCCAGATAGCGACTTGAAACAGTGTTTCGAGTACGAAAATGAGCCACAATTACACCGACTCACCGGGGACATTGTTATAATAAATGACAAGTAAGTAATTCATTCTTTGGGCCAAGACTAGGCTTATATACTAAACTATCTTTAGGCAAGGGGCCCCATTTGTACTCAAAGCTGGTAATCGCAAGGCATGTTGGCTATTACAGCAAGTTGAACTAGTGGTACACAAATATGTTGCGGAACAGAATATAGCGGCAGATGATCCGTGACATGGCGCAAGCAGTACCCGGAAGCGCTACAGGCTAAGCGAGATAAAAGGCGCTCAAACCACTCATAACGCGGCCAGTGATAGTATCAAGGATGCGACAACACTGAGTGGTCCTGCAGGAACCAGGAGCAGCGAACATAACACGGACAGTACTTTGAGGTCAAAGGCTGGATAATTCGGCACTGTGCCTTTATTCCATTCAGGGGATCACGAACACAGAATATTGAACTTGGACCCGGGCCAGCCCAGTCATACAACACGAAATCAGCAATTCATGCACTAAAAGAATTAAGCCAACAGCTTTGACCACTGACTCCAACCGTTGAGGCCCAATTTTGGACTTTTCTCCTGGAGGTGCATTCCAAATACACAGCAGTCTATTAGACCATTTACAATGGGAAAGCTGACAGTGTTAATAAGGCATTTGAAATATAGACCTCCTGCTCACTTGTCATCAATGTGAATACCAATAAGCATAAGGAGCTGGAGGATGTATGCCATGGGTGGTGTGCGATAGTAGTATTGGGAGACTTTGAGGCTGGCGATGCCTGCTTTCCTAAGCTTGGAGTCATGATTGATTGAACCCCTCGTATGTACATAGCCCCACCTATCTTATCCAATTGCAATAAGTGACTAAGATATATTCTCTAGGTGCCATTATTTTCATGCGTTCATATGCAGTGGAACATTATAATGGCTCTTTTGTGGGAAATCGGTCTAGTGTTGTCCACTTTAGACATCAAGCAGTAGATGATGCATATGTGAAGAAGACGGGAAGCCATTGTGCGAGTTCAATAAGATGCCTAAATGGTGGCAGTAGTTGCACATGCATCTTTATGTATAATAAGGTTCCTAATCATTGGTTTTTCTATTTAGTACCGGTATATACTTTTGAGCTTGGGCTGCCTTGTTTTCAAGGCTGTGCCCCCAAAATCATAGGTCCAAAATATACGCTCAAAGCCATACGCCCAAAACTATACGCCCAAAACTATATGCTAAAGAGAGTCACCTAAAACCATAGCTTTTTATAGACCATAGTGAGCGCCCACTTTAACCAACTATCTGCAAGTTTAGGGTATGTGATTGCCTGAACCTCAGACCAGATTTAAATAGTGGCTAGTATTTGGGTGGATGGCTTGCAAGGCATGTGAGATCAGACGCCTAAACCAATAGTCTTAAAATGAAAAGCCCAAAGCTCAACTCGCAAAGCCATAAGCACACGATGAATGCCTGAGGCCATAAGCCTAAAGCCATAGACCCTGAATGAGATCACGAAATGATAAGCCTGTGGAAACTGCCATATCTTCTGGAGGATAGGAATCGTGCATGCATAACTATACAACCATATGTGTAGAGTTATGTACACAGAATCATATGCCTAGCAGTACTTCGAAACATACCTAGATTATAGGCTTAAAATCATATACTGAGAGTAATTTCCAAACATGATTTATCTCAAACTAGAAGCCCAAATCATACTGATAATGTGAGCAGTATATTCAAATCCTATCTTTTGAGATAGTTGTTGGATTGCTATATGGAATATCCTAATAGTGGAGTCATCATACTAGACGTACAAAATGATTAGGGGCTGTTTGGCCAGCCAATTCTGATCTCAATTGAGATTTCAGATCAGAGTTGAGAGGCCAAACACTCCATAGATTTCAACCTGCTATTTGTTTGGTCACAGAATATCACCCATAGGAATAAGTGGGCCCCTCACAGGCGCCAGAGTGCGAGATGAGACGAAGGGGGCCATCGGTGCAATCAGCTGGGAAGGTAAGATACCTGCCCCACCACATAGCCCGGCCTGGGCCCCTACCAATACGCAAGGGCCAGGAATGGCAAAGAGGTGAACCCGCGCCGCAGTCACTGTCGGGTCAGAAAGTGAAGATCCGCCCCTGTCAGCCCCGTAACAAACACTACACATGTAAAAGCCAACAAATCTCCACTGGGAAGTGTTTAATTGCGCCTATCTCAACCTTCGGGCCCATATAGGATTTGTGTCACTAATAATCTAGTAAAAGGTCTGGCAAGTTTCCCAATATCATATTCAATGGCCAAGTGTTTTCCTCAGTTTGGGCCAACCCGCTTAGTTGCTTGGTTACTGATCTGTCCTGCTGTTTGTATTGTCCTTTGTCTAGTACACCCTGAATGGGACATTGGATACTCACATCGCCATTCATTTCCTGAATTTTGAAGCTGTGTAGTCTAGAATACATTCGTAGTATTTGATGGAACGCATCCTTCCTATTTGACCGACAATACCCCCCCCTGATCATTGTGTTGTTACTTGCCTCTCCCAATTCCCTGTAATACATTTCAATATTCCCAATGAGCCGTCCATGGTATCCGATATGACTCAACAGATGTATCTTATCAAAGTTAAAGTCCCCATCCTCTTCATATATATCTGCCACAATGCCATCTAAATCCTGAGCTTGTTCATCTGCCATGGGACCTCTTGGCGTTACTGCAGCACGTGAAAGACATTGTTGCTTACGTACTTCACTATTTTGACTCAGAATCGTTGTAGTGACCTCTCGGACTTGGCTTGTCGTGGACTTATCTTTTCACTACTCCTTGAACATCTATTTGTGATCTTGAACGTCGTTCACGTACTGTTCAAGGTATTGAATTCGGTGATTAGTACGCCTTTTGTATTGGAACATTAGATTAAGGTCAACAATTGAGCAAATACAAGTCAGAGGTCTACTGAATACGCGACATTCAATTGCACTGGGACGACATTGTCACGCCGGAAAACATGGCGGTCTAACTTTAGCTACATTTCTCATCTTGTTTTCAGACCACTGAGACTTCTCACAGGACTCTAGGTTCAGTGCAGAATAGCCAGGATAAATGGCTAAAGTGATCCTAAAAGGATCGAATATGTGTAACCAGGTGTACTTCTTGAGTAACCCAATTATCCATTTGATGATATGCCCTCCAAGAATTGCAGGAACGCTACAGGGAAAAATCTGGTTTAGACATATTGGATTGCGGAACATTCAGAATGTCTCAAATGACAATTTGAAGGAATAGAAACCCTGATCAGAGTACTCTCTACAAGAAAGCTAGTTACCATTCATGCATTGCGTCAAAACCGATTGGGGTTTCGTGGAATCTCGCTTGGGCGTAGAATATCTGAACTGGTGTCCTAAATGTTCTACGCAAACTTCTCAGATGGCTCACAGACTTTATTGCATGCCGGGCAAGCTAAACCTTTAGAAGTGATCTGCAATCCCACCTGAGAGATGTAGAAAACTTTATCTGACCTTTGCATTAGAGCATTCCATCTCAAGTCCATAGTCACCCTCTGCAGCCATGCTTTCCAAGATTCCCTCCATCCAAGGATAAAGAGTCTTATTCTTGACGGGCCGTTGCCATGTATCTCATGGAGCCACACCTGGCATTTTCGGAGAGACGGCAACATTATCAAAAGTGCCCATCTTCCCCATAGAGCTGATGAGGCATGTGACGGATGACAGGGTAAATTAAAAAAGGTCCTATTGGTGTACGGGTTATCCATACCCGATAACCATTGATCCAATCCTGACTGACTGGTTCCATTTTTGCTCTCCGTCACTTCGTTGCCATGCCAATCCTTCGGGACACAGTTCATCCAGTTGGGCCCTTTACACCTTTCTTCCGGGCTGTGACCAAGCCACAAGAGTGTATCCGGCATTACTACCAACCCGCGAAAGTGTTCTGTTCTGCGCTTTGGCGCCCGGACTTATGAAAGCCATACCATTACGGCCTTGTCCAAATCAGCTATCTCCCTTACCAGACTTACTATCATTTCTTCAACAAATACCACCGCCCAGTCACTTACTGTCAAACACCCTTTAGGCCTTCCAACCTTACAAAAGCTCTGAACCCCCTCATGTTCCTGATTCTATTTAGCCTCGCTTATTTCTGAACTTGCTTCTCGCTATCTCCCCCTGAATTATTTCAACCCAACCCCTTTCATCAGGTATCCATTTCGATACAAACAATATTCCTTTCTTTCAGGCTGTGGGTGATTGACTCGTTAATACTGCCTAAAATCTTTCCTATAACCCTACTTTGCTACTCTCCTGCAACGGTTAATCAAAGGACAGTTATTTAGTAACATTATTAGACCTTGAAATAACTTCCTCGCGTCCCTGCTTATCTGCCAAGAGCTTTCTTGAATCTTCCAGATCACTTGTGTTTTCTTTCTGGGTCTCAGGCGCGTTTACTCGGCTCAATGTTACCTTCTGCAGCCCATTTTATTCACAAACTAGGTTATAGTTGAACTCATAATCATATATTTTATTTTCCACCACTTAATACTCTCTAATTGTTTTATACATATTTTATTTAAATAATACATCCATTTCAAATGGGATTTCATTCGTCTTGATTCCACTCTGCTTCAAATGCTTCCAGGGGTTCACCCCTGCGGGATCAGGATAATGATCTTACCGCTCACTTTCCTCCTTCCCTGAGACTGCCAAATCCAGATATCCTGCTGCTTCTTTATCCTCCCGCACAGAGCTAGACTTGTGATCCTGAATAAATCAAAGCCTCCAGAGTATTCGCTTCATCCTTCATTTTGTGTTATCAATCAGTGTATTTCTCACCTGCTGAGATAACACTTGTGAAGTTGCTTGCTGTCCAAGATAAACAAGCAAATTGGCTGTTGGTACACGTCCCTTGAGAACAGCGGATTTGCGACTCTCAGGATGTGTTACTATCTTTACGCACTTTGAACTGAGAAATTTGACTGTTGAATTAATAATCCACAACTTCAAGCCTTCAATGAATAATACAGGCAGGCCATAGTAAGCCATAGTAGGATGTAGTTAGTATAGTTCAGGAACAAGATATCAGTCCTTGCCCGCATTGTCTCACCCCTAAACCACTTATACATTGAGAGGTTTGCGATCTTCGAGGCCGCAAATCAGGACCGACATTCCATGAAGAATGACCCTTTTGTCATCTTATTGGGGAAGATATGCGAAACGGACTCATCTCTTGGTTACTTGAATGGCATTTAAACCAAGGCTTTTGCTGCAAAAATGTAATCTTTGAGTTTATATTGGTTGCTGGTTCATGTGATAAGTCGTAAAGGTCCTGAATTATATTTTGGTTTCGGAAACTACATGGCATCTCGCGAAGGATGGCTTTGATTGCAAGTGAATGTTTATAATTAGCTGTCCTAAGTGTCAGATGGGACGTATTTGGTTACTTAAAAGCCTTATGAAGGTTATTGCTGGCCTTCCCCTTTCGATATAGCTCCCACCTAGCTTGGTAGGGGCCTTTGCCCAATATCTTTCAAAAAGAGTATAATTTTCAACAGACTTTAGACAGGGATTAACAAACCATGTGTGATACCGGACTATATCTGCAGGGTTCTCAAAATCTACCCTCTTATCGTCATGCTAGCCATTGCTTTTTGTTGACAGTAAGGCATTAGCCCAACTGCCAGGTATTAATATATGGCAAAAATCGGCTACACCTTGCCTGGGCCATGGTCGCCTTCAATATAATAGCCACTACTGAAATCACAACCGTATGATGATAGGCAATATAGAGGACTATCATGAGAGGTTTCACAGGATGAAAGATAGCTTGGTGGAGTTTTGAGTGTCTAAAGGAATAGTGGCCAAGGTTGACAAGCAGAGAAAGGAGCTGAGACATCTGTGAGTCTAGAGTAATAAGAGTGTGTGAGGGTTCATACGCCGCTGGCTTAGTAAGCCCATCGCTATAAGGGAAACTAACTCTGTATCGACATGACGTATTCAGAATCACATTTCGACTTTGTTAAGATGCATGTGCTAAGCCACTTGTCTGATCATATACAGTACTTTAGCCATATGCTAAAGTATTCCCAGGAGTTCGAGAAGCTCGCATATCAGGCAAAGATCAAGGACAGATTGACCATCTCAAATAAGAACGATGTTGAGAGACAAATTCTTCACACCTGCAGTCATCAGCATGCCATCAGAATGAGTCTTTAAACGTCAATTCGTACCGACGTCATGCTGCCAATGTCGCTAATAAGGACCTTGGCTATTTAGATAAAACAATGGGTACAGTAACCACGTCGGCCCCTTATGGAAGGATCTTGAAGCGTAGTCGTGATGACGCATCCAAAGTCCTTGATTTTTACAAGGTGTTACAAATCTCTCTTGATCGGATCTGTTTGGAATTAATTTGATACCATTGACCCAACCTGCCTACTGCCTACCGCCTTCTGAAAGAACAACTAATACGCAAACAACCGCTTGTTGCACTAATAACCTCACTCAAAATCCAGGTATTGGCATTGCAGACAACCGATATTGGCGACATCAATCTCGTATGATGTACAGGAACTCACCGATTTGGGTACAAGGAAAGTGGGCATGATTCTGTTTGGCTACAGGTGGGAAGCGAGGAGATGCATGGTCTGTTGAGGGGGTCTTTCCTGACAAATCATGTCGAGCTCTTGAGACTGAGTGACTGCAGCTAAGACAAAGTGCGGCGGTCTGAAGGCATTCAGATGTTGGGCTCTGTGAACTCAGAGCTGCCCTCTGATATTCAGTCTTGTTATGGTTCAGCTGAGAGAAGATGCACAACTGTTTAAATTGGTTGACATAGAGACAATTCTCTGCCCAGCTCATCTCGTTCCAGCCCGAGACTGGGGCTGGCTAGTCAACCCCGGTATCGACTTTAGGATCTTTAACGAGATTTACCAGTATTACAAACCTGGGTAGGATGGATATGTGCGGAGGCTTGTATCTGGTGCCAGGCCAAGCTGTATGTATATAGTGTGAACTAGTATCAAGAAACTATATATTAATACATGGGTTAAACTTGATGACTACATTTCAGAGATGCCACAGGACGTTGGAGGGTGCAAGGCTGGCGCACATTTCACGCTATGAGAGAAGGGGTAATCTTATGATAATCTTGATGGGCTCCGGCAGCAGGTGGCGAATTGAAAGCGCTAGGATAGTACCAGATGGAGAACATGGTGGAGGTTAAGAGCAGAAGGAAGCAATGGTTGCTTCGGAAGTCAGAACCGAATAGTAGAGTGCTGTCGTGGGGGACTAACTCTCACGCTCAGGAAGTGTATGGATGTTGCAACTGAACTCAGAAGGCACGGCACACAAAGTATGCAAAGACGCCATATCTGCTGTCATAATGCAGGCGGCCCGTATCAGATGCATCCGTTTTCTCGCTGATGGAGATATCATATATAATGGTAACGCTTTGCAGCTATCGCTATTATTAACATAAGCCACTACCAGCGGTTTTTGTGTCTACACAGACAACAATACAGTATTAAAATAATCTGTGATGATTAGAGCATTACTCGCAAAAGCTCACAGCCGCGGTATGCTTTAGCTTAACTTCTCAGCTTAGTATACGTAATCTGGAAGGCAGTGCATTATTAGGTGCTTACTAAGTATCCTGCTATTCTCTTCACGGGGAACAAGTGCTTGAGGCAGGCTCCTTATCCCCGCAAATCTTGCTGAATTACCTCATTCATTCAATCTCTCGCACTTTCGCTTCAGCCGCCTTTCCTCCAACTTGCTTTATACTTGCCATTTATGATTCACAACACCATACACTACCCACCTTTCAGAGTTTCTTATCTCTTGGAATCGGCAACACCATACCACTCTCCCACGTAGCAAATTGATATCTGCTAGCTGTGCTGGTAGTGCTTTCTTGTTTCTTGAAGTTGTGATTCCCCTGAATTTTGCTTTGTTTGCTTTATTAAAGGCAATGCAAAGGGTTTTGTGTCCTGTGCTAGAATTAAGCAATGCGGGAATATTTTGCCATGGTGAGTGGGGTATGAGGATGAACAATACTTATGGGGTAGCCAAATCCTGGTCGTGAGCCACTTCCACTCAAGTCCAATAAGGCTTTGCCCTAGCTAGTGAAAACACATCAGACTCTCTCCTGTAATGTATACTAGGTATTTACAAGCCACGGAGAGCCGGTGTTTCGACCGTGGAAAACCAAGCTCGATGCTGTTTACATAAGCAAGAAGAATAGAGTAATAGTGTTGAAAGAGAAACAAGCAAATTGGCCAAAGATTGATGAGACCCATGTAGTGCTTGCTAGGAGTAAGGTTGTAAACAAAATGAAGTATATGAGTAGCAAATCATAAGGGTGGAAAAGTGAGCAACAGTGAGGGGTCCTTAGAGAGAAAGGCTGGTTGGTATGTAAGCGCTGAGCTGAGAAGCCAACCAGGACACTGAGAGTATCTCACTCAGATTAAATTACCACTTTATAGTATGACTAGCAAGGGCAAGCAATCGCTCTTTTGTATATGCTTGGAACTAAAGTTTACAAAGTTGTCATATCTTATCTAACTATATACAACTTGAGAAGTCCTGCTCCGACATTACTGTCATTATAACATGCATTTAGAATAATTGGTTCTTATCCCAAATCCAATATGGGAATATATCATCCGTTTTGGCTCGCTGTTTGCAATACCACCAAACACGACTCCGGGGACTGTCCTAATCGAATTACGAACATTGATTACCTCTCTGTGCCCCATCTTGCGAAACGTTCTCTCAAGCTCTACCTTATGCCCTCTCACTGCCAACTAGCCCTAGGTACAGCCTACCTAAACCTCCCCTTTAGTAAATCGCTGGGTATCCCCTCACCCTGGACTATGCCAGCTTGTTCTATGATCTTCCCCCCTGCGTTCCCGACTTAACTCCCGTTACCTTAATTGGCACCTAGGTCACTGTGCCCAGCGTGCTGACACTCCTAGCTAGGATATGCTACATTGACCCTAAAGTGTTTTCATGATGATGGGGGTTGGACATGTGAGTAGTGCTGGTCGTGAATGTAACGGGGTCTTGGCACTGGACGTTAGTCCAGGGCACACAACGACAGGAAGGTTCTAAACGATGACAGTCGTTTAGCGTAAGGGTTCAGAGATGACAATATCAGGTCAAGGCTGATCGCATAACGGCAGATCACGGTCCGCGTTTGTGGGTTCTTGGCGTGGGTCTTGGATATCAGAATTGAAGACGTTATATTCTGAAGTACTGGAGTCATGAAAGAAATACCAGGTAGCGTAAAGAATCAAGAAAATATGGGGCTTTTTTTATTTTTTTATTTTTTTACTTTTTTTATTTTTGTTACTTTTTTATTTTTTTATTATTATGTATTCGTTGTTTAGGGTACAAAAAACTGCATGGAGCGCTAGCTATGGCAAAAACAAAACCCGGAATCAATCCAACGACCCGCTTCACCCCCTCATGGGAAAAATCAAACCCCTCTAACCCCGAGCCCATCCTCCCCCCTCGTAGCACCTAAGATGAAAGCGGACCGAGCAATACCTTCCTCCAGACACGTAAGGAAAGACAAGTATAGAAAAGAAGCCAGGGAATGACACAAACCCTTGGGCGGCCTCGCAAAACAAAGGAAAGGATTCTTACGGCACGAGGTGCGGACAGAGAGGAAAGATAAAACTACTGTTGCCGGATGCCTAAGGGAATTCGCCGAACCTATCGGCTTAGGGGCAAGGCCTTGTCATGGGCGGACTGCCGGGAAAGTCCACGACGCGACGGACTTTAGCATGGGCCAAGGAGGTAGTGCTATTCCATGACAAAGCGTAACCTAATGCGAGGTTCGCGACTGTAGAGTAAATGGCAGGAGCGGGAGGAGGACGACGGCAGTCACCCAGCGAGGAGAGTCACTCAGCAGTGAAGGGGCCAGCTATCGTGAGGGGCAGTAGTGTGCCAGCCGAGGGGGCAGGTAAGGTGCCAGCCAGAGAAGGAAGTAGCTGTACGCTGCAAGCGGATCCGAAGCGTGGGAAGCGGAAGGAGGAAGGCTCGCCAAACAACCGAGAAGTACGAACCAGGAGGACAGAGACGGGATCAGAGTTTTTCGAATGGCGACCCTACCGATCCTGCAACACAGGAGAGAGTGCAATACCAGAGAGCAGGGCCACCAGAGCAACTACTTCACCAATAGTCCGTAACTAGTAACCGTGTATTGACGGAGGAAGGAGGGTTGCCGACTGTGCAAATCGCTCAGCAAGACGCGTGGTGAAGTGTGGGGTAAAGGGGAGAAGCATTAACGCAAGTGCGAAAGAACAAAGACAGAATCGAGAACCCCGTGGGAGGGGAGGCCAGAGACCCCAGAGAGAGGAAAGGGAAGACGGGTGCGTAACACTCCTAGGCAGAAGCCATCAAGGGAGGTCAGAGGCGGTGGACACTCTCAGGATGATTTCCCATGGTGTTGAGATTTCAATCGCTGGAGGTGGAGCGGAGGAGAAAGATGAAGGAAATAGGGGGCTTTTTTTTTATTTTTTATTTTTTATTTTATTTTTATATCATATATTCGTTGTTAAGGTACAAGAAATCGCATGGAGCGCTAGCTATGGCGAAAACAAAACCCAAAATCCAAAACGAACTAACAAACGAAACATCAGGCACCAAAACTCTTCAGCTGGGGTCCGTACCGGTCCCAGGCACACATACGGGCACGAAATTAAACCAAGTAAAGCAAAGGAAACCCTCCTTACACCAGCGGACAGCCTAAAAAAAAGCAAAATATGTAAACCTAGCTATCCTGAGATAACATAAAGTAACCAAAGGAAACCACATTAGAGGACCGGGAAGAAACAGAGGAAACCGCGGAGGAAGGGCGAGAAAACATGCCCGGGGGGAAGGCCGTGGCCGTACCCTTAATCCAGCGGGTGAGGGTGCCCAGAAGGGCGGCCGTGGACCAGACGGGGGCATCCGGGCCAATGTCGAGTACCCCCTGAAGGTGGCGAGTCCTGGCAGGCTGCCTAGCCGAGCAGAGAAGGATGGCGTGTTCGAATGTCTCCGGCGCATCCTGGCACCTTGGGTAGGTCATGGGGTCATCATTGTCCCAGGAGGGGTGGGCCCGGAGGTAGCTCTTCCCAGATCTCGTCTGGTGGACGCGACCGGCGGAAAACTTGTCGAGGCCTATAAAGGGGTGGGGCTTCAGCGAGGGGGGGTAAGGGTACCTGGCCAGGTCTGGCGCAGCTTCGACCCATTCTTCCATGAGCAGAGTCTTGCACTTAAGCCTCAGCACGGGGTAGGCGCGGCCCAGGGGGGGTGCGGGGTAGTGGTCAACGAGGAGGTGTTGGGAGGTGACTGGGAGGGGGGCGTGGCCATCGGGGCCGAGGAGGAACAGTATCGAGTGGGGGAGGGCGTCCAGTCGAAGGTGAGCCCTATTCTTCGATGGGGGCCTTGGCTGGAGCCACAGGAGAGGGAGGCGACTGCCGGCATTCCTGGCGGTCAGGACCCTATGGTCCGGGGAGTGCCGATGGAGCGAGGGGGTCTGTACGCACGGCGGGAGCCTTGCGGTCGCTGGGTTTATCTCCGGGGGGGAGCACAGAATTCTCAGGCCCGCCAGCCGGCGTTTGTATGCAAGAAGCAGCCTGAGAGGTGGGAGACAGGCCTCTATGGCCAGTATGTCTGTGGGGGTCGACATGACGCAGTTGGTCGTCCATCTCTGGACCTTGTGCCAGAACACTGAGAGCTTCCTGGTCATGTGGGCTGTGGGGACGAGGGCGTCCGCGCCATAGCTGAGGATAGGAAAGAGGAGGGAGGAGGCCAATCTATGACAGAGGAAAGGGCGCAGGCCGATGCCTGGTGGTGGGAGGCGTTTGACCGCAACGAAGGCTGCCTGCGCCTTAGCCAGCCTCTTGACGAAATGGGGGGTGGTAGCGATTGAGGGGGTGAACCAGTAACCCAGCCACCTAACCTTGGCCTGGGGCTTGAAGATCGATCCATCTGGGTGGACCGGCGCTTTGGAGATGGGGGCTCTATCCCTGTTCGTACGCCAGTGCATGAGCTCCGTCTTGGGGACTGAGAAACCGACGCCCAATCTGGCCCCCCTGGCATTCACCACGGCGTACTGTGTCAGTAGCAGTTGGACGTTGCGTCTGTAGGAGGCAGATGAAACCGTCAGACCGAAGTCGTCGACGTAGGAGAGGGTGAGCCCATGGGGGATCTCGCAGTGAAGGCGGGAGACGTAAATGACAAAACGCAGCGGGGAGACCGGGGACCCTTGCGGAGTGCCCACCGAAAGCGGGGCGAACACTCTGGGGCTACCTTGATAGCGGTGCCGGCATGTTCTGCCAGAGAGAAAGGACCTCGTCCATGAGACAAGATAGGGGTTGACCCCTTTGGTTCTAAGGATGCTGCAGAGGGTGGAGGGGTTGACGTTGTCGAAGCCGCCTTTGATGTCCAGGAAGAGGGAAGAGACCTTCCTTCCGGCCATCTGTAGGGTTTTAACCTCGTGGTTGAAGGTAGTGACTGCGTCCGAGGCCGAGAGCCCGGCCAGCGAACTACATCGGTGCGGGTCAAGGAGGCCGGTCGCCCGGGCCACGCAGGAAAGCCTGGAGTTCATTATCCTCTGAATGATCTTGGAAAAGGTCTGGAGCAAAACTATGACACGGAAGGATGCGGGCGAGTCATAAGCGGGCCTGCCGGGCTTATCAAGCACAATGCCATCGGCCTTCTTAAGTCTCACGGGGTGGGAGCCGTACGTCACCAGAGGGGCTAGCAGGTCGGGGATCAGGTGAGGGGCCACACTGTGGATTCTTTTCCAAACCGAGTTGGGGATCATGTCAGGCCCGGGGGCCAACGAAGGAGAGGAACGGGACAGGGCCCTGCCGACCTCGTCCAAGGACAGGGGAAGGCATTCTTTAAATGGGAGGAGGATGGTGTCGAGGAGCTCGGCCGGCTCGCCGGCGAAAAAAGTGATTGTGTAGGGCCCGGTGCAGCTCCGACGGCGTATTGGCGCCTGGAAGCTCCGGGAAACGAGGTGGAGGGCGGCCGATGGCTAGCTTTTTGGCCGTCCATACAGTCTGGACAGTGGCTGCGGCCAGGAAGGACGTCCAGTGTTCCCTCTTCGCCATCTTGATGGCTTTGAAATAGGCTGACCTCGCCGCCCTTGGGGAGGCGAGGAGGGCGGCGTCGAAACGGTCGCGTTTGGAGGAGTGGAGAGCGGAGCCATAGGCCTACCTGAGCATTGCCAACAGCTCAGACCACCACGGCTTGGAACGAATGGTTGCCCTCTTCAGTGGTGTGTGCAGCGTGAGTTGAGACGTGACTCTTCCTAGGTTGGTGCCAAACCAGATATCCAGGGAGCGCGTGGTGGGGAGGGGGGGGGGAGGCATGATCGTCGTGGCCTGCAGGGAGGGTTCCAAGGACGCCCAGTCTGTCAGGGACCAGTTCGGAGTCGGGGGAGGGGCACGGGACAAGGGGGCTTCGAAGCGGAGGAGGATCGGGATATGGTCAGAACCGGTGGAGGGAAGGGGGTCGGACCATTCGGTGAAGTACGGCGCGAGAAGGGGGCAGGCAAAAGCTAAGTCCAGGACGCCGGGGCGCCCAACAAGTGAGATGGAGAACCGAGTGCACACACCCGGGGTGTTTAGAAGGGAGAACCCCATGTCTGTTGCCCTATCCAAGTAGGGGGTCGAGGTGGCAATCTCGTCCTCCTTAAAGGACCTGAGAGGGTCGGCCGTAGTGTGATGAATGTTCAGATCGCCCAGGGTGAGCGTGGGGAGAGGGCTGGAGGGGAAGATGATGTCCGGTGGAACCGAGCAGGTGTTATTGGCACACCCTTTGGTGCTGTATGAGTTGATTATTGTAAAGCCAGTGGTCGAGGAGTTGAAAAATCCGTCAGGGGTGAAAAGGTCAAGTGCCATAACGTCACCCCTGCCAAAACAGCGCAGTAGGAGGGATACAGTCGACAAAAAGGAACTATAAAAATAAAAGGCTACCCAGGGCTTGCAGCCTCCGGTCGTGGGGGGGGAAAAAACAGTAAACAGGTTAAACGAGGGTAGCTTGCCCCTGTAGATCGGAGGGTCCTGCAGGGCCACAATGGAAGCAGGGTGGGCCAATTGCGTAAAGGACCTGAACAAGGAAAGAAACACATCCCAGCTCCCGAGGCAGTTGTGTTGAACGAGTGTGAAGGGTTTCGGAGGGGGAGGGGAGTCCTGCTCACCGCCCCGCGGGGGTTGGTCATGCTGCATGAATGGGCCAGGCCCGATGGGGTTCTGCTCATAGGAGAGGGGCTAGCGGGCTCCACGGGGGGAGCATCCGACTGCCTTGGGTGGGCCCTACCAGAGCCGGAAGTATCGTTGAGCTTCTGGCTCTAGGAGTAGCCATCTCGAACGCTGACTGGAGGGACAGGGTGGGAGAAGCGGGGGGTGAGAGGTTATCTTCGTCGGTGGCCGTGCCCATCTCGTTGCCAACGGGTGGCGGAGGAACAACCGTTTCGGCAACAGTCGAACGCCTGTGAGTGGGCGGAGACGGGCAGGCTCCACAATCCCTGTGAGTCGGAGTGTGGGCCCCTTCGCAATTGGCGCATCGCGGTGGTGAGGAAGAGCAACAGCCAGGGGTAGCCTTAATGTTGCCGCCTACAGGGCACGTGGGGTTGGGACAATGGTCCATAGCCCGGGTATGCCTGAGGGAACAGATGGGGGAGACTGGGTCGGAGGAGGGACATCTGGGGGCGACGTCTCCGAAGCCCCAGCAGTTTTTGCACTGCGTGTAACTATTGGAGGAGTAGGCGCGCTCAACCGTTCTTGAGCGTGAGAAGAGACGTATGGAGTAGCCCTTGTCGTGGCGTCCCCGGGGTGAACAGAGACGATAACTGAGGTGGCTGTCTTACCTTCCCTGGACTGGGCATCAGGGTTGAGGTACCTGGCCGAGAGGATGCGTATGTCTTTCGAGTTGAGGATTGATTCCGCGAGGCAGGGGAAGAGTTCGCCCGGGTCCTCGGGGAGGAAGGCAATAGGAAGGGAGTGAATGGCGAGCTGGGACTCGTTGGGGGCGAGGCAGAAGGGCAACCAGGGAGATTCTCCCACCGGGAATGACTTGTTGAGTTGGGCAGAGAGAGGGCCCAAGTAGGGCACGAAGGCGGCAGTGGGGGTGGAAGGGTCGGTGACGTGCAGGGTGCCAGACCCACGATCGTGGACCTTGGTCGTGACCGAAAGGGGGAGGATACAGTTCGCATCCCTAAGGAAACGTGCGGCTATGTCGGGGAAGGTGGCAGCGATCAGGGACGCTTGTTGGTGCTCAGAGGGGGAGGAACGAGGAGCGTAAAATCATCTCTCGGCCGTGGGGAGCGACTTCGGTAGCTGAGTAACAGACACAATGTTGCTGGCTGACGCGACTTGGGCGGCCGTGAGGGGGCTCTTATTCTTCTTGCCCTTAGGAGCGCCAGCAGAGGCGACCTTGGCGTAAGACTGTTGAGGCTTGGGGCAGTCAGGTGCGAGGTGCCCTGCGATGAAGGTGGTGGGGTCGGGGTACTTTCCCTCTCGGAATGCTTTTGCCTCCCATGAGTCCGGGAACTTGTCCGCGTATGCCCTGGGGTCGCCGTAAAAGGATGCAGTGCCCACATCATACCTGGGTATGTCCGGGTCGAAGGAGGTTGAGGAGCACCTGGTAGGGGGAGGAGCCCTGGCTTTGGGCCTGGGGAGAGGTAGTGTGGGAGCACCCGACGGAGGAATGGACAACCGAGTGGGGGCAGGGGGCTGGCGTGTGGTGGGACCGGACGGAGGAATTGGGGGCCGCTTGGCGGCATGCGCTTGGGAAGGGGGGGCAGTGCCCTATGTGACAAGTCACGTATGGTGGCGTTGATGGGGGTCAGGACGCCCTCAAGGGCTGTCCAGGTGGGCATGGTGTGGACGGCTTGTTGGACGTTGCCTAATTGGGTTGTTATAGAGTCAAGCTGACGCGTCATGGATGCGAGCGCGTTGAGGGTGGAGCAGGAAAGGGGGACAAGAATCGTTTCGGGGTCCGAAAGGCCGGAGAGCTGGTGATCGTCCTGGATAGGAAGTTGGACCGAGCTGAAGTTAAGCCTCTGGCGGGTCTCACAAACGAAATCGCATATGTAAAGGTGGGACTCGTTGAGCTCCAGGGAAGAAGACTGTGCCGAGGGAGCTCTAGACGAGTTCCTCGAAGAGGGGAGGGGGGGGAGGTCTTCCATCGCGAAGATGGGGGATCAGGGACGCGAAGCCTAAAAGGCAGGTGAAGTTAGGGGGCGAGGGGGGATGGTGCACTAAAGGACGTGGAGTTGTGATTTCAATGACTAGAGGTGTAGAGGGCGTGGAGCGTGAAGGAAATAGGTGGCTTTTTTCTTCTTTTTTTTTTCTTTTTTTTTTTTTTTTATAATCATGTATTCGTTGTTAAAGTACAAGAAACCGCGTGGAGCGCTAGCTATGGCGTGAAGAAAACTATAAACAATCCAACGACCCGCTTCACCCCCTCATGGGAAAAATCAAACCCCTCTAACCCAGAGCCTACCCGCCGCCCACATAGCACCTAAGACGAAAGTAAGACGGAGCAATACCTTCCTCCAGACACGTAAGGAAAGACAAGAATAGAAAAGAAACCAGGGAAGGACGCAAACCCTTCGGCGGGCCCCCCAAAACAAAAGAAAAGAATCTTACGGCACCAAGTGCTGACAGAGAGGGAGGATAAAACTACTATTGCCGGACGCCCTAGCGGAAACGCACTGAACCCCAAACCCCGAAGGGCTACAGGGGCAGGCAGGTCGGGCATGGACTGTCCCCAGATTTCGGCGACGCTTTCGGACTTTAGCAAGGGTCAAGGAGGCAGTGCTATACCATGACCCAGCGTAACCCAATCACGAGGTTCGCGACCGTAGAGTAAATCGCGGGAGCGGGAGGAGCACGACAGGAGTCACCAGGCGAGGAGAGCCACTCAGCAGTGGAGGTGCCAGCAATCGTGAGGGGCAGTCGGGTGCCAGCCGAGGAGGGAGTAAGGTGCCAGCTAAGAAAGAACGCAGCAGTACGGTGCAAGCGGTTCTAATGCGCGGGAAGCGGGAGAGGGAAGGCTCGCCAGAGACCGAGAGGTACGAACGCGGAGGACCGAAACAGGGTCACGATTTTTCGAATACCGACCGTACCGACCGAGCAACTCAGGAGAGAGTGCAATACCAGAGAGCAGGGCCACCAGGGCAACTACTTCACCTATAGCGCGAGACTGCGACCGCGTGTTGACGAGGAAAAGAGGGTTGCCGACCGTGCAAAACGCTAAGCGAGACGCGTGGCGAAGTGCGGCATAAAGGGTAGGAACATCAACGCGAACGAAGACGAACGGAACCAGGAGGGAATCAATAACCCCCGGGAGGGGAGGCCAGAGGCCCCAGAGAGAGGAAAGGGATGAAGGCGTGATAAACCCCCGAGCAGAAGCCAAGGGCGGGGTAGATCAGAGGCGGAGGACACTCTCACGATGATTTCCCATGGTGTTGAGATTTCAATCGCTGGAGGTGGAGCGGACGAGGAAGATGAAGGAAATAGGTGGCGGACCCCCCCCTTATATAGAAGGAAATCCTAGCACCGCCTTTGCCGCCCGACTCATACCCCAGTATGAGTCACATATCTGCGTAACCAAGGAAACAATACAATTTGTCGTACACCTTACAAAGGAAATCCCTCATAACAACGATGTAACAAAAGAAAGAACACTAAAGTTATCCCAACACGTATCTCCTCAGGGGACCGTGAGAGTGGAGAAGCAGGGTGTGCAGAGGTTATCATTGAAGCTGATGTTACATTTAGGATTTGTTAAACCATGATCCCATGTAGTCCTCAATCCTCAATTCGGATGGCACTGAGGTGTCGTTCCACATCAGGCTAACCACTACTATTAGAGCATTCTCTGCAGGATTTGCATAGCGAAAATACAGCACTATGACCCATCAGCTTCAGCACCCAACTGCCAAGACCTTTAATCTTGCAATCTAAAATAGCACACGTGTAGTATCTTTCGCAGTAGGTTGAGAGCAAACGGCATACTTGTTTCCCCGGTTGGCTGGCATGTGGTCTTCATTTGATCGTCAGCAATTCATGGGATATGATACTATTGGCCATGTTTGCTTTCAGACTACAAGGATCATTGCACAAATCAATAGAAGTACAATCGTGCCAGCTAAGGCAAAGGGTCCTATTACCTCTGCTGTCAGGAAAACCGCGTAGAGTATCACAAGTCGGCAACGGCAGGCTCAAGGTGTGGGGGTACCATGGGGTCTAAGGCTACACGCCCACCCAACAAACAATCAACTGCAGAGGAAGTGGGTGAGCAAGGCCTAAAGGCAAATAACAAACTAGCTGGGAAACATGAAGTGGCCATAAGGGTGTTAGAGAGGTCAGTCGCCCCAATGGGCTAGGTCGTCTAGGCTTCCGTAAACACGGCCCCATGTGACCAAATTCCCTTGCATCCATTGTGGCCCACGCCTGCCCCTCGCCGATTTATGCCTCTCCCCTGGGGCCTGACAGGCCTACCTGGCCTGTATAGTCCGTACCTGATTATACTGCCTCAACTGCATTGGGCATATCTAGAGGCTGCTCTTGGTCAACAGTAGAATTCATTCTAAATATTTTGCGATTATAGCCTATGATTAAAAATAAGGTAAATGGCTCTCTGATTTGCAAAAAACACAACAATATACTAGAGGTATTGAATTAATTAGTTGGATTCATGGTAGAAAAACAGTTGCTGTTGGTAGATTCACTCTGTGCAAGAGGATAGATAGTGACTATTTCACAGGCATTAATAACAGAGCTTGAGTGTAAATAGTTTACAAAATGCAATTGAAAATACAACAGTTTCAAATGAGTGGCTAGGGGATGTACAGTAGTTGCTGCAAAATGGGCGGAATGAGTGAATAACAGGGTTGTCGATGTGACCTGGGAGGTAAATTTCTAAGGCTTTGTTATATTCGTTGATCATCGGTCATTTTGTAATTAATTACCAAGTATCATAATAGCAGTACATCAGCAAAAATAATACATTGCGTCCTGTGCGCCCGGGACGGCGGAATGCTAATCGCGAATCAGGAGGTAACTTCGGATCAACGTCGCGTCCTGACTTTGCGTTACCTAGCACCAACTGTCCTGACGCCATCTGGACACGGACCCCTACGTCGTGTGCCTGCTCCCTGTGTCTGGTGCTCCTCTATTACCTCCTGACTCCCCCAGATCTACAGCTCTTTCATTCCTACTGCGTTGGGTCCTCGGCTATTGCGTTCTGACTGTGTCGGATCTATGACTCTCGCGCCCTAATGCTGGTTCCTTCTTAGCCAACGTCAGGGCTTCGCTCATCTTCAGATCTCGCGTCGTAATGTTTTCACACCCTGCGGACCGTGTCCGGATCCCACGATCGGCATCTCTCCCTCCCTGACACCTGCTCACTTCTTCCTGATGTTACGCCCTATATATGCCACGTCCTGATCCGATCGTGCCTCTATCTGACGCCGCGTTTTCCTCCCGACGCATCGTGTACTTAGTCTAATGCTATCCTCAACCTACGGCTACACACTTCTCCTCTTTCAAACGCTGTCACGATATGTTTTACTATCCTGATCACCAAGACGCACCTGTTAAGCGTTGCTTCTATTAATTCTATTCTGAATTCCTTGAGTTGGCCAGACACCCTCATATTTATACGGCTATACTCCTCGCACACTTTCCTCTATGCGAGAACGCATCCCAAAACCACTACACTACACATGCTCAGCATTCTAACTACCAGCATCTATGCTCGCACTTTCCCTCTCCTGCATATCCCAGGGATTAGTAGTCTCCTCCGCCTGCTCAAGATCATCAAGGGTGAGGGCGAGCTGTCGTAATGTAGTCGGCGTCACAGTATTGTTCAAAGTTAGCCCCCCAGCCACCTCCTGTGAGCCGTCCGGACTCTGTACGTCCGAATCAAGGAAGTTGAGTAGGCGGCTTGCCCACACCTGGGGGAAAGTAAAAGACGTGACAGTTTCCTGTGAATGCTTTCGGTTATGTGGGGCTCCAGCCAGGGCTCCTATACCAAGGTTGCTGGGAGTTTGACTCTCAATCTGTAAAGTTCGACGTGTCTGAAGGTGTGGCGTTGGCCGTGTTGGAATCCGAGGAGTTGCCTGTTGGGGGGCCGTCTACACATCTGACTCTGCACCTCTGCCGCCAGTGCTTCCCAATCGTCAGGAGACCCTTCACAGCGATCTTCCTGTATCCCATGCCCCTTCTCCATTTTCGCTTTGATGGTCTTGCCAATGTTCTTGTGGATCCTTGTCTGTACCCAGTCCGGGAACGTGGCTCATGTCGGCCGCAAGGGGGCAAAAAGGTCTTCTGAGCTCATCATAAGGTTAGCATCCTGGCCGGAACTAGAGAACACCAGGTTCAGGGTCACGCTCACCTGCTACTGCGTCCTGCTTGAAGACGCATGTTTCAAGATAGATTCCGGTTTGCTATGCTCGCAGAGTATGGCAGAGTATGGCACAGGTTAAACATACCCTGGTGCCATTGATGCGACCAACAAAATCCGGTTGGGCAATCCCACACATTTTGCTCGGCTTGAAGTACTTTCCCCATATTGACTCGGGGATCTGGGGCGCGAGGAATCGATTCGTTACTTGCTGGGTCCAGTCTATACGCATTAGTTGTGGCCACGCGATCAGAAAGCTCAGACTTACCTCATACCCTCTCGGGAACACATGCATCTATCCCGCTCGAGGAGGTAGTCCACCCTATGCGCAATGGCCATCTCGTAGAGGGGGAGATCGTCATATCTTCCAATGCGTTCCTTTCCGTGGAACCGGATCTGGGATCTCAGTGCAGAGTGTCTGACGCGTATCTGTCACATTGAGTAAGCACCCACGACGAGTGCGTCAAGTTTGAGTATCAGCGTCCACTTACTATTTTTATGCTTGCTACCGATGGTTCAATATTTCCTCCCTCGGATATGTCCTCCAGAGCCTTCAGCCAAACACGGTGGACATCGGACATCAATACACCGGGTGCTGGGAGACGATTCCCACCCAGAGTGTACCATAGAATGAGAGTCTTGGCCCCGACTATTACAGAAGCCTCAGCCCCGGTGGCTGTATTTCGGTGTGAGTTAGTATCCGGCCAGATGTGATGGTCGTGTTGTTGATTATTGTGATCGCTGGGAGGAGTCGAGCTCCGGACTCAGGACGTAGTGGGACTATGGGTGGCCAGCGGGGACGGATATGCTGGTACACTGGAAGATGTGAAAGGCGGTGGAGTATACACACCACCCTGAATTATAGGCGGTTCAGCAGCTTGGATGCGCCCCACTTGCCCCGATCCTTGAGATCCGGAGGTTGTTGAAACTCCCATAGTTGAAACCTGGGTATTTGCTTGTTGTCTGTCTGCAGTTCGTGATCCGTGAGAAGACCCTGATCCAGGGTTGTCATCTGGGACATCATTGTCTTCTGCGTCTGGTTCTGTGCCCCATTCAGCTTTATCAGATCTGCGCGATTTCTGGTACTTATCGCTGCTCTCATCGTTCACACAAACTGTTCCTATTTGGTGTTGGACATCTGGTTGCCCCTCAGGTTGACTATACACCGTGGTCAGTAAGGTCCTCCTGATGGCGTGCTTCAGGGGTCGTGATGAGGGGCGTCTTGTGGTTTGTGGTGGGGAAGAACTGCAACCGTAAGACTGTGTACCGTGGGAGCAGCTTGATTCGGCAGGCAGTGTTCTTGTACTATGGGAGGTGCCTGATTCGGTCCACTGTGTTCCTGTTCGAGATCCCCTCTGGGAGGGTATGGGGTCGCGTCTACGCCGCTCCCGAATGCCTACTCGTGCAGTTGGCTGACTGAGCGATTTGCCTTGGGGTTGGCTAGACATCGTACAATACAGGAGAGTGATGGAGATTTTTCCGAGAGAATAGGGATTAGAACACGTGAGTGTAATGTATCACACGCGATGTGGATCTTTGTACTTTGTAGTTGTTATGCAATGGAACGCGTCAGGTCTTATACGCTACGTCTTTTGGGGGGGCCGGGGTGGTGAGATTCACGTACTATGACTTGATATTGAAAGAATCTGTTCAACTGCAAAAAGGTATTTTCTGCTCGTTCAACATTCTGTTTGTACTCTGGACGAGCTGAGGTATGATGTTCGTCGACGCTCAGGTATTAAAAGGTTCGAGGTGTCAGTAAAGTAGAAGGCGTCGCTAATATCAGTAGTTCCTATGCAAAAACTAGCCACAAGAGTATCTATTAGCGACACTACGTCCAGCAAGACACACGCTACGACCAATGCGGATTAGATATCTCAAACCTCATGTCCCGACGTAACATCAACACCCCGCCATCTCTGGATCTCAGTTTTCACATAGTGCATACCCCAGTCCATTGGGCTAGCGCCAGGCTAGTTATAGACAGAGAATGCGAGTCCAGCCCAAAGCGGAAAAGGTTATTAGACATCAGGATAAGGGGATGTAAGGATGAGAGAAGCTGAATCAAGGGCGCGCAATGGTATCATTACTATACTAGCCAGGAATCATGAGGAGAAAAATTAAATTACATGACACAATGTCTCAAAGGAAATCGCACAGCATGTGTAAGCGAGTAGTAGGGGTAAAAATGAAGAAAGAATTAATCCCAAAACGTCGAAATCTCATTTTCGACCCATGCGAGGTCTTGCAGAAAGGCATACTTTGGGTACGGATGGGGACCTTTCTGAGACGTGCTCAGAACTCGGTACTGAAGATTGGTGTGCCGTTGGTGTCACTGAGGCTTGTAGTTTGGTCGGGGCCACATTGGCAGTAGATGGCGGCAGATCAGTTGTGGGAGAGGGATGTTCTATTGTTCTCTCCGGAGTCGAGAGATGGCGGCCGGCAGCTGAAGAAGGGGCAGCTGGGACAGAGTGTTCGTCGCGATTTATATGTCTGGCAGGTGGTGTGTCCTCCGCGGCATCATACCCTTGAAGCCTCTCCACTATGAGCTCGGGATTCGCAAACAATCTGTTTGCCCTGGGGTTCTCCAGGGCAAATTCGCGGAGATTACGGAGCATTTGAGACTCAGAAGGCCCAGATGGGCGAGAGGAGGCCACTGCCGACACCGGCCGTAATGGTTGAGAGCGCGCTGGCTCCTGCATGTGCGATGGAATATTCTTCCAACCTCTTAAGGGACCCGGACCTCACAGTGATTGGTCGAACATCCGCAATTAGGTATCCAATTTTGATCTAAGTCCCTGTTCAGTCTGGATACTTACACCGCCGTTGTCTACAACAATAACACCCGCACCAGGAGGCGCCTGAGGCGCCACCTCTGCCTCGGCCTGTAGCCATTCGTGCTCGTCAAACGACTCCACCTCCTCCTCAATTGCCCGTGCTCCATATTCGGCGCTGGCCGACTCTTCCCAGCTGGCGCGGGCAAAAACCTTGTACATTCCATTGGGAGGCTCGTGGGTCTCGTCCAGGTCCTCGGTGTCTTCGGCTCCGGACTCCATAACCAGGACGGCCAGCGGAGCCTGGCCACTGTTGTCGAGAAAGCAGACACGAATGTTGTCATCTCGGTTCTGGAATATAAGTTGGCGTAGGGGGAGAGGATCTTCGGGGTCCTGACGTAGTCTGGCAGCAGCCTCACCTGTCGCACCGATGAGATACCTGGGACATCGGAGTTCATCTTCGACGTCTTGCTCTCTGAGCCCCCGTAGCAGCTGCGTGATGCTAGGTGTACCGAGAACCCCACAGGCGATTCTGCGGTCCGAATCTCTTTCACACCAAGGGTGGCCATGAAGTGATGCGGAGCCGCTGTTGCTCCAGATCGACCAGCGATATGGATTCTGACAGCCTGCCGCGAAAATGGCGACTCGCAATCTGCAAGCGCCACTAGCAGTTGATGTCAGGACGGGCCTCACTGAATCAAGATGGCTAGCACTTACTCCGGGGTTCGGGGACCGCGCAGCCACCATCACAACCGGCCCTTTGACGCTCCTTGGACGTTTCCAGTTTCTGTTAAGAATCCCTGACAAGGATCTTCAGATCCCGGTTCAGTTCCAAAAGGTAGTCGGCCGGGTGCTGGCATTTGATGAACTCAATTCGCTCCTTGACTAGTGATAGGCCATGGCCGAATAATAAAATTGAATCCACTTGCGTTGCGGTTAGGCGACGAGGGTCCAGGTGGCGAGCAATCATCTAGGCCTTTATTTGCTCGCCGCATGTTGCATAGATAGAAGATTGGCCACGGGGAGGCTTGAATCCACACCACGATTTGGCATACGAAATGTCGCCATACACAGTCCAGTTTCTTAGAGTGTCAGGATACCAGATTCTGATTAGTGTGGGATAGTTTGGCCTTATACACAGAATCTCCGGCGGCAGGTTGGAAGTGAGCGTGCTCCTCAGGCTCGCGTCCTGTGTTCATTAACAAATGGTAGTGAGTTTGATATCCTAAGATTCCATATAAAGAGAATTCCAGCATTGCTTACACTCGCTCTTCCTGTTGGCAACGGGCGGCCGAACATGTATGAGTTCTTCTTCGTATGCCCCCACAACCCTCTGGCCGTTGAGGTTTCGCGGCGGGCTGTCCTAGTGGCAAAGAGCTATTAGCATCGGTTACAAACACTGGGAGATGTTGTTTACTTACTTTCCCTTCCGCAAGTGACCTCTCGCTATCCCTGGAGGGGCTATTGGTTGGTCGGCGATTTTGGAATCTAATGTGAAGGGTGATCAAAATAAAATGGCGGGAGTCTCTTGATACCCACTGGGATGCCGGTTGACCCTCGGATGTCTCAAGACGCCAGATGTTCGGACGCTGGAGAGGAGGAACCCAGGTGGGGGTCTTCTGAAGTGGCAGGTAAGAAAGATGGAGGGGGCGGAGGGGTCGGAGGGGTCCTTATATGGATTTTGCTGACCCGGCACATTTCGACGACTGTGAGTGCTACCCGCTGTACAAGCCAGGAATGCGACTTAAGGTTTACCGTGATGTCGTGATGTGGGCCGCAACGTCGCAGTATTGTGGGATGGATAATGAAGGCAATTTGCCCAATGGCGGTCGATAATGATGTAGCACTTAGATAAAACAAAGACTATTGAAAGATCGTGAAAAGTCATGATTGTCACAGGTGATACGTGCACCCCCTACAATATCGTTTTAAGCCTCTCTTTTAACCATGTGCCAAGAGACATTGTGTACTGTAATGTCTCTTGGCGTCAGCCTCAGCCTACTATCATACTAGTATCCTCAACATGACCTCACCCCAAATGCTTAGCCTCATGAGCGAATCTGCAGTCTATAAGAAATCTATTCTAATACTCTAAGAACCTAAATCACTAATATATCTTGGCAGACTCAGGCGTTCAACGCGCTGTCAGATCGATCAAACTCCTCTGACAATGTCAATCCCTCTCTCTTCCTCATGACCCTCATCCTCTGCGAGTTCTGCCCGAACAATACGGTCTGCCTTACCTTTCAACCACGCAAGGGCATAGGAAGCCTAGCGCGCTTTGGTGGACAAATGCTCGCAGTCTTCCTCATGGGATGGCGCTCCACGCATCCGTACATTATAGTACTCAGTATCACCCCCGCGTGCAGTAAGCTTCGACACCTTCTGAATATTTATTTTGGATTGTGTTTGTGTTTTACTGCGATCTGCAACAGGGGATGGTGATGCTCCAATGCTTGGTATCCCGCTTCGGCGTGAGAAACATCAGATGATGAACTACTCAATCCAGGAAGAAACAAGGGAGAGTCATCTCGCTGTTCCTGTTCACCTCAGGCATTGGACAGCCCAGGGTCACCTCCAGCATTGGACGGTCCAGGGTCAGTTCTCGCGTCTGATTGGGCTGCCTGGATGCGATTACCTGGCGCCGCGGTAGTAGCCCAATTTGCGATGGCATTTTCGCAAAGGTAATTGTGCCCCCTCAAGGGCAGAGTGACCAACCTGCCCCGAGTCTCGGGGCGAGAACAATTGACCACCAGACCCAACGGATCGTTGAGAACCAGATTCGACAGCAGCCAGGCCCTTACGTACTCATCATTCTCAATGAAGATGTAATCTATATAAGATTATTGGGCGCCGGGATGCAGACGCAGCTGTTGCCGGCCTGCACCAGTGGCGCAAAGTATGTAGCGAATTAGATTGTGTGGCACAGCTCTCGAAACAATGGCCGATAGACCTCGTATGTCATAGGAATTTAACTCAGCAAAATGTACCACATTGATGTGATGATTACGCCAAGGCAGAAGGCGATAATGTGGTCATGGTGTGCTGCTATCGGCGGGTTGGCGGACCCAGACGATACGTACTGCACGTGGACATGCAAGCAGAGCACTCCAACTTATATCTCCTAAGTTAGTAAGTTCAAAAAAAAAATTCCCGCTTATTGCCAAAAGAACTCCCTAATTTGGGAAAGACCTGGGAGTATGCAACCGCAGCCTCCGCACCCGATGAAAATATTGAATCAACGGATCCTCCAAGTTCCGTCCCGTGGATTCGGGGATATCTGCCAGAGGAGCATGTCCCATCCCAATTGGCCTTCCGAGAATACCCATTGGGTGATCCGCTTGGATTTGCACAGGTGTATCTTCTGGGCCAGGCAGATTGATCGGACCTCGGGGATTCGCTGGAGCATGATTGATACCCAGTGGCGTACCCAGAATGCCCATTGGGGTATCTGCTTGGATTTGCACTGGTATATGTTCTTGGCCGGGCAGATTGATCAGACCTGGGGCATTCGCTGGAGCATGTTGCATACCCAGTGGCTTGCCCAGAATGCCTATTGGGGGATCCGGTTGGATTTGCACAGGTATCTCTTCTTGGCTGGCCAGATTGATTGGACTTGGTGGATTCGCTGGAGCATGTTTGATACCCCGTGGTGTACCCAGAATGCTCATTGAGGGACCCGATTGGCTCTGCACAGGTATATCTTCTGGGCCAGGCAGATTGATCGGCCCATGGGGATTCGCTGGAGCATGTTTGATACCCAGTGCCGTACCCAGAATGGCCATTGAGGGACCCGATTGGATATGCCCAGGAAGATTCAGTGGTTGGTGCGCATTTTTCTACCAGTAGAGATTGCGCAAGCGCAGACCAATCCTACCCTGGGGATTAGCCGGGCCTGGGGGTGGAGGATCGTTCTGAGCTTCGGGATCGGCCAGGCCTGGAGATGCGGCAATGCTCTGAGCTTGGGGATTCGCCGCGGGAGCAGGTACGGCCTGGGTACCCGCCGGAGGAGCCGCTACATTTTGGGCTGGCCCAGGAGCGTTGGCCCATGGAGTATTTTGGCCAACTGGGCCCGCGTTCGCTACTACAGCCGTTGCAATACTCCACTCCCAATCAGGTGGTGCGTTGAGAGGTAGTAACATCGGCCTCACAATAACTTGGGCAGGGGGGACGCCTGGGCCGGGTGGAAGTACGTGGTTATTGGTCCTAATGATATTTGCCAGCTTCTTTCAACAATTCTTAAACTATTGAAGAACTGCCTCATCAATCTCCTGCATACTAGACATGTTAGAGGCTGCTGACACAGTGGCGAGTTCATCATACGCAGGTTGCAATCTCCTCATGCCTTGGACAATTTGCTGACAGTCGGCATCTGGGAAGTGCCAATTATCTGAAATATAGCCCATGGCTAACATCTGATCTTTCCCAGCATCCGGCCAACACAGGTATTCAGGGGGGGGCTTGTTTATAGGGTGATGGGGGACGCTCATAGCCAACCAATGAGCGCTAATTGATTCACGATCGGGGCGTCGATGAGAATACTCTCCCACAAGAGTAAAAGGCGGAAGATGATAGGTCTGACCTGCCTGGGGCGGCGGCTCCGCACCTCTGGCAGGCAAGAGGACGTACACTATAATGTGGTTATTCTGCACCATATCGCTGGATTCCTTATGTATATAGATCACAGTACGAAGGGATACTGGTGATGTGATGATGGTGGCTGTTGACTCGGAGGACGTTCTGCGCATGAGATGAATCTTGGTATGAAGTCCCTCTAGTCTCGCAATCGAATTACTTTATATATAAAACTCCCAGATCCTCTAGGTAGTTTGACAATAAAACCCAAATCTGACGCTCTATTACAGGACTCTACTGTAGTTTGATTCAGCTTGAATGAATGAAACCTGATAAACGCATTGGGGCAGGAAGATATAATCTTTGCCGTCTCAGATGTCAAAAGACAGGATAGCTGATACCACATGACACATATGTTAAACACTATCGACAACTAGATCATGAATATGGCATACAGTGGCCCTACATTGGCTCCACACGCACTGTGGTCAAGACTTGACATATCATAGCCTTACCGTCGAATCTAGACGGACTCGGAGCCCCGTGATCGACTGAGCAACCTCTAACCATGCCTAGCAAATGTCTGTTCTACCGCCGAAAATACAGCAGGTCTGGTGCATATGAGAAGCATCAATGAACTACGCGCGTGAGTCTAGACATTGTCCTCATGTTCACCGTACAATATAACAAGATCGAAACAGGCGAATTGCTCAACGCCAACGCAAGGGAGAGCCAGGATGCTGACTATGCATCCGGTCCGGGCACTGCTGGATTTGAACCTGATTCATGTTGTCCCGACATTGCTTACGAGTCTGATGCTGAAGTCTCCGATACTACCTCAGCCTGTGCCGGGAAACCAAATGATTTTGAAGGTGCTGGAGAAGTAATCGGAGACGTTGCTGGCTTTGAGGATGAACACAGCAACCTGGGCGGGGACCCATGGGCACCAGTCAATAACGCGGAAGATTTCAAACTGGCATCCTGCTTCATTGACGGAAAATGATGCAAAACTTGTATCAATGATTACTTCTCGAGTGGCCTAGGAAATGCCGAATTAGTCAGGTATAGCTCTATGCATACGCTGGAGAACCACCTCCAGTTCCTGGATCCCTACACCCAATATCTGCAATGGTTCGAAGGGCAGGTTGAGGATGGCCAGAGGACTTTGCCATTTTTCTACCGCGACGTCCTAGGTTGCGTCAGATATCTCCTTCGGCAGATCGGATACCGGTATGACTTGGTGTACGCGCCACGGCGTGAATATGACCCTCGTGGGCAGAGAATATATGCTGAAATGCATACTGCAGATTGGTGGTGAGACCTGCAGGTAGAGCATCTGAGTCACACCCATGTTTGGAAGACCTTAGCCAACTGATCATAGGAGACGCTTCCTCCAGGTGCCACCGTTGTTCCAATAACAGGGATGTCAGATCAGACTAACCTCACCAACCTTTTGTGAGACAAGAAAGCGTTGCCTGTCTATATTACGATCGGAAATCTTCCTTCCGCTTGGGGCAACAGCCCAGTATCAATGGCTGTTCTTCTTCTGGAGTTATTACCAATTCCACTTAAACTCTCGAAGTCCTCTAAAGCCGACCGACGCTAGAGAAAAATCAACTCTGACACCCTACAAGATCTATTCGAACGCATGTTTGCACCCCTTCAGGATGTCACACATGTCTTTATCTCCATTGACTGTGCCAACGGCAAGTTACGACTTTGCTTTCCAATTCTCTCTGCGTGGATCGCGGACCATATGGAAAACGTGGCACTTCAGGGGTTGAAAACAAACGCCTGTCTTTAATGGGAGGCGCCGCCCAGCGAATTAGGAACCAATACCAGTTGCTCTTGAGCTCGAGATTATACAAGGTACCAACGCTACAAACCTGAAAATCAAACCTCAGGCTCGGAGACCGACAACGACCATGTTACGAATCTTGCTATTGGCGAGAATATATTCCACAGACTGGACGCGGTTTCGGCGTCTGATCTTTACAAACCTGACATACTCGATACTATTTATCTAGGGCTGTTTAGCATATGATGGACTGGATTGAAGCCTTTCTGGTGAAACACAGGCGACTGCAGGCATTTGTAGAGGTTTGGAAGGCATTACTGAGATACCCAGGATTCTTAGTCCCCAAAAAAGCCTACACTGAGGTTACGCAGGGGCAAGGGAAAGAGATGAGAAATCTGGGGCATTGTATTCTGGGGGTTCTCGCCGTGGCTCTTCGCCAGCCAGGAGGTCCACAAGTTATACCTTTCAAACCTACTCTCAGATGCTTCAGGGCGCTCGTTGACTTCAATACGATGGCACAATACTGAAGCCACACACCTGACACCATAGCCTATATGGAAAGGTATCTGGACCAGTTCCATAGGATGAAGGACATCTTCTTGGAGTTCCGAGTGACAAAACAGACCCAGGCCAAGGTCGACAAGCAACAAAGGAGATTCGATGTCAGAGAGCACTAATGCGTGAGCGTGTGGCCACATGCCAACGGGGCCGGATGCGCGACGACAATCGAGCCAAAGATGATGAACAGCATATGGACATGATTCACAGTGAATCACATTTCAACTTCATTAAGATGCATCTACTAGGCCACTTTTGTGACCATATACGCCAGTTTGGCAATATTCTGATGTATTCGACGGAGATTGGAGAGCTAGCTTACAAGACGTAAATGCAGGAATGATGGCAGCAGTCAAATAAAAATGATGCCACCCGCCAGATCGTGCATAGATACGGTCTGCAACATTCAATCCGGATGAGACTATTGAACTTGGAATCACTGAAAATGGCGGCGCAGATCTCTCCCCCAACGTCCTGAAGCATTTAGATAGGACACCCAGTATAGTATCGCTGTCAGTCATTTGTAGGAGGATCTTGAAGGGACGCCGTGGCGATGTGTCCAATATCATTGATTCTAGCCGGATCTCGGGAGTCTCACTCCGGATTATATATCGTGAATTGATACTATATGGTAAGCATAATGTTCCGATAGGCCCTGGACTCCCGGAAGACCATGCGACCCTTCGATCACTTCCCCTTGAACTACTGACACAACTCCAAGTCCCAGTTCTTCCATTCCAAGAACCCAATGTTTACGAAATCCACCATGCACAATCCACGGGAACCCGACACTTTGGAAACCAGTGCAGTCGCAATGATTAGGATTGGGTACAAGCGGGCACAGAAGAAAGGTATGGTGTGCTGAGGGGTTGTCTCCTGGGAAACATAGTTGTCCTCTTGAAGATTAGGGAGCCTAGATCGGCAGATATTGTGCATCGCGTCGCCGGTGTTCCGTTGCTGAGCACAGTGAACTCAGGGCGTCCATCGGATCTGCATGGCTTGGTTACTGTGCAGATGATGGAAGACACGCGAGGGTTTACAATAGTTGATATAGAAACAATTCTCGGTCTGGCATATCTGATCCCGGAGGAGAAGCGGCGATGGCTTGTAAATAGCCTGCTTGATTTGGGAACATTTAATGAGCTTTATTAAGGATTCCGGATAACAGAATCAGGATTCGGCCATCCGTGGGAATCAGGATTTGGCTATGCGTGAGAATCCTACCTTTTGATACTGTATATAGTAGAAGATATATTAGCGACTTTCTTGAAACCTAGATGATTAGTTCGCCAGACCTGTGAGGCGTGAGACGTGAGACCTGGGAGGGACCAAAAAAGGGGCTGCCGCCCCGGACACCAGGCGACGAGTGAGCAGGCAGCAAATTACTTGTGATTACACGAGCGGGGATGAGGGGTGGGTCAGGACGCGGAGAAGAGGTGATCAGGAGCTATCACTGCATCAGGCGAAAGAAGAGATGAGAGAAAGAGTCGGCGGTAGTTCAGACCTAGGGAGGGCGACAGGTTGCGGCAGGACGCAAGCAACGTTGCCACGTAGGATCTGCATGCGTGGGATGTGGCTGGGCATTGCAACGGACGTCAGGACGCAGATGCCACATGGGATACAGGAGATGCGTAGCTTGCGTCAGGACGCAACGCCGACGGATCAGACGAAGGGTCTGTTTCTGCTGATGTCGGTAAAATAAAAAAAGTGTTTTAAGCAATAAACTGAAAGGCAAGGACCGGGGGTTAAGTGAAGGGTGGAATATCTTTAATCCAATCAGTTCTCAAAGCTAATCTCACAGTCTATATCTATCTATCAGGCCTGATAGACTTTTTTTGGCTGCTTAAATTCGGTCTATTTCAGCCTGGACTGTTTTCTTGAGAGGCGGACCTTACCCTGCCCCACACGCTATAAGCTGTCCTACCATCAACCTTGCCAATTGCGAATACTGCGCTTGGCTGCCAGAGGTAGAGCGTTTCTGTTCACAATTACACCGATACGCATGTTTCGCTCCACCAGTTCGTCCTGTTGAAATCTTTCTCTATATTTCCCATATATATTCTACCAACGAGAGTATATTCTTTTACTTAGTTTGTTTTTCAGCTCCACAAGTTTAACACTTACATTAATACAGCCAAGATATTTATTTTGCCTGTTTATTGTTTATTTCAGGATAATATCCTGCTATTTACCATGTGCTTTCAATTCCCGTGTTTTCGCTATTATAGTTCGTTATGCATCCCTTATGCACCATTCTTGGTAATGATATTTCTAATAATTGCTCCCCACCCTTATACGTTTTTCATACAAATTATTGGAGATATAGTTGGCTGGATTTCAAGGTCAAACATGTTCAGATTAATGTTTCTTACATTGTTTTCCCTATATTTCTCTTGCATATCTAAACATGCACTTGTGTATACATATAGTGCTACGGCCCACCAGGCTTAGAACAATTAAGAAGTGGAACTCCTGCCACTCCCTTCTTCATCTCCTTGCTAAGTGTGCCTCGCAACCCCACTTGTACTTCTGAAGTATTATGCTTATTAAATAGCTTGTACTGTATTCCCATTTGGGACAGGTGATGGTGGCCCAGGATTTCTTATTCAAAGGACTGAGCACTGGTTGCTTCTTCCGGGTGTCGTGTTTTGATGGTTTCCGTATAACGCTTTGTATCATGGATGAGTTGCTTGATAGATGCATTGTCTCCTTCTGTCGCTTTGACTTGGGCTTCCAGGTCACGGTTCTTCTTGTTTAGTTCACCTCTCTCTAAGATTAATTGCCTGATACAAATTTCCATCTGTATTAGTTTCGCTCTGAGTTCCTCAAGTTCTTGGAAATGCTTACTCGCCTTCTCTTCACCTTCAGCAACTGTACATTTGAGGGCGCCTTTTGCAGCTTCTACGATTCCAACCATCTCCTTTATTTGTTTCCCGCGGCTACATATTTCGTCAATTGTTTGCATTAGCTCTTTGACAAGTCCATCGCTCGCGATCAGTAGTTTTTACAATATATATTTGGTCCTGAATTGCTTGATTGCACATCTTGCGAAACACGCTTTGCGGCCTGGCTGATCCAAACCAGCTTCGGTACCAGCACATCTAATACACACGTTTGGCTTGTTTGAGGCCGCCTCCAAGGGGTCTCCTCGCGGCATACACGGAGTTTACTGACCATTTGATCAAGACCATCTTTGCAATTTTGAATCATTGCTCAGGACTTTCCTTTATGCCATTCATCTACCTCTTCCCACTCGAGCGTTCCGCACGCACCCTGATGGACAGGCATGAGATTCATCATCTTGTCAAGTTATGCCTGTAGGTGCCTCACCAATGTGCTTGGTTTATCCAGGAGATGACGATATTGGACTTCTTCCACCTACGCTTGCGTATAGTCTGACTTGCACACTTCTGGTCTGCCTTGCGTGTGTCTGCAGTATAATATTCCGGAGCTACTACCTAGTTCGCAGCCCTTCCACTAGCTGTGTCTTTTGGATAGTTATTTCCAGAGCGTTCCTAAAATCAGCTCCTTGGTAATTATTTTCTTCTGCCTCATGCTGGTGGTGCTCATGGGACTTGATACCTTCCACCAAAGCCATTGGAGCTTGTTTTTATTTCAGCACTTCTTTATATTCAGTTTTCATCTTGGCAACCATGGTAGAATCAGTCTTGGCTTGGGCCTCATACTTGTCGATATTTTTTCTAGACATGTTTTTGAAATCTAGTCCTCCAACCTTCCTAACTTTCAACCGTTTGGGGATATTTGGTGTATTTATTTTCCTTGTGAAAAACAAGTCCTTTTTGTTCTTCTCTGACTACTCAATGTTATTGTGCCTGCTTGACTAGATCTGTTACTACATCATCAAGTTGGGCATTTTACGCTTGGAGAGCTGCTGGTTTTGTCTCTACGGAGAGGGTTTGTTAGAAGGTGCTGCCTTGCCCTACTGCAGACCGCCTCATTTTTTAAGGTTTTCCCTCACGCTACGCAAAATTGCCCTAACTATTTTGAAGAGGATTTAATACCTGACAGTTGAGCGCCTTGGATTTTGAGATACTTGAAAACAATGGCCGGCTAGGCTCGCTCAAATCACCCTCATGACTAAGATCCTTCTGGTTCTTACCCATGGAGCATCTGATATCAATGATGGATATGATCGAAGTGCAGCAGGAGTTCTTGGAATAGTAGAGCGAATAACTGCAAGACTGTTACCACTAGGCAAAGGAGAGTAAGTCCAGGATTGTTAGCTGGCTCAACGTATTCACCAGATGCGATATCGGGCTGTTTATATACCCAGCAAACGGGAATTGTGAGGACTCCAAAATGGCCTAATAGAATCATAAAAGTGGAAACAATCGCGCGAAAGTAGCTGATGTGAGACTAGAAATAATGCAACTATCACTGGCTGAAAGACTGTCGTAACTATGACTACGAGCGTACCATAAAAGCAAAAGGTACTAAGTTAGCCTGAGCTTTCAACCCACTACTCACCTTTGTACCTACTATCTTGGAGTATCAGTATTCATGTTGTGGGCGTGAAAGCCCGTTCATACCCATGTCAGCCAGGTTCTCTCACAATGGTACCTGAAGAAAGAAAAGTAAATCATTCTGTAGCCGTTGACAGGTAAACTGGTATTCGATATCAATATCCTTTGAGGCATCAGTCAACCTCGGGCTGCTGGCAAAGTCATTAGCTGAATGAGTGTCAGCGAATAGAGCTTCAGGTAGTAGAGGATGGAACAACAGATGCAGCGGACTTCATATCAATTTATATTAGGTTGTTGGAAAATCGCGGAATATTTATTCGCCCTTGCAGGTAGAACGAGCCCCTGATGGCAGATTCTGGCATCGCCAGGCAATTGTTGCACCACATAACTCAAAGTTGGAACAAGAGAAACCTTGCCTTGTATCTATTCCGTTCCCATGTGAAGCATCTGTGTCGCTAGTGAGATACTGACATGAACCTGGTGTTTAAGATACGGGCTGATCTTTCGTCGTCTGTAAGGATTGAAGCACGTGTGTGGCCGCTGTGAAGCGGGTTTCGCCTGGATCGGTATTGAACTGAGAAGGGCAGCTGATTGTATAGGAGAGATCACGTCAGCGACCTGTAACACAATACATAAGTGGTCCCATTATCTGCTGATGGATTGCAAGTGGTACACAGGAATTGTCTGGTGCGATTCTGTGTGCTGGCCGACTGGGATCAATTGGTATTGAGACTGGATTACAGACGCTCATAGTAAACCATGTCAGAACTTTGTCGATAAAGCCTCTTTGTGATATGGTGATACTTTCTTCGTGGAACTCAATTTGGATTCCAAGTTGCTCATTCAATCGGTCCAATCTTTAACCGTAAACTCTGCCTTAAGCAGAGCAATTGTCAGTTCTATTTCGCTGTCTTCCTCATCAAACCTAGTTATACTATCTTCACCATACATGGAAACAAACAAGTTGCTACATTGCTTGATCAGCATACAGGCGTGGAACATAGATGTGTAGAAACACTAACATTGTAAAAAGGATACCAAACCTTGGTCCCATTTTTGACGAGACTGCTTGAGGCCATAGATGGCTCCTCACATGTGTACTACCTTTCCTTCAATCGGTCGCCCATCTGCTAGCTGCACCTATATCTCTTCACTCAGTGTCTCATACAGGAATGCAGTCTTTATATTAAATAGTTGTGTCTGCCACAGCTTTGCCGCAGAGATAGCTAGTAAGAGTCTTGAGCAATGACATCATGCAACTGTAGCGAACATTTCCTCATAATCCACTCCTTCTCCTTGTGAGAAACCTTTCGCAATGTATCTGGCCTTGCAACAATCCAGCTATCATTCGGCATTTCCTTCTATGTGAAGCACTCAGCGTGCATCAACAATGACTCAATCATGTGGTCTGTCCACGACTTCGTAACAGCGATTTTCTTCACAAGAGTCAATCTGTTCCTTAATTGCCTTTTCCTAATTATTCCTGCAATATAAGTGCTCAGCCTGGCTATAGGTCTCTGGCTTTGGAACCTTAAAGACTTTGACAAAGGCTCGAGTTTCCGTTGTAGTACGGACTTCCTCATCATTATGGGAGACAATTGCTAGCAATGTTCGCCAGGTATCATCAACCTGGTCGGCCGTATCCCTGATATCTTGTGGTTGGCCAAAGGTGATCAATCACTAGGGTCCACGGGATATAGGAGTAGTAGGATAACTAGTGGGTCCATGGTATAATCAAACTTTGGCACCACGTCTACAGTTGACTCTGGTTGGGACCGCTAGGCGCAATAGTCCTGGTGCTGTACCTGTGATGCCCCAACCGAATTCGATAGTGTATCCCCTATACACAAGTCACCAGTGGGGGTGACCTGAGCTGAATTTGTTTAGCTAATTGCGGAACCAGGATACCTATGTGGGACGGATGCTTGTTCTGAACTCGAAGCAAATACTGTAGCTACAGGGTTGGCATTGGGCAACCAATATAGTAAGCCACGAAAGCCATTGTGCTTTCTACACGCATTTTCACCGCAGAGAGGTTCTACCACTTTTAGATCACCTTTGCTATACCATTTATTAGCAGTTGCCATGTGACAGTCCATACAGGCTATCCATATTGCATTAGCAGTGAAGGAATTCTGGTTGGCTCTATATTCCAGGTTAACAGTATCTGCTTGGGAATTGGGTACAGGCTATTGCAGTCACCTTCCATTATGCAGTACTTGTTGGTTACGAACATTGCTGCCCCTTTGACCGCTTTCCTAATCGGCATAGCTTGAATATGTACCTACATTTCCAGACACTACCAGATATGACGAGGGTTGACAGTAAAGGTCAGCTAAGCCTAGTTCATTTCTCTTTAGGCAGGCAGACCTGATACTGGTGACAACATCTGTATATCCTACAAACGGTCCCTTCTGTACCCTAGGCAGTAGTGTTGATCCAGCTCCTTGCGTTGTGTTTGGAATCTGCAAGTAACCTTCCCGACTGCATTCGTGTAGGTTGTTGATAGTGGTCATGCTTTATGAAATGCCTCATAGGGAGTTGTCCCTCTAAGAGCACTCTCTGGTTGGCCATTCTTGGTCCAAACAAATGTTTTCACCACTTAAACCTATAGTTGGCCATCTTCTATCTAATACACCATTGCTCGTACACCTTCGCCAATTGTCTCATATAATCTTTTAGCCACACCACGCGACTCAAGTGTGTATGGCGTGTCAACTTATGTATGATACCATTGGAAGGGAAGAACTTCCTTGGCCTCTAATTGACATATTCGGCGACAGTATTCGTCCGAAATCTCTGCACTACATTAAGTTCTGGCTTTTCAATAGCAGTAACAAAGTCATGATGCACTTGAGGGGCCTTGGATTTCTTTCAATAAACATGCCCTCATCAGTCGGGAGCTGCATTATAGCTATAGAAGATAAAGTACAGTTAGTTGCCATAGAAGGGAATAGAGAAGAGTTCACACAGGTCGGAAGGTATCAGTGCAGCCTTCTGAGGAGTAGTAGTGTTGGGACTAGGAGGAGCTTGATCTGCTGAGTTTGCAATAGCGCATGACTCACAGGCGATATTCTGTGGAACAGGAGGGATAAAACAGGTATGTTCAAAGTGATTGATGAACACTCCATAGTTGCCGGGGCTAAATGCGCAAGTCCCTCATGCCACAAGTCATATGTCAGCATTGAGGATTCTGGGCCCTTTGGAATTCTTGCAAGCGATCCATCAAATATCCACCTCAAACACTGTCTTGTTACAATTTGTGACTGATATCACTTGACCTCCGCCACTCCTCTGATTGCCTTGGTTTTGATGTTTGGGCCACGATAGTAAAGGCCGCTCAAGTTAGACCAGAAGAGCAGCCGGAGGACGAAAGAAAATACTGTCCCATCCACCAAGGTGAAGGGAGCACAACACTCCCTTTTCTCATAATCATCATCTGATCCATTGACCTTGATTTCACAAGGGGGAACAAAGCACGAGGTGTTCAAACACTGATGGGTAGTTGCACATATCAAATGTGGCACAGGTGGCAAAGTTGAATAAGGATCATCAGACCTTTCCTCTGGGCTCTGAGACCGTAAGGGGTTCTTCCTCATAACCAGGTTTGTTTCCTTTCCTCTCATTATGTGCTTTAAACTTGAAGGACTTGTTCCATGTAAGGCTACCAGAACGACTAGGCTGGTGCTGGATTCACCTGTTACAGTCGTTTATGTTCTCGATTGAGCCACAAACAGGCGGAGCTCGTCACTTCGTTTACCCTTTCAATCCTTTGTGGTTGCAAGAGCATGATTACACTTGGTACCAAGCTAATAATAGTCTATATCCGCAGGCTATTGCGTAGCCTCAGCAAATTTAAAATCATCTTTTGGAGACTGATTGTCAACGATATTGTTCTGGTGGCCAACCAGAAAATCTATATGCACATTGTGTTTCACTTCATTTTCCCCCAAGAACTTGGCAAAGGTCAGTCGGTAGGAGTTGTTAGATTGTGTTGCTAATATAATAAGTGTTGGCCACTCACTCTCGCACTGTACTATGAATAACATGAAAGGTTGTGTCACAAATCGTGACTAAGCAAGGCAGATTTCACATGACTAATACTTATTAGTCATAAGGTATGTTGGTTTTCACACTATGACGTCACTTGACTCATAGATCCCACATGACTGCGCACTTGCGAGTCATCGTTATATTATAATTGGTGGATTGTTTCATGACTCACGATTGTGACGTCATACGATGTAATGACTTTCGCACATGACGCACATTATGAGTCATGGGTTTCACGCATGTGACTCACTCGAGCACATGATTTAGTTTATGAGTTTTGATTGGTTAAAGGAATGTTGTGCGATGACTCATATGAGTCATCAATGGATTTCGCGCTATGACTCAATACAAGTCATCGAGGTTTATGCTGCGCAAGGTGATGAGTCACCAGGGGTAGGGTTGTGGGAAGATGCCTATATAAGGCGCTTGGTTCCGACCAAGAGATAGGCCACGAACCATCTCTCCTCCATATCCGGCGATTGCAATCTCAACACCACGGGAAATCATCGTCACCCTCCCCCACCCACCTCTCTTCCCCCATCATGGCTACTGCGTAGGGGTTGACATTAAGCCACCTTCCCTCCTCTCCTGGGGCACGCATGCCTCCCCTCCTTGGGGTTCTCGTTCCTGTTCATCGTTGACACCCGCTCATGAAGTTCCGTTCTCCCCCTTACCCCGCACAGGCTTTGCACCTCGCTTAGCATTTTGCACGGTCGGAAAGCTTCTCGCCTGGTTCACGGTCGGCGATATGGCGTCCGGAGTCTCGGTCGAAACAAGCCTTCGCTTCTGCTGCGCTTGTACCTCTGATGGGGAAAGCCTCGGTTATTAACATCACGGTCCCGCTCAGTTGCGCGGTCGCCCCAAAAGCCCTTGCTATGGCCCGTTAGTCGGTTATGGCTAGCCCGCTCGCGATCCTTCCTCTACCCCCCTCCCGCTTCCGTCCGCTGACACCGTACTGCCCCTTAAGCTGGCACCTTACTGCTAAAAACTCCTCCTCCGGCTGGCACCCTACTGCTCACCCCCCTCTGGCTGGCACCCTACTGCTCCCCACCCTCCGGCTGGCATCCTACTGCTCATCGTCGTTGGCTGGCATCCCCTCTGCCAGGTGGCTCCGCTCGCCCACCTGCCTCTCTCCCTCCTGCGATTTACTCTACAGTCGCAATCCTCGCTTAGGTTACGGGTGATCATGGTATTGCACGGCCTCCTTGGTCTCTCCTAAACGCCGACGCGTCGCCACCTTCTGGTTACTCCCGACCGTTGAGCCGCCGCCCCAACCGGATTTCACCGTACTGGTTCTTGGATTTGGCATATTGGCAATAGTAGTTGTATCTAGGCATTTCTTTGATTCTTTTCTTTGTGTTACCTGAGGGCCTGCTGAAGGGTTTGGGTCTCTCTCCTGTACGTTTCTATGAGTGGTTTCCCTACGTGTCTGAGGTGCGAGTCTTAGGTGCTAGGCGGGGGAAGTTTCTTCTATGGTCTCGGGGGGTTTGATTTTTCCCATGACGAGGTGAAGCGGGCGGGATGACGTTTGCTTATAGGTTTTTTATCTCCATAGCTAGCGCTGCCTGAGTCTTTTGTACCTTTAAACATAATAACGATTTGATTACAAAAAAAAAAAGAAAAAAAAGAAAAAAAGGGACCAAGAGATAGGCCACGAACCTTCTCTCCTACACCTCCGGCGATTGAAATCTCAACACCACGGGAAATCATCGTCACTTTCCACCACCCACCTCTCTTCCCCCATCATGGCTACTGCCTGGCGGTTGACGTTAAGCCATCTACCCTCCTCCCCTGTGGCCACGGCCTCCCCTCCTTGGAGTTCTCGTTCCAGTTCGTCGTTGACTCCAGCTCATGATGTTCGGTTCTCCCCCTTACCCCGCACTTGCTTTGCACCTCGCTTAGCATTTTGCACCGTCGGAAAGCTTCTCGCTTCCCTCACGGTCGGCGTTACGTGTCGGACTCTCGGTCGAAGTAAGGCTTCGGTTCTGCTGTGCTTGTATCTTTGATGGGGAAAGGTCCGGTTAGTAACATCACGGTTCCGCTCGGTTTTGCGGTCGTCCCAAAAAGCCCTTGCTATGGCCCATTAGTCGGTTGTGGCTAGCCCGCTCGTGATCCGTCCTCTACCCCCCTCCCGGTTCCGTCCGCTGGCACCGTACTGCCCCTTAAGCTGGCACCTTACTGCTGAAAACTCCTCCCCCGGCTGTCACCCTACTGCTCCCCCCCCTCTGGCTGGCACCCTACTGCTCCCCCCTCTCTGGCTGGCACTCTACTGCTCCCCCCGTCTGGCTGGCACCCTCCTGCTCCCCCCCCTCAAGCTCGCACCCTACTGCTCCCCCCCCTCTGGCTGGCACCCTACTGCTCCCCCCCCTCTGGCTGGCACCTTACTCCTCCCCCCCCTCTGGATGGCACCCTACTGCTACCCACCGGCTGGCACCCTACTGCTCACCTTCCAGGCTGGCATCGCCTCTGCTCGGTGGCTCCGCTCGCCCTTCTCTCCCCCTCCGATCGTTCGGCCCGTCCTCGGTTACGCCTAGTCGTGGTATAGCACTGCCTCCGTGGCTTTGTCCAACGCTTGGGAACGATGTAATGACCTGCCCGACCGTATATCATGGTTTTTGGTGGGCCCTCAACTTATGAGTTTTCCTGTGTCGGCGATCATCTATCCTCTCCCCCGGGCCCCGAACGGGCCTTAGAACAGCCGTCGCTTCTTTTGTTTTGGGAAGCCTGCTGCAGGGTTTGGGTTTCTCTACCTGTACGTTTCTATGTATTGTTTCATTACGTGTCTGGGGTATATTATCTTAGGTGCTAGGCGCGGGAGGCTTCCCCTATGGACTCGGGGTGTTTGATTTTTCCCATGAAGAGGTGAAGCGGGCGGTGGGATTGCATTTATGGTTTTTTTCTCTTCATAGCTACCGCTGCATAAGGCTTTTTGTACCTAGAAACAAATAACCCATGATTAAAAAAAAAAAAGAAGAAAAAAAAGAAAAAAAGAAAAAAAAAGGACCAAGAGATAGGCCACAAACCATCTCTCCTCCACCTCCGGCGATTGAAATCTCAACACCACGGGAATCATCGTCACTATCCCCCACCCACCTCTCTTCCCCCATCATGGCTACTGCCTAGGGGTTGACGTTAAGCCCTCTACCCTCCTCTCCTGAGGCACCCATGCCTCCCCTCCTTGGGGTTCTTGTTCCTGCTCATTGTTGACACCCGCTCATGAAGTTCGGTTCTCCCCCTTACCCCGCACTTGCATTGCACCTCGCTTAGCATTTTGCGCGGCTGGAATGCTTCTCGCTTCGTTCACGGTCGGCAATATGGCGTCCGGACTCGCAGTCAAAGTAAGGGTTCAGTCGTGCTGTACTTGTACCTCTGGTGGGGAAAGCTTCGGTCAGTAACATCGCGGTCCCGCTCGGTCTCACTGTCGCCCCAAAAGCCCTTGCGGTGGCCTGTTAGTCGGTTGTGGCTAGCCGGCTCGCGATCCTTCCTCTAACCCCCTCCCGGTTCCGTCCGCTGGGACCGTACTGCCCCATAAGCTGGCATCTCACTGCTAATCCTCCCCACCGGCTGGCACCCTACTGCTCCTCACCGGCTGGCACCCTACTGCTACTCGCCGGCTGGCACCCGACTGCTCATCGTCGTTGGCTGGCATCCCCTCTGCCCGGTGGCTCCGCTCGCCCACCTTTGTCTCTCCCTCCTGCGATATACTCTACGGTCGCAATCCTCGCTTAGGTTACGGTTGATCATGGTATTACACTGCCTCCTTGGTCTCTCCTAAATGCCGCGGCGTCGCCACCTTCCGGTCACTCCCAACCGTTGAGCCGCCGCCCCAACTGGATTTCACCCTACGGGTTTTTGGATTTGGCATATTGGAAATAGTAGATGTATCTAGGCGTTTCTTTGATTCTTTTCTTAGTGTTACCTGGGGGCCTGCTGAAGGGTTTGGGTCTCTCTCCTGTACGTCTCTACTAGTTGTTTCCCTACGTGTCTGAGGTCTGTCTTAGGTGCTAGGCGAGGGAGGCTTTTTCTATGGATTCGGGGTGTTTGATTTTTCCCATGACGAGGTGAGGCGGGCGGGATGACGTTTGCTTATAGGTTTTTTATCTCCATTGCTAGCGCTGCATGAGTCTTTTGTACATTTAAACATAATAACGAATTGATTACAAAAAGAAAAAAAAAGAAAAAATCGACCAAGTGATAGGCCACGCTTCTGGCAAACTTCTTCCCCCCCCTACATTTCACATACAAACTCAACTCTACCCGGCTTTGCCTCCGGATCAAAGCCCTCTCCCACTCTTTTTCTCGCCCGTCCGCCGCCATGTCGGACCCCCACAACCTCCCCCCAGGGAACCTGGCCTTTGGTAGGCTCTCTGCCCTCAACTCCCCCCTCCCGTCGCGTTCAGGAACACCCTCGACCGACCTCTCTATCGAGTTCATGATGTGACAACTCGCCCAGGCGAGGAGCGCTCTCCGGATCAACACCCAAGATTTCCTGGACCTTAGCCCAGACACGCAGGCCGGTACCCTCCCTATCGAGTCCATCACCATAGTTCTCCTCTCCCAGCTTGAAAAGGGCCTGGTAACCGTCTCACATGAGCTGAGCGGGGTAACTCAGGCGGCGGCAACCTTCTCCGAGGAAAACGAGAACCTCAGGGAGGAGCTCCTTGACATCTCCTCTCAGCTCGCGAACCTCCCCCCCACCCACGAACAGCTACCCAACACAGGGATCGCTGACCTCTAAGCCTCCATAGGTGACCTGTCACATCGTGTGTCAGCCCCAGGTCCTGCCCCCCCTGCGACCGCACCCTCCTCACAAAGAGCACCCCTACCCCACCCATCTGCCGGCCCACCCCCTTCAAAGAAGGGCAAGGAGAAGGCGCGTGTACCACCCACACCTGCCGCAGCCGCGGCTCATGACCGAAAATCCCTCATACCTTTCTATGACACGAGGCTTGGCAAGGCTTTTGGCGACCCCGAAAAGTATGCCAGGCTCTACCCCCACAGCTACGAGGCCGGTGAATACCGGAGGGGTGCGTAAGACGTGTCCTCTTTCACCCCTGGCCACCTCCACCCAGACAACAAACCCTGCCCCTCCTACGCGCAAGCTGCTTCCGGGTCAGGCTCGGGCGGCAAGGGCAAAGGCAAAGGTGGCAAGCCCCCCTCTCCCCAACAAGTTGCGAGTACGGTGGCCCCTCCAGTTAAAAAGGGGCCACCCTCTGTCCCAAGTGCCCAACGACGCTTTTTTGCTCTTCCTCACTCCCCCTCCCCTCATCCAGACGCCCTCACTATTGCCGCTACCTTTCCCGACATCGCCGCTCGCGTCCTCTGCGAATCGAATTGCCTCCTCCCCTTGGGTTCCGCTGCCACAGTCAACCCTCGAGGCTCTATCTCGCTCACAGTCTCCGACAAGGCTACCCCGGCAGCCATGTACGCCCCCTACTTCGACTCCCTGACCCGGGCTCTCAACCAGTTATTCCCAGTGGGAGAAAACCCCTGGTGCACTCTGGTGCTAGCTCCGACAGCAGTACAACTGGCCATCCACGGCCTCCCACTACGCTTCCTCCCTGAAAATGAAGAGGAACTCTTCCAATATCTCAGGCAAGCAATCCTCAACGACAAAGAGACCCCAATTCTCTCAGCCAGGTACCTTAACCCTAGCCGAGATTCTAGGGAGACCAAACAGGCCACTTCGGTGGTTATCACTGTTGACCCCCACCACGTTTCCACCCTCACAACGGGTGTCGTCATCCTCTCGCAGAAACTTAAGCTTGAACTTGCCTTCTCCTCCTGCCGAACCTCCCAGTGTACGAATTGCGGGAAGTACGGACACGCCCATCAACGATGCCCCGCCACCCACCCAACGTGCCCCATTTGTGCGCTTCACCATACTCGCGCAGCTCACAGATGCCAGAATCCCACCTGCCCCAGGAGCGGGAACAATAAGCAAGTCCCGTCCTGTTGTCCAACCTCGCCCCCCCATTGATGTAACTGCGGTAATGACCACACTGCCACATTCAGAGAATGTCCGGCTCGACCTCCCCCGCTTGGTTCTCCCACAGCCAAGTCTCCAGCCCCCGCCCCAACAGGTCAAGACCCCATGGATCTGGCAGTTCATGCAGGCCCGACATCCACTACTCCCCCACGCGGGGAGGGTCCCGATGAGGTGGACCTAAACACCCCCAGACAGCCTCCCCCAGCCGGGCCTTCCACCCGCCCTGGCACTACTCACGGTTTCGGTAGTCCTCTCCCCCTGGAGGAACCAAACCCTACTCCTGCCCCTCTCAGTGGTCAGGTTCGTCCCGGTAATGAATAATCAGACTATGCCCCCTCCCCTGGGTCAAGGGCCGGCCCCTGCCCCTACCTTTCTTTCCTTCGTTCAACATAACTGCCTTGGGAGCTGGAATGATTTTCTTTCCTTATTTGAGTCGTTCATAGAAGCGACTACCTACCCCTCGATAGTCCTCATGCAGGACCCGCCCGTCAACAAGGGTCACGTTCTTTCCTTTAAGGGTTTCAAGTCCTTCTTTCCCCCGGGTAGGAAGCCACGTGTGGCCGCCTACGTTCATATGTCTTTTCTTTCTAGTTACACGGTGCTCCCCAGGTTTAAGGGGGTAGACGATGTCCTCACCCTTGACGTCTCCTCTAACGAACCTCTTTTAGGCACAAACTTCCACTCCTTCAGGATTATTAACGCCTACTCCACCAATACCGTTGATCATAGGATCCACTTCGTCCCACCACAACTTCTCTTCCCAGACCTTGGGTTCCCCCTCCTTGTAGTGGGGGACCTCAACATCCACAACCCCCTCTCAGACCCCCTGAGGCATTTCTCATCAACAGAAATCTCGTCCTCAACCCCCGATTTCGAAAAAGCCGCGGAGTCCGGTTTCGCCCTCCTTAATCCCCCGGGTGAGTACACAAGGTTCCCACTTGTAGGAACGGCCCGCCCCTCGGTAATAGGCCTCCCCTTCGCAAACCCCCTCCTCCTCCCCCTGGTGAGAAGCTGGGAAGCCTCCCTCCCCTCGACTGGGTCCGACCACGTACCAATCACGATCACCCTAGCCACATCCTCTTTGAACCAGAAACCTCCACGCCCGAGGTGGGCGGACACGGACTGGGAAACCCTTGAACAGATCATCAAGGATTTCAAAGTTCCGGCCGGACCGTCGTGCCCCACCCCCCAGAAGCTAGACGAATGGATGTCGGAGTCGCTAAACCGGTTGGTAGCCCTCCTTAAGGAACACACCACGGTGTCCAGACCGTCCCACCACTCAAAACCCTGGTGCACCCCTCACCTGACCATCCTCCGTCGCGGATACCACAAGACCGCTAGATCGGCCCGGAAACGAGACAGCCCAAGCGTGCGGGAAATTGCCGGCACCTCCAAGCTGGGATATTTCAAGGCAATCAAGGCCGCCAAAAACAAACACTGGTCCTCTTTTTTGCTGACCGCCACCCCCCAAAGCCTGTGGACGGCCAAGAGGTTTGCCTATGGTTGAGCCCAGCGGCGCTTCCCTTCCCTCCCCGGGGCCGAGACCCCACAACAGATGAACAAGGTCCTCCTCGACCACTTGTTCCCCCCCCAAGGAACCCTTTTCCCCGCCCCCTAGGCAAAGGCCGCACAGATCGGTACCCCCCCTGACCACAGAAGAGATAGCAGCCGCTCTCTCCAAGTGCTCCCCGACCTCGGCCCCAGGCCCGGACGGGATACCCTACTCCACCTGGAAGCAGGTCAGCAAAATCAACCCGTCAATCCTTCTCGGACTACTTTCCCTGCTGGTCCGCCTGGGGTACCATCCCGCTTCCATTAAAGGATCGAACGGAGTGGTACTCGACACGCCGGGCAAGCCATCCTACGAATCTCACTCCTCCTTTAGGATCATAGTCCTAATCCGCACATTCTCGAAGATCCTCGAAAGGATCATAGCAGCCCGCCTTCCAACGGCAGCCCGGCTTAGGGGGTGGCTGCACGCCAACCAATGCGGTTCGCTTCCCGGGCTTAGCACCTATGATGCCTGCCTCACCCTTACCAACGACGTTAAAACCCTGCAGAGGGCCCGCCTCAAGGTCTCCTCTCTGTTCCTAGACATCAAAGCAGGGTTTGATAACGTTGACAACAACACTTTGGCTCGCATCCTGAGGGAAGGCGGGATCCCCCCCTATTTGGTCTCGTGGGCTTCATCGTTTTTAGGTGAACGGAGCTGCACTCTTGTCTTTCAGGGGGCCCCAGGGACCCCGGCACCGGTCAACTTCGGAGCCCTCCAAGGTTCCCTGATCTCCCCGCTCCTCTTCCTCCTTTACGTGGCTCCGCTGCATTTCAGGATCCCCCGGGGCCTGATGATCTTGTACGTGGACGACTTTGCCCTAACAGTGGCCTCGCTCTCCTACCGCAGAAACATCCGCCGACTCCAGGAACTCTTCGAAAAGCTGGAAAGAAAGGTGTCCCGCCTGGGCGTCTCCTTTTCGGTAGCCAAGACAGAGCTAATACACTGGAGGACCTCCAGCCAGAGAAACTCCCCAAAGTGCATCTCACCAATTCAGATTAAAGGTGAAATCTTTCGCCCAAGCAACTCAGTTCGGTGGCTACAGTACGGTTCACACCGGCCCTCGACCCCGCTGCACATTTCTCGCGACGCCTGGCACTTGCCCAAGGAGCGTTCGCCCTCATACGACGACTGAGCCCGCCTGGCGCAGGCCTCCCCCCCTACCTATGCCACTGACTGGCGACATCGTTGGTTGCCCCCATACTACTCTACTGCGGGGGTCTGTTCGCGCCCGGTGTGCGCGCGGCGACAAGCCTCGGCGCGTTCTGGCTCAAGGTCCAACGGTGGACAACAAATTGTTTCTCTGCCACGCCCACCGGGATACTCTCTGTGGAATCCTGCCTCCCTCCTGTTTCTCTTGTAATCGCGCATCGGCAAAGGCTGGTGGCTCTTAGAGTGGTCTGCTCCCCCCCTACTGTGAACCCAGCGACAGCCCGCCTCCACCCCGCCTTCCCGTCACTCTCAGGACACAGAGCTCCGGATTCCTTGGCCTCGACGAGAGGCCTATCATCCGTGTACCTCCCCTTGCACTGGAAGTCACGCAGACCCGTCCCCCCGATAAGAAACCACCTGCCAGTGGAGGCTGTGGCCCACCGGACGATTCCTTTCACTCTTAGGCTATCTAGGATGCCCATGATCAACTCCCACCTCGTTCACCCGACCCCCGCCCTCCCCCCCCTGTCCTTGATTAACAACACCTACTCTGCCTTGAAGAAAAGTATACCGGAGAAACTGCTGGAGGAGGGGGACTCCCTTTGCCCTCCTCCGGGATACTACCTGCACTCTCGCACTGTGTCCCCTAGGCCCTTGATGGGCCTGGGCAAATTCGTTGCCGGGAGAATCCACCAGATGAGAGCCGGAAAGAGCTATCTGGCCGCCCACCCGACTTGGAGGTCCCCCGATGCCGATAGCTCCTACCCCCGCTCCAGTTTGGAGCCTGAAATCTTCGAACACGCCATCCTATCCTGCCCCTCGAGACAACACAGCAGGTCGCGCCTCCTCCACTGCTTACTGATGTCGGTCCCGAAGCTCCGCTCTGGACTTATCTCCCTCTACTTAAAAGGCACGCCACCTTAATAAGCGTCAGCTGCACGGGCTTTTCCCCCACAATGTGCCCGCGCACCACTGCCCCCTCCTCTCCCCCGTTCTCGCTTTCGCCCCCGCGTGTGCCCATCCCGGTCTTTCGTGTATTTTCGCTGGCAGAGGTTTAGGGACGTTGGGATCTTTCTTTTGTTTTACTTTATGTAGGCTTTCCTTGCCAGGCGACTAAGTTGTTAGTTTGTGCTTTCCTTATTATATGTGGCCATCGGCCCGGTGGAGGAGAAACCTTCGCGATAGTGGATACTTACTGGTGCCGTAACATTCTTTTGTTTATGGTTTTTGATTTACAGGTTTTGTTCTCTCCATAGCTAGCGCCGCATGAGGCTTTTTGTACCTAAAAACAATGCACGCATGATTACGAAACAAACAATGACCCAGAGATAGGCCACGAACCATCTCTCTTCCACCTCCGGCGATTGAAATCTCAACACCACTGGAAATCATCATGACTTTCCCCCACCCACCTCTCCTCCCCCATCATGGCTACTGCCTAGGGGTTGACGTTAAGCTATCTTCCCTCCTCTCCTGAGGCACGCATGCCTCCCCTGCTTAGGGGTTCTTGTTCCGGTTGATCGTTGACACCCGCTCATGAAGTTCGGTTCTCCCCCTTACCCCGCACTTGCTTTGCACCTCGCTTAGCATTTTGCATGGTCAGAAAGCCTCTCGCTACACTCATGGTCGGCGTTACGGTATCGGACTCTCGGTTAAAGTAGGCCCCGGCTTGCGGGGCTTGTACCTCTGATGGTGAAAGCCTCGGTTAGTAACATCACGGTCCCGCTGGGTTTCCTCGTCGTCCCACAAGCTCTTGCTATGGCCCGTTTGTCGGTTGTGGCTAGCCTGCTCGCGATCCTTCCTCTACCCCCTCCCGGTTCCGTCCGCTGGCACCGTACTGCCCCATAAGCAGGCACCTTACTGCTAATCCTCCTCCCCGGCTGGCACCAGACTGCTCGCCTCAGGCTGGCATCCCCTCTGCCTGGTGGCTCCGCTCGCCTTCTACCCTTCTGATCGGTTGGCCCCTCCTCGGTTACGCGTAGTCGTGGTATCGCACTGCCTCCGTGGCTTTGTCCCACGCCTTGGATCGATCTAATGACCTGCCTCAACGCACATCATGGTTTCCGTGGGCCCTCTACCAGAGTTTTCCTATGTCGCCGATCATCAATCCTGTCCCGGAGGGCAGCGCTTTCTGGCCGTTAGAGTCTTTTCTTTTGTTTTGGTGAGCCTGCGGAAGGGTTTTGGTCTCTCTACCTGTACGTTTCGATGTATTGTTTCCTTACGTGTCTGAGGTTTCCATCTTAGGTGCTAGGCGAGGGGCACCTTTCCTATGGATTCGGGGTGTTTGAGTTTTCCCATGAAAAGCTGAAGCCGGTCGTGGTACTTGTTTATAGGTTTTTTTCTCTTCATAGCTCGCGCTGCATAAGGCTCTTTGTACCTAAAACAAATAACGCATAATTACAAAAAAAGAAAAAAAAAGAAAAAAAAGAGAAAAAAAACGCCCAAGAGATAGGCACGCTTCTCGCAAACTTCCTCTCCCCCCCTACATTTCACATACAAACTCAACTTTACCCCGCTTGGCTTCCGGATCAAACCCCTCGCCCACTTCTCCAACCTGCTCACCCTCATGGCGGATCCCCACGACATCCCCCCAGGGAACCCTGCCTTCCGTATGATGTCAGCCCTCAACTCTCCCATCCCGTCACGGTCCGGCACGCCCTCGATCGAACAACCTCTGGCCTTCATGGCACAACAACTTACACACGCAAGGAATGCCCTCCGCCACACCTCACAGGATCTACCAGACTTCGACGCGAAAACGCTTTCCGGACCCCTCCTCCCTGAATCCACCACCATCTCCCTTCTGGCCCAACTCGTCAGGGGGCTAGTCACCGTTTCACAAGCGTTGAGCGGGTTAACCCAGACTCTCACCACCATCTCCCAGGAAAACGAGGCCATCTGGGAGGAGCTCCATGATGTCTCCTCGCAACTTGCCAACCTTCCCCCCCCCCAGGACTACAACCCTCCCCAAGCGTTGGCTGACCTCCAGGCATCCATTCACCACCTGTCACATCGTGTGACAGCCCCAACCCCTGCCCCCCACCCCATGATGGCCCCCACCCGAGCGGCCCCTCCTCTGTCCGTCACACGAGGCCCCGGGCCCTCAAGGAAGGGGAAGGAAAGGGCCCAAGCACCACCCACACCAACCCCCATCGTGGCTGAGGGCCCTAAATACCTCATACCTTTTTACAACACCAAGCTTGGCAAGGCTTTCGGCGACCCCGAGAAGTACGCCAGACTCTGCCCCCACAGCGGGGAGGCCGGCGAGTACCGGAGAGGCGCATATGATGTGTCCTCTTTCACCCCAGGCCACCTTCATCCTGACAACAACCCCTCCCCCTCCTATTCTCAAGCAGCCTCTGGCTCCTGCTCGGGCGGCAAGGACAAAAAGACAACCGGCAAGCAGCCCTGGCCCCAACAAGTTGCGAGTGCGGTCGCCCCTCCTGTTTCAAAGGGTCCTCCCTCCCTCCCAGGTGCCCAACATCGTTTCTTTGCTCCACGTCAGTCTCCCGCCACTCATCCAGACGCTCCATCTATTGCAGCAACCTTCCGCGACATAGCAGCACGCGTCCTCCGCGAATCAAACTGCCTCCTCCCTCTAGGATTCTCAGCAACCGTCAACCCAAGAGGTGGTATCTCTGTTACCATCACCGACAAGGCCACTCCAGCCGCGTCATACGCCCCGTACTTCGACTCCCTCACCAGGGCCCTCAACCAGTTTTTCCTGGTAGGTGGAAACCCTTGGTGCACCCTGGTCCTCGCCCCCACTGCCGTCCAGCTAGCAATTCACAGCCTACCACTGCGCTTCCTTCCTCAAGATGAAGAGGAACCTTTCTCATATATCAGGCAAGCAATCCTCAACGGCAAAGTGACCCCGGTTCTCTCAGCCAGGTACCTTAACCCAGACCGAGATTCTGGGAGCACCAAGCAGGCCACTTCGGTGGTTGTCACCGTCGACCCTCAGCACATATCGACCCTCACTTCCGTGGTCTTCATCCTCTCGCAGAAACGCAAGGTCGAACTTGCGTACTCAGCGAACCGAACCTCCCAGTGTGGAAACTGCTGGAGATACGGACACACTCATCAACAATGCCCCGCCACCCACCCACGTACCCCATTTGTGCGCTTCACCATACTCGCCCGGCTCACAGATGTCAGACTCCCACCTGTCCCGGGTGCGGAAACAATAAGCCAATCCCATCCTGTTGTCCGACCTCGCCCACCCATTGCTGCAACTTCGGTAACGACAACACTGCCATCTTCAAGAAGTGTCCGGCTCGACCTAGCCCAGGAAGCCCCATCAGACCCTCCTCAATGGTCCCGCCTGGTCAAGACCCCATGGATATGGCGGTCGATGGCGGTTCGGCACCCTCTACTCCCCCACCCAGGGCGGGTCCCACTGAGGTGGACCTTGTAACTTCTAGGCAACCACCCCCGGCAGGGCCACCACGCCCCGGTACCACCCAAGGCTTTGGCGGTCCTCTCCCGCTAGAGGCCCAGAGCCCTTCCCCCGCGCCTTCCGACCGTCGGGCTCGTCCCGCTAATGCTTAATAACCCCTGCCCCGTTGGGATAGGGCCGGCCCCGATCCCCCAATCACTCTCCTTGTTCAACATAACTGCCCCGGGAGCTGGAATGTTTTTCTTTCTTTATTTGAGTCGTTTAAAGAAGCGACAACCTACCCTTCTTTAGTCCTCCTTCAAGATCCGCCTGTTAATAAGGCTCACCTTCCCTCCTTTAATGGTTTTAAATCTTTTTTCCCCCCTGTCAGGAAGCCCCGCGTGGTGGCCTATGTTCACGTGTCTTTCCTTGCTTCTTTTTGGGTGCTCGCAAGGTTCAGAGAGGTGGATGCCGTCCTCGCGCTCAATGTGTCCTCCCACGAACCTCTTTTTGGGACCAGCTTCCACTCCTTCCGGCTGATCAACGCCTACTCAACCAACACACGCGACCACCGAGTCCACTCCGTCTCCCCCAAAACCCTCTCCCCAGCCTTGCACGTCCCCCTCCTGGTAGTAGGGGACCTCAATATACACAACCCCCTCTCAGACCCTCTGCGGTCTTGTTCACCTCGAGAAATTGTTTCCTCGACCCCCTACTTTGGGAAGGCTGCCTAGCCTGGCTTCGCTCTCCTTAATCCGCCCCGGGAGTTCACTAGATTCCCTCAGGTCGGAGGAGCCCGACCCACAGTTATCGACCTGGGTTTCGCGAACGCCCTTCTGCTCCCAATGTTCAAGTCCTGGGAAATCTCTCTCCCCTCGACAGGCTCTGATCATGTGCCAATAACTATAAACCTGGCCCCTCCCTCTCTAATCCCAAGCTGTAGAGGGCCTAGGTGGTCCGACACGGACTGGGAAACATTATCCCCCCTCATCAAGGATTTTCGGATACCTCCTGCACCGCTCTCCCCCTCACCGACAGACCTAGACAAGTGGCTGGTTTGGTCATTGGATAGACTCACCGCCCTTCTCAAGGAACACACCCCCGTCTCCAGACCTTCTCACTACTCCAAACCCTGGTGGACACCACACCGGACGACCCTCCGCCGCAAATTCCACAAAGCCACAAGGAAGGCTAGGAAATTTGGCAGCTCAGCCCTGCGGGACGTGACAAGCGTTTCCAAAGCGGGGTATTTCCAGGCGATTAAGACCGCCAAAAACAAACACTGGTCATCTTTCCAGCGGAGTGCGACCCCCCAGACATTGTGTACAGCCAAGAAGTTTGCCTATGGCCCGGCCCGTCCACGCCTTCCCTCCCTCCCTGGGGCTGAGACCCCCAAACAAATGAACAAAGTCCTGCTGGACCACTTTTTCCCCCCGAAGGAACCATCCCCCCCCCCCTCAGAATGCGGCCTTATAAAAAGGCGCCAGCGCTAACGATGAAAGAGATAGCCACAGCTCTGTCCAAGTGCTCCCCCACCTGAGCCCCGGGTCCCGACGGGATCCCCTACTCCACCTGCAAGCAAGTCAACATTGAAAACCCCTCCATCCTCCGCCAGATCCTCTCCCCGCTAGTCAGCCTGGGATACCACCCTGCCTCCATGAAAGGTTCGAACGGGATATTACTCGACAAGCCAGGGAAACCCTCTTAGGAGTCCCCCGCGTCCTTCAGGATAATTGTCCTAATCCGCACAAGCTCGAAAGTCCTCGCGAGAGTTGTAGCGTCTCACCTCCTCCTGGCAGCCCGGTCGAAGGGCATGCTGAATCCAAACCAATGCGGCTCCCTTCCTGGAATGAGCACTTACGATGCGGTCCTAACCCTGTCCAACGATGCGAAAACACTGCAGAGACTTCGGCTCAAGGTCTCCTCCTTGTTCTTAGATATTAAGGCAGGGTTCGCCAACGTCGACAACTCCACCCTGGCCCGCATCCTGAGGGAAGGCGGGATTCCCCGCTACCTGGTCTCCTGGGTCTCGTCCTTCCTCGGGGAACGGAGCTGCACACTAGGTTTTCAAGGGGCTCCAGGGACCCCAGCCCCTATGAATGTCGGAGCGCCTCAAGGCTCGGCGCTCTCCCTCCTTCTCTTCCTCCTCTACGTCTCGCCCCTCCACTTCAGGATTCCTCGGGGTCTGATGATCTCATACGTCGATGACTTCGCGCTTTCCGCCGCCTCACCCTTATTCAGAGGCAGCATTCGCCGCCTCCTGAAGCTCGTTGAGAAGCTAGAAGCTAAGGCCATCTGCATACGGGTCTCCTTCTCAGTCGCCAAGACAGAGCTCATACACTGGAGGACCCTCAGCCAGAGGAACTCCCCAAGGTGCACCTGCCCTTTTCAGATCAAAGGAGAGTTGTTCCGGCCCCGCGACTCACTGAGGTGGCTCGGGTACTGGTTCCCGCCTGCTCTCGACTCCTCCGCCCACTTCTCACACCGACTAGCCCTCGCCCAGGGTGCCTTCGCCCTCATCAGACGCCTTAGCCCCCCTGGGGCGGGCCTAGCCCCATACCTTTGCCATAGGCTCGCAACGTCCTTGGTTGCCCCCATCCTACTATATGGGGCGGACCTCTTCACACCCAGCGTAGGCGCCATGGCGTGCCTGAACACCTTTTGGCACAAGGTCCCGAGATGGACCATGAACTGCTTCTCGGCCACCCCCACCGCCATTCTGGCGGTAGAATCGTGCCTCCCCCCGGTAGCCCTCCTCGTCTCCCAACGTCAGAGGTTGGCGGCCCTGCGAGTGGTTTACTCCCCGCCAGACATAAATCCAGCAACAGCGCGCCTCCACACATCCTTTCCCTCGCGCTCCGCCCACCGGGCTCACGACTCCTCAAGGGCCCTGACGAGAGGGCTCTGCTCTGTGTATCTCCCCCTCCACTGGAAGACCCCACGGCCCGTTCCCCCCCTAAGGAACCATTTGCCGATAGATGCGGTGGCTCACAGGACCATCCCCTTTACCCACGGGCTATCTAGAATGCCGATGATCAACTCACACCTCGTTTCTCGGGTCCCTTCTGTCCTTCCTCGGTCCTTGATGGCCAACACCTACTCCGCCCTGAAAAAGAGAGTAAGGGAGGGCCTCCTTGCAGAGTGGCCCGGCCTCCTCCCGACACCAGGATACTACCATCACCCCCCCGCCCTAAACCCGAGACCCTTCATGGGGCTAGGCAAGTTCATAGCGGGGAGGATACACCACATGAGAGCCGGCAAGAGCTACCTGGCCGCCCCCCCAACCTGGAGGTCCCCCGGTGCCAACACCTCCTGCCCCCGCTGCGGCCTTGAACCTGAGACGTTCGAACACGCTATCCTCACATGCCCCTCCAGACAGAGCGCTCACTCACGCCTACTCCGCGGTGTTTCCAGCCTTAGTCAGGACACTCCCCTTTGGTCCTCCCTTCCTCTACTCAAAAGGCTCCCCACCTCCATCAGTGTCACCTCCACCGGATTCCCCACCACGATGTTTCCGCCAAATAGTCCCCCTTCCTCGCCCCCGTTGCCCTTATCGCCCCTGGCAGTACCCATCCCGGCGTTTCGTGTTTTCTCGTTAGCTGAGGTTTAGGCCTGCTGGTATTTCTTTCCTGCGATGATATGTATGCTTTCCTTTTTTGAGTCAAACCTTAGTTAGTTTGTATCTTTCCTGTTTACGTGGCCAGAGGCCCGGCGGAGGAAAACCCTTCGCGATAGTGGATATTTAACTGGTGCCATCACTTTCCTTCGTTATTTGTTTTGATTTATAGGTTTTGTTCTCTCCATAGCTAGCGCTGCATGACGCTTTTTGTACCTAAAAAACAATGAACGCATGATTACAAAAAAAAAAAAGAGAAAAAAAAAAAACGACCAAGAGATAGGACCACGAACCTTCTCTCCTCCACCTCCAGCGATTGAAATCTCAACACCACGGCAAATCATCGTCACTCTCCCCCACTCACCTCTCTTCTTTTATCATGGCTACTGCATGGGGGTTGACGTTGAGCCATCTTCCCTCCTCTCCTGAGGCAGACATGCCTCCCCTCCTTGGGGTTCTTGTTCCCTTTCATCGTTGACACCCGCTCATAAAGTTCGGTTCTCCACCTTAACCTGCACTTGCTTTGCACCTCACTTAGCATTTTGCATGGTCGGAAAGCTTCTCGCTACGCTCACAGGCGGCTTTACGGTGTCGGACTCTCGGTCAAAGTAGGCCCCGGCATGCTGGGCTTGTACCTCTCATGGGGAAAGCCTCGGTGAGCAAATCACGGTCTGCTCGGTTTTGTCGTCGTCCGAAAAGCCCTTGCTATGGCCAGTTTGTCGGTTGTGGCTAGCCGGCTCGCTATCCTTCCTCTACCCCCTCCCGGTTCCGTCCGCTGGCACCGTACTGCCCCATAAGCTGGCACCTTACTTCTAATCCTCCTCCCCGGCTGGCACCCTACTGCTCCCCTCCGGCTGGCACCCTACTGCTCACCCTCCTGGCTGGCATCCCCTCTGCCCGGTGGCTCCGCTCGCCTTCCACCCTTCCGATCGGTTGGCCCCTTCTCGGTTACGCCTAGTCGTGGTATAGTACTGCCTCCGTGGCTTTGTCCAACGCCTTGGATCCATCTACTGACCTGCATGACCATATATCATGGTTTCCGTGGGCCCTCTACTCGAGTTTTCCTATGTCGCTGATCATCCATCCTCTCCCCGCGGCCAGCGTTTTCTGGCCGTTTCAGTCTTTTCTTTGGTTGTGGTGAGCCTGCGGAAGGGTTTGGGTCTCCCTACCTGTACGTTTCTATGTATTGTTTCCTTACATATCTGAGGTTTCTATCTTAGGTGCTAGGCGCGGGGGAATTTTCCTATGGATTCGGGGTGTTTGAGTTTTCCCATGAAAAGGTGAAGCGGGTCGTGGTCCTTGTTTATAGGTTTTTTGCTCTTCATAGCTCGCGCTCCATAAGGCTTTTTGTACCTAAAACAAATAACGCATGATAAAAAAAAAGAGAATAAAAAAAAGAATAAAAACAACCAAGAGATAGGACACGAACCATCTCTCCTCCACCTCCGGCGATTGAAATCTCAACACCCCGGGAAATCATTGTCACTTTCCCCCACCCACCTCTCTTCCCCCGTCATGGCTACTGCCTAGGGGTTGACGTTAAGCCACCTTCCCTCCTCTCCTGAGGCACCCACGCCTCCCCTCCTTGGGGTTCTTGATCCCGTTCATCGTTGACTCCCGCTCATGAAGTTCGGTTCTCCCCCTTACCCCGCACTTGCTTTGCACCTCGCTTAGCATTTTGCCTTGTCGGAAAGCCTCTCGCTTCGTTCACCGTCGGCGTTACAGTGTCGGACTCTCGTTTAAAGTAGGCCTCAGCTTTCCGGGCGTGTCCCACTGGTGGGGAAAGCCTCGGTTAGTAACACCACGGTCCCGTCTCGGTTTCGTCGTCGTCCTAAAAGCCCTTGCTATGGCCCGTGTGTCGGCTGTGGCTAACCCGCTCGCCATGCTTCCCCCTTTCCACTCCCCGTTCTGTCCACTGGCACGGTACTGCCCCCTTTGCTGGCACCTTACTCCTTTACCTCCCCCCCGGCTAGCACCCTACTGCTACTCACCTGCTGGCACCCCACTGCCCCGTGCCTCCGCTCCCCACTCTATCCTCCCCGATTGTCGCTGTCGTCCTCGGTTACGCCCTGTTGTAGTATTGCACTGCCTCCGTGGCTGCCGCCAACGCCTTGGTCGCACGATGTAATTTACCAGCGCGGCCGTGGTATACGGTTCACGTGTCGCCCCACCCTTTGGTGGTTTTCACAGAAACGCGCGATCACAATCCTCTCCCTCGGGCCCGCGCTTTCCGGCCCCAGCGAAACTTTCTTTTCTTTGCCGTAGCCTGCCGAAGGGTTTGGGTCTCTCTACCTGTAAGTTTCTATGAATTGTTTCCTTGCCTATCTGGGGTATTATTATCTCAGGTGCTAGGCGCAGGGGGCTTTTTCTATGGTCTCGGCGCATTTCATTTTTCCCATGAGTAGGTTAAGCGGGCGGTGGTTGTGATTTATAGGTTTTTTTCTCTTCATAGCTCACGCTGCATAAGGCTTTTTGTACCTCAAACAAACAACGCATGATTACAAAATAAAATAAAATAAAATCAAACCACCAAGAGATAGAATCTGTACGCAACCATCTAAGTACTTTTCTATACTCAAGATATTGCAATACGATTACTCTTTACTCTCTCTACAAACAATTCTCCACTCCGAGAGCTTACTCTCTAAGTACCCGGAGACTATTGTGATAGTCTTGACGGGCCACTCCAACATAGGACTATTGTGATAGTTCCATCAAGCACGACAACCCACACATCTTACTATCTGAAGAGATAGTATCCTTCGACGTATCGCTCAAGACAAGCCCGCCAGTCTCGTACTATCTGAGGAGATAGTAAGTCCACACGCCCTATTATAGAATAAGGAGACTTGATTATTTAGGAATTAACTATCGTTGCCTGTCGCATAACTAATTACAATAGGATTGTTACAGGTTATGTGCGATCATGGATAGGCAATAGTAAGGACCGATTCCTGATCTATTATACAAGGGCAAAAGAAATATCACATTAATCCTCGGTGGGGAAATATTCCACATCTCATCCGGATGGTTGAATTCCCCAACTTTCTGCATGATTTCAGTTGTTACAATTAGAATATGTATTGCCAATACATGGTAGCAAAGGGGAGTATACGCTGTGACTTTATCTTCTTAACCATCATTAGACCGTTGTAGACCTTCCACCACTTTGTTATAACTTTGCATCAATGTGCAAAAGAATCTCATGATTGATTCCCAAATGATAGAGTTTTCCTATCAGGTTACTTACTTGATGTTGTCAAGTTTAATGGTAACAGGTTTGACTTTCTTAATTCCGGATCAAAAGGTAGAGGATCCAAGAGTTGCCCTAGCAGATAGTTTTAATGGAATTTGCGTAGCGGGGGTTGGTACTACTGGAAAACAGCCCCTACACATAGCCCGTTATGTTTTCAATCAATTCTGTGAGATCGGGGCTGCTAACCTGACCGATATGATGGAAGTACAGCAGGAGTTGTTAGACTCCTACAGGGAATAACTTTAAGACTGTAACCGCTAGGTAAAGGACAAAAAGCGGACTATATTTATCTGCCTCCTTGTTTGCACAAGAACCAAAATAGCCGCGTTTATATGGACACAAGATGCGCACAGTGAGAACTGAAAGATACAATAATAGAAATATAAAAGCGAAAAGCATGGTGAGAAAATACGTCATATGGGACTAGAAATGGCCCAACTATGACAGGCACAAAGACTGTCGTAACTATGACTAGTAGAGTAGTATAAGGGAAGAAAGAACTGCGTTGGCCTCATGTTTCAACAATGGACTTGGTAGAAATGATCGCCAAAGTTCAAATTTCGTATACGAGTCTTTGTTTCAGTTATCTCAGGGCTATTAGCTTCTGGTCAGAATCTTAAATTCTCGCACAATCAGGACCAGACCAGTGGACACCCATGGTATCCATTATCACTCAGGCATAGTCCACTCATGTCCTAGCTGTGGGAGGCTTACCCAAATCATTAGCTCGCCTCATGGGCTCCTTCTTATTTTTGGCCTCAGGAAGGTATAGTCCAGTGTATAGCGCAAAGGTTCTACCCACCAGTGCTTTGGCGTATAGGCTGCGCCTGTCTTACACCATAATCGGTAACCATTCATTGCTATTGGCTATTAAGACAAAAGATGACAGATAGCAGGTTTGCACTGTACAATCCTCATTTACCCTCCATGAATTGGATTGGAGCTTTTGGCCAGAATTACCTTGTTAGGAATCTACTGGCACACGCCTTCTCCCAGATTTTCCTTCGCTATCCTTAATGACAACACAATCAAAAAGTGTAGGGTACTAGTGTAAGTAGAGTTCGTTACTATGCGGACCGGGCCGCAAAGAACACGGCCCCCCACACATTTCCCCGCCCCACCCCGCTTATCGCCCTGGGGCTAGGTGTCTTTTTCAGCATTCCCTATCCCTGTCCCCGCGCTCACCCCTGGCCCACCCATACCGCAGACGGGTCCCTGTTAAACAGTCGGTGGTAACGAATAGGGCCCCGTTCAGGGAATGAGTGGCAGTGGGCCCCACATGGGGGCAGGGCGGGAATTACCCGAAAAATACCCCCCCGACTCTGTGTCAGGGCTGGGCCTGGCTTGTGAAAACCCGCCCCGCCCCGCCCCGTAAGGAACACTAAATGTAACATTCGCTATATTTGGTGGTTTATCGCCATTGCTCCTTGATGATTATCGAGACGCGATACCAGGGAAAATTGTATTTAGGGATCAGAGCCGTCCCAATTGGACAACCGCAATGTGGGAAAATGGCATCGGCTACCTACTGTGAAAGCTATGGCTGTGGGAGAGCACTTTGGTGGCCAATATGAACTTGGGAGATGCTGCAGGATGGGTATTCATGGAGACCACACCAACACTACATCTGTGCTTTAGGCTTTGTGATGGAGTTGGGCTCATACCTGTTCCTCCAATTGGTGGTAGCACTGCGGGCCACCAAATACATCTCTCATTGAGAAACAACTGCTAAAATGTTACAAGTACCCCTGCAGGTGGCTCTGGGAATGGGGGGTCACGGCACGTCTGGTACAACTTCTCGGACAGGAGCATTGAACAATATGACAGAGATAGCCAGATAGAGGCTATGGCAGGATCACGGTCCTGTCCCAGTGTTGTTGGGTAAAGTTTCTATAAAACCAGTATGCTCCAAGTGGTGGGAAAAATGTAAGTACGCACAAACAATTTTAACAACAATACTAATCAAACCCTATCACTTCAGACCCATGGCCAAAATGCTCTGACTGAACAACCTCAAGCAACATAAGTGCACAAAGGTGTAGCTTATCGAAATAATTGAACTCCTTTATGAAGCTTATACCCAAGGCCTTATTGCGGGCTGTATAGTCGTTGCCAAGACGAAAATGGCCAAAATCAATGATAAAGTGAAGAGGACATAATTGCCAGAAAACAGGACCCACACTTGAAGACTCAAGATGATAGTGTGTGATGACCTTCAAAAGGTTAATCAAACACTGCAGCTAACTGATTGCTGTACCCTAGCCGGCCTTTCTGCCAAGTCTGGGTTAAATTGCCATCTCTGCACAATCAAGAAATCACTTCATATAATAGAGTTCCCTTCAGAATCCCAGGTCAGATAGGGTTTCTCTCTTCCAAAACCAAAAGGGAAAGACTTATGTGCTAAAGGCATTGTAGATTTTGGATGGTGGAGAATCGGTGGCCGATCTTTGATTCTGATATGATGAAGGGTGCTATTCCGATTGGTGGTAGGATGCAACGTGTATGGTCGCAACCAGGTACTGAGATGCAAGTTCACAATCTTCATACTAGCTGTAAAGTTCTAAGGGTATCATAATGGGAGGGGCTGCAGTAGGGAATGGGCGGAAAAGGTGGCCTTGTACACTGGCATAATGGTCAGAGACCATCTGCTGTGGATATTTAGCTGAACAATTGTGATGTCATGAACTTGTACCAATCGAGCGTGCCGTTTCTTATCTGACGCTTTCTTCACTCATGGAATGTAGTTCGAGTATCAGTTGTGGCCTTTCCTTTAGTTGAAGATGGCTTTCCCCTCCATATCTCCATCTATAGTCACCAATTGACACTCAGCTATCATATAGTCAACTCTGACTGGCCAGCATACAGCGCTGACCTTAACCTCATTGAAATCTTTGCCTGAGTGAGAAAGGACAACGTAAAATATAGTTTCAGGCTGATTGTCAATTGCTCAAAGAACTCAAGTGGCGAATTTCGGCAGGGCAAGAAGAGAGGACTGCAACCGAGTAGAGCAAGATCAACTAATTGATTAACTACTTACCGGTTGGAGTTGTTAAGTTTAGATGATGATATAGAGGGCATTATGGATGGTGAACATTGCGTCCAATGTTTTTATTATAGATTTCTCTTTATTGGCTAATTGAGTCCCTGGTAATGGTAAAACTTTGTGTTGTCATAAGCCAAACGTTGCTTTTCATGCTGGGGCAAGGTTGGTGCCCACTCAGCCTTTTCACCCCACTTGTACAATACAGGAATTACTAAGGTTTCACACTTATATAGATACCACCTTAATCTTGATACCTCCATTTATTAATTCAATCAGCATACAGTCCCCGATAATTGTATTCCCTTCCAACTTGCCCCATATCTCTTTCAAATCACGATTTGTGTTGCATAATACATTGAATCGTTCTGGAATGACCCAGTCCTATCTATCATGGCCTAGTAGTATTCTCCAATCATCCCAGGTTGTGATCAAAGAATTTAATACCTCTCCCCTTGAAATCATTAGCATCCCTGATTGTAAGCCAAATATGCGTCATCAGTTGACCTTTTGATGATCCATTTTGTTCCATGATTGCAACTGATTTTTCTTCTGGTCATTGGAAGCTGACCCACTATCACGAATTCTTCCCTTCAACTCATCAGCCCATAGCTCAAGAATACGACCTTGGCTCTTTTGACAAGAGACCCCCACGCTCTTCTTTTTATTGCTAAAATTATGACACTAATAATAGGATATGGTAATACACAGCCTCCCTAATAGTGTCAATTCTTTTTTCGTTCATGGTACAGGTTTCGTGAATCACAAGTTTGTGCTCAAATCCTCCTGTCCACTGTAACAGCCTGAAATTCATCAATAATGCGACTCAACTACTGTTCTGCTTCCTATTTTGTTATCCATTGAGTAAGATTTTATCTATTGTGAATTTCTTTTTTTGAGTTGCTTGTAGGATCAATGATTGTCTGATGTCCAATTTATTCCTCAATAAATAGTTAAGTTGTGTTTTGATACTCAAATACCATTAAATGTTACCAAACCCACTATACAACTAGGCGTACACTCGCAGGCATGCTCTGTCATGCTAGCCAGTTGGGATATGACAATTAGGTGGCTTCCATGGCAAGCTACCTTTGACTAGTTTCTACTATAGCAGGAAACTTGAAATCATAAAGCAAAGTATGGTAGGTAAATAGAGAGGAAGGGTAAAATAATTGGAAACAGCAAGGTAGTGATAACGGATGTTTGCAGGATGTGAATATTCTTGAGAGATTTTTTATAGGTAAGAAGGGGGGATGGTGGGGATTGGGACAGGTTTGCCGGTATGGTGTTTAAGGTTATGATTTATCAGACTAGGCTCAGATTAAGAGGTATGGTACTCATATGTCAAGGTTTCTCTGAGCACACCATGAGTTATTTGTAACAAACACTTGTAGAGTGGTATATGGGTAATAGGGAATGAGTCATTGTTGGATGTAGCATAAGGATAGACTATCATTATAGTCTAGTTACCAGTAAGTCTTATTAGAATTGGACTAAGAGCTACCATATCCCATAGTGAAATAACTTGATCCTTGCGTTCATGACAAAAGTATTTGCCGAAGAGGTAGAGTAAATAAATTGGATATCTTGAATGATAAGAAGGTAATTGTCAAAGGCCAGAGCCTGTACCCCTGCACCCAAGTGTTGTATTAGTTAGATGGGGAAGTGAAGAATCATTCTACGAGCTAGACTCTAAGCCATATTTATAGGTGCCTATTCAAATAAACCTAACCCTGATGAGTGATACTTCTGAGTCACATAATCAGTATAACTTGTAGTGAGCCATAGTACATTTTCCTTCAGTTGACTTGTATGAGTCACTACATCATATATCCCAACACATAAACCAAATCCCCCTCTAACATATCTCACATTCGTGAAACCCATGACTAGTAACATGAGTCATGTGGGAACAAAAAGACATTATATCTTGTGACTCACAATCATTATTCAATAAACAGTCAACCAATCAGAATATAACAATGACTCGCCACTCTGTTGCTATGTGAAATACAATAAATCAAATACATCCATTAGGTAAAACATTGACCAGTGATGACTAATAAGTCATTACCCACATAAAAAGAATTTAGCTATCACAGAATTTGTGACATTATTCTCAACATGAACTAACCTTACAAGTATTCAATTGAAATACCCAAGAGTTGTTCCACCAATTATAAAGCACCAACGATCGTGACAATCTTCCAGTTTTTCAACATACCGCGATTAGTGTATACACTACGATGCATACTGTGAAACACACCATGCCACAAGCATGATATGATAAATACAGGTCAGTGAGCAAGTAGAATACAGGGTGAATAGGTATTTGTGATTAGCCGGGATCAATTAGCAAGGACTTACAAATAGCAGATCGTTGTTTGTGCCAAAATCACAAGTGATCCGAGCGCTTACTGTAAGATATTATGGTTCAGATGTAGCAACTGTACATATTTTTTGCTGTATTCTGAATATTGTGTTAGCCGTGTCCGTTCTCGTGTTTGCCGTGCTTGAGACCAAACTTGGATAATGACTAATTCAGGTATTTCGTGGGCAAAACAAAGGACTTGTCAAGTTTAGGTTTGTAGAAATTTCTGATCATTAAAGACTATTCCTTATGACCCAGTTTCACCACCAATAGGGTAATTAGAGCAACATCCACAAAGCTTGCCTTTCTGATATATTCTGCTTATTTTGTCCATTCACATCGCGCACTCCTAGCCCACGGTATCACATTGGGCAAATCTTTCCGTCTACACTGTTGGGGATCTAGCCTCAACCTTTCGCACTCCACAACACAAATCCCTTTGGAAGTAATACATTTATCCAGATCAAATATAGCTTATGGAAGATGAATCAAGCGGTATTTATAGTTCCACTGCTCCATCTAAAGAAGTCTATAATGCTTCAGATAGGGTTATCGGCTTGGGACGTTTGACTATTGTACATTTAACAGAATTTTGCTGTAGCTGAAAATTACAGCTACCTCATTGGTGTGGGATGGAGTCCACAATGTCCCCCCAGTTTACAAGTCGGAAGCTTGTACAGCGAGAAAAGAGTGAGAATCCTGCATGCTGAGTTTGCATTGCTAGGTACACCAAATCAGCCCTGTAAATAGCAAATATAGACTCGTATCAATTTAAGAAGAAATGGTGAAGATTATTGAAAAACCAAATACTCTTCCAAGTATTTCAATATGCTACAGGTATTCGACCTATCAAACATCGCGATATATCAACTACAACAAAAGTCCAGCCACCACTAGTAAATATCCCCAATAAAATAGAAGGTGAAGTGGGCACCAACAGAAATTTCACACATAATGGCAGACACAAAAGGCAAATGTGCATTATAGCAAAAGTTATAAACAGTGCATACCTTGCGATTCTCTCCTCTTTAGACCTATCAAGGAATTGCTGAAGATTCAAATCTTCCTGTACAAACAGTATGTACGATTTGCTAAGACCCCTCATTCCCCGACATGGCCAAAGGACTTGCCTTTTCACTTGACATCGGCTCTTGATATCCCCTGATGGCAATTGCCATGAGAAGTCCAGCGAACAGAAGAAATTATCCACTGCGAATTATGCGGCTTGGGTAATTTACATCACTGAATCATTCCTCCCCGAAGAACTTTTCAATGTACTGTTATTCTTGGTCAGTGGCCTGAACACCCCCCTTCCTTGATAAGTACACAAGAGCGCCAGGGCTTGCAATTGTTCTAGCTGATTAGGGCCTCAGTAAGGTGGCCAGACAGCTGCTTATATGGACAGATGACTAGAATTGCAATGTATGGCTATCATATATGTACTGAACAGTGGATCTCTCGGCACGCGATCTAATCTTATCCAAATGTCCTGACATGAAATATCACTCATGTTTGCGCTCAGATAAGTTGGGGGGGTCACCCATGAATGTTGTGGTGTCACCTACACCTGGCTTGGCAGAAATAACTTTTCATAAAGAAAATTCTTTCGCCTGCCTGCTTCTCTCCCACCCACAACCACATTCCCCTTCTCCTCACCCTCACATCCATTTTACCTCACGCTTCCACTTTACTGCATACCACCACAATTATACAATTCAAATAATTCTATCGTCCCCGTGTCATGTATTTTCCCCTCCAGTTGGCTCGCATGCATGCTAACATATTGGCAGCAACCACTGTTTTATAAAGAAAATTCTTTCACCCGCCTACTTCTCTCCCACCCACAACCACATCCCCCTTCTCCTCCCCCTCATATCCATTTTACCTCACACTTCCAGTATACCGCATACAACCACAATTATACTATTCAAATAATTCTATCGTCCATGTGTCATGTATTTTCCCCTATAATTGATTTGTATGCCTGCTAACATATTGGCAGCAACCACTGTTTTAGAAAGAAAATTCTTTCACCTGCTTCCTTCTCTCAAACCCACAACCACATCCCGCTTCTCCTTCCCACCATATCCCTTTTACATCACGCTTCCGCTATAAGGTGTAAAACTACAATTATCCCATTTTAATAATTCTATCTTCCATGTGTCATGTATTGTCCCCTCCAGTTGACACACATGCATGCTAACATATTGGCAGCAACCACTGTTTTATAAAGAAAATTCTTTCACCCACCTGCTTCTCTCCCACCCACAACCACATCCCCCTTCTCCTCCCCCTCACATCCATTTTACCTCACGCTTCCACTATACTGCATACCACCACAATTATACTATTCAAATAATTCTATCGTCCTTGTGTCATGTATTTTCCCCTCCACTGGACTTGCATGCCTGCTAACATATTGGCAGCAACAGCTTTTCCTTAAAGAAAATTCTTTCACCAGCGTACTTCTCTCCCACCTATAACCATATCCCGCATCTTCTCCCCTCCATCTCTCTTGTACATCAAGCTTTGGCTATAAGGCATAAAACTACAATTATCCTATTTCAATATTACTATTATCCATGTGTCATGTATTTTCCCCTCCAGTTTACTCCCATGCCTGCTAACAAAATGGACAGTATGTCCTCTTTATTCACCTCTCCCGGTTATTTTCTTACAAAACCATTTACTCAGACCCAATATTGGCCTTCTTTCTAAAGGCGAATTCCTTCCTGTTAGTTTGACAATTCTTGCCCCACTATCCCATACTCCCTTTCACTGTAGTTTGTTTTCTATCCTTATGACTGCCTTACTCAAGTGCCTACCATACATCGTACCCAAACCACACCACACCTATACGGAGGGCTGGCAGGGGTGTATGTAGGTAGAGTACAGAATGTTAAAAATTCAGTGTGGGATGAGTCATCTATAGTGAGGTAGCACAGTTTTGACTCTGTATTCCACCTCCAACATGAGGAATAACTGAAGCTCGCTCTGAGCATAAATGAGACTCTTTTCTGCGTTTAAGGCAGTTCTTCTCAGAGGCTGAACAGGCTCCTCTATTCCAAGTGTATAAAGGAAGCCCCCTCCTGAGCATAACCGAGTGCTCATTTCTGAGTGCGTACAGCAATCTCCTTTCTGAGTGCGTACAGCAATCTCCTTTCTGAGTACGTACAGCAATCTCCTTTCTGAGCATAACTGAAAGCTCATTTCTGAGTCTAACAGGAATTATATACACCCAGTCCCTCGCCTCGCACTCCTATTTGATATATAAATGAGTTTAGAATAGTAGCTAACTGGAAGGTCCAATAGAATCATATTATGAAATACCAGCATATAATTGTCTAATAAGATACACCTATGAGTACTAATAATAGTATGATTTATTTTAATTGTATAATTAATTATAAAAGCTTTGACCTGGTTTGCATGTAATATCTTAGCATAATATTCCTTCATACACTGGGATTCAGGTTACGTTATTAACCATAGCCTAAAAGTGTAATGAACAAATATTGTACTTAATATAATAATTAAAATTTTGTAATCCAATTCTGCTAGGGCTTTTAAATATAATCTTGTATCAAAGATTTTTTGATTAGTGCCATGACATAAGGCTTGCCACACTGCCTTCCGTTCAATTAACAATCTATCCTCTTAGTGTTGTTTTTTGTTCAGCTTTGTCGTCAACTATATCAACTACAGCTATTGAATGATACAGTTGACAGCCACAAAGCTCTTATGGAGAGAGCTATTATGGCTTTCCGTAATGACACAGTGGATGATTTGAAGAATCTCTCCGTAGAACGGATGCTAGGAGCTGAGCATAGCTTAGGAGCTGCCAACTATATGGACATTGGTGAGAATGCTGCTGTGGCTGAACCATTTGCGGTTGAGTATTTGCAGAGTATTAGCCTTGCATTGCTTCTAGCCTTCTGCCTCCAACTCAAAATTGGTGAACCAATTATTCTCCTACGCAATCTAGGTTTTAGTGAAGGTTGTTGTAATGGTATGAGGATGAGAGTTTTGGGAATCAGGCGCAGCTAGGTGGAGGTTGCCATTATGGGTAAAAGGTTTGATGGGAAGGTTTGCCTTCTCCCTAGGATTAAGCTCACGACTTCTGAGACAGAACTTCCATTCATACTGCAACACACCTAGGTTCCCATTTGCCTCTGCTATTGTATGACTGTTAACAAGTCTCAGGACCAGTCTTTAGAGTATGTTGGTATTTATCTATACACATTAGCCTTCACTCATGGCCAGCTCGATGTGGCATTATCTAGAGTCTCCTCCCTTCATGGACTAACTCTTCTCCCCTCTGAGCAAACTCTCACTCTTACTCAGATTATTGTCTACCTGCCAGTGGAGGTACATCTCTAATTTCTTGATTCTCAATTCCGCTTCAAGATTCCATTTCTTGTTCTGGCTTTATCTCATCCAACCATTCTATACCTCAGCCTGACCTTGCCCCTCCTATGTCTTATTTATTTACCTGGATTGGAGAAGAACTGACGGGACAAATGAAGAAGTACAAAGAAGCGGTGGAGGAAACAGCAGTATATTTGTATCCGAGTTGCTTGTCTGTCTCGCTATGGAAGAAGAGGGGTTTATATAAGGAATACAAAGAGCATTTGTGAACTTCCCAACCTGCAGGAATTATTTCAGGAAACTGCAAGAACCAAGGAGTTCCTGTCCCTCTCGCATTCCAAAGTTCGATCATCCCACTGCCCTGGATTCCGGACCCTCCTGGTCATATATGCGAACCCTTCCATATACTACACAAACTATGTATCTCCGTTTCTCCTCTTTGATTGATAATTATTGACAAAGGAAACTCAAAGCTAATAAAGACATAATTGGAAAGGTATGAGGAAAGAATCTTGCTAAAGTGATAGAATATTATACGCGGAGTGATGACCTGCTCGGTGTAATGGCCTGTTAGGAGTGATTGCCGGTGATATACAATACTATATAGCCAGCCCTGCTTGCCATTTTAGATTATACATGCTTCCTCTCTCTGCTGACCTGGTATGCTCCCATCTCCAAATCTTTTAGTTGTCTACCATGATACTCTTCTGTTATACTAATTCCTCTCTGATAGATACATGACTCCTACTTCAACAACCTCTCATATATCATTCTTGTTTATTTCTTACAGATATGTTTTCCTTCATCACTTTGTTTCCCACTCGGTTCGCAAGATTAAAAAATAGCCGTATGGTTTCTCCAATGTCAAGTTCTTCATGGTTTCTGGACGTATTGCATTGTTTATTCTAATTTATCTTTAAGATCTTACTCTGTGCCTCTTTTTTTTCATTTGTCTATTCTATTATTATAATAATACAATGTGTTCTGTTCTCTTCCATAAATGTTGCAGTTATGTACCTGGTAGTACAATATACAACCCTGGCAATTTTAAGGAATGTTGCAGCTGGTTCAGACCTTCAATTCTCACTTACAAATATCACAATTTCCACTATTGACATCTAAGCATATAGTAACCATCCAAGAATAGGCTTGACCGGTCAGGAAATGAACTACTCATTCCATTTTGAGTTATAGTGTATGATATTCTTGTAATTTACATACAAGCAGACAGTAAAAATCAAAGGATAGGCTTGACCGGTCGGTCGAGGGGCTGCTAGTCTAATATGTACTGTACAACTTTATCAAAACGCGCTATCTGATGATCTATGCCAAGCTAGACCACTGTGGCAACCGTCACATGATCCAATCACATGCCGTTGTCATCTACCATTCTCATATCATATTGCCAAGCCACTCCCTGCTCGGCAACCTATACTCTGCATAATATTCTTCCTTGCGTACCACCTTCTTTCCACCACAATCCTCCTCCTGTTGTCACACCACTTCCCTCTTTTTACAATTCCCATCTGCATCCCCCCTCTCATATCTTTATCCTTATCCTTTTACGATACCCATCCGCACTTATGCCTTCTGATGACACCCCCCCATACGCCCTCCTGTTTCCCCCTTCACACACCCTCTTCTTTCCAATATATCCCCCCTCCCTCTGACAACCCATCCTCCAATTTCCTTCCCTATCCCACAACCTGCTTCCCTTTTGCCACCTCCCCCTACCCAAATACCACGCTTCTCACCACCCCTTGCAGCCCCTGTTTTCACTTTCCCCCCTCCTCTAGCCCAACAGCTCTCCCCTCCACCTGCCCCATTTTCTTCTCTCCAGCGGATACCTCCCCCAACTGTCCCCTCTGCTATCCCCCAACCCCCTTTAGCATCCAATGTTTCTGCTACCCTTAGGCTAACCTCTACTGAACAGGTACTTCAATCACATCAACCGGCCATGGCCCCTGCTGAATCTGATATACAGCTTCAGGGATCGAATGTTGAGCAGGACAGTATGAGCACAGTACACAGATGTGGTCGATGTAGACGATGTCTCAGAGTAGCCGATTTTGACCGTGATCGTGGAGGTGTTTTGCGCAAGTCATGCCGGAATTGCCTGGTATATTTCCTTACTCCTATTTGAATACATATGATTAGAAGAATAATGGTTGACTTGTACGATTCTTTTAGGTTGCATCAAGGAATGCAAGGCGGCGGGCATCAGCACAGAGCCATCCTGTACAGCCTCAGGCTCTGGAGGACATCATTGTTCCTGCTAGGGTGATGCCTGCCGCCAATCCACCAGG
>Ga0307517_10000184_pt1 | contig 104528 bp, 93 predicted proteins | sample 23_EM_MG_FD_194515 | JGI IMG/M metagenome (GOLD analysis project Ga0307517, IMG submission 194515) | Populus trichocarpa ectomycorrhiza microbial communities from riparian zone in the Pacific Northwest, United States - 23_EM | ecosystem: Host-associated > Plants > Roots > Unclassified | place... | reverse complement strand
ACTAGATTCACAATGCTACGCGCGATCTGTTTGTTCCATAAATCCTACTTTCTGGAAATCGCACCTGTTACTAACTGCTGGTCGGGATTATTTGTCAGACACCAGTCCCACGACTAGGGAGACACTTGTGCTCGTCGTGGCAGGTTCTATCAGTAGCTGGTTTGCAATGAACTCCACGAAACAAATGCATATTGCCGAGGGATACCGCAAACGTGATGACGAGCTTTACGCAATACAAACTGCGCGGAAGGAGTTCCACGCCAAGTACCGCACCCCGACCAGTACCGCAGAAGCGTCTGCTTCACAGGAGAAATCCTTCTAAATACCGTGCGGATATTTTGAAGACTCGCAAGCCATCAAAAAAAATTCACCACGGTTGGGATTAAACACGGTTGGGATTAAACACGGTTGGGATTAAAGTGAGGATGGTTCCGGTGGTTGTGGAGCTGGAGTTTTTCGCTTTTTATTCTTTTTGTGTTTTGTTTCACGATGGCAGCATTTGGTAGTAGGGGTTTGCACTAGTGTAAACCTAAAGATATTTTGCTCTAACCCTGACAATAAACCCTGATCCCGGCCGGACTCAAAGTACCGCATTAACTGGTGATACTGGAAATGGCGCTAACACGAAGGATCGGCACGTGTCGTAATTTTGAGGGGCTGGCAAGGCAAGCGAACATAAAAAAGAGAGCAAATGGCAGTTAGATGGCTGATTCATCTTGGTTAATTTCACGCATTTGTCATAACCTGATGGCCCATTGGTTCAAAACTCGATTTATTACCCCAAAATCTCCAGTATTGGTACCGTATAATCTGGCAAAAGTCGGACTGACGCTAGTGAAGATTTTCTTGAACCTGATCACCCACAGCGGCCTATATGTTTAAACTGTGGCGAAATTCGCCTTCTTCGAGCTCTCCTGTTGGTTCGGTTGCCTTAGTTTCGCTTTACCTCCAATCCGACTTTTGCCAGATTATACGGTAGATATTGTCACAAGAAGGTTGGGTGACTCCTTGATGACACTGAGTATCCGCAAAGCCATGCTGGTCGCAACTCGCTTTTCTATCTACTTTGGCAATAGCGCCATTTCCGGTATCACCAGTTAAATGCGGTACGGGGATCGACAAAAGTTGCGGCAACTTGCTACTGTGGTACTCGAGTATGTTGCAAGCTCGCAAAATTCCCTGAACGATTTCTGCTTTACTATTGGTTGAACTATCTATTCGCGGGTTTCTATTCGATATTTGTCACTTTAGTTCATGAGTGTTACTTGGTGGAAATTGAACGACACAATTCCTGATCAAGGTTTTCGTAATATTATAATAATCAGCGGGGTAAATTAGATGCACAACAATCTGCTAACGGCGTTGCCACATAACTTGGAGAGTTGACTGAACTGACAGTTCTCAATTTGGTGCGTAGCATACCTTAGCTCAAGTGTTGATGCAGCTACTTTTTGGAGCTTTACTATCTTCAAACATGGTGATCAGACCAACAACAAGCTCGACAATGGCGCCCTTGGTGTTATTTGCCAAATCTCTAGTTTGGTAGATCTCAAGCTCGCTAAGAATGGTCTTGAAGGAGAGCTTGATTCATCAATCTCCAAGCTCACAAACCTTGAGATCCTAGTACTACAAATCGGGGAAACAGGGAAACGCGACATCAAGAGTGATCCCTCCCTCCCCCCTCCACCACCACCCCCTCTACTTGCTACCCCGTTCTCCTTCCCACCACTCCCCCTCTCCTCCCCTCAAACCTCTCACCACCATAGCCCCCGCCAGCCTGCTAGTAATAGCTCCACCCACAACTCCCCCTTCCCTCCAGGCTCTATACGCTGTTCAATACTGCTCGGCGGGAAACTTGGTTGCCGGATTCGTGCCCGGGGCCACCTTGACTTCTTTGTCCATACTGGCTACGGGTCTCCGCAAGACTTCAACCTTGGCGACAATGGCAATCATTGGCTTGACGGATTGGTTAAGGAGGGCTTTGTCAAGCATCCAAACCGAGTTAGTAACCTTAGTACAGTAGAACTTCAATAAATTATTTGACTTACCGATAAACTTTGGCAGCATATCAATTGATTTGGGACTTTGGGGATTATTGGGGGCTGTAGAATGGGAGGTGCGTTTGTAACAGGTTTGGAAGGTTCCTGGGCATAGTGTACCCCTGTCTACCCGTCCACCCATTGCGGTTGTGGTTGCGAGTCCATTAATATGCCAAGCTACCCCAAGCGAGGGAGACGACATCTAATACTACCCCTGCTAGCACCGAAGCACCCCTTGTCGGATGGGCGGGCGTGGTGGATGTGAAAAAGGTGGATGTGAGAGAGGTGGGTGTGAGAGAGGTGGGTGTGAGAGGGGTGGATGTGAGAGGGGTGGATGTGAGAGGGGTGGATGTGAGAGAGGTGGGTGTGAGAGAGGTGGATGTGAGAGAGAGAACTTGTTTATTCTCGGATGCGCGCCGCTGCTAACTAAATAGGACTAACAAACATGTGTGCGCAACCAGTGGTTTACCCTCAACACCGTCCTATGTTCTCCACAACACAACTAGGGTTGTTGCCCATACCCTACTACACCCAACACTTCACGCGAGGGAGACGACATCTAATACTACCTCTGCTAGCACTTAAGCACCCTTACACAACATCCTGAGCGCCGGGACACCACCACACCCCTTCCCTTCCTCTCCATCACTCCACATCCATTCTATATCCCATATAACGCACCGTCGATCCCTCTCCTACCCTCCCCAAGCGGCGTCAACAGCCCAAGGAAGCTTCTTCAAATCTTACCCAAGCACCTAAGCCTGCTCGAAGCAAACCCAATCCTCTTGTTGCCACAAGTAGAAGAGCAATCCCGCATACTCTGCGATACATTTGTTACGGTAGAGAAGCGTGAAATAGAGAAGAAGGCACAATCCATTGAGAAACTAAATTCTTCACTTTTAGCAGAACTGCGTAGTTACGTTTGTCCCCTTCCCATCTTCAGATTCCTGTGGGTACTGACGCTGTGAAGAGGAAACCATATGACCAACATAGGAAATCAACCATGACAGCCCTCAAATCATCAAGCACGCACACAGGCCGGCAGATACAAATCCTTGACTCCACTAACTTCGCTCACCGATAAACCCCTCTTCCCATGGCGTATCTACCAACCACAATCCCTCCTTCCCCTACTGATAATGATAGCTGTGGCAGTTAGCATCGCTATGTTATTCTCTAATCGGGGATCTACCCCCCCCGAACCCAGTCTCGCTCGGAGGGGTAAGAGGAGGCATAGAGGGTTCCTAGTATGATACCTACGCTCTACCTCTCCGGACGATGATCTGTCGATCCTCGACCCCCGGCGATGGCGGAGCAATTACCACCTCGCAGGGATTCACTGACTCCTACCAGCTACCTATTGCTTAATTTCCTTCTCTGCTCTCTCATTAATTGGGGTATGTATGGGAACAATTACTCGCCCATCCTGGGCCCTGGAATCCCAGTCATTACACTTGATTGCGTTGAAAAACATCTCGCCAGAGGGGAATATCCAGTTTCCACTCCTAGGCGACCATGCTTTGAATTCGAAGCCTCCATGTTAGCCCGCAGGATTGTCGGACCTTTCGGTCAACACCGAGCTTTAAATCTGAGTGCCTGAGATGTCCAGCTGGGAACATCCAGTCCATTTTTGACGAGTGACAGGATTTTGAGGGCTGCGCTGAGGTGTCATACTGTATTACCACGCCCGTACCCGTAGTGGGGCTCAACCAAACCTTACTGACCGCAAACCGTAGAGCCTCGTGCCCTCCCTCGCCCCTCCCCCCAGCCAGAACGCAATCAACCTCATAGCAGTCGATACAAAACCTACGGGACAAAAGGGACCTCCGGCAACTCATTCACCGAATAATGAGTCAAGCTAAACTCAAGCTTCAACCACTCCTAAGGTCAAAACTTTTACTTTCTCCGAGAATTCGCTCCCCACTAGTATTGATTGCTGGGTCCCAGGCTCCCTCTGCACCCCTGTCTATTAGCAGTGATGGGTACCATGAGATCATGATCGAGTTTGGCTCGACATCTCTTCGATCACCGGGACCCCCCGGTCACGACTTGATGGAGTGTGGGATCCGCGATCTGCTCGAGTTGGTCGATCACAGGTACCTTTCGATCCTATTCAAGTTATCATGACCGATCACTCGATCAGGATCTATTCCTTTGATCAATCATTTGATCATATGTTCCTCTCGACCAGATCACAGTCGAGTGTGACCCCCACGATCTGCTCGACCATGCCTGTGTCCATCAAACAAGCCCTATCAGAAATTCAGACGAGTCATCTCAACCACTACAACCACCAGAACAGGCTCTCCCACCCCCAATCAGCATTTCAAATCAATACAGTACTATAAAAACTACCACAACTCCCACTACTCCCGCACCCTAGCCCCCTTCCCGGTGGAAGCCGGCGTGCGCCAGCACCCAGTTAACACTGCGTAAGAAATCGACAAAGATAAATCTGAAGATGACCACATAATTTTCCGCTTCACTAGTGGCTAGGTTCGTGACAAGCTCCTAGGTACCCGAAGCGCGCACACCGGCGGGGCAATAGACAATGCAATGGGGTGCAATTTTGAAACCCGGCTCTCGAAGTACATCAGTGCAAACATGGAGAAATGCTGCTTTGAATCAAGCAGAGCGAATAAAATCGAGAGCAATCGCGAAAGGTCTAAGCATCTAGAGACTACTACTACGAAGATTCTAGGGCTGGACATCGACTTTGTCAACCTGAGGAGTGCGGCGTGCTCTGAAGATAGTTGGATTTAGGCTATGCCAGTGGTATCATATGTTCCACTTTATGGTCATTGCTACATGAGGGACATTAACCGAGGCCTTGGGAATTGGTGCCAATCTCTACTGTATGGTGGAGATCATCTGCCTTCTTACCGATACCTTCGATCTACGCGACAATAACGAACAGCTGGTTGAAAGGGATGAGAAACCCCTTCAACCGGGGAATTACTTCATTGTCAGTAATGGTAGGTCTCTTCTCCGCTCTCCTCGTTGGCATATAAAAACCAGGATAAGACAATTTCGCCGACAGGATAATATCGCATCTCTAGCAAAATGAAGGCTTTTTTACTCACTCCAAACAGGTTCCATTACACTCACCGAAGAGGCTCCGCTACTTCGTGCCCTTTCGTTGCAGTCGGGAACTCGTATCGCATCGTTTCGTGATGCCGTACGTGAGCGCGATCGTCGATGCGTTATAACTGGCAGGCCTGTACTGCAACCTGAACTTGGCATATGGATCTGCTTCGAAGTCGCTCATATATTCCCTTTGGCATATGAGGATCACTGGAATAAGTCTAGCTACAGCCATTGCATCACCGTTCCACCTTCCAATGAATCAGACGGATCCATCCACTCTGTACAGAATGGGATGTTGCTCACTGCAGACATGCATGCATTGTTTGATGCCTATGGAGTGTCAATCAATCCAGACGTATGAGCAACCAGATTGTCAGGTTTTCATTGCTAATATTTACATAGGATAATTACAAAATTATGTGTTTCGCACGTGAGACCACCTGGTATAACATCGCCGGTCGTCACCTTGACCAGACCTTCCTCGAAAATCCACTTCGACCGGCCGATGAACTTTTACGTTGGCATTTTCATCAAGCGGTATTGGCCAATGTGAAGGGACTGGGAGAGCCTTATTCGGAGAATGATTTCCCACCTGGTTCGGACATCATGACCGAGATCATGAGCGGCCCAAAAGCTGAGGAGAGAATGGAGTTTGAGCTTTTTAGTCGTTTTAATGCAATGAGGTGACGCGCTTGATGAAAAGCCAGGCCACCTAGTGCTGTGTGACTAGCGCACAACAATTAAGTGTCCCTCATTGAATATTTGTGTTGAACGTGTCGTTCACAACGGCCTTGTCGGCTATGTTTCTTTCCTATGACATTCCTTTGTATTGGGTTGCATTATTTGCAGCGGTGAGACAGCTTTGGTTGGGAGCCATCAAGGAGTCTGTTAAGATGTTCACGAAGGTTCCATATATACGACACGAACTGCTAGACCGAATGTTTGGATCAGGAGGACCGTTTCTAGATGTTAATTTGGCGACATGGGAGTTGGAGAGATGATGTGTATGGGCGAGAGCTTAGATGCAGCGGAGATGCATTGGGAAGATACAGGAACTCGCACCAGGAGGTGCCGGAGGTTGGGAACTAAGGTTGGAGTTGTATTTGGTTGAATTGTGTTTAGGAGGTTTATAGTCGGAATCTGAATTTCGAGTGATGAACGAAATGGTATGCTACCCCAAGGAGTAGATTTAGTCTCATAATATAAGGGAGGGCGGCGGAGCATAAACGCATGAGGCTAATTGCCAGAATCTCACTCATTTCAGAGTAAGCCCAGGTCCAGTGTGCGGTGTTTCCTCACCCAAGAGATAAGTACTATAGTTCATAGCCCGTCCCTTCCTACCTCTAAGCCTGACAGACGGGACCACCGTGAGAACTGAAAAAAAAATTACTCCCGCCCTCTGAGGACACACTCGCTGGTTTGGAGAGGCGATGACGAGCGATGATTACCCGGTCAGGAGCCGTTGCCAGGAGTTGTCGCTGTTGCAGCTTCACCTCCCACGTAGCCCCCGGTCACTCTGCACTCACCCAAACCTTCCACCATTCGCAGTCCAGCAAACTTCAAGACTTTTTCTGAGGAAGTCCTTCTTTCATCTTTACCACCAGATAAGCAAAAATACCCCCCCCCCCTTTCCGAATCCAACCAATCAATATGGTGCAATTATCTACAATGCCACGGATCACAATAACGCACTCGCCAAGCTAAAAACGATTTTTCGTGTAACAAACAAAAAATTTTTACTCAATGATTGAGTTGGTGTGTGTGTTCTCGAGAAGCTTTTTTCTAAAGGGTGCGGAAAACCGGGTCATTCGGGCAGACGAGGGGGCGCTCGCAGCGGGAAACTATTTTATCGTGACCATGGGTATGCTTCCGTGCTTTTTGGTTGGTCATTGCTTACTCAAAATAGGTTCCGTTCTTCCAACCCCCCGATTCACCCTTAGCAAGAGCTCGCCACCGTCGTCTCCAGTGTTCCCAACGGTCCGGGGGCCCCGCGGGGGGACTGCCAAGAGCCCCGGACGGGACGGGACGGCTCCCTGCAGTCCGTTCGGGGCAGGGGGTGGACTGCGGGGGACGGCAGGGGACAGGGGATGGCCACAGACCGTGGGGGACGGCAGGGGACTATTGAAGACGGCCGGGAAAGGGTGAGGACGGCCAGGGACGGAAGGGGACTACGGGGGAAGGCAGGGGACGGACGGGGACTGCAAGAGTGATGTCTCATGGTGTGAAAAGAATTCGTTTGGAGGTGTATGATCAGCTTGGCTAGTACAGGAGGTCTAAGCGCCGGGACTATTGTCCCCTATAGTCCGCCCGGTCCTCACTTCCCTGGGCGTGGTCCGTCCTAGCACCCCCAAAAAGACGGACCATGAGCCGTAGTCCGTCCCGTCCTGCCCCGAAGACGGACGGACTGGACGGTGGGAACACTGGTCGTCTCACCACCCAGTATGGAACCCTCCGTAGTAAATCCTTCTGTAAACAAATCAGAGACCGTGACCGTGGTTGTGTTTTAACGGACTTGATGGCGCTGGATCCGGAAGACGACAACTATGGCATGTTCGAGGCCGGGCATATTTTCCCGCTGGCCCCGGAAGTTAGGACCCCAAGCTACTAAGTACCGAATATAACCTACTGTAAGTGAATGAGATCCTACTACTAGGGCCAGGATTTGTTGCCTCGATACTTATTGAGTCGGTAGTGTATGGGCATTTGTATGCCTTGAGTGATACAATATAGTGGTGAGTAATAGTATCACCACTCTACAAATACTTACTGTACCTGGTCTGATTTTGTCTTGTTGCAAAGCCCACTCGTTCGGTATCCCGCGTGCAGCCGAGCCTATACCTATCTGACTTTTGATTGACTGATTGATTTGGGACTCGGAGTTATAATGTGTCATCACGCGAGTGAGATGATACAATAGTCAGGAGGCGAAAGGATTATGTTCAATAAATGGGAAAAAATAGAATGTACCATTCATACCCCGTTCTGTGAGTGCTGCTCAAGAGCGGGGACAAGCAAACGGGTAGGGAATAAAAGGGAATAAAAGAGAATAAATTGAAAGCCCCCCGTGCTTAGCCCAACTTAGGAATACTATCCCCCATCTTGTAATCATAAAAGATCGGTCTAGAAGCCCAATGAAAGGACGAAGAGGAAGAAGAAAAGGAAAAACACCCATCAGCCATCAACCGTGATCCGTATTCCTATCTACCGTGTCCATCCATCTACCAGAGGCATACAGGATTTACTCATCATAATGACTGCCTCAACCAGCACACCTTCTGTTAAGCAAAACCTCCATCCCTGGCATCTCGTTAAAAAGAGTATGAACCTCCTCCGGTTGCTTGACAACGCGAATATCAAACTCGCGAATAACAGCAGCAGTGAACTTCATCATCATGAACATGGCGAGATGTCTCCCGATGCACACCCTCCCACCGGCGCCAAAGGTAAACCAGCCTGCCTCGATGTAGTTCTTCATACTGCGCTTTTCGCCATCAAGCATCGCGGTTGGGTGGTCTTCCAGCCAGCGCTCTGGCCGGAATTGAGTGACGTCTGGGCCGAAGTAGGCCTCATCGTAGTTGACTTGGTAAGAGGCCATACCGACGTTGTAGCCTGGCGGGATGTGGTATTGGTGCAGCTGGCAACCGGATGGGGGAACTTCGCGGGAAAGGGAGAAGGAGACGGCGGGGTGGAGACGGATAGTTTCGCGCACAGCTGATTCGAAGATTGGGTACTTGTTCTCGCGGCCGTTGTAGCTGAGGAAGTCGTCAAGGCGGAAAGTGTTATCTGTTGTTGCAAGCTCCTCGCGAATTTTTTGCATGGTTTCCGGGTGAAGGGTGAGTTCGTGGATCACTCTAACTTGGGTATGCGGGACTACTCCTAGTGCGCCGGCACTGTGGAGAAGGATTGTTAATCTCCCGAAAAATAGAGTTTTTGGGGTGAGGGGGGGGTGAGTGGAGTACATACATCAAGTTGAAGATTTGAATGGTTGTGCCTTCCGCTTCGTTGCCGTGGGGGTAATGTCCCCTCATCTTACTCTGTGCATTATAAAACTTTGATAGTAAGTGTTTGGGACTCTTCTCTTTGAGCGTTTTAAGATCCGCCTATTCCCTAACTGTCAGCCATCATCCTTGAACCCAAGATTATCAAGAGCACCCACAGTTCCTGTTTCAAATGTAAATGTCGGCAAGAGCAACACATTGCGATAAAGGGTAATCAGGGCGTTAAGAAAAATATTCCCACGGATAGCACGGGAAGTAACTGACAATACCCATGGCAATTGCATAAGAGCACCAATGGTCCTGAAAATAACTCTCGTTCCATAGGCCGTGTTGTCTACATCTTTGCCAGCAAGGCAAAACCCTGCAGACTGGTCTGCCGTAATCTGTGCGACTATGTCCAAAGCGAAGAACTCCGTCCAATCAACCATCTTGCAAGGAGTTCCGGTCTTCACATGGTGTTTGTCAAGACCTTCAATCAATTCCTCCACCGCCTTTCCACTGCAATCAATATAGAAATTCATAACAAATTGGAAGAGCAGAGGGAGGGGGGGGAACCTTATCAAAATTCTCTTCAAGATCAAGCAATCCCTGTTCCGAGTAAAAATGCGACATATGGTACTTTCCCAGTCGAGCATTCCCGGCATCTTGTTCGAAAACAAAGCTAAAATCGTGATTGACAGACCCAATCTCGTACGAGCGCGACTTCTTGAAGAAGGTGAAGTCCTTCTTATGATTTTGAAAGCCATAGATCACATTCCTAAGATTAGGATCCGAGACCGAGACCTCGTTGGGTGCAATCCACACAATATGGCCATACTTCTTGTGCAGGGCCATCAAGTCCCTGTGCCAGGTGTGACGCATAGTATAGTACCAACGATAGGCATTGGTGAACTTGCCTAGGAATGGGCCAGGGATCTTTTGCGCGCGGAAGGGACTTTTCAAGTAGGAGTGCGTCCAGTAAGCAAGTGTGAGGATAATAATGCCAGCGACAAGGTAGAGTTTGTGTTGAAAGAGGCCGTATACAGCCTGGCCGAAGAGATTAAAGAACATTGTGAGTAAGGGGTATGGTGAGGGAAAGGAATTGATCCACGAGTCTCCTGTTTGGAATGGGTGGAAAATCGGGAAACGAGCCTTTCTTTGGGTTGAGAAAACTTGAATTGCAGAAGGGTTTTATATGACGGGGGTCATACTCATGTGGAAAAATTATGGCAGAGGAAGGACCTCGTGGGAGAGGTGGAGGAAGGAAGAAAGGAAGAAGAGGAAGAGCTCTTGCCGGAAGAAATATGTAGAGAGAGAAGGGAGGGGAGAAATGAGGGAAGGGGGGGGGGGAGGGTAGAAAAGTGGGTCGTATGATATGATAGGTACAGCACTGATGATCGAGGAAGGGCGATGAAGTGTCCAAGGCCTCGCAGTACATTGACAGCCCTAAGGTTAGCAGCGGCGGACCCATAAACTGCTCCGTCAATTCTATCTAGTGCCTCGACATAGAAAAATAGGGTGTGATACTATAATAATATAAGTAGACCTTTAGCAGCCAGAATAATGCCCGGTACGCATAGTGATCCAGCACCATACCAGTACCGGTACCGGTACGGCATAGATGCCGGCTTCCCCCCCCCCCAAATTTCAATCATTCACTCCTTCATCCACTCACAAACACACTCACTCACCCACCTGCACATATAATTCTGTCGCCCCAATTATTATACCAGCAAGCCATCATTCCGGCCCATGGTCGGTCAGTTCGGTCGGTGACTCTGCACATTATCGTCCAAGGACATCAATGACAACTGCGCGGTGGAGTAGGTGCGCTATGAGAACAGTTCAGGCAAGAAGGATGTATTGTACCGACACTCTTGTGAATGTGGCTCCAAGCAATGAAACGAACCACATTATACCCCAGTACCCACTCAATCGTTTGTATGTGTAAGGTGCCGCTTTTCCAAAGTATTTCATTTTTTCTTCCCTCCGCCCAAGCCGACAGGCCATTACTTAGGGGAAGGGATGTAAAGATTCTCGAAGCGCATGATGCGATACGAAACGGTTTTTCCAAATTTCCAACTCCCGCAGAGCACAGGTTCCAGGTATGAAAAAGAGGGGTGAGGTGTGGTGCTCGGGTCAGGCCTCAATCCTAGTCCTAGTCCTGTGCAACACCAAAAACAAATATCAACCACTTTTACCCGTCAAAACTGGGATCTCTCTGCAATCGGGCACTTGGCTTTCACAGTCAGAGACGAAACTTCCTGGGAAGGAATTTTTGTTCCCCAGACAAGGTATAGCTTGAAGCGGCTAAGCTTTTTGAATCTTATTAACTGGTATTCGTTATTTGGCTAACCCACTCTTCTAAGCCTGTTCTAGTTTGGTAAAGTGGTGCAAATGAGATCTCCGAGAGTGGATCTAACGGGTTTTTACGGGAGATCCCCACGTTACCCACCAAAAAAGGAATGGAAAGCGAGGGAGGGGAGCAGTGCGACAAGGATAATAAACCCAAACCCAACCAGGGGGGCATCGATAAAAATCCCCAACTTTTTGCTTCCGTTTATATATTAAGAGTCGATTGGAATGCCGATAGAATACAAAAGCGGCCCACAAGGTGGCAGAGAACCCAAAGAAAGAGGTGAGTATGATATCGGCAATGGTGTGATTTATACTCTCCGCGGATACGGCTAAGAGGCATTTCGATCACGGTATTCTACCCGTAGATTGTTTCTTCTACGGAGGTACAGTCGTGTAACAAAAGCTTTGGCACCTTTGTAAATTTATTATTCAACTTGCTTCACCTCAACCACTCCACATGCCCTGTGCCAAGAGCAGAAATGCGATCACGAGAAACAGAACCATGTAATTTCTATTCTTCATCATTAATTGAGGCTGAGGGAGATATACAAAGTGGTAAATTTAGACGCATTCTTGTCCCATCACTCAGTTGGGGGGTGCCAAGACTTTTGTTACACGACTGTACTCTGGGGTAGAGTACTAAGTGAGGCGAATAGGGTACTAAACTGGAATTTAACTTGTCAATGTTCGGTGTGTGTAACCTTGGAAACAGCCAATCTTGGCGCTTTTTTGGAGGAAAAAAGTGAGGCGAACACAAAATGTACCAACAAAAACTTCCTGCTCCCACATTGGTCGAGTGACCCAGGAACTAATGTGAACAGTTTCCCCTCACTTACAAGGATAGGAACCTATTAACCGGAACCGACAGGGATATATTTTAGCGGGTTAACCTCGAATAACCGTTCCGTAACTTCTTTCAGGACCTTGTACCTCTAACCCCTGTTCAGCTCCGAATACCGCAGGAGATCAACAAAACGCGAACCCTTTCGGGTAACAACCAAGTACCCCACGTTGAAACCAGCAATTATTAGAGACTTTGCGGTGGATGTATCCAGCATCCTTGTATGCCAAGAGTAGGGGATGTGCAGCTGGATCCAGGTTTGACTTTGCGGTGGATGTGGTTAAAGAAACCATGATGCCCGGCCATGGAATCAAGTAACTCAAAGTTAGGTTATGAAGTCAACGCAGCTCATTCTGTAGCAACCATGGTTTTTGGAATTAATATTTCCTAGTGTTGAGAATAAAAGCTTCTTGGGGTTTCAGGAATCACAGAATTCTTTTAAAATGAAGTATCATAGTATTGGTGGTATTGGGATAGGTCAAAGTTGTTGAGGTCAAATTCGCTGAATTTGCTCCAGTCGCAGAGTCAAATCAAGGTCTGGATGATAGAATGCTTGGCGTATGCATGCCAAGCCGTGCCAAAAGACTCCGGATGTGTCCATCGCAAAGTCTCTAATAATTAGGACAACCACAACATAAGAAACAGAAAAAGTAAATACACTTAAAATCTTGTACAATATCATCCTTCAGCATCAACTTGAATGACTTCCTTCATCCTTGCGGGCATGCTCCTTTCCAGGTTCTCAAAATATTCTGGATTTTGGAGGTACTGGTCTCTGGGCTAATTTCCGTTATTGACATTCCAGCCTCACGGCAGCTAAATAGCCTTGCTCCCAGAGTGAAAGGGTGCTGCGGGGGTGGGGAATTTGCCGTACCATTTTGATTTGGTTGCGATGGTTTGGTTATAGCGAAAGGTTTGGTTGCGACCGAAGGAAACACTTTCACCGATTTTCATCTGGGGTACAAGTACAGTACTCGGTTGATACCCGAAAGGGTTCTCGATTTTTTTGACCCCCCGGCGGCATAAGTTTTGTAGGTTGCACAGGGGGCGACCGCAGCAAACCTCGCTTGTGGAACATACAAAACTTAGGCACTGTACCTCCCATCCACCTTTTTTTGTTCTTTTTTTCCTTCACGGCTCTCTTACTCTTCTTCGTTCGCCCACAAGTAAAATGGGTTTTTTTATTGATGATTCCGTGTCATATAATATCGTTCAAAATGGCAATGAGTATATAACATCGGCCTACAGGGTCGCACCTTGTGCGTGCAGTTACGGTGCTCGTACCAGCGTCGTACCATATCTGAAATCAACACGTATAATGGCCAAAATGCATTGACGAAGGGCCCCCCGCCACAACGATGAAGTCCTTAAAACATTGGCACCTCTCCAATTCTACTCTATGAATTCGGTTCCCCTAAACATAGTGAGTGCCGGATTGGTCGAGAAGTGGTAAAGGGGACGTTACTAAGCCACCGGAGGATGAACATGAGAGTCGCTTTTTCGTGTTCTCACTATCAAATAGAAAACCGCAGGAAAACGGTGCAGGAAGATCTGAACTCCACCCTGGCTAAGATGAACAATATTAGCACAATGGCTTTCTCCTGTCTCCGATATTTTGTACGTTGAGCCCAAATAAATTCGTTCTTGAGGTCTCAGTTCTGTACCACGGATTATCGACAAGAGACCAGTCCCGTAAAAACTCTTGAAATCCGCCATCAGATTATCAGCCAGTACCAGCCGTGTACCCCGGGATGGGTTTACCCGGACAGCTTAACAGAATTGGGGATACCGGTTAGCGGGATCAAAGGCGCCAGGGGCCAGTCGGGGATGGCGGGGGACGGCCGGGGATGTTGAGGGACGGCGGGGGACAGAACTGTGCGGGATGGCAAGAATGATGTCTCATGATGCCATAATGATTCGTTCAGGGGTGTATGATTTTCACTGGGCTAGTGCAGGAGGTCCAAGCGCTAGGACTGTAGTCCCCAACAGCCCGTCCGGTCCTCACCTTCTCTGGCGTCGTCCCTCCTAGCACACCGAAAAAGACCGACTATGAACCATAGTTCACCAACACATCAATCATCCCCTTCTCTCCTGTTTTGCCACCAGAAGCTTTCCTGTTTATTCGTCCCTACCCGAGTACAGAGTGTTGTTTAGATAGCGGAAGTGTGGTGTATGGCGGTGCGAGGATTCTCGCGGCGATTGTGACCAACTATATAAAGACCGGGCTAACAATCGCTGACCTGTTAGCTTAAGTTTTTTGAGTTAATGGATAATACCATACCGTGCTTTGTGGGACCCGCTCACCGCCTGCTACAGCTGAGTCTGTGTCGCAGCACACGGGCTTTTCACGTCATTTTGCGGTGATTTTATACTGTACTAGTATCATAGTATTTAGATAGCAGTGTGTTTGGTTGTGTCGATCATGACCAGAAAGCCGGAGCCCCAGGTAATTAATTTATAGGATCTCCTATAATAGTGGGAGTGAACATGCAGACCTTGGGGCGGGTGAACTAACTTAGAAATTTGCTTCAATGGTTCCGACGAGCGACTTTGTTGGTCCTGTGGGGTTTTATCTACTCGTAAGCGATCATTATGGTACTACTACTCGAGCGACGGTGTGTGTGAAACCCGTTTCTTGCGGTTTGTTCGACTTAGGAGCCATTGGTGAAATATCAGGGTGAGATGCGGGGGTTTGGGTGGAATATTGGTTCGATTGTACTACCCCAAAATTGAAGGTTCACTGGCCACAATACACGCATCATTAGAGGGATTTCGGAGCACAAAGTCAGGGATCGCTATCTCTGTGACAATAGTGTTTACCATGGCAACAAGCGAACTTGAAAACTAGGGATTTCGGAGATTCTGTAAGAGTTAGTTCAATCATATTTCATTATTAACTAATAGGAGCCCTACCGTTAGCTGTGATGTTTGCTTGTTGCAACGTGGGTTGGGGCGCTCTGCCATTGTTTACCTCACCAAACAAATTCGGCATCTCCTAGCTTAACTAACCGAACTTTAAGCGTATGATACTTTTACGGTATATACGTGAACTCTTAAGTGAGACCTGAGCCCTAACCTGTGACTCCTTGCCGTCGCAACAAGCTAGAACTAACCAACTTTCTTGCTCCGGAGTCCCTCTGTTGTCTCGCAGAAGGTCGGTTCCCGATTTTCAACCTCCCGAACACCAGCCCCAATCACCCCAACAACAAACCCCACCATCAGGGCATATATATACCAGCTTTCACCATGACAGACCCAGCCAATTGCCTACCTACTTTTTTAACACATTATACCGTATGTATTCCAATCCTGCATGCGGGCTCCACCTCCGATTGGCCCGCCGATCCCGGTATTAACGGGAGTGCCCGGCTTCAATTTGGCGGCGCGAGTACGGCGCAAATGACTTAACAGCTGAACTAGGATCCAAACGCAATGAGTTTCAACCGCACGGGAATGTTGCGGCTTACTTAGCACTCTGAGAGTCCATCAAATGGAAACCCTTTCCATTGACAATACCCAGCTCTCTGAGAGCCCCTTTGGCAAAAATGAGGACGTTCCGTTGGGTGACAGTTTCTGCTGTGAAAATAGCATTCCCTCCGTTTTGAAACGGAAGGAAGAGGGTTATTTGTAGGGGGAACAGAGTGGAGCCATTGTATCCAAATAATCCTTTACCTAAGGAAGTATGATACGAGCATTTGCTTATTCGAATCTTTGACATTTAGAGTCACTCAACAACTACCTCCTCACGCAAGGCCCCTGGGCCGGACTGGGAGAAGAAGGCGGACTAGGTGAAAGTTTCTAAAATGTAGGCCCTGGACAGGCTTCTCCCTACTACGTTTTTAGCCTTCATCCCCCCCTCATAATACTAGACAAAATGATCCGATGTGTACAAGTTGGGAATCTCTCTGAAATCACCATGTTAGAGAATATGTTAACTTGATTTCTGATAATGCCCTTGTTTGCTGTTGGCATTTCATTCTCTACTACTCCTTATCTATGGGATGGAATTTTAGCTGGATCGAGTGGCTGATCTTTGGGATGGTAGGGACCTTAACACTCTGGTCATGAATTATCTCATTATCGAGGGATATAAATCCGCTGCGGTGAACTTCGCTCAGGAAGGGAATATGTCATATCAGGTTGACCTTGATTTCATCCAAGAACGGGTTGATATTCGCCATGCAATCCATCACGGGGATATCCAGACCGCAATTGAAAGAGTCAATGAGTTGCCTCCCGAAGTCGGTGGAATTTTTCCCTTCAATTTTAAATTTCTCGGTTCTTGCTTTGTATATATATATTGCGATGATTACTTTCAGGATAGCGCACTGCGCCTTTCGGCTAGTGATGAAAATTATAGTCAAAACTTCACTCTTCAACATGAGCATATCTGGTTGAGTCTTCCTTCGGTTCTGCTATTCGCACATTTATGGTTTTCGCGGCTTACTAACATTTCAAATTGACGTAGCTTCTCGAGACGAACCTTCCTCTACATTTTTCACTCTTAAGACTCCAGCTTATCGAATTAATTCGAAACTGCACTCAATCTCCCGATGGTGACATCTCCGAAGCGTTGGCATTTGCTACCACTCATCTAGCGCCTGGTAATTCAAAGTTCTTGCAAGATCTTGAACGCACAATGGCGCTTCTATGTTTCCCAATGGAAAGTCTAGCTCCTCCCCTCGCAGAGCTGATGGACCCGGCATTGCGAAGAGAAGTGGCGGCTAAAGTCAACGAAGCGATTCTCGAAGTACAAGGCGTGCCCAAGGAAGCCAAGATTCGCCGTTTAGTTAGGCTGAGGGCATGGGCCGAGCAAAGAATGAGGAGTGAGCGCAGAGATATGCCTAATATGGACTTGGGGTTAGATGTTGCGTCGCAAACATCGGATGATGCGATGGGGACCTAATCGTCTCAGTTTAATGACTTAATGAAATGGGTACGGAAATACTGGGTGACCGCTGGTGTTTTTTTCCCTTTTTTGTTGTGTTTCATGGAGTTGTGTGTTATCTACCATGGGTTCTTCTCTTTCTCTCAAGTCGGCATTGGGGTTGGATCGGCGTTCTCTACTGGTGCAATTGTAAGCATGTTAGCTTAAACAAATAAAAAAAACAATTGTATGATAACGTTAATAATAATTTTTTTATCACGGTTTTTGTGCTTATAGAATCACGGATTACCCGGTCGCCTGTTGATGTTTGTGTATGATCGCTTTTTTTTGTCACCACCTTGCAACCTATCCCATAACTCTCCATCGCAACTATTCGTTCTACCTTAGCACAAACTTTCCTCCCTTTTCATCAAAGTATGTCTATGACAGATGAAGATAGTCTACCAACCACGCCGCCTACTGATCGCTCAGCGTGGCGTGATACCCACATCTACGCTTCCGATAGTCGTGATACTATGCTCGGAGGCCTCTGGGCCTCTGAAGGTATTACCAACGCCAATCTCTATTCCATGTTGGAGATTATCTGTTTCTTTACCGATACTTTCCATCTATATGATGACCGCAAAGAGTTAGTTAGGAAGGATGGGCAACAGCTTCGGCCAGGCAATTACTTTGTTGTCACTAATGGTAGGTTTCTTCATTGCTTCCATCATTGGCCGCTACTTAGTGCGAATAGGTTCCGTTAGTGTCACTGATGAAGTCCCGCTAATTTGTGCGGTTTCGTTGCCCTCTGGGACTCGTGTTGCATCGTTCCGCGATGCTGTGTTCCAGCGAGATCAGCGATGCGTTATAACAGGCCAGCAGGCGATGTTTGCTCATGTCGGCAGGTGGATGGGGTTCGACGCGACTCATATATTTCCTTTGGCATACGAGAGGCAGTGGAATGATTGTAACCTCAGTCGTTTGATCACCGTTCCCCCCGCCAACGAGTCCCACGGATCCATCAACTCAATCCAGAATGGGATCATGCTCACGTGCGAGATGCACCAGTTCTTTGCATCCTATGATTTGGCAATTAACCCTGATGTATGTAGGGCTAGATATTCAAGGCTTCGTGGCTAATAATTGTATAGGATAACCACAAGATCGTGTGCTTCACATCTGATCTTGCGGACTATCACATCGCCGGTCGTCATCTTGACCAGACGTTCACCGATAACCCACTCCGGCCGCCTGATGACCTCCTACGCTGGCACTTTCGCCAGGCAGTCCTCGTTAATATCAAGGGTGTTGGAGAGCCTACTTTTGAGGATGATTTCCCGCCTGGCTCAGACGTGATGAGCGAGATTATGAGAGGCCCAAAAGCCGGCGAGAGAATGGAGTTTGAGCTATTTAGCCGTTTCAATGCAATGGTCACTCCTGAGCCAGGAGTAGGCGGCCGGGTGATGTGTAACTAGGGAACTGCAATATTTTATAGAGTCACGGGATTTGGCACTGATGTTTGTTCATAAATTCGCAGCAATCGGGCGCACTCTGAGGTTCTATGTTAAGCCACAGTAGCGATTGAAACCGTTTTGATAGATCATGGCTGTTGTCTCGCTTAAACGGGATGGAATATAGAATGGGTGTTATTTAGAGCCTTGAAACGGAATCAGGGACTTGTGGAGAATAAGGATAGCTGCTTGCTTAATAAATGCGGTGCCGAGAAGAAGTTCTTCATCATGGAGCTCTGCGATGACATACTCGTTGATACAGTCGTCCTGGCGAACTTTAAGTTTTTCTCACCCATGTTTCGTAGTTTAAAGATTTTTGACAGAGATCGGTATCCAATCAAACGGAATGGCTGGAAGGATGTTAGTACCTTTGAAGCAAGGAATTCTCGGCCGGCGCAGGCCTTCCTGATAGGGTCCGGAACAATGCAGGTCTTACCAATCCATAGGGTAAATCCCTCCTCCCGAGCTGCACCCTTCAGCCACATTCATCCATGACCCACTATCCCAGCTTAGTACGAACAATAATAATTTGGGCAACCTCAACCACCGAATATAAAAAGACTTATCCATACTCCTAGAGTGAAGGGTGCTGGTGTGGGGTGGTAAATTGGATGTACCATTTGGCTCTGGTGGCTATCGAAGGGAATGCTTTCACCGACTTTCAGCTGTGGTACTTGGTTGGGGGGTACAAGCGTTCGCATTATTTTGACCCCTGCGGTACTCATGTTTCTTAGCCAAGCCTTGCCTTCCCTATTTGTTGTATTAACGTTGCCCCCCGCTGAATAGCCGAACCTCTTCCCCAAACCGCGCTCCCATCTAATAGTACGAGGTCCGGTAAGAAGTTATGGAACAGTTATTCAAGGTTAACCAGCCAAATATACCCCTATCCGTACCGGTTAATAGGCTCCTACCCTTGTACAGGTATTTCTGTTCAGTTGAGAACAGGGTTGCATCGTCACTCCACCATCCCTCCACTGCTCATGAGAGAGGGCATGTAATAACCGGGTAACCGAGCACAGAGAGTTGGGTGCTTAAATGTGGCTTTTCCCCCCATACCTTCCAAATATCCGAACCACAAACAACCCCACCCCCGCCTTATCACCCTGTCTTCATCACCACTTTTCATCATCCTCTCCTCACGATACACTAGATTCACAATGCTACGCGCGATCTGTTTGTTCCATAAATCCTACTTTCTGGAAATCGCACCTGTTACTAACTGCTGGTCGGGATTATTTGTCAGACACCAGTCCCACGACTAGGGAGACACTTATGCTCGTCGTGGCAGGTTCTGTCAGTAACTGGTTCGCAATGAACTCCACGAAACAAATGCATATTGCCGAGGGATACCGCAAACGTGATGGCGAGCTTTACGCAATACAAACTGCGCGGAAGGAGTTCCACGCCAAGTACCGCACCACGACCAGTACCGCAGAAGCGTCCGCTTCACAGGAGAAATCCTTCTAAATACCGTTCCGATATCTTGAAGACTCGCAAGCCGTCAAAAAACTTCGCCGCGGTTGGGATTAAAGGACGATGGTTCCGGTGGTTGTGGAGTTGGGGTTTTTCGCTTTTTATTCTTTTTATGTTCTGTTTCACGATGGTAGCATTCGGTAGTAGGGTTTATGGTATAAGGTTTACAATCTGAGGGTTTTGCTATACCTGGCACCACCTAAAATAACTTCTCTCCAATATGCTGCTTGTGAATTGGTTGTGTTGACAATTTTGCTTGTGAACCATTGCACTCGGATACCAGGGCTAGTTCGTGAACACAAGGGCTGACAAAACTAACGACGATATTGGGAATAGAGCATGCACTAAGGAGTGTGTGAAGAATTCCTCGAACGCTTTCCGCTTTACTATTGGTTGAACTATTTATTTTCCGTTTCTATTGGATATTTGCCACTTTAGGTCATGCTCAGAATAAATCCTAGCGTTCGCGGACTACCCATGCGCTAACAAGGCCTATAATTTAATTCGCACTACAGTCTAGCATATGCACCATAGAACCCCACTAATATACCAAACATAACTCATATGGTATATCAAAAAAGAAAAAAGAAAGGAAAGCAGGACTGAAAAAAACCATTCATCTCACTTTCCCTCAACCCTCTAATTTGTAAGTAGATGGAGACGCATGGCGCGGTAGGCTCCCCAATCCCTATTCCCTATTCCCTATTCCCTGAACCTATATGAGAACTTCCCGCCCCCGCTTTCCCTTGATACTTGCATGGGTGCCCCTTCGCTGTCGAGGTCGCTGTAATCATCACTATAAACGTACCCCATTTTCCACTCATTCCCTTCAGAATCGTTGCCGCGATCCATTTCGTCTACAGTGTCCTTTCCACCATCCCCACCCTCTCCGTCGTCGTCGCTATTTCGTCGTGGTTGTGGGCGACCGCCATTGCCGAGTCTGCGAACCAGAGAGGAGGCTTCTCGGAGGACTCGGCAGAAGCGATTGCCAAAGAGTTTCGCGCTGGCTCGCGCTGGCTCTTGCACATCATTGGGCGGTTGGAAGGGGGTGCCATTGTCACGCAATTGCTATTTTCCCGAAAGTGGTGGGGCTGGTGACACGAATTTTTTAGAAATGAAAATTGAGAAAGTTAGAAGGGCGGAAGAAAAAAATTGTGGCAAACCGTTGCACTTCCCCCACCAATTTAGACCCCCGATCAAACCCACAACACTGCCGCTATAATTTCATACGTGCAATGGGCTCCGACAAGAAGCAGAAACGCCCTCAAGACGCAGATCCACCCCCAGAAAGAGGGGTGGGGCAAAAAATTCCCGCAACCGAAAATAAAAGGCTGAAGCTGCTCCAAAACGTGATCCAGCAAAGCGACCAAGAGTGCTTCCCCCCTTCCCTCTGAAACCACCCCCTCTGTTTGTCACCCTGTTCTCCTTCCCACCACTCCCCCTCCCCTCTAGGCCCTATACTCTGTTCAATCCTGGTTGCCGGTAGACTTGGTGCCGGGTTCGGGCCCAGGGCCACTTTCGCTTCTTTGTCCATATTGGCTAGGGTTCACAGCAGGATTTCAACTTTGAGTGTCTCTTTTTCGCGACGAAGTGACTCATCGGCGGCACGGAGAGTGGCATGCAGCTCCTCACGCAAAGCATCTTGCCTCCGTTGGTTACGTCTTTCGGTAATCTCCATGATTATGGATTACGGGCTTTGTCAAGCATCCAAACCAAGTTAGTAACCTTAGTACAGTGGAACTTCAATAAATTATTTGACTTACCAATAAATTTTGACACATCGATCAATTTGAAACTTGTGGGATTATTGAAGGGTGTAGCATTGGAGGTGCGTTAGCAACAGGTTTGGAAGGTTCCTGGGCATAGTGTACCCCTGTCTACCCGTCCACCCATTGCGGTTGTGGTTGCGCGTCCATTAATATGCCAAGATACTTCGAGCGAGGGAGACGACATCTCATACTTCCTCTGCTAGCACCGAAGTGCCCCTTGTTGGTCGGGTGGGTGTGATGTGAGAGATGGGGATGTGAGAGAGGTGGATGTGAGAGAACTTGTTTATTCTCGGATACGCACCGCACCGCTGCTAACTAGATAGGACTAACAAACATGTGCGCACAACCAGTGGTTTACCCTCAATGCCGTCCTATGTTCTCCATAACACAACTAGAGTGGTTGCCCATACCCTACTACACTCAACACCCTTACACAACCTTCTGAGAGCTCGGACACTACCACACCCCTTCCGAGTCCCTTCCTCTCCCTCTCCCTGCTCATCCCTTCTATATCCCATGTAACGCACCCGCGATCCCTCTCCGACACTCCCCAAGCGGCGTCAACAGCCCAAGGAAGCTTCTTCAAATCTTACCCAAGCACCTAAGCCTGCTCGAAGCAAACCCAATCCTCTTGTTCCTACAAGTAGAAGAGAAATCCCGCATACTCTACAATACATTTGTTACGGTTGAGAAGCGTGAAATAGAGAAGAAGGCACAATCCATTGAGAAACTAAATTCTCCACTTTTAGCAGAACTGCGTAGTTACGTTTGTCCCCTTTCCATCTTCAGATTCCTGTGGGTACTAACGCTATGAAGAGGAAACCATATGACCAACATAGGAAATCAACCATGACAGCCCTCAAATCATCAAGCACGCACACAGGCCAGCAGATACAAACCCTAGACTCAACTAACTTCACTCCCCGATCAACTCCTCTTCCCGTGTCATATCTACCAACCACAATCCCTCCTGCCCTACTGATGATCATAGCTGTGGCAGAGTATCATTATGTTATTTGGTAATCGGGGATCTACCTCTTCCAACCTAGTCTCGCTCAGAGGGGTAGGAGAAAGCCGACAGTTCCTAGCAAAGCACCTACGCTCTACTTCTCAGGACAATGATCTGTCAATCCCTCCACCCCCTTCGATGATGGAGCAATTACCACCTAGCAGAGATTCACTGACTCCTACCAGCTACCTATTGCTTAATTTTCTTTCCTGCTCTCTTGTTAATAGGGGTATGTGTGGGAACAATTACTCGCCTATCCCGAGCCCTGGAATCCCGGTAGTTACACTTCATTGCATTGAACATCTCACCAGAGAGGAATATCCAGGTTCCACTCCTGGGCTCACGATACGGTGTACCATGCTTTGAATTCGACGCCTCCATGTTAACCCGGGGGGTTGTCGGGACCTTAACACAAAATTGAGCTTTAAATTTCAGTGCCAGAGATGTCTAGCTAGGAACATCTGGTCCATTTTTGACGAGTGACAAGATCTTACATGCTACGCTGGGGCTAGTCAGGCTGAACAAGCAGAGTGGTGTACTGGACATGCCTCTGTCCCGGTAGCGACAGTGCCAGTTGTGGGGTTGAGATTTACTTCAACTGGGCATTTTTTTTTCTGGTTTGTGGGTGCGGGATTGAGGCATAGAGGCGAGGTCCCTCCTGGTCAGAAGGCCCAATGAGGAAGGGTTAGATGGTCTGCGACTTACCTGCTTGGCATGGCATTGCTGGTGAGCTATCACCCCAGGAATCCTATTTCACCTCCCGATTGCAAAGAATGTTAATTTTCCCACTGAGTTGGCATTTTTCTTTCTTTTCCTATTTTATCAAAACATCCTGAGAATAAATTAGGGTCGATAATGTCTGCTCTGCGCACACCACCGCCCCCGTCAACATTCCTGTCGCCAAGTATGTATTACCTCTCCATCTCCTGACTCAGTTCCACCCGACCCAGCTCAATCCTCCCCTCCCCTGCCCCTTCCTCCTATAACCCTAAAATCGAATATTCCCCTAATTAACATATTCCTAAATAGGTACTGGCACAAGTGCAACTCAAAGCTCAATCATTCTACCAACGCCTCTCCCTCCCAAGCTGGCCTAAGAACGCACACAACTGCAGCCTGTAGCAGCACCTTCACAGGGAATTCCAACTGGCCAAATGGTTAAGCTCAGGACGTCTCTGGAGTGCGCAAACTGCATCCTTCACGAACTCAAAATTTTGAGAAAGAGCTATGAGGACACCAATCTGTTCCTGCATAAGTTGAGCAGGTACTTTGTTCATCCTGTTTCCGAAGACAACTTCCCTACTGCAGCTGAACGTGCATTCACTGCTGCTGGCTTCGCAGCTTTAGTTGGGCCAGCGAAGAATGCGAAGAGACCTACCATTACTAACGATAAAGTAATTTCCTAGTTGAAGGGGCTTCTCATCCCTTTCAACCAGCTACTCGTTAATGTCGCGTAGGTCGAACGTTTCGGTAAAAACGCGGGTGATTCCCACCATATAGTGGAGATTAGCATTGGTGGTGCCTTCTGCAATCCAGAAGCATCCGAGCAAAGTATCCTGGTGGTTGGAATCATAGGTGAAGGTATAGCGCCCGTATGCACGATTTTCAGGTTTCATGCTTGACTATCTTGGTCGGTTAATATTTTAGTTCTAGTTGCGAATGGAAGGAATGTTTACTTACGCAGAAGAAGGGCGTTTGCCTTGGTCACAGAGTGGATGTGTGAATGGACAAAGGTGTCTAGGATATGCCAGATAAGTAGCAAAGTGGCAACAGATTATACGGACAAAACCACAAACCGGGCCCTTAGAACCAACCCTGAGTCCGTGCCGAACCAACAACGCTTCAGTAAAAACTCTTTATATTGGGCATCCGAGATCTCAGAGGGACAGCCGTGCTAAAGAACAATAGGCTCAGCAGAGTAGGTTAGCGGGATAATGAATACCAGTTAATGAGTCCAGCACGCCCAGCCTTAACAGGCTATACCCCGTCTGGAAAACACTGTTCCTTTTCGGGGTGGTTTGTGGCAGATTGCGAGTTCTAGGTAAGTTATCCGATCCCGGATACCCAATTTAACAAGTTTTTACGGTATTATCGCGGAACCCTCAAATTCGTTCCACCTCAGATCGGGTTCCGATGTCTTATCTGCAAGCTTAGTACAATGAGCAACAGAGACTACGATGATACGATATCGGGAAACACAAAAGACTGGACAACAGAGATGACAGCAACCCAGGATAGTCGCACAAAAAAAAACCGCCTCGGCCAAATAATTACACTAGAGGACAAAAGTGCATGAGTTTTTCCGCATTGCAACCAGCGAAAAAAAAGGTCTTCACATCTGGAATAAAGTACACAGGGCACCGATCACCGCCACCATGCCTCCATGAGCCCCTTACATAGTGTCACTGCATGCTTAAGTCAGGTCTCTCTTAGAACTAGCAATTTTTTCAGGCAGAAATGGGAGTCGGGCTAGGATTGTGGAGCCCAAGGTCGAGCACTTCCATGTGTTGATGGTGTTTGCCGGGTAACTTAACTTGCTCTCAGGAGAAGACTCACTTTGAGGTGCTTGACTCGCACCTATTCCCACCATTTTTTGGCCTAGAAGACTAAGTTTTACAAGGTAATGCAAGGCCTCTGCAGCCTTATCAGTATTCTTTCTTTGGGGTTTGTCGGTAGGTCGTGTTGCTGGCATTATGTTGGATTTTGACCTGGTAGGTGTTGGAGAGATTTTTTTTAGCGATGGTTGCGTTGTACGAAAACTCATGCACCTTTGTCCTCCGGTGTAGACGGAATAGGTTACTGGACAGAATTACACGAGCGTAGTATCATCGAAACTCCAATAATTAGACCTTATGTTAAGGTTTCCAAAATTGTCTCTTGGATACCGAGATAGTGGTATAGTGGCAATCTCTCGTAGTGAAGCGACCCCCTCAGTACACCTTTATGACAAAAATACAAGATCTGCCAGAAGACCAAGAAAGGCAGCTCCAACACTCTACCGTGGTGTTTAATTAGGGACCCTTTAAGGCTTTACCTATGAACGGCAGCCTAGCAGCGCTGCCTGGTCGCAGCTGTTAAGCGGGGCTTCTTAGTCAGAGATCTGTTGAGGTGAGGGCAAGAATCATACATTTATGGTTTCGTGGTGTAGCTGCTTCTGCATCAGTCTAATACCGGTCGATACTGGTTCGAGCCTGAGCAAAGTTAATAGTTTCTTTTCTCTTCTTTCCATTTACAAATTCCCCCCTCCCCTTCCCCATTCACAGTGCGATCTATTTCATTTTTTTTGTGGGATCGGATCGGATCAGATTGGATCGGATCGGATTGGATTGGATTGGATTGGATTGGATTGGATTGGATTGGATTGGATTGGATTGGATTGGATTGGATTGGATTGGATGGGGTGGGGTGGGGCGTATTGCGAGAGTGGGAATTGCATTACCTAGTTGTTTGTTTGTTTATTTCTCTGTTTAGCTACTATCTTGTCAACTTACTTGAGGTCCTGCTGCATATTTCCTTTTGCGTTGTTTATAAGTGCTTTTTTTTTCTTTCATTATGGCTCAAAATTAGTTGCTAACCAAGAAAATGGAGGGTGTTTGCTTTTGTTCTGTTAATATTCTTTAACCGGGCTGTTCTTATCCTTGTTTCTATTAGCTACTAATTAAGGAAGTAGGTAATAGTAACTTATTCCATGCCATAGCGAGCCATCTGCGGGTTTGGGCAATGTGACGCTGAATCTCAGTCCGGATTTATTCCCTCACATCTCTTCCTTCCACGCCCTTCCCTCCACCTCTATTGCCACCAACTCATCGTCATTTTCTCTTGATACCATCCCTCTATTTATCATTCTCTAACCCGCGTGAAATGAAAAATGTAGGACTACAACACTCAAGGCGGCCACTCCTTCATCTGCCTCCCCACTCACCCAACCTTCGAGTCCCACAATTGTTGGGGCGCAGTGTGGCGCACCTACTGCTGCATACTCAGGAGGTTCGGCTAACTGGCCTGCGAATCCTCCACGAGCATAAACGCCATCCTAGCCTAGTTCCACCAGTCAGAAAAATTAGTGAAGGCGAGCGGGTTACCACTTCCTTAACCACGGTCATGCCATTCCTCACCAACTGTCCTTGCCGTCACGAGGGATAGGGATGGTGATCGTGATAACGGCCCCACCGGCGGGCCAGGGTGGGGGGCCGTGGAGAGCATCATTGGGGCAATTAGTTCTATGAGTTTAGGAGGGATATGGGTGAATAGCGGTGGAGATGTTGCTCCAGGAGTTGTGGTTATCGAGGTGGAAGATGACGTTCCAGATGAGGACTTCAACACCTCCCAAGCTACCTGGTACCAGGAGCGCTGCCATTGCCGCAGCGTTTGCTGCCATACGGCAATTATCAAGTTGGTCTAGGGTGTGGAATTCCAACTTTCGGCTGAGGACCGGGGAAGATAAGGGTTCCGGTTACTCCGTTGGCGATTGCCCTCCCGAAGGCAGTGGTTTAAACATACAGAAGAACAGCGGAAGCGGAGAAAGCAAACTAACGGCTGGCATTATTGGTGTCTATTTAGCACCGGACATTTTTCGTCTCCTTTTTTTTCTTGTGTACCTCTTTCGTCCTCTATAACCTCATTCTACTGGCGTCTCACATTTAGGATTAGGACTTTCGGCCGATATTTGTATAGGCTTTCTCCCGCACTTGCATGTTTGATGATAGGGGGCTCCAGGTGCCTCGTGGGTTGCTTGGGCGTTTGCCTGGCATCGAGCAGGGTATACTTCCTGAGGATGAAGAGTTGAGCAAAGACTAATATCGGTATGGGTTTGTGAAGTTTCTGCTATCTCTCAGATCGCTTGCCTCTGCACTCCTACTGTTTCGCATTTCCGTGGCAACGGCTACTGCAAGGCAACAAGCCTTAGTCTACGACTTCGGATGACGGATTAAAGTCTCGGAGAACTGACCCTGAGAGCTAGGACAAAGTAAATATCTCAGAAGACATTGACTTCCAAACTCGAAAGATCTATTGCCGAGAATCTCCGTCCGGCGTTTAAAGTATAGCCCCCACAGAGACCGATTTGCTAAAGGAAATGGCGCGAAGGTTAAAGAGTGCTGACTCTGCTAGTAATTCAAGTGCAAGGTTTTTGTCCGTCACAGAGGTGGCGGAATTGATCAAGTCAGGCTAATAATTAGGGATTCCCGAGAGCAACGAGCAAATGATGCGGTTCCGGAGCCAAAAAGAAGTTGGCGATATATGGGAAAAAACAGCGAAGTAGTTGACGATTGTTGAGATTGTATATTTCCACCCATTGGAAGCACTTTCTAGCTAGGAATCTATGTTCACAGTTTCTCGCGAGGAGCACCCACAGGTCGACCAAATTCTCAATGATCAACAGGAGGCTCATCTTCAGATTCTATGATTGTATGAAACGAGCAAGAAAGTAGATTTTTATAAGCAGCCAAAATAGGAAGAGGTTCGGGATGAGTTAGATGGACCAACAGAGCTACATGACAAACCTACGGGGAAAAGTGACCTAGAAAAGGAGCAGAAACGCCATGAGGATTGGATCAGGAAGGGGAAGGAAACTATTTGGGAAGGCTAATGCGCTCCTGCGCATTCTTGCGCATCATATGGCATATTTGTAGTTGGAATGACATGTAAATGATCCAAATTTTGGAATCATTAGGGTTCCGAGGAGAAGACGTTCGAAATCGGCCACCGATTGTGGTTCTCTCGACGCCAGATTTCCCATCAAATCTTCCTTGATTTGGGCCTTCTTGCGCTTCTTTTTGCTGGTGCTATATTCCTCTCAGAGTCGGTATCAGGGCCACGTTTGTCTAGGCAGCGTTCTCCACGGGGCAGTCCGTTCGTCCTGAAAGCGGAGGGCGGTGGACGGTGTTAAACGGTCCCGTCCGGCCTTTTTCAAAACTTTCCCCGCAGCCCGGTGCAAAGGATTATAGCCCTGCCGTCCCCCATGAAAAATGCGTGCGAACAGACCCCAATTAGTAAGTAAGCTATCCCGGGCCCGGGGCGGGATTCCTTATGTCATCTCATATTTCCAAACACTCCCGAAAGTCTGGCAGTATGGAGACTGCAAGCCGGGTATTGTCGCACCTGTCAATAGCTTTTGATGTGTTGTAGGAAGGATTGTGTATGCGATTGCATGGTCGGGGAGTGGGTGGTTGACATCGGGGTTTTTCTGTTATTTGTGGAAGTCAGGAACAATCTACGGAAGTGCGAGCATTGGGATTATTTTCTTCAGCGAGAAGGAACCATCCTATGGGTCCTCGTCCTTTTGTGTTTTCTTCATCACGCGAATCGATTTATCAGTGCTCTCTTGCCTTGCCTTTACTCTTTCACTTTGAGAGCTTTTGTTTCTGTCTATTTCTTTCTTCTCCATCCCCCTGAGAGTTTGACAATTTTGCCATTCGACGAGAGCCCGATGATTGTGCAAAGCGTTACTTAGCCTTCCATAGCATATGTCACCGAGCAGCCCTTGTCGAACTCCTTAGATGGGATAAACCCTTCGAGATCACCCCGATACCCAGATTCATAAGAAGACTGTGATCCTCCGCACTTGTAACAGAGGCCTGGATAGTACATCCAACGGGTTGATTAGTAGCTGCAAGGCTGCTATTTGCTATAGCTGGATCCAAGTACAGCTCGATCAGCTTCTTAATATTTTTAGAGCCAGAAGATTTCGCATTGACAGGTTCTAAAGAAGATACGACTACGCTCGAAGAGACCGCCTGATCTGGAACATAGGCATGAGGACATCATCCTCGCTAGATTCCGATTTTACTGCTTCAATCTTTTTCTCTCAGTCATCCTCACCGCCGCTACCCCGGACTAAAGCCTCAACCTTGTTCAATGACTGTGAAATAGAATCAAGAGGAACAAAGCCAATAAAATTATTTGGTAAAGAAAGAGCGAGATTAGTCTGATTAATCTGGGAGATTCATCCAAGCATGAGCGTTCCCGGTAGGGTTTCTGCCAAGTGGCTATGGGCTCGTAGTTATTATTATTGGTGACAAGCAAAATCGTTAACACAACCAATTCACAAGCAGCATACCGGAGAGAAGTTATTTTAGGTTGTGCCAGGCATAGCAAAACCTTCAGATTGTAAACCCCTACCACAAACCATACTACCGAATGCTACCATCGTGAAACAGAACACAAAAAGAATAAAAAGCGAAAAACCCCAGCTCCACAACCACCGGAACCATCCTCACTTTAATCCCAACCGTGTTTAATCCCAATCGTGTTTAATCCCAACCGTGGTGAATTTTTTTTGATGGCTTGCGAGTCTTCAAAATATCCGCACGGTATTTAGAAGGATTTCTCCTGTGAAGCAGACGCTTCTGCGGCACTGGTCGTGGTGCGGTCCTTGGCGTGGAACCCCCCCTGCACAGCTCGCATTGCGTAAAGCTCGAGATCACGTTTGCGGTATCCCTCGGCAATATGCATTTGTTTCGTGGAGTTCATGGCGAACCAGCTACTGACAGAACCTGCCACGACGAGCATAAGTGTCTCCCTAGTCGTGGGACTGGTGTCTGACAAATAGTTTTGACAAGCAGTTAGTAACAGGTACAATTTCCAGATAGTAGGATTTATGGAACAAACAGATCGCGCGTAGCATTGTGAATCTGGTGTATCGTGAAAAGAGTATGACGAAATGAGGTGATGCGGAGCGGGTGATGAAGAGAGGACAGGAGTTGTTTGTGGTGTGGATATTCTGAAGGTAAAGGGGAAAGGGGCTCTCTTTTAAGTCAATGCTCTGTTCTCAGTTACCCTGTTATTACCTGCCTTCTCTGGAAAAGCTGCAAACCTTACTGTTTCACACGACAAACATAAGTAGTTTTGTGGCGTAGTTGGTTATCAGTCTAACACACATGTGGTTCCCAGTTCAACCCCTGGTGAAATCACTCTTTTTTTTCTCACCAAATCTTTTTCCTTCATCACAATCCCATCTGTTTCAAAACGTGCTCAGATACTAGGGATAGTCCACAAACAACTATGAACAATATCAGGAATAGTACACCCACTAGTACGTGTGTTGCAAATCAGACGGCCCGTGTTTGGTCATGCAACCTAAAGCATATGCAATGGCTAAGTTAGTCAATGGGATTGTTCGGAATCTCGGGATGTCTTAAAAAAATTCTATAGAGCCGGTATTTGGCTTGGGGATGTTTCCTATTTACTGGGGGATAGATTTCAGTGGCACGGGGGTGGATAGAGGTTTCATCATGAGCATAAAATCTTTTTCCTGGAGATGCAGTTCTCTGGATGGTATGGAGACCCTCCGGGGCCCGGTGCGGAGGCTGCTACGAATCTCATATGGGACTTGGCTGCCTCTAGCAATTTGCCAAAAGGAGCGCAATCGCAGGCCCTCGTTGGCTAAGACTGCAGGCAGTGTTCCCAACCGTCCCGGGCGGACGGCAGGGCCCTGGCGGGCTATAGTCCCGGGCGTCCCGGGCAAGGTGGGTGCGGACGGCCGGGCAAGGCGTCCGTCTTTCATAAAGACGGCAGTCCTATGGGTTGACGGCCGGGCCCTGCAGTCTTATTGGGAACGGGATCTGCCGGTAGGGCCCGGCCGTCATCTTGATGGATTGACGTCCCCTACAGGGCCCTGGCGTCGTCTGCAGGGCCCGGCCGTCACCTATAGTCCCTGCAAATTTTCTGTCAGGCCTATAAATCGCTAGCACCTTTCGTCTCAGACTTTGGTTCCTAATTAAATACTCCGTATGCATGCGCAGGACTGGTGTGAGCAGGATGGCGGGTATAGGTTGTTCTATATAGCTTTAGGAATAAATTCAAGTTACGCATTCTTCTGGAATATACGACTAATTTTATTGCGGTAGTAGAAGGAAGGTTGTAACTCTATGTGAGCCAATAGCTTCTTCGTCAATGGTAGCTGATTTATTTATAACAACCAGGTGTATCCACCTTATATCCACCATATATCCATCTCTCAAAACTACAAATTCTCCGATACACAATATATACACACATAACTTATAGTTTTATATGAACAGTTTCATAAGAACTTAAGCCATTGCCTCGGATGTTAGAAGCCTTATCTCACTCCTCGGTAATCAGCCGTTACCTGTTTTCTACGCCAATTCCCTCGGGGGACCCCCTGTCCCGTCACCTTCAGGGCCCACCCGTCACGTGGAGGCGCACGGCAGATTCCGCAACCTGAGAGACACCTGCAGTCCCCGCCCGTCCGTCCCGAGCAGTCTTCCGGACGGACGCCAGGATACCCGTCCGTCCCGGGCGTCCTTTCAGGTACGCCGTCCGTCCCGTCCGGACCCGAAGACGGACGGACTGGACGCTTGGGTTCACTGACTGCAGGCTCTATAGTGAGACAGCGCTTTCCGCAGGTAAGGGCAGCACTGCAGGACATGCCAAGGGACTGCTGGGGCGATTCCCGATAGATAGTGGGTACAGCGAGAGCAGGTGTGAAGGGAGGGGACTGTTGAAAATAGAGAAGTTGAAAGTGGAGGTAATGATCGGACTCAAGAATTTCAGCGGAGTGACGAGAAGAGTTTCAGGTGAGCGAGAGTAATTCCGTGAAGCTGTTAACGAGTTGGGTGGCAGCTAGAGGAAGTCCGATGAAAGGAAATGGATGTCCGGTGGAATTGGGAGGGCAGGGGGAGGTGCGACGTCGGAAGTGGGGACTGTTGGAATTGGGGTGGAAAGTGGTGGCAATGATCGGACTATAAGATTTCAGCAGAATGAAATAAAAAGTAGTGAAGGTGAACCAAAACAACTTGTATTGAACCAATCCAAGAGTTGGTAGATAGCTGGAGAAAAGCAGGAAGAGGGGGAAAGGAAAAAAGATACGACAAGGAGGATGCAATGGATGCGGAGGGCGAGGGAGAGGAAGGGAAGTGGCGTGGTGGTGTCCGGGCTCTCAGAAGGTTGTGTAAGGGTGCTTCAGTGCTAGCAGAGGTAGTATTAGATGTCGTCTCCCTTGCCTGAAGTAGCTTAGCATGTTAATAGACGCGCAACCAGGGGTACTTTAAGCCCAAAAATCTTCCAACCCTTTTGCAAACGCACCTCCCATTCTACAACCCCAATAATCCTCATCAAAGTCCCAAATCAATTGCTATGCTGCCAAAATTTATCGGTAAGTCAAATACTTTATCGGAGTCCTTCTGTATTAAGGTTGCTAATTTGGTTTGGATGCTTGACAAAGCCCTTCTTACCAAATCCATCAAGCCGGTGATGATTTCCGTTGGAACCACGGTCGCCATACCCTGGGGCCCGACAATCATGGAGATTACCGAAAGACACAACCAAAGGAAGAAAGATGCTTTGCGTGAGCAGCTGAATGCCAACCGCCGTGCCGTCTACGAGTCAATTCGTCTCGAAAAAGAGACACTTAAAGTCGAGATCCTCCGCAAAACCCTAGCCAATATGGACAACGAAGCCAAGGTGGCCCCGGGCCCAAATCCGGCAACCAAGTCTCCCGCGAACAAGGATTGAACAGGGTATAATGCCTGGGGGGAAAGCGGAGTTGAGGGTGGAGCTATTAGCCCGGCGGGGGCTATAGTGGTGGTAGGGTTGAGGGGAGGGGACGGGGCGTGGTGGGAAGGTGAACGGGGTAGCAGGTAGAGGGGCTAGTTGCAGAGGGAAGAAGGAGGGAGCTCCCTTTATGTCGCGTTTGGTTTCCTGTTTCCTTAATTTTTAGTATTCTTATAATATTATGGAAACCCCCATCATGAATTGTGCACTTCAATTTCCACCAAGTGACACCCATAAACTAAAATAGCAGATATCGAAGAAACCCGCGAATAGATAATTCAACCAATAGTAAAGCAGAAATCGTTCAAGGAATTTTGTGAGCTTTCAACATACCATACTGTTCGCGGACTAACTCTGGCATCCGAGTTCATACTACACTGGCAGTAGCATGTTGCCCAACCTTTGTCGCGCCCCAGTACTTTGAGTCCGGCCGGCTTCAGGCTTTATCGTCAGGGTTAGAGCAAAAGATCTTTAGGTTTAGACTAGTGCAAGCCGGTACGTACAATGGTTCACAAGCAAAATTGTTAACACAACCAATCCACAAGCAGCATATTGGAGAGAAGTTATTTTAGGCACTCTCAGAAGCTGCAAATCTTACTGTTTCAGACGACAAAGGATGGTAGTCTGGTTTTGTAGTGTAGTTGGTTATCACAATAGTCTAACACACTGGTGGTCCAAGGTTCAAGCCCTGGTGAAATCATTGATTTTTTTGTCCAAGATCATAACTTTACTGTTTTCATTGGCAATGTAATTCATTTCTATGTTTTAGTCACCCCAGCGATTAGGCTACTGAGACAATGATTTAAGGTGAGAATTTTACGCAGTGGAGTCAAACTACCTAAGTAGAGATGAAGATAGTGATTGATAGTGACAACTTGATGGAAAGGAAAGGAATGAGGAAAGTTGTGTGAGGAAGGAATATGTGTAGCAAGCGAAGATGAGAAGGAAAGAAAAACAAGGGGGGTGAAAACATTTTCCTAGCTTGCACAACCTTTGACAAGTGCGTATGTATGCCTCGGCAGCCTCTCTGTGCGGCCATTAAACTGTCATTTCCAGCAGGGACGGTCAGGGACGGCACGAATGATGTCTCACGATGCGATAATGATTTTCTCGGAGGTGTATGATTTCAACTCGAGCTAGCACCGGAGGTCCAAACGCTAGGACTATAGTCCCCTACAGTCCGTCCGGTCCTCACCTTCCCGGGCGTAGTCCGTTCTAGTGCCCCTAAAATGAGGGACTATGAGTCGTAGTCCTCCCCACCCTACCCAGAAGACGGACTGACTGGACGGCTGGGAACACTGCCTGCACTTGCTGGTCGGCACCACCTAGTGTGCCACATGGGGGAAGAGGACCAACACTCGGGTCAGTCGGCCACCCAAACTGATAGCCGGGTATTTGAAATGAAATTACCCCCGCGCTGAACGGGAGGAATTTTCCTGGTTGGAGGCTCACAACGGCCGACGTTGATGTTGAGTGTGGTACACGGGCTGTCTTGTATGGCCCCGTTCCTGGTATTTCATTGATTTGTCACAATATACATCTGAAGCGACTCTTCTTAATCGTCTGACTCCTGTACTTGGTCATACTTTGTGCTTCGTTGTCTTGGTTGCTCCTGTTCTTGGAATGCGTACTGTTGTGCCCCGAAAGCATTCCTACCCCAATATTATTTCCTTGTGTTTGCTTTCTTACATAGAGACTAGCTCTCTTCCCATTCTTTTCCAATAATAATATCTTCTTCTAAAAGGAATCAAGGATAATTCACAACAATTTGCTTTAATTTTGTGGGAAGAGCTGTAGGCTGAGACAGGCTATGCGGAGCATTCGAGGGTGCCCAGAGGTAGCAAGTATTTAACAAAATTCTTGGTGCCCGGTGAGCCTTTGTGGGAAGTGGATGATTTGCTTGCCGTGGTGTTGTTTCTAGTGGTTTGTTATACTGTTTAGGAGACCTGAAGGCGAATTAATCCGGGATTGAACTAGATCTAGGGATCGCCTGTGAGCCAGCTGGTTGTGGGTTTTAGGACTAATATTTGCATGGAGGGCGCAAGGTGGTAGTTGCAGCGGTATTGTTTTACCTGGTTGCCTCCCTGGGTTAGCTAACTTACCTGCAAGTTGGGCGCATTGGATAATAAACCGCAGTGACTCTGCTGCGTGTGCCTCCGGTGGGCACTGTCTATCGGAACGACTCTCTATCGCAAGCTATTTATTGTTTTCAGCCCGGCTGCTCCGTTTGATACAGCTATGAGGATGAGAGTCTAACTGTACGAGTATACGCCTAGTGGGACACTAAGTGCTACACCAGGGGGCCTCTCAACCCCCAAGGTCATAAGGACTAGTGGCCGAGATAACATATCACACTAGTAGAGCCGCACAAGTGCAGAAGCTATTGATGCATAGGCTATGGTTCCATCCAATCCATGTCAATATAAACATGCATCCAGAAAATTCACAAAATTCCAACAAGTCACCACTTATCACCCAGAGAACCGAGAAACCTCCAGTCCGATGGTGCACTATCAGTTGAGCCCTAGAAGCCTGGATGCGGTTCACAATCCAGCCAGGCTAGCTTTCGGGAAAGCTCAGGTAGGACAGGCCTCTTCTGAACGCCTGCTGGCCTCCTGAGACAAATCAACGACATACAAGACTCGAACGTTAACGGTGCTCGAGTACAAACACAGAAATTCCTGTCAGTGTCGTAAAGCTACTAAAATGAAATAAAAAGAGATAAAGGATTTTACTAAGTTCTTAAAATTGCTATATGAGACGAAAGTAGTTACGGCATAAATTCGCACTCGAAGCAGGCAAGAAACGTCCGGGAACAGGGACTCACCAAAATATACACTAGAGGTTGGTTGCCCGGTTGCTTCGTGCAACCTACGGCGAAACTAGGCGAGTGACGAACCGGGATTCGTGGCAAGTAATTTTTTGCTGCTCTATTTTGACGGCTTCCCGTCATTTTCCTAGTTTCGTCTTAGGTGCCCTAAGTGCCTAGCACCAGATATCAACGCTTGCGTCAATTCGAGTCCGCTTATTATGCAGATAACCTCTTTCTCCTTGTAGCTACCGTACTGTACAGTGCTGTTAGTTACTCGAGTATATGAGTAGTGATTGTCAAATTCGTTCGTTAGCTAATTGGGCGCGGCGCTAAGTTTTACTAGGTACAGTTAGTCTGAACCGTGTCAACATCGCTGCCTCATAATAACAAATTCCTCTGTTGGCCCTTCTGCGGCTCTCCGAACAGAGATCAGGGGTTGTGGTTGTTGAGCTAGGGGAGCTCGGAGCCGACAATACAGTACTGTGCGGTGACCTGCTCGAATACAAGGGAAATATGCGAGGTCGTTGAAATTCCCCACTGGGTTAGGGGAAGAGAAATCAACGCGAACTCAAGCCCTCGGCTGAGACAAAGAGCAGAAAAAATACGCTGCGCCTTATTGTACTACGAGAGGCAATCACAACGTCCTAGCACATTTCTCTTGTACCCGGTATTTAGGGGTTGCGTTGGGGGTTGGTTTGAATTATCCGGCATAGTGCCGGTCCCGTGGAACTCCGGGTAATCGGACCTAGTGTTATGACATATCATTGGAGCCGCCTGCTCTGGTAATTTCGCGCATTTTTGTTTTTTATGTCTCTCAAAAAAGAGGCTGAGCGGCACACCCCTTGCAGTCCTCTTGGCCCCTTTCCCGAGCAGGAAATTTTAGACTACACAGCGCATGACCCAACCACCCGATCTACTGAAGGTACTAGGATTGGGCCTAGTGCGGAGATGGTATTCGACCTCGTGGATTGGATAGCCTCCGCTGCCGTCTAAGCCGTATCATAGTGAACACAAAGAATTGTAGGCTTTTTCCAACGAATACCTGTAAGGGGTTAGGTATGCCATACATTTCGCATGGTCGCGGATGCTCACGGCCTATATACGGGTACCAGGAACATGACCTCTACTTTGTGACTATGTAGGTAGCAGGGCATGCGCCTTTCTTTCTTAACGGGAAACCTTATGATAATAATAACCGCAGCAGATCCTTGCACTATGGGTGCTTCTGAACTCGCACTTCCATCGCAAGTGAAAATCTATATCTAAGAGCTGAGGTCCAATGACACCCGCACTGCATAGTACCCGCTGCGGCACCAAACGCCTCGGATGCCAACAGACAATTTTTTTTGTCTTATGTATATACCAACAAAATTACCATGAAATAGAGCTTATAATAACCTGGAACATGCGTTGTGGTTCCGCGACTTCCATCCAACTCTGTCGCCCTATCATCTGGTGCCAAGTGATGGAATCGCTAAACGAGTGATACACCGTGATCGCAAGTGCATAAAGAGGTTCCTAGAGGGGGGGTTGATAGGCGGAAGATGATAGCCACATGGGAGTATGCCCCCTTAAAGGGTGACCCACGCGACGAATTTCGCGTGACGTGGGGGGGTGCCTTTGCTAGCCGGCTGACCAGTCCTCACAAGGATCTCCGGGCGCGGGATGTTTTATGACAACGAGTCTAGTTCCTGGTGGAATTACATGCGGCGACTCAGAGAATTTGATATATCAGGTAGCATGCTCTGGTGGGAGTACTGAGATACGTTATTTCACAGCACTTGCGGTGTTCATCACACTCAGGCCTCTTCCCGACCAAGTCGCTGTGCAGCGAGCGGTGCATGAGAAGCAAGCGACGGAGGTTTCTACCCAACCTTGCGCAGATATTTTCCCTCCCTTCCCTCTCCATTCCCTCCCTGATATGGTGTGGTATTTTCAGCGGGTGTTTAGAATATTGAACCTGGAGAGAAGCGGCTCTGCGCATAAACTTCTGGTGGTAGTGCCTTGCCCTCCACCCCGGCAACGGAATAGGTAGGTATGGTAAGAAGTTCAATTATATATGAACTTGGGTCCTACAACAGCAGCAGCAGAAAATAGGACATGTTAAAAGGGGTGGTGTATGGCTGCTGCACCTTTTTTTCCCCTCAGAGACGTCTCCCTGATTGATGGCTTGGAAGTAGAGATCCAGCTCCTCTGTGGCACACCTATTTTTTTCCTTCATGATAGGGGTTTTTGCGATCACCTGCGTCGGATACCATTCGAGGTGTTAAGGAGAGAATGGAGTCCAAGAGTTCGTTATCTGTCGGCTTGTCACCCGCACTTGTAGCGCCAGGGCTAGCCTTGTCAAGCAACTGTCGTCTGCAGGGTGGAGATTATTATTTCTTGTTAAGTCATCGGTTTATTTTGTAGCTAGCTACAGGGGATACCATGGCATCTGCAGAGTGGAGGTATCATGCAGTACTTGTACTAGCCAAATATCGGCCGTTAGTAGAGCCTGAGCTAAATGCGTCTTGGTCAACTGAATATCTTCATTTAGGGTCACCCAGAGTTGTGTTGAAGAAATTCTAGTTTATCATAGGGTTAATGGGCTTAAATTCTATCATACCTCACTAGCGATCAAAGAATGAAACCTAAAACTCTAAAAACGGGCAAGGGACCAAGTTATCGAACTTAAATTGCGCAACTATGATACTACGATACAAGCACCAGTAGCTTTATTTTTCGCTCGCGCACTGCCACCCCATACTGCGGATTGATATAGATCCCTTTCCTCAGTTCTCCTAGCGCATCTTAGGCGGGGGGGCGTAGTATCGTACATGCAGTGATTGCAATCGTCCTTGTCATACAAGTGCCAACCCGCGGGATCCTACAAATTTTCGTAAGTACTTGTACTAAGATAACATAACCTGCTTAGACTAGGATAAACTGAATTAGATACTCGCACCCCCACTCCCCCCGCTAGCTGCTGCTGTTGACAAATTTTCGGAGAAGGGCGCAATAGCTTATCTTGTGTTTTCGCCAAGGTGAAAATGTACGGTGTAACCTCGAAACTCCTCGAAAGAGCATGTGAGGGTGACCGCTTTTTTCTTCTCTTCTCTTTCTTTTCTTTCCTTCCCACTTCGGTCTATTGGCAGTGGCTGTAGTCCCGTATTTTATTGTATTGTGTTGTTCTATTCATGCAGGTTCCCTTCGAGCCAGCTAGAACTAGCTAGAAACAAGGGGAAGTTAAGTGGAGGAAGCGGACGAGTGAGAGGCTGTACAGGATGTTAAGGGTAAGTAAGGAGAGCTTGTTCTTATTGGCCTCTGGGTAACTTGGCTAGTTGGAGGGCCGAATATTGTGAAGTTTCTGTGGTGGGAATTGTTTACGTTGGCCTACTTTTTCACCCGACCCTAAAACAGCCAAGAAGTGCTTTCTGTGGTTACACACACCAAATGTGAACAGTTGAACTTGAATTCTTCTCACTTGTGTTTATCTCCTGGGCGGAGTATGATACCATTGCCAATGTTGGAAAGGGTTGCTATTATAGCATCCTTGTACTATACTCAAAAGTACGTGATTTGTCTTTGTGATCCTCCCTCTCCCGAACACCCCAGCCTTACACTCCTGTCACACGAGCAAGCAAGCCCTCTTTTTGTCTGGCTTGCTCGTGGTACTGGAAGTGCAGTTTTTTCTTCTTCCCTTGCGTGACGAGTCCTTCTCACCAACTTAATTGGTGGGAAATTTGGAAATAGGGAGAAGAGAAACAAGTATTTCCTAGGGCTCGGGTCGCAGCACATTTGGTGGCCAGCACTTTGGTCTCATGAAGAGCGCACTAAACGAAGTGGTGAATGGATGTGAGATTTGAGCAGATTTCCCAGGGTGGATTAAGACAGCGCCCTTTGCTACTAGTTGTTCCCATGAATGGAGAAGATCCAGATTCTCGGGGTGAGGCTTGTCCCCTGCCAGGAGTACCCGGAAAAAGCGGAAGTAAATTTGGTATTGGAGTTCAGATACGAACAGGTTTTCTTTTACCATATATTTTTTTATCCCCTGTACCTGGCCTAGGAAAAGTAGACAGGTGGCTAGGAGTGGGAGTTTTGGTAATAAAAAGAAAATTGGCCGGAGGCTCTAGGATTGAAATCTCACCTTGTGCTTCTTTAGATATGATAACTTTGATGTTGTCCAGCACATCTGCTGGGCTCAGGGCAATCTCAAACTCCAGTGGTATGATATAACTCAAACAGGCTAGGATTCCCCTTTTAGATCTGTCCAAAGGCTGGATGAACTCGGAGCTTATCCTATCGGATCCTTTCAGTCTATTTACGGTACAAACTTCCAGGGGGATATTCGTTCGGGCTTTAGAACGGAAACACCCTTCGGTTAAGAAAATTGGAGCTGGAGCCCTTGATCCCCCCTCCACGTGGCTAACTGTAGTTGCCCGTGATTCGGGCATTTGATCCCAACGTTGGCCACGCCTTTCAGCTCTAAACACAATCGTTAGTTATCTCGTGGTTATCACAACAGACTACTGCGCATCGGACTTGGAGATACAGTATCTGGCAAGGCCGAGCTCGTTTAAAATCTTGGGATAGCTTCTCACCTTCCTCGCGCAAAACTTTCCCTCGAAGAGTTTTTTTTTTTTTACCGCCGCGTCGAGTGATGTGGGATGCTTGGAGGACAATGTACCACTTCGAAACATAGGACTAATCGTAGAAACATCAAATAGGTTGCGACCCTCAAGAGAGTTTTCTCAAGAGAGTTTTTCTTTGGAGGGCACAGATTTCCACTGTGCCCTTTTTCCGGCCTCCGGGGCCATTGGTTTATGATAATTCACGGTTATCCAAGAGGGCTGCCCGAGAGCGGCAGAGTTCTATCGTAGCCATGATCGCCTTTGCACTAATGTTTCTTTACCAACGCAGCGCCAATGCCAGCGAGGTGGTAAGGGGGAGGTAGGCTTTGTAGAGCATTTCTGAGTCAAGATTATATGGTGGAAACTTCTTTCCAACTGAGGATGACAACTCACTGCAGCTGAGGGATTGACGGATATAGGAAGCCACGGCTGCATGAAGATCGGTCCAAATGGTAGGAAAAGGGTTTAAGAGATGGAGTAACTTCATGGGTCTAGCTCTATGAGCTATGAGAAGTTATCGGGACTCTTAGCTTCGTCGGTGGTATACGGGTATTCCACTTTCGGCCCCAATGACTACCACTACACCATGACCGCACCTCTATTGACTCGCCGTCTACAGGGCCCCCTCAGCCACACGGGATCCGGCGGACCTATGGTGGGGGTTGTACTATAACAGTTTGCACAGCAATATTCTCTAAATTATACCCCTAGCCATCGGTAATTCTCTGCATTTAGAAGCACCTACTTGATCAGTGCTCGAGCCGCCCACGTTGCTCCTGCTACTTCGGGCTAAGGCGGTTAGGAAACCTCACCAGACACACTGGTTAGAGAGCACCTTATCACTGTGGTTCACATCAAGTCTACTGATACTGCTAGCATGGACACCGCTGGCACCTCTATAATTTTAACTCAGCCTGGTTCACCCATCCAGCTCAGGCGATTGTTGGTGGTACCCACAGGTTATCATATAATGGAGTGAAGTTCCTCAGACTTACCCTTTCTCCTCTCTACTACGACTACTACCGGCACTATACCGACTCGTTGCTTTCATCTTATCAGACTCGCACTCTTTCGGAGTCTGCCCGCTCCTTTTGCACTTTGTACTTCACTATGGCACAGTTGTCTCGGAACTCCCCGGCTTCTAGTGCTGGCACCACTACTTTCGTTTTCCTCGTAACCTTTTCTTTAATCGCTTTCGTTTCTCAGTTTGCCCATGCCCTCATCCACGTCCCCGAGGAGGTCGGGTATAACCTGAATGAGAATGTCACTGCTGTGAACCCTCTCGACTACTGGGGCGAATGGCGGAACCACACTTTCAACGGCTCCCCCGTGAATTGGAGGTTTCCGTTTTACACCATATTTTTGGATAAGTTTGTCAACGGGAATCCGAGAAATGACGATGCCAATGGAACAGTGTTTGAACATGACGTTATGGGGAATCAGCTGCGGCATGGTGGTGATGTGAAGGGTCTGATGGATAGTTTGGATTATCTTCAGGGGATGGGTATCAAGGTTTGCATGGACGATTTCCGGAGGGGTTGCCTTAGTTGCTAATACATTGTCACTTTAGGGGATTTACATTGCAGGAACCCCGCATATTAACATGCCTTGGGGCGCGGACGGTTACTCTCCTCTTGATTTGACTCTTCTTGATAGACACTTTGGAGATATTGAAGAATGGAGGAAGGCTATCACCGAGATCCACGCTCGGGATATGTACGTTATATTGGACTGTACTGTGGCTACGTAAGTTTACCTTGTAGTTAGTGGCTGTTAGTCTCTTGAGCTGACACTTGGATAGTATGGGTGACTTGATCGGCTTCGAGGGTTACTTGAACACAACAACGCCCTTCACCTTGGCTGAACATAAAGTCCAATGGAAAGGCGAAAGGAGGTACCGCGACTTTGAGATCAACAATAACTACAAGGAGGAGTGCAACTACCCGCGATTCTGGCAAGAGACTGGGGACCGCGTGTATCCTGCTGTCAAGGGCTGCTACGACGAGTGAGTGTCCCATCCAACCATCTTTTCCCATCCAATAAAAGATACTAACTCCGGTACACAGCGACTACGATCACTACGGTGACACCGAAGCTTTCGGTATCTTCCCAGACTGGCAACGCCAACTCTCAAAATTCGCCTCCGTGCAGGATCGTCTGCGGGAATGGAAACCGAGCGTGGCCCGCCGCATCGAGCACTTTGCCTGCATTACCATTGCAATGCTCGACATTGACGGCTTCCGCATCGATAAGGCGACGCAGATCACTGTGGATATGCTCGGCGACTGGTCTGACTCGGTCCGACAGTGCGCTCGAAAGTTCGGTAAAAAGAACTTCTTCATCCCGGGAGAGATCACGGGTGGCGATACCTTTGGGTCTATCTATCTGGGCAGAGGCCGGCAGCCGAGTATGCGACCCACGGACGTCAAGGGAGCGTTTTCGCTCACAAGTAATTCTGATGATAAGTATTTCATCCGCGAGAAGGGGAAGAATGCACTCGATGCCGGCGCGTTCCATTATTCGGTCTATAGATCTTTGACCAGGTTCATGGGAATGGACGGTAACTTGACGGCTGGATTCGACACGCCGGGGAATTGGGTGGATATGTGGAACACTATGGCGGTCAGTAATGACCTAGTCAACGCGAATACCGGGCAACTCGATCCGAGACATATGTATGGTGTCACGAATCAGGATGTGTTCCGCTGGCCTGCGATTAAAGATGGTGAGAAGAAGATGTTATTGGGCCTGTTCATTACAACCTTAGTCATGCCAGGTATTCCAAAGGTACGTTTTCCGTGGGAGCGGGTGATATCCTATGGCTTAATTATGCGATAAGCGAGGCTAATGATTATCCATGCAGCTTCTCTGGGGTGAAGAACAAGCCATGTACGTGTTAGACAACACTGCCGACAACTACATCTTCGGCCGTCAGGCGATGTCTTCTGCACTTGCGTGGCAGACCCATGGATGTTACAAGCTTGGATCCTCACAGTACTTCAGCTTCCCTCTTGATAAAGCGCTTCGAGGCTGCGAGGACGACTGGAACAGCCTTGATCATCGTGACCCGAGCAATGCCATCCGCAACGTTCTCAAGGCGATGTACCATATGCGCCTTGCATTCCCGACACTGAACGACGGCTTCCATCTCGAGCAGCTTTCGAATCTTACCCGCGAGGTCTTCCTCCCTGGTTCTAACAGCACACCGACGGAAACGGGTATCTGGTCTGTTTTCCGCGGCAATTTCGATGGGATCCAGGATTTGGGTGAGCTCGGCGGGGATGGTAACCAGAGTGTCTGGTTGGTCTTCTCGAACACTAATGCGACGACAAAGTTCGAATTTGATTGCGATGATGGGAGCAAGAACCTCCTTGCACCGTTCAAACAGGACACCGTCGTACAGAATTTGTTCTTCCCGTACGAAGAGTACACGCTTAAGGCGTCCAAGAAGGAACTCTTTGTGGACTCGGTGAAGGAATTCCACGGTTGTCTAGACAGCATCGAAATGCCAGCGTGGGGCTTCAAAGCCCTCGTGCCCAAAGAGAAATTCGTGGGAAATCGTCCTTCAATCGTGAGTTTCTCACCAGGCCATGACGCTCGCGTTCTTTCCAAAGTCGCCCCTGGAAAATCCCAAGACGTAGAAATCGGGTTAAAATTTACCCACGAGATGGACTGCGACAACCTAAAACAGGCAATAACCATCTCTTCCAGAACCGAACGACCCGAAGAAATAGCCCGCATTGAAGACATCCGTTGCGAGAAGGTGCAAAACTTCACGGCGCCTATAACCGTTGGCGCGCCACCGGGTATCTACCAATTCAAAGCGACGCTGAAAAATGTCTATGACGGGGTGCATACGGTCACCGTGCGCAACGCCACTACCGTGGGCGGCAAGTTCTACACTGCGGCCACGGATCACTTCCTTTTCCGCATTGGAAAACACGATAACCCGGTCATCTTCCCTCGCACCGCGAATTACACCTTGGGCCTACTGCACAAGGAGAACGGGCGCTTCTACGTTTCGCAGAAAGCCGCGGGGGCAGATTTGTTCCGCTACTCGACGAATTGGGGCTCCAGCTGGAGCGCTTGGCAAACCTACCATGGCGGGAACGTCACGATTGACCGGCAATTCTGGTCTGGCACAAAGAGACAGGCATGGAAAGGGGAGCACATCATCATGCAATATTGGAGTGAGCCTGCCGGCTCATCTGATCACATCCAGCACGCGGACTTTGGGCTTCCGTCTGACTCCCCTGTGTCCCGGCGATTCCCGCACTTGTTCCTCCATGGCCCATTTAATCTCTATGGATATGACGCCGGGGTCAAGAACGAGATGAAGTTGCTGAAAGACGGGAAGTGGAAGATCGACTTCATGGCCGAGTGGCCGACCAAGTTCCATTTCAATGTTTGGGGAATTAATCGCGACGGGAAGCCAGATTCTACATTTGTCTATGGAGATATTAATAAGGATGGAGTACTAGACCGCATGCCGCCGTCCTCTCTAGCCGAGAGCATAGTAAATGTTACAGTCGCACCGCCGAAAGGCTACCTATCGTACCGCATCATCCTTGACGACGGAACATACAACTACCGCATGATCCCCGCGGGCTCCACAGTAGTCCAGATCGCAATATTTGCCCTGTTGTTCGCAGTCCCTGTGCTCACGGGCTTCGTCGCGGTATGGACATTCATGGCGGGCTTCTACCAGGTCAAGACAAACACGAAGGGAATAGCCATAAAACGCAGCATCCTCCCGATCGCATTCGCCAAATCAATGTTTTATGACCGTCTTAACAACTCAAACGTCGCCACCACCGACGAGAAGAGGGCGGCGGAGATGGGCGTAGACAGTTCAGAACTGACGACTGCGGGCCAGACACCGCCGAAGCGGCCTTCGGTACTCATCGCAACGCTGGAATACGACATCGAAGACTGGGGCATCAAGATCAAAATTGGAGGACTCGGTGTGATGGCCCAATTAATGGGAAAGAACCTTGGTCACCAGGACCTCATTTGGATCGTCCCGTGCGTAGGAGGGGTGGACTACCCCGTCGACACCCCCGCAGAAAGCATTAAAGTCACGATCCTTGAACAAGCTTATGTCATCGCGGTGCAATACCACGTTCTAAATAACATCACATACGTCCTCCTTGATGCGCCGGTCTTTAGAAAGCAAACAAAGGCTGAGCCATACCCCCCGCGCATGGACGATCTCGAAAGCGCAATCTTCTACTCTGCGTGGAACCAATGCATCGCGGCGATCATAAAGCGCTTTCCAATAGACTTATACCACATTAACGACTACCACGGCGCTCTCGCACCCGTACACCTACTCCCAGAGACAGTCCCGGCGGTTCTCTCCCTCCACAATGCAGAGTTCCAGGGCCTCTGGCCGCTCCGCACACCAAAAGAGAAGAAGGAAGTATGCTCGGTGTTCAACATCTCCCAGGAGCTCTGCGAGAAGTATGTACAGTTCGGCGACGTCTTTAACCTCCTGCACGCCGGCGCTTCATATTTGCGCGTCCACCAGCGTGGCTATGGAGCCGTGGGCGTTTCGGCAAAGTACGGCAAACGCAGTTGGGCGCGGTACCCCATTTTCTGGGGACTTTCCGGGGTTGGAGAATTGCCGAATCCAGATCCGACAGATACGGGGGATTATGACCCAAGTCGGAGGGATAGTACCGAGACGGTTGTGGACGCGGAGTTTGAAGCTGGGAGGGCGGAACTGAAGCGCCAGGCTCAGGAATGGGCTGATCTGGAACAGAACCCGGACGCGGAATTACTGGTGTTCGTGGGGAGGTGGTCTATGCAGAAAGGGATTGATCTGATCGCTGATGTTGCACCGCAGTTGCTCAAGGAGAATAAGAACTTGCAGCTGCTGTGCATTGGTCCAGTTATTGATCTTTATGGGAAGTTCGCTGCTATGAAGTTGCAGAGGCTTATGGAGGTTTATCCTGGGAGGGTCTACTCAAAGCCCGAGTTTACTTCTCTACCGCCGTTTATTTTTAGGTATCATAATTCTCCCGGCTCTTGACGCTTTCTGGTCGGAGATGCTAACATGCTGCAGTGGCGCCGAATTCGCATTAATCCCCTCTCGCGATGAGCCCTTCGGTTTGGTCGCCGTCGAATTCGGCCGTAAAGGCGCCCTCGGGATTGGTGCCCGCGTCGGTGGTCTTGGGAATATGCCGGGATGGTGGTTCACCATTGAATCAACTACACCAGCTCATCTCCTAGCTCAATTTGAATCTGCAATTCGTGAAGCACTTGCATCACCACTTGAAGTTCGCGCACGGATGCGAGCTACCTCTGCTAAGCAGCGCTTCCCGGTAATGGTTTGGGTGAAGCAGCTTGAGAGACTCCAAGCTGGTGCGAAGCGGTACACTCGTAGCTCCATTGCACCTTCGGAATTACAACCCCCCAAGCCGGCCTATCTCACAGATGGACAACTCACACCCCCGACAGGAGAAATCCCAGATGGCCTGCGAACTCCAGGATCGTCTTCCGAATCCGACATGGAGATTACTCCCGTCGGCGGACTGCTAGCACCCCCACCCAGAGCTTACATCGGGAGCACCGAATCCGCGAACTCTTCAACTCTGAGTCTTGCCTCCGTCGTTGGGGAGCGAAAAGACTACTGCCTTCAACGGGTGAACGCAAACTTTACTGACGCAGACGGGAGCGCTTCGAAGGCCTTCGGGCAGGAGCTCGCCCGCATCGACGGCAAGTCTGGCAAGATAGACCTCTGCATCGAGGAGTACCTGATGAAGTGTGAGAAAAAGTGGTTCAATGATATGAGGCTGCGAAAGCTCGGGATGAGCTCTGCAAATAGTTCCGACTCGGACGTTGCCACGGAGGCTGAGGGGCCTCGGAGCGCTAGTCCTTCTCCCTCGGATGGGTTGGTGGAAGGACAGGACTTCAAGCCACCGACAGGTCTGAAGAGATTTATGTTGAGGAAGGTTGGAGATTGGCCGTTGTATAGCTTTTTCTTAGCGATCGTGTGTTCCACCGCTCCCCCCCCCTACCTAACATCATGCTGACAATCCTCAGGGCCAAATCATCGCGGCAAATTCCTACCAAATCACCCTCCTGACGGACCAAGTCTCCATCACGGCCGACCGCCTCTACGTGATCTGTTCAATCTACATTGGCGCCTCGATAGTCTGGTGGTTCGTCTTCCGCCACCTAAGGTCCGTCTGGTGCCTCTCTCTCCCGTTCTTCCTGTATGGGCTTGCATTCTTCCTCGTTGGGCTCTCTGTCCTGCCACCGCTGTTCCAGCACAGATACTGGCTCGGCAACGTCGGGACGGGATTTTACGCCGCGGCTTCGGCTAGTGGATCGCTATACTTTGCCCTCAATTTCGGAGATGAAGGTGGCAGTCCTGTTAAAGACTGGGTATACCGCGCTTGCGTCATCCAAGGCACGCAGCAGATCTATGTCGTTGCATTGTGGTACTGGGGATCAAAACTCACGGCCCGCGCGGTGGACGGCGTGCTACAAGATAGTGCTCCGAGCCCACTCATTGCGGCGATAATCATACCGGTCGCAGTCGCTCTCTGGGCGATTTGTCTCATCCTGGCATTTGGACTACCGGACTATTACCGTCAACTCCCGGGTAAAGTGCCCGCCTTCTACAGTGCCATCCTCCGCCGCAACATCGTGAAATGGTTCTTCATCACGGTCATCATACAGAACTACTGGCTATCCGCACCCTATGGTCGGAATTGGACTTACCTCTGGAGCAGCACACACGTCTCACAATGGAAGATCGCCCTGTTGGTAGTACTCTTCTTCGTGATTATCTGGTCCGGCGTGCTTAGACTCTTCGCCATCCTCTCAAAAGAGCACTCCTGGATTCTCCCCGTTTTCGCCATCGGCCTTGGCGCCCCGCGTTGGTGCCAGATGTTCTGGGGTATCTCGAATATAGGTGTGTACCTCCCGTGGGCTGGCGGTCCAGAAGCCAGCGCTCTTATTGGGCGCTCGCTCTGGCTCTGGCTCGGGGTGCTCGACTCAATCCAGGGAGCCGGCCTTGGGATGATACTCCTACAAACACTCACGCGCATGCACGTTGCTTTCACGCTTATTGGCGCTCAGGTTCTTGGGTCGTTGGCTACCATCGCCGCCCGAGCTACCGCGCCGAACAACATTGGTCCCGGGGATGTGTTCCCCGACTTTAGCTCCTGGAGATTGGGAGACGACGGGGAGGTTTTCCGGAAGATTTATTTTTACGTTGGGCTAGGATTTCAGGTTTTGGTTTGTGTGGGGTATTTTAAGTTTTTTAGGAAGGAGCAGTTGACGAAGCCTTGATGGGTTTGTAGTTATAATACCTATACATAATACTTTGTATATTATACCCTTTCTCTTTTTTTGCCCTGTTTGATTTGATTATTGTTTTTTTGTCCCAGGTGGAGTTCCTTTGTTTCTTGCTTGTTGCATAACTTGGCTAGAATTCCCTTTTCTTTTTCCGGGGGTGGATTGTATTTAGCACGGGATAGATTTTTCCTTTGGTATTGCATGATTGAGGTTTGGGGTACGCTGCATTACTACGGTAGAGTAGATTTAAATTAGTATGATAATATTATAATAAGTCAAGTTAAATAAATAGCCCCTTGAGAGTTTGATTCGGTATCTGTGCTTCTAGCCGGTAGAGTTCAGGCGTTGTATTATCCTGAGGAGGAAGGCTTGGAGTGTTTGCGATCTCGGTATCAGCCTACTATCGCAACTCCATGCGAAGCCAACCGTTATGTTACCATCGTAAGATCAGTAAGATAACGGGTGAGATGTTGTGCCGGGAAATATTAACATACCGATAACGCCTAGAATCCAGCATCTCACCCAGCTGGACATGGACAACTCGCGTTTGTGCTCGCACGGGCACTACTGTAGAGAGGCACCCCGCTATGAGTTAACGAAGGCCAAGAATTCATGCTTTTCTTTCGTGGTTGCAGGGGTCGCCTTGCTCGAGTATGGCGAGTTATGAATAAGCACCGAAGCAGTACTCGTACAGGTATTAACCATCTCGAGCATTTAATCTGATTTCTTACATAAGGCTACTTTATTTGCTTACACTAACGGTACTCTATCGTTCAGGCATAATCGGAGGAGGAGAGGCGTTGTGTGGGTTCTCGAATAGCGGTATTGTTTTTTCGTTGCAGGACTACGGTACTACGGTATGGAGAATATCGTTCACCCAATGAAAGAAAGTCTGCAAAGATGCAGGAAGACGGCCTGCAGGTAGATGCACGTTTTACCAGGGCGCATGGGATGGGGATCTCACAAGTTCCAATACCTATGCAAGAAGGTTCGGCTTAATATCTCACGCTTTGTCAGATTTCCCCCGACGGAAGAACACCCTTCATTATTGCCGGCAGGCTACGTTTGTTGGGGGAAAGGGGATTAAATTTACACTCTATGTATCCCGTTGTAGCGAGCAACTTGTTCACCGTAAGGAGGCATAATGTTTCCCGACAGGGCAAAGTGGGTCCCTGGCGCAGAGAGCATTCACCATTCATTGGCCCGTCTTCCGTCTTTCGCGAATCGGGTGGTTTCGAAGCATGCTTCAAGGCGTTCTTGCAAGCCAGTGCTCGTTGTGCCGGCTGCCTGGTGCCTCGCTAACGTATTGGACCGGGAGAGTGGATCAGCTGAAACGCACCAAAAAGGTGGAAATATGGAGATCTCAATTAGCGCACAACACTGAGAAGATGAGAATCAGAAGGGCAGGAGATATCTCTGATAACGCACCATTTTGGATTCGCCTGGTTTTATTTTGTCAAACTTTCCCTTTAGTGAGTATTTGTGCAAAAATCACGTACAAACCGATTCGCTCACTTCCCGGCCCAGTACCGTACCGTACTGTGGGTGGGGTAAATTTAGGGAAACATTAACTTAAGCCATGCGATGAGGGGTGGGGCGGGATGCTTTGGTCTTGGCATGCAACCTCTGGGATATTTTCAGCTGTGAATGGATTCCGTGTGGCTGCCCCGCCCCCGCTTTCGTAATCCCCCCTCCCCCTCGATAAGGAGAAAGAAAGAAAGAAAGAATCAAACTTCCCCCCCTCCATATATAAACACTGGAGGTTCCTCCACTCCCCCTCATCGCCAACATTGGTCGCTCACTACAAAAGTTAGAAATTCGTCAAAGATGGCAATGAGCACGAGGACCTCCTTCCTCTTTCTCTTCACCATCCTCCTATTCCTAGCCCTTGCATCTCCAGTCGCCGCATTCGGTGCAGGAAACATCGCGAGTATCGCCAAAATTGAAGGGAAAAACTGGCGACATGGAGATATCGAAGACACGCTAAAGACATTGCTGGCGCTTAAAGGCGGGAAATGGACTGCTATGAATGTTCGACGTGTGTATTTTGGGAATTGGCTCAGGGATTACTCACAAGCTTTGGATGTTGGCACTCTCAAGAGCGTTAATAAGGATACCATTCGTATTCTGGTTTGGGTCTTGAGCTTTTTGAGCTTCGGCTATGCTACGGGAGAGTTTGAAGTTACGGAAGAGAGATTGGGGGTTTATCGGCCTGAGGAGCATATCGGTTAGTGGGCTCTTACTCAATTGTTTGATTTGATCCCGATTACATATATTTGCTGACAACGATGCAACAGACAACCCAAAAGATTATGCAGACAATATGGATGCACGTCACTATGACCCTCGTCTCCGCCCTCCAGTCCACCAAGCAGAACTAGCCATAGACCCCCTAACTGGAATGAAAAATTATATCGCCAACGAAACTGGGGGATGGGCAACCTCTACAGGATACGTCAAGCACTCCCTTACCAGATCTATCCACTTTGGCCGTCTCTACACCTCCGGCGGCCACGGAGTCGCCGGTCGCGAAGAAGACCTTTGTGAAGCTCTACGCTGCCTTGGGCAAGCATTGCACTGTTTAGAGGACTTCTCCGCACACTCCAATTACGTGGAACTGACCCTTCGTGAGCTTGGGTTCCATAGCATCTTCCCGCACACTGGCGTGGGCACAGAAGTGATGGCGGGCCTGGGCGCCGCAACCCCTGCTCAGCCCGGTGCGCCTCCGTACGGTGGCTACGCTGGCGGGCATCCTGTGCACCAACAACAGCCCATGGGTGGGGGCCCAATGAAGCGCGTATTCCCACTTGTGACGGGTACCTTCGGAGCGGTAGACTTCTTGCACTCTGTCCTCGGTGAAGCCCAAGACAAGTTCTCTCAGACAGAGGTAGACGAACTAGATGCCGCCCTTGGAGAAGCCCACGAGCAGCAAAAAAAGTCGGAACGCAGCGGGCAAAAGAGTGTTCTGCAGGGCCTCCTGCAGCAAATTCCCAACCTTGGTGGTCTCTCTGGCGACGCGGATAGACTGGAGGCGCAGAGCAATGCTAAAGAAATGGAGAACATGCACATCTCCCCACACAAGTCCCGTGGGCCGGCGGGCGCTGGCGCCGTTCCTCCCTCTGGCGGCTTCGACCCTGTAAAGACTGCGCGCGACATATACCCGATTCTTGAGTTCAGAGATAAAGTTATGCGTAGTATTGAAGAGGTTATAGAATCGATCCCTGGCCTCTCCGCGCTCGTTGAGAAGGTCTCTGATACGCTTTCACTATTCGTACTCTCGCTCTTGGCACCCTACGTCCGCCCGATTATAGCTCAGGCCTCCCTAGAATTAAAAATGGGCTCCAGCGCCGTCGTCGACTCCTCAGCCGCGCATCAGTACGAGCCATGGACCATACCGACATGCACGGACCCAACCCACTCCCTCCTATCAAAAGACCACTTCTCCAATAAACTTAATACCCCCGCTGGAGAAGTAGCCAGCGCAATTTTAGCATATGCAGTCCCCCGCATAGTCTACGCCTGGGAGAACCCCACCACCCCGGTGGAAATGGTCCTCCACGACGTTACACGCGTATTCCACCACCCGGCACTGCGCGATCCGAATGCTGAGGTCCAGACAACAATGTTCAATACCGTCACCGCATGGGTCGAGCGCCTGCACGACAAAGGCGCATCATTGAACGACATACTATCTAGCGAGGGCGTCCGCGCCGGGAGGAACCACGAAGGAGGGGTATTCGCCGGCGGTCACGAAGGTGGCCACGGAAAACTCAAGAGCAGCGAATGGGACAAGGCCAAGAAGAAGAAGAAGGATAAGGACTCTAAGAAGGATAACTACGCAGGCATCCCGGGAATTTCGTCGAGTGGTGGGAGTGTGAGCGTTGGGGGAGTCAAGATCCCCGGTCCCATTGGTGGAATATTCGACGCCGTTGCGGCTGGGTATCAGGATGGGGGAGGCGGCGGCTCCTCCAGTGGGAAGTACAAGGAGGAGAAGTACCACGATAAGGAGAAGAAGAAGGAGAAGAAGGAGAAGCATTACGATGAGTATGATAGGTATGTTTCTCTCCTCTATCTATTCACCAGCAAACGACGGGCGTATGGCTAACGGATCCTCCATATTAGGGACAAAAAGGACAAAAAGGATAAGGATAAGGACAAGCACAAGGACAAGGATAAGAAGGATAAGAAGGACAAGAGGGACAAGAAGGACAAGAAGCACTACTCCGAAGATGAGGACTCTGAGGACGAACGTCGTTATCGCAGGCGCAGTGGGGAGCATGGGCATCATGGTGGACATGGGTATCAGGCTGGGTATCAGACTGGGTACCCGGGGGGATATCCAAGTGGGTATTAGGCTATCCGATTTCTTGGTCAGCTGGTTTGAGGGTATCGTCGTGTTATGTGTTTAGTTTAAGTTCTATTTCTTTTTTTTTTTTTGAAGCTCTGTCGTTTCGGGGTTGGTGGTGCATGAAATATCACTTGGTGACCGGAATTATCGAGGTGTAATGATGATACCGTAGGGGTGGTTCCGTGACTCGTGAAGCCTGACCTCAACACCCTGAACCAGCTCACCGCAATACAGGAGGATTTTTGCGCTCCTACGGTATACACCTACCAGCGCACGGCGCTCACCCCGGCGCTTGTCACAGTAGCGCCTGCCCATCTTTCCCACCACTGATACCACGACCATGCTTACCCCCCAGGCACACGGATTTCGCCGCCAGCTAACCTGTTTATGATTCCTATTCCCTGAAAAACGCATCCATCTGCTCCTATAACGCTCATGCTCTCAATATCTAAACACAAGATGAGCCGATGGGAAGCTGTCGGGAGCGGGAAAGACCATCGCCGGGCGGTAGAACAGACGGTGGCGCACTGCGCTCGTACCAAAAATCCACCACGGAGCCTACGCGACATGAGAGGAGTTCTTTAACATCAGATTTCTTGGTTTATATTGGGGTTTACCCCCCCAGTAGAAACCCATCTCCTCAAAAGATGAGTATTATGTTATATGTGTGTCTGAGGTTATGCGGATGTTGAAAGAAGGGCTAAAGAGGCCCGCGAGGGGGTCCATTCCAGTTCGGGAGAGATGGAGTATTGTGCCGGTGGTTCTCGCAAAGTTTGAGTACGGCAGCGCTGGGTGCTGATGTTGTGGGATAGGCTAGACTTGGGGAATAGTGGGGAGGGGGAGGGGGGGGCTCTTCGGCGGAGGGAAAAGATTATTTGAGAACTATTCTTATGAAACTGGGGGGTGGAATTATTCTTTTTCTTTTTCTCTTGGATAAGTCCGTAGATTTGCTTGCAGGGTGCGGGAAAATCTATGGCAATGCCGTCGGGGTATGGCCTAGAAACCACAAATGTCCCTAGTTTAATGAAATGTTAAAATAGTCAAATAATGACCGGGGGTAAAAGCAATTTATGATATCAGGTTGTATGATATCACCTAGTAGAAGGGAAAAACTTCTAGCCTTGGGTTGGTATCGGGATTTCATGGCTTGACTGTATGTGTTGCGGTCATTTATTATGGCTTGCTTATTTGGTCCCGGGCAGAAGGGGAATCACAGTTGGGCTTGTATGGTGGTGAAATTATATATGCTTTGGGTTTATTAAATACTGGCAGGAATGCACTGGTGGCGTCCTGGACAGAGGAGAGGGCAGCGCGAGTAGGCAGAGGGGGTACAGTGCAAAGATAAGGGCTTATTCCTCCTCAGTTTTGTAGGCCTGCGGCGTGTCCAGCAGATAGACGGAATGGGGTGAAGTGGGTAGCAAGGGCAATGGCCATATTTGTAAGGATACACGTGCTCTGATCGCATAGGTTGAATGATTAGAAGGGAGTGTGTTAAACCTTATTAGTATGCTTATATTTGGATAGCGAACCCTTGGGGGTCTAATATGGTCAGTGACCTCTATGGAGATCCGTTCGGAGGTGTCGGTTTTGGTCTTCATTTACTTTCTAGATCTCGTCGTTCTTGAATGGAGGTGTGCTTTCTGCTCGGGGAGGTGTAGTTGATTACACCCGCATAATATTATGATAAGTGCGCGATCTTTGTTAGTGACCATGACTGCACTTGTTAGGAGGGGAAGAGGAAGATTTTGCGTGGCGGTGACATGGATGATGATGACTATATCGGCGGCGGCAGTGAGGTGAGTGTCAATGGTGGGGATGGGGAGAGTGCGGTGAATAGTTATTGGGAGGGTCCGGTTTGTGGCAAAAAGGCACAGCTGTGGTTGTGCTATGGCCTCTGGGGTGGGGTGGGGTGTGTGCCCTTGGCCACTAGATAGGAGAGTGAAGTGGTGGTATGATGGAACATGCTCTCTCAAAGTTCCGGGTTGGTATAATACTGTGCATAGTATAGCCAACCTTGGCTTCACCATATATCCTCCCCGAGTGTTTCTCGCCAATTGGACACTAAGGCTTTCAGTTAAAGTGCATTTGGTCTGTAGTTAGTTTGGCAACGGGGTAGTTATTTCCTCTAGAGGGAAAGGTAGAGCATGTAAGTGATTTGTGATGACGATCTGTTACCACGGGATTATATTGGCTTAGTGCTCACGGAGAGCATAGTAATGATATAACTTTGTGCCTGAGGGATCGGCCGGTGGCTTGGGGAGTGTTTTTACTATTAGGTATCACAAAGGACTGTGCTCAATGGATCACCATCTTATGATCTGACAACTCCTTTGAAAAAAAGCACAACATTTGCTGTTCCCATGATGCTAAATAGTGCCTTCAAGACTTCCCCACAGAAAACCTCAAAGGACATTGAGAAATAAGGATCCATCGCCCCTTGCGCCATTTTTGAAGAGCGCTTCGGTTATCAATTTCCCTCTAATCCACATCTAGCTTCCACAGACCATCCCCCAAATAATGAACCGTCTCGACTCCAACCCCTTTATTCACTTTCCTAATATTATCAGTGCTCATCTTCAACATTCCCACCATACACGCATTCTCCTTCCCCTCCGCATTGACCGCAACCACCATCCCGGCATCATATCCCTCACCCTCGGCCGGTAGCCTCGCCCCAGGCGACGTCAGGCCCGGACACATCAGCATCGCGCCTGCCATCACAAAGCGGATGGCCCCGCGATCGATCTGCACGGTGGGAAAACAATCGGGGAATTTATGCACCAGACGAAGGGAGGGGAATAGCGCGTCATCATGGTGCTGGAAGAAGAGGACTTCATTGTCGAGGGAGTAGAGAGAAAGGCGTTCGGGCGCTTTCAGGAGGGAGAGCTGCGACTTCTTGGGGAGGATTTCGTCGATGTGTGGTGCTAGGAGGGGGAATTGCTCGACTAGCTTTGCTCGGAGGGAGCGCTGGACGGAGGACTTGAGCTTGGTTTTTGACGATCCGGTGAATCTAGAGATGAGAGTTAGCTTTGGTCCGTATGAAGAGGGAATAATCCGGGCAAGTACCCTTTTTTAAACATAACTGTTGTTGCGGAAGACGGAGCCTTCCGGGGGTGTCAATGAGGGGCAGATCAGAGGGCGTTTGGTGTCGTGCCGTGGTGCTAGCACGCTAACCCCGCGTTTCTGCCGGGTAACTACTCGAGTGCAGCACTGAACGCACGGACCACCATGATCCTCAACTTCACCGCTTCAGCCTCATCACGGCTCTCGTCTCCACGACCCAAATCGCAATCTGTCGCTCAGAGCTCACCATTCCCCTCCTCCACAGCAGCAAAAAAGCTGCTCCTAGCCACCGTTTTACAAATATCCACCGCCGAAAATGTCGGAATACTGGAAGTCAACACCTAGGTACTACTGCAAACATTGCAAAATGTTCGTAACCGACACCCCCCTCTCGCGCAAAAACCACGACTCCTCCCCTAAGCACCAAGGCAATCTGAAGCGCTTCCTCCGCGACCTCCACCGGAACAACGAACGCGAGAAAGCCGCCGCCGAAAGTGCCAAACGGGAAGTCGCGCGCTTGAACGCTCTCACTGGCGGTCCCTCCACCTCCGCATCTTCATCATCTTCATCCACCGCCGCCAGACCGCCACCGCCCAAACAGCCCGCAGGAGTCCTCACGGATGGGGAGAGGAAACGCCAGATGAAAGAGCTCGAGTCTTTGGGTGTTGCATTGCCGGATGACTATCGTGCCGAAATGGCGCTGATGGGGGAGTGGAAATCGGCGGAAGTTGTGCCTAATATGCCCGAGAAGAAAATGACAGAGAAGGAGAAGGTCCAGGAGGATATCCAGCAGGACGTGAGGCGAAAGTTTGACGAGGAAGAGGCGAAACGGAAGTGGAAGGCGCTGGACGAAGATGAAAAGGCTATCAGGGGCTTTAAGATCGAGACCAAGTCGTATCCGGGGATGGAGGATGAGGATGAAGGGGGCTTGGGGCGATTACTTAAATTGAAAGGGAGGGTGAAGGAGGGGGGGGGGCAGGAAGAACAGGGGGTTAAGCCGGAGGGAGCGGATTCGGAGGCAGGGTCTAAGGTCAAGGCTGAGGCGCCAGACTCACCGCCAGGGATTCAAGTCTCCGAGGGTAACGATGATGCTGCGCTGGAGGTAAAGAAAGAGGAAGGTACTAGAGTGGTATTTAAGAAGCGTAAGGTCAAAAATATCCGCAAGAAGTAAGATTTCTTGTTGTTTCCTCTTCTGTTGTAATATAATACTAGTAGATTCATGTACGATAAATCAGCAATTGCTGAAGCCTAGTGATTGCTTTTTTTAATACCCCTTGAAGTACTTTCCTTCACTTCGGCAACGCCTTACTCAGCCGGCCATGTGTGGCCTAGGCCCATTACCTAATTAGCCACAAGTTGATCCTCAGATTCTAAATATCCTTACCGAAGTTCCACTGATTATGCTCTGTTGGAAAGCGTTTTTTTTTTTTGAAATGCACCCCCTGACAGGCCTCTCCTCCCAGAACTCAATCTGGCGTGCTCGTCATATAGCCCTAACCCTACCAAGGTGCGGAGCCAGCAGATATCCTCCCGTCTTCAACGCCAATATAGTCGCAGAATTGGGTTGAAGATTTTTAGAGCAGCTACAACGGTGGGATGGAGCTGAGTGTTCGGAAGCAATTTCATCCTCCTTATTCCGGGAGCCACGCTAGTTAGCAATCATCACCCATTCTTCAGGATCATGATATCTCACTCGGTAGAAAATATTACCTGCCATATTATGGAAACCGCTTTATTTTCTGTTGTCAACTTTCAAGAAAACCCAAAAATACCACTTAAGGGGCCGAGGGGAGTTTAGCGGACAGCCGGGCACGCAGACATGTCATACCTGAACCGTGGTCGAGGATCTTAGGCTGGAGTTATGGGGACCCTTGTAGCTGGTATTCCGAAGCACGGTGAAAATCGAATTCCCATTCCATAAAAGTCCCTTCCGCATCTCCCGCCATCTTCCTGTCACTGAGTGGTTTGTCGGGTGTGCGCGCGGGTTAGAGACTGATCGTGTTGGCTCAACGACCAGAGAATTAAAGCTCCCAGGGAAGGACGGGTCCATCGATTCCGAAGAGGAATATTATGCGGGGCACTGAGTACCCATAGGGTCTCTAGACGGAAGATAAGCGGCAGCATTCTGTAGACAGATCTAGTTTAGCTTGTGCCAAAAGCCCCAAACTTTCTCTAATAAGAATATTATCCTCATTTGATTGCAACAGGATTTGCGAGTGGGATCTACTTCTTTCCCCTCTGCTCCCCTTAATGCTTCAACTAGCCTGTAAAAAAAGATGACCTAGAAAGAGTTCTGTGGCCGTACTCGTTTGTGGAAACAGTCAGTTCACAAACCTATGGAAATTCAACTCCAAATAAGAAACACCCATGGGGGCCTGTAGGAGAAAACGATTGAAGCACTGCTGGCGCTATTGTACTTCTAGTGTTCGCCACGTCCGGCCGTATCCCGCAGACCGGAGAGTAGGAAACGGGTAGTATGGTGGCGGTTGGCCTGCAGGCCGTCATTTCTGGATGAGAGTTTGGGAAAATGAAGAAGCTGTGTTGGACTATCAATAAAATGAAAGGTTGAAACTAGCCTACTCTATATCACTTATGACGCTCTATAGCTCTATCTGCCCTGAGGATGGATACTAGGGCTAGTCCCTTAGCCATTAGACCATCGGAACTAGTCAATAATCACCTCTCCCTTCGAGCTTTAAGTGCGATCTCTCTTAGATATGAAATTTTCAAAAAAAAACTCTCATATCAATACTGGTGTTAAGGGCTATGATACAACAAGTTGCCCGCTCCCCTCAGTACATACGAGTGAAATAATTGAATCGAGGTGTATAATATTTCCTCGAAGATGTCGTATCAGTCGCGCAAGTGCCGTAGTTGAAGACTGCTTATCTTTTGCTCTCTTTATCAAGTAGGTTTCAAGGGCGCTGCAAACCAGCGCCTAGGAAAATTGGCACTTGAAGGAGAGTTGTGTTTGGGGAGGAGCTCATCACCGAGAGTAATCGCTCATAATTTCGGACCTGTGAACAGTGAGTATAGCTGAAACAAAAATCAACTCCCATGAAGCAAAAGAAACTGCGGTACCAAGCATGATAAAAACGCAGGGGAAACCACTAGAGTGATTCTTAAATCGTACTTTGGTTGAATAACTTTAGAATTGCTATTCACAGACCACCTCGACCCCCCGGTGGTAGCTGTTTATGCCTTAGAGATGTTTTACTCGGATGTTATCTCCCCCCTAGGTCAGGGAAGTAATAGCAAGGAGGAATATGCCCATACTTAGCCAAACTATTACTCCCAAAAACCCCACAAGTCTCGTTCCCCGCTGACATCGAGAACGCACGCAGCACTGTGTGGAAAAAACTATAAAGTTAGTATGATCAGTCCAATAACCAGAAAGAGCCAAACAAAACACTAATCGCCCGCAGGAGCCTCCCACCCAACTTTTCAATGAGAAAGTACCGCAGAGACCCAACGGAACAATGGCGAGGGACTGAAAAATATCTTGCAATCTGCCCATCCATCACAAAACATACCCAGCCCCCTTCCCCTCCCAAAATTAGTTCCCCGAGCCTGTGCCCGTCGTCTAGGTTTGTGTGGATGTTGTTGGGAATCTATTAGAGCCACTTGTATGATCACTCATATTGCTAATCGACATAGAAGTGGGCGATGGGGGAACACTGTCCGGTGAAAAGCTGGTACTTCTGCCGGGCATTCGATGCACAGTGTAGGTCAATGGTGATGCAGAGCCCGGCATCCTTTGCCTATTTTGAGACTCCGTCGAGGTACTGGAATGCGCCTTGGGGGAAGTGCTCACTGCCGGCATAAACTAGGTCCTCGCAGATCCAGTATCCCAGTATGTTGTACTGTGCATCTCTAGTGCAGTAGGTTCTTTACCACTGAGATCCTGTCCCTTTCACCGCCCAAACAATCCTCATTCCCGAAATTATTTTTACTAGAAAGTTCTGAGGCTAGTTTTCAGGAAAAGAAGCTCATCGGACCTTTAGAGGACCCAGAAAACCTCTAAACAACCGGGACGCTGAATCCAGTAGCATGAGGGAAGTGCGGTCTCCTCAGCAGGCTCATCTGCAGCATAGTAAGCTCGAAACCTTTTAGTGGTTGGTGACTTTCAACCCCAGATCAAAGCTCGGGGGACTGTAGTAGGCTTTGTGAGTTACAGGGGCGTTTGGTATCCCAGAGAGAGGTGAGGACGGCTAGTTGCATCTCTAGTACCTGGGTAAGAAAAGAAGGGGAAGGAGTGCGGGTAGAGAAGATTTTGATGGATTAAGGCCAGACCAGGCCCGGAGTGAGGAAAAACAAAATGTGAACCGGAGGACATCCAAGGCTACAAGCTACGGGCATATAGTATTATAATATGATGCCAGAGCACTAGCCAGCAGCCCCACCCCAACATTTGACGGGAATTGACCCAAGGGCATTACCAACCCTAGACCTACCCCCCAGCAAAAAAGTGGTTCGCGGAGCTTTTTTTTAATGCTCGACTACTCCACTGCCCCCCGGATTCGAACTCATGATGGTCCCTGTTTCAAATTAGCCGACCAGTCTCCTAAGCCATTAGACCATAGGAACTGGCCGATAATACTCTTTCCTCTTGATCTTTTAACTCCTTCTTCAGAAAATAGACAGTTCAGGGGCCCGATACTTTATCATTGGTAAAAAAGGGCATCGGTATCCAACCATAGTACTCCCCCATGATATCGATAGAACGAGAAAATGGGGGGTTCTAGTGTATAACTATGCTCTACTTCCGAAACAGTCACTTTCTTTTGTCAGAGGACAAATGTTCCCCGAATTCCATGACTACTGTCCCCGATGTGACTATTCTTTGGTACAGGAAAGGACAGAGATAAAACTTTTGTAAGGTAAATTATCTATGCGTATTTGACCTCCCATACAAAATTCGGACCCAAGTGTTCGGGTTCTATATGCTTGTAACTTGTACAGGTATCATATCATAGTTGCTGTAGTAGGGTAATTATAATCGTTTTGGATTTCAGAGCTCTAGGAAGCGGGGTGGTGAATATGTGGCATTGCTATATGCGAAATTTTCCTGTGACGGAGCATTAAGCTGTCATATCGGCTGTTTTTGCGGAGGGACGAGTACTGTGTCTGCGGAAAAGTGTGACTTTCATTAATGAGATATGATAGCATTTTTCTTTTTCCTTCAGTTGTTTAAGCACACAACTTCTATACACGGCTACTGGGGGGGTTATGGTATAAACCCAAACCATACAGCAAAATCCAATGGGGAGGCATAAACAAGAAATAACAAGCACAGGCAAAGGATATTTTTCAGCGCCCCAAAATGGTGTAGGAAAATCCTTAAACCCCTCATATCTCTGGGAAAGTATCTCTAATGCCATTAGCGGAAACAATACTAGCGGGTGCGCTCATCAGCTTGGCTCCATAGATTTGGAGAGGTCAGCCTCGAGATGGAAATCTCTTATCCTAGGGCTAATCCCCCGCCTCCATGCCAAGCACAGGGCAGGGCATCGAAACTCCCACTGACATTATGATACAATAGAATATCTACGAGGGCAGCCAACCCTAATTATGTTTCCGAAATCCAAATGCTCCCCGATACCGCTATCCCTTATCCCCTCATACTACATACGCTCCATAACCAAAATCTCCCCCTGCCAAAGCCCTCTGAGAAAAGGTCGTCTGGTGCGCTAACACTCGCTCCCTTAGCTGGGCCCCCGATCACCAAAGGCACCTAGCTACTGCCATCACACTCTTTCCTGTCCACGCGTCAAGCAGACCACGCGCTCGTATCTCTTGTCTCCCTAGCAACCCTTCCATCTCAAACACCTTCTCTCCCCTCTTCCTGCCACTCATTTCTTCTCCCCTTCCCATCCAATTATTTTTTCCTACACAGTAAGGAATCATCACACCCCATCCCAACCCCCCCTTGGCGAGACACTATACAGAGGCTTCACTTGCTTTACCATACTTTCTCTGGTTAGTATTCCTTTATACCCCGGTCCCTCATCTTCTATCTTCACCTTTCAACGGCCCAAAGCAGTTGAGACAGCATCAAACTTCTAATTACTCTCTTCAAGAAACCTTTCGCTTGCGAAACTTCTGCTGTCTGTAGAAATCTACGGTACGTTAGGAATTACCACTATCGGTGATCTCTCTACCTCAGTTTCGCATTTGTTCCTTTACGCCCCCATTTTTTTGTCGAACTGGAGGTAACTGACATATGCGTCACCGGCTGTCACCCGGTCTCAGATCATGGGACCAATCGCAATCTTTTCAAAGGGAGGGAGAGAACGGCCAACCGGCGGGCGGGACAGCGTTATGGGCAACTATCGCATCCCTAAAAGAAAATCTACTACTGCAGAAGAGGAGAGGAAACGCCAGAGACTACGTGACACTCGTAATCTTGCCACTGGAATAGAAATAGCCTTGAAAAATCTATTACCTAATGAAAGCCATGTGGTCAAAAAGGCGGTCTGGAACACTCACGACTCCTTGGCTGTTGACATTGAACTCGGGGTTGATTCAAGCCGTGCCGATTTTCTTGGTGCAAGAATCGTCGATCGCTCTACTCCCACCGGTATGTGTTAGATAACTAGCCTGTTTTTGAAGAAACCTAATCACTAATCTAAGATTTTCCTCCTCTAGGTTCAGCCAGAAGAAATACGGGAGCTTATTACGGAAGGATTAACAGTGGTGGAAGTTTCCAGGGGGTTCCTTCTGCCCCTAGAGCTATGACAAAGTATTGGTCAGTCTTAGAACAAGGGAACGGTCCGGATCATCCGTATCAGCAGGACCGCCGAGGCCTCAATGGACCAATTGGTGTTCCACGCTCTGATTTTCCTGCAGTAGCTACTGACTCAAATAATGGCGAACTTTCATCGGATACATCTGGCCGTACAACTCATCCGTACTTGCAGGATCCCTCGGATCCCAACAGGCTCATTGGTGTTCCTCGCCCTAGTTTACCCCCATGGGCCACTCGCCCAAACTATGGCAAATCTGGCTTTGAGAAGCCCGCCCGTACTAGCTATCCATACTTGCAGGATCCCTCGGATCCCGACAAGTTCGTGGGGGTTCCTCGCCCCTTTGACTGGAAAGACCAAACCACAAAGACCGATACCTATAACGGGCCAGCATTCTATGAGCATCGCCGTAGGCAAATAGAGCTTGGGATTGTTCCATCTTGTTATCCCGACAACTGGATTAGTGGAGAGACCTTTGGTGACGACGATAAAGATATATCTTCGGCCAAAAGACTCTACGAGAAAGGTAGGCATATTCCCTAATTGTTACCCCTTCTCGAAGACCCCCCAAAACTATCATAGAAGCTGACTTTGCACTTTCAGAGCAAGGAGAAATAAGAGATTCAGGTGTTGCGCTTTTGAACGGTGTAGACAGAGACGGCGATGTATCCATGGCCCAAAGTCTAGAAAACCCCAAGCCTACCCCCCCCAGCGTATCGCCTACTCCCGTCGGTAGTGCATGCGGGTCACTGATCCAGGTCTTAAACGGTTTTCGTATTGAAGAAGAAGTCGTCCTAGAGACGGCGGAAGCTGTCAAGGCTAGCCAAAATTTCTTCGCAGAAGTTGAGTTGGAAGCGGCCCCGGTAGATGCTGCTATCCCCCCTGCGGCGAGTGAAGGGCATTCTGACAATGACGCAATTTCTTCCCTTGTCGACTTAGGCGACCCGAAAGCGTCAAGAACTGCTTCCACCTCGATGCCTAGTCGCATTGGTGTCGCGTCGAACACGAATCCTCTCCTTTCCTCTAGTATCGAGAAGATGCAGCCGTATCGTACCTCTAGTGTAGTTGGCTCTGCTTATTCACCCACGGTGTTGAGCGGAACATCTGGCTTTGACGGATCTCTCCATAAATCCCACCTAGGTACTCCATCTCACAGACCCTTTGGAGGCTATGGGACTTCCAACTATAGCGCGGCTTCCAAGGCGCCTAGCACTGTTTTCTCTTACGCCGGGTCTTCTGCGAGTAGGAATTGTCCCTTTGATACTATGTTTGACTCTGTGCTGGAGAGCGCCATCGATATTCCTGTCCTCGAACCGACTCCGGCATCCAAGAGCAGTCTTTTCGCAGGGCATGCCTCAAACCTAAGAGCTCCCATGTCCCACAACGAAAAGGTCAGCCAGTGGGCTGCATCCATCATGCCCAACGCGAGCCCGAATAGTCGACTGGCCTCCCCGAATAAGTTTGGTTCTGGCAACAGGGTCCCGGTTGAGTTCATTTTCCCCCGCAACGGGTTGTCCGGAGCCAAGAACGCTATTCCTACGAGCAAGCTCAATAATCTCCTCTCCAATGACCTCTTCGAAATAACCGGCGGGGGGGGTCCCGATAAGCACGCTCCCCGAGCGGCCGGGAGCTCTAAGGGGCAGTAGCCTTCCCGATGAGAGCTCAAATATCTCTCGCCGGAAAACAAAATCCTTTTCAAAAATTAAAAAAAAAACTTATTAAAAAACTCTTTTCAACTGTTTGTCTTTTAGCTTTCTGCCACATGTTAAAGGTATTCGCCCAAATTGAGGGTGGGGGAGGGGCTGCATTCTTTGCTGTTCAATCGGGCTGCTGGGGTCGCTTGTAGTTTCTCGGGTGTCTGAGTTCCTGGTAATGGTGGTCTGCTATTATTAAATTTTATCTCTGGCTCATGTGGTGGATTTGATGGAGATTGCAGCGTTTTTCATGGGGGATTCCCGGAGTCGGAATGTAGCTTTCGCCAGCATAGACGATCACTTGACTTTTCCTCCTTTGGGAGAAATAAAAACATTGCAGTTGTATCGAAGGTTTTGTAGTTGTTTGGTGAAGTGAAAAAGCTATTGCAGACTACCTCCATCGGCCATGAAAGTCCCCCAAGGTAACTCCTATCAAGGTTTCCTTGATAATGTTTAGGAATATTGTAGCTCTGCCTAGGAATCACTACCGAGCTACCATACCCAGAATCCTTCACCTCGCAGAACTCCCCTATCAACGCCACGGCGGCTGTCGAATCCCCTCATCCAGGGACGGAATTCCCACACCCCACAGCTGAGCAAGAGTGAGACGAAGCATGCTTGGAGCCCTTTCTCCGACATCCTGCTGCAGGTCTGTTCGGTAATGGCATGGAATCAAGCCCCAATTTTGGTTCTTTCTGTCTTGAATTTCCGGGATTTTTCGAACCAGAGGTTGTCCGAAGAAATAATTCTCGAGTGAGATCCTGTGATGCGGCGATTTATAATCCAGTCGGGCGCTCCGCGCTTGTGGAGCGGACAGTAGTACGCAATAAGACTGCAGGCGACGAAACACGGGACGGGCGAGCCAATGAAATCATTCCCTCTCGCCCCACAACCTGGCCCAATTCAGAACCCCCCCGGTCCTTCCAGTCTTCAGGGGGCTCAGTCAAGTTAAGCCCGTCGGCGCCCGTATATGTGGTCTCCAGGTCAATTACATACAGCTAGGATTGCATATCTGCGTTCCGACTATCATACGGAAAAACAAGAACATGGCGTGTATACCATGACATGCGCATTCGCTGTGACTTCTTCTGTTTAACTTGTTTCCGGTGTCGCTATTGGTGGGAGAGGGAGCGCTGGCTGCGTTTTTCAGGTCACATGGCACTACCCGTAGGAGCAAATTTTGTGTAGGATTTTTGTCTAACTTTCTGAAAGTTTGTAGAATCTCTAGACTTCGGGGGTCCACTGAGCATACGCGGCTTATCATCGTCATTGAGAGCTACTAGTCTATAAGCGGTATGATATGCTTGAATTGAGCCTGAACTGGGCAACCGCTAATCATGGTCTAAAGATAATATTCACGGAAGCTCTTGAGCAGCACCATTATCTACACATTTTCCGGCAATCATGCCTCTCGAGTGAGAGCTGTGAGGAATATGCAGGTATCGTATAGTAGAGGGCAGTATCCCCGATGCTCAAGACATACCGTACCGGTACGATATCTGGCATCTCCGCAGAGCCTCACGTTAAACAGTTCCCTTCTGCCAAGTTCAGTTGTGGGACCAACCAACACTCAGGGTTAGGGATCTTATAACCCTGCCTTGCATGAAACCAAGCAATTGTTGGGAGCTGGCGATCGAGCCAAAGTTCCAAAAATAGGCCGCAGATGATCATCCAGTCAACCAATAATTGCAAGCAATCATCTTGGAATCAGAGCCCCGATTCGAGAGCTGCAGGGATGGTGAGGGAAGAAGAAGAGGTTTGTTTGGTTCCTGACGGGAGGCTATTTTTATCAACAGAATCGAATGGAATCGAATTGATTTCCCTTTCTCCTCGAAGGGGGGGGGGTACGCCAATCTACTGTATCATAATCATATGAGTACGAGTTACTGGTACCGGTACCGCACTGGGATCAAGTAAAGGAGGAGAAATACTCTCGAGAGGGGAAGACTTCTTCATCGGTTCAGGCTCACGGGAACACCCTTTTTTTTCTTTTCTTTTCCAATCCGTGGTGTTGCAGCGTTCTTTGCATGAGAAGAAAATACGGTCCCGAGCTGAACCCTCCAACCCCCCTCCTATCATACATACAGTCGGTTGCCGTACTGTCTATTATTTAACTTCATCCATCTCGCGGGGTTATCCACAGGGTGCCGCTCGCTACTCGTCCGCTGCTCTCGCCCCTCCTTCGGTCGCGCATCAAATCACGCGCTTGTCAGATGCGTGAGTTTGTTCGTTGATTTTCCCCCCCTGTTTAGCTCCTGGTAATTTCGACCACGCGCTCACGAAGGATTCCTGGATAGGAGAAACTGACTGACTCTCTACTATTTCTACTACAGCCCTCCAGCAAAAGTACCTTCTACACGAGTTCTAGACGCTGCTATCATTTGTTTAGCTAGAGTTGAAAAACGACGAACCCGATAATTCTTCATCACAGCCTTTCCGTCGTTAGCACTAGCCCCTCAGGACGGTAGTTTTCACAAACCTCCCCCCCCACATCTCCCCCACCTTCCCGTTTTTCCTTCTTAATTCAAGAACTCCACTCCCCCGTTCATACCTCCACGCCTCCGCCAAAAGAAATCATGCCGTCCACCTCTACCACTACAACACCGCCCCTCTCAATCCACAACGCCAAAGCAACGCTCGAACCCTCCACAAATGACTCTACCACCCGCGTCCTAATAGTAGAATGGGACATCTCACCCAGCACAAACACCTCGAACGGCGAATGGGTCGTGGAGTGGGACGCCATGTATGCCGCTCTATCAACCGATCTAAATTCAGCTCGTAGTGAAAAAGGCTCATACTTTGCGCTCCAATACTCCTCCTCAGCCAACCAGACTCCAAATGCACTCTCCCCACAGCAACGTGCTGAAGCGGCATGGTTAGACCGTCAGATAACTAACCCGGGAGACCTCCCCACGGCTCCACTGTCGACAGCAAAGTTGCTGCAATTTGAGAATGGAGGATTGGATAAATTGGAACCGAGCGATGATCTCCCGGCTTTCTTCTCTGCGAGGCCGATTGTGCAAGCTCCGACCCACATCCTCGGTGCGGAGGGAAAAGGGAAGGTTTACTTCCTGTTGACCGGCGATGCGAAAACTCCAGATTCTGTAAAGATCTTGCTCTACCCGACTTGGACGCCGCCGGTTACTCTTGCGGAAGTGAGCGTTGTTAGTGTGTCTCCGGGGACAGTGGGGCATACAGCCTGGGCGCAACACCGCCTTGCTGACCTCAAAACCCTCGAAGACATAGCCCGCGAGCTGGAGCGTGAGGGTGCTCGTGGCCTTGGTACCGGCAGGGTAAAGGTCGGTGTTGAAGGTGGAGGAATGGATGAGGAAGCCGTTCGTCGTGAGGGTTGGATGGTGGGCGAGGAAATGGTCTGGGTGTCGGAGAAGTTCCTATCTCTTCCCCCCGCCGTTGCTTCCACTCCTGCTACTGCTGCCGTCGCACAGCTACCCACACTCACGATGATGACAACCCCGCAGTTAAAGGGCGGGCTAAAACTCACCACGACTACAAACAACACCCCCTTCCAACAGCCCCATGAAAGCCCCCTAGACGAGGACGGCGAGGACCTTTTTGCCCTCCCATTGAGCCCTCGGTCTCCGGACATGGCTAAATCGCCATTTTCAAGGTTTCGCGGTGATGCGTTAGGGAAGAGCCCGAACCTCAGTAAGCTGAGCATGGTAGAAAACCTCGAGGACGAGGAGAAGGAGAAAACACCGACGGGGATGGGAGGTTTGGGATTGGGCCTCGGGATTCTGGGCGCTGAGGGTGGATTCCCGCCTACTCCTCCTTCGGAAAGAAAAGCTAGGGCGGAAAAGGAGTAGATTTTTTTTTGTCGGGCTCTTTCGTTTCAAAATGAGCATTTTTCGGATGGATATGATGGATGGATGTGACTGATGCAGATACCATATGGTTAGGACGGAAGAATGGGATGTTAGGATTTTGTAGTTGTCTCCATCCTGGTGCTCTTTTTTTCTTCTTTTTATCAAGACTCATGTTGAGACAATTGCATTGAAGGTCTGCGAATCCCTCACAGGCTGGTTGAGACGAAAAAACGGAAAAGCGGGAGGTACCATACTATGCCAAAGTTTGTAACCCACTCAAATTAGTTAGATGGTCATGATGAATGTACTATTTTTTTTTGTGTTGTTGCTACGGTAATTAGGCAAGAAAAGTTTCTGCTGCTTATCATTATCGTAGCTTGTGTGACATACTCCTAGATTCGGTGGGCTACATTCGGTGGACACAGTACCGGTGCGAACACCGCACCCACAAACGTGGATGAAGCTCCACCCGCAGGAGCTGACAAGCTGCTTGTATCTAACGGCTGCAGGAGCTGGATGGGCGGTTTGTATGATACCTGTACAACCTGTTAGATTGGGGAATACGGTGGGACAGACACAGCAGGACTGAACCACTTTGTTTAAGGATTCCGTTTCGGGCAAATTTACTTGCGCTGCTCTTGAACCTTTGAAGAATCCTCTTTCCTCTAAACCTCCGAACCCGGCCCCGGCGACGACGAAAGAAGACGGAATGTGAGATGGCGCTGCTTCTAGCTTTGATGGGTAGTTCGGATTTCTAGATTTCGAGATTGATAATGTTTCCCCCCCCCCTTTTTGTTGCTTGTTATCAAAAGTGCTTTTAGTTAGTTGGCTTTCCTCCTGGTCTGGTGGCGTGGTCTATGGACTGGTAATGTTCCGGTAACTCGAGCACTGTACCGTACGGGTCCCTGTAACCACTGACACAACTGCTAAAAAACAAAACCCGACCCTTCTTCTCCTTAGGGAGTTTTTCTTTCCTCTCTTTCCAATAGTGATTTGTAGTGATAGAGCCTTTGGGGTTCGAAAATCATTGAATTTGTAGTTGCACGTTTCGAATATAGGACAGACCACACGGATTGGAACGATTTTCTCCGTGTTGGCTGGAAAATGTTGTGTCACCCACCGTCGATATTTGAGACATGGATGACTAAGGATGTTTTTTTGAACCACAACCTTAGTGTTCGTCGGCGATAGCGTACGGTATTAGCCATCGTCTAGTAAAGACCACACTTCTGGGAAAAATGCTGCTTATTAGTCGGTGTCCCAGGAGCCGGGAGGGGCGGGACAACATTTTTAGGGTCTTACTGGTCCAGGGGATACTAAGTAAGTTAGCGCGGTTTACCACATCGTGCCTCTGCTATGATACTGGTAGGCGCATCACTATGGGGAATCGGTTTGTTTCCTTTAGCAATAGCAGGGTTATCGTTTGGCGCGGGGCAGCTAAACCCCTCTATTTCCGTTCAATTGAAGTGAGGAAGATCTTGGTTCCCGAGTCGTTGGGGGAATGGGTATGATAAGCCTTTGTAGATTGCTTGGTCAAGGTTTATTTGTCGCGCTTATTTTCTTGCACAGGTATGATACTCGCAGTGCCAGAATCCCATGATGCTGAAACTGCCCTTATTGCTAAGGAATCGGCCAGTGTTTGCAGCCGCAATTGTTCTCCCTTTTTCGAGGTCCCGAGTGCCTTTCACTAGTATATAGAACTGTGTAGAGGCGCGGTAGGTTACTAGCTTACACGAGTATTTGAGACAACAAATGTAGTATCATGCCGTACCGCAATATTGTGCTCTAACCGCGTCGTGAACCACGGGCCCCGGGTAGTGTGAAGGGCATTTCTCGCGCAAAAATTCCCTACCAGTTAACCTTTTCTCTCTCTTTCTCACTCTGAGATCCAAGGTTGATTTGCGGGTAAAATCCATTGGTGAGCAGGCGCGTCCATCCGAGGCTTCTTAGCGCTACTGGTGTCGGTATATGTACGGTGATTGGACATGCGCGTAAATGTGGGATACTAGAGTCTTCTAAGCTACCCCCGACTCTCTCATTGAGTCCTAGGGTTCCTACGGGCTTCGAGAAGAGTTAGTTTCTCACACGATTCCTCTCTTTCTTAAAAAAAAAGGGGGAGGGGAGGGGACTCGGGTAATGAAATACTCAAGAGCACAGCGCAGAGGCCGCCGGGGAGGTAGAAGGTAATCGGTGATGTCAACATGTTCAACGTGTTAACAAGCCACAACAAGGTTGTCAACTTTATTATGGAAGTGGATGTTGAAGGGGGTGGGAATTCTGTAGTGGCTATTTCCACTTGAACCATAGCAGCAGTGTCGAGGTGTGTGAACCGGCTGACTCAATGGGGTGGGAAACTGGGCAGCGGGAGCTAAGGAATGACATGGGAAATGGATGCGGTGAGCTGCCGGTAGTGTACTTTTGTTTCGGGAACCAGCCGGTAGGGATGGGGAAATGCGTCTCCGGGGGGGGCCTCCTGCCTGGAGGAAGGCATTACAGTTGTAACTGACGATCAACGAATAATGGCTCTCCGGTGATTGGTAGGTAGTGCGATCGGGTCGGCTGAGACTATATATATGCGAACGTCACGCTTGTGTGGTGCGAGGAAAGGGCTTGGGGAGGATGGTGCTGGGACGTAGCCATGATAGTATGATATAATAATCTCGGTGGTAGAACATTGTATGAGGAGCAGAGATGAGCCGCAGGCAAAGGGGAGCGCACACGGTATGGGGGAACACTGAAGTGTGGACAAGCGAACATTCTAGGGCATGAATGGATGCATAGGGCATATGCCAAGACATAGGACTGCGCCTGTACTAGTAGGGTTTTCACTGCCTAAGGTGAACCGTAGCCAGCAACCTCCATAGAGAACAAACACCTCGACATCTCTCGTCAACATCTCCTCCCGTTAATATCTCCTCCCTTCAACATCTCCTTCCGTTAACATCTGCTCTCGTAAACACGAGCACAGGATTGTACTACCCCCATCAAGCCGCACTAACACCAACACAGCCGGTACAATGAGTAGCCCAACGCCACTCTCGTGGGCTGCTAGGAATGGGCATGAGGAGGTGGTGAGGATGCTGGTGGAACGGAGCGATGTCGATCCAAACAAAAGTGACCCCGAGAATGGCCGGACGCCGCTCTCGTGGGCTGCTGGGAATGGGCATGATAGGATAGTGAAGATGTTAGTGGAACGGAGCGATGTCGATCCAAACATAGGCGACCTCAGGGGACTAACACCCCTCTTATGGGCTGTTGAGAGTGGGCATGAGTGGGTCGCGAGAGCACTGCTACAACGGAAGGACGTTAATCCAAACATCGCTGACCCCGAGGAGGGCCAAACTCCTCTTTTGATCGCTGCCTGGCATCAAAGTGAGGAGGCTGTGAGGCTACTGCTGCAACGGGAGGACGTTAATCCAAACATCGCTTGCCCCGAGGATGGCCAAACCCCGCTCTCGGTTGCTGCCCAGAATGGGTTTGTTGGGGTTGCCAGGATACTGCTGGAACGCCGTGACACTAATCCCAACACGGTTGACACTGAGTGGGGGCAAACCCCACTCTTGTTCGCTGCCGATAATGGCTTCGAGGGGATCGTGAGGCTATTACTAGAACGCCGTGACACCGATCCCAACATAGGTGACGCCGAGTGTGGGGAGACTCCGCTCTCGTTCGCTTCTGGGAATGACCATGAGGGGGTCGTGAGGCTGCTGCTTGAGCGGGACGACGTCAATATCAACATGGGTGACACCAAATTTGGTAGAACTCCACTCTCGTTGGCTGCCCAGGATGGGCATGAGGGGGTCGCGAGGATGCTCTTAGAACGGCACGACATCAATCCCAACATAGCTGATACCGAATCCGGTAGAACTCCACTCTCGTTGGCTGCCGAGAATGGGCACCAAGGGGTCATGAGGATACTGCTGGAACGGGGTGACATCAATCCCAACCTAGCTGACACCAAATCTGGCAGAACTCCTCTCTCGTTGGCTGCCCAGAAAGGGCATGAGGGGGTGGTGAGGCTGCTGCTGGAGCGGAGCGACGTTGATCCAAATATAGATGACCCCGAGGATGGTCGAACACCCCTTTCGTGGGCTGCCCGGCATGGGCACGAGGGGGTTGTGAGGATACTACTGAAGCGGAACGACGTTAATGTCAACATAGCTGATGCCCATTATGGTAAAACACCGCTCTCATTGGCCGCTGAGAATGGGCACGAGGGGGTCATGAGAATGTTACTGGAACGGAATGACGTTGATGTCAACATAGATGATACCCGATTTGATATAATGTCGCTCTCACCTGCTGATGAGAATGGGAGAGAGGAGGTCATGAGAATGCTACTGGAACGGAATGACGCCAATCCGAGCATAGCTGATGCCCAATATGACAGAACTTCACTCTTGTCGGCTGCCAAGGATGGGCACCAAGGGGTCGTGAGAATGCTCTTAGAACGGGACGACATCAACCCCAACATAGTTGACACCCAGTATGGGAGAACTCCACTCTCGTTGGCTGCGCAGAATGGGCACGAGGGGGTCATGAGGATACTTTTGAAACGGAACGACGTCAATCCCAATGTACCCGACACCCAGTATGGGAGAACTCCACTCTTATTGGCTACTGAGGGCGGGCACGAGGGGGCTCTGAAGGTACTGCTGGAGCGGAACGACGTCGACCCCAGCATGGCTGACGTCCGATATGGAAGAACTCTACTCTCGATTGCTGCGCAGAATGGGCACGAGGGGGTGGTGAGGATACTTCTTGAACGGAGCGACGTCGACCCCAACATGAATGACGCCAAATCTGGCGGAACCCCACTCTCCGTGGCTGCCGGGGAGGGTCGGGAGGGGGTCGTGAGGATGCTGTTGAAACGGAATGACGTCGATCCTAACAAGGCTGACGCCCAATCTGGCAGAACCCCACTCTCCATGGCTGCCGGGGAGGGTCGAGAGGGGGTCGTGAGGATGCTGTTGAAACGGAATGACGTGGATCCTAACATAGCTGACACCAAATCTGGAAGAACTCCGCTCTCGTTTGCTGCCGAGGCGGAGCGTGAAGGGGTTGTGATGATGCTTCTTGAGCGGGACGATCTCAATCCCAACATAGCTGATACCAAATATGGCAAAACTCCACTGGCGTTTGCTGCCGAGGCAGGGCATGAAGGGGTTGTGATGATACTGATGCAACGGAACGACGTCGATCTCAACATAGCTGAAACCCAACATGGCAATACTCCACAATCGTTGGCTGCCCAGCGGGGGCATGATGGGGCTTCACTAGCACTGTTGCAACCGAACGAAGCTATTTCCAGCGCAATTGACACCTTCAGTGGCCGAACCCCGCTCCAACATGCTTTCAAGAATGGGTACCTGAGAATTGCACGCTCGTTGCAGGAAGGTGCAGATTGGATTCCCATCGACTCGGATGCAGCAAGTCTTCAATCAACAGGTCTTGTCTCTCCTGAGTCTTCCGGGCCATCTGAACCTTCTTCTAAAAGGCCTCCTACACTTTGATATCTCGGGATCAAACCAACACTTCTCCCTCTATCTACTAGCTGTACCCTTCCAGTAGGAAAATATTTTTACCAAACAGGATCCTAAGCCCTTTATATGCCGATTGAGGGGTCACTGGAGATGCCAAACCTTTTGATAATTTTCTTGCAATGTTTCTCTATCTTATCCCCCACCCAATTCATCCTATCTCCTTTCTCCTTTCCCGTGCTCGAGGATTGCTTGGGTTTTAGCTAACTGATTTTGTATATGTTGCGAAATGGTGCTTTACTTTTTTTTTTTGTTAAAGCCCTTGATTGTTCAAGGGTGCAACTCTCGTACACATTTGTTAGGCTGCGACTACAACATGAGAACCCATCGGCGCTTTACTATGCAGTATTTACCTTTTTCGTTTGCCTTTTTGTTCTCATGCCCATTGGGTTAAGCTATTCCATCTCTCAATGATTGATTTCGTGTCTACCTTTCTTCCTCTATAACCTGAACAGCAACCGTTTTGTATTGCAAGAGGGGTGGATAGGAGCTTCATAAGCCTACCTGTAGCCAACGCATTGTACACCCTAGAGCAGGTGCACAGCCGGAATCAATGGAGGAGAGTGTATGGTATGCGATTCACAGAGCTTGGTCTATTTTTCTATTTTCACTTCTGTTTTCCCTTGCTACCCCCTCTCTGCTATTCACCTATTAGCCGTACTGTGGTATAAATCCTTTTCCTTGCTAATACTAATGGCATCAAAACCTTTTGCTCCATTATACTGTTGGTCACCATAATTAAGATGTGGTATTCACCGTAAAATCCAACCTTATTCCTGTTCCCCGTCCTCGCAGATTTTGTATGCTTCCACTGGCCAGGCGCACCCACGAAAGCCTTTCTATATATTACGCGACTAAAACGTGTTTCTCACATCAGTATGACACACCACTTTAATTGCGCATCACCCGTAAACCCATTTAGCATGTGAACTTCGAGAGTTGGGAATATGGTCACTGGCCTAGGAATGCTCCTTTGGGCTGTAGAATGCGCAAAAAGTTGCTATTAAGAGAAGCAGAAGATAAAACCAGGGGATTCACCCAGAGACTCTTACCCGGGCCATATACCCCCTTTGTTTGATTTGATTTCGCTGTAGGCGGGTGCAGACTCGGAGGTTCAATCACGAAACGTCACTCATCCCTTTCCCCCTCAATCGGGGTTGTTTATCATAGTAAGTAAGTATACAGGGGCCAAAACACGAAAATTGCAGGTTTTTAAACTATTATATTTTCAGACACCTTGAAACTTTACTGCGGAAATTTTTTTTCAAAAAATATAGCCTATCTGAAGTATAGTATATACTGATCTCCGGGTTTGTCTGTAGCTTGTACAGAGCAGTGGGCGTGAGAAACTGTGCAAAGTGGGTTGCAATGTATCGTATCTTTCCCATACAAATATCCTAGTCTTGGCAGGTACCTTGTGGGAAAGGACATTCCACTCCTTACTACTCTAGAAGAGTTGAAGGAAAAAATCCTACACTATTTTGTGTGGGTGCCGTTGGAGGAAATTGCTTTTAGAATATTTTTCTATCTTGTTTCCACTTATGGTGGTTGGGTAATGATGGCCTGAAAACCTGCGATTTTGGTGTGTTTTGGCCTCTGTATAATATTATGATACTATCATAATATTATCATACTAAATAATGATTTAACCTTGATTGCCCGCTGCTCCTGTTGGAAATAGCCGCGGGTTGTGCCCACACTCCTGGGTCGCAGTGGCATGTGTCTACGCTGGCTGAGCGACGCGCAAGCTATGGAAAGTTTTCTCTTATGGCGTTTGTTTTTACTTCCTTCCTGTCCTTTTCCTCACCTCAGTTCTTCATTCTTGTTCTTGGCCTTTTTCCTTAATCCTTTCCTTTCTTAACACTCGGCTTAGTCGATCATGAACTTCTTCACAGCTCAACACGGACTCTGTGTCTCCGCTTAAGCTGCTCCACTCCACTGCGCAAAACCCTCATCGCTGATCATTACCTCTGCATCGATTAGTTTCAACATTTTCAGCAGTCCCTATTGGGGATGTTCTCGCTTGTAGGCAGCAGTGCGCGTTTGCACTCGTGAATCTGAAAGTTTTTCTCCTATCAAATAACCTTTCTTCTTGTCTCCAGTTTCCTTTCCTTTCCTTTCCTTTCCTTCCTCAAGCTCTCTCACGACTCCTTAGCCTCTCCCACATGAATACTCTCGTTCGCTTGAGCCACTTCGCTTCACTCCGCAAAATCCTTCGGCCCTGTCGCTACCTCCACTGCGGACAGCACCTCTATTCCAACACTCCTTCGCTGTCCCGCACCCTAGCCATCCATTCGCAGGCCTGCAGTCCTCCCCTACCTGCGAAAAGCACTGTCTCATCCTATAGGACCAGCAGTCTAAGCCAAAGAGGGCCGTCCCGGGATTTCCCCGCCTTGGACAGACTGTTATAGGTGGTCCAGTCTCCTCCGGGGCTCCTGTAGCCCCTGCCCCCCACCCCCCGGACCATTTGGAACACTGGTTACTGTGAGGGCAATATCCGCCATGTCCTTGAAGGGGCGTTCCGGTAGCTCTGGGGAATGTCACTAAGTAATTTTTATAATGCTGGTGAAGCATAGAAGGCATTAGCCTTTTGGAATAGTAGGTCTTGCACCTTTCTTTAGGGTCCATTTACTTAAACAATTTCTAAAAGTTGGGTGATAGGACTGGACAGTGGCGTCTCAATCGGCACCATTATCCGGTAGACAGGGCGGAAGTGCTTGCCCAATTTTCTGCCATCCTAAATTCTTGTAGATAGACGGTCAAAAAGTGAAGTTTCCTGGGAGGTGCTTTTGCAAATTCCGCCAGGCTCCAGCCGGCATGCTACAGTAGGTAAATGCTATCTACTTGCCCACACTTTTCAACACTATAGGGTTATGCGTAGCGAGTAGAATTTCCAGTGGCCTGGCAATGCATAAATTTTATTGGTATCATACAAACAATTGCGATAGAGAAATGTTATCAAAGAAAGAAGAAAAGGCTATGAGATCGTATGCGGTAACGAATGACTTCGATGAAAGAGTAGATGACCAAGTGAACAGAAAGTAAATGCTATGATAGACTGATAACAAACGAACGAAGGGAAGGAGAGGCTTTCTTATACCCTCCTTGAGACGAAACCTTTTCCTCTAAGGCACACTTCCTGCGCATGCCATATCTTAGATTGGTTTCTTCCATATAGTCATCCTTTCCTACTGCTTAGCCGAATCAGATCCGAGGTGGAAACACAAGCACCGAGAATGTAGTTAACCGGTCTGCCGAATACTGAGTGCATAACCGCGGATGCTGTTTGTGTTCGGCTATGAGGAGGGTTCGCGTTTCATTGTTGATCGAGGAATGTTTGATGCTGTCGCATTTGATATGCAGGGTTGATGTCGGAGATTGGTATGAAGCCAATAGTCGTGAGACAGCTTTCGAGGATGTAGCGTGCAACAGGTCTTAGTGGTCATGTTCCTGATGCAACGTGCATGGGAATATATGCAAATGGTGAGCAGTCCAGCACGATCCACGTTCAACACACACCTCCACACACCTCCAACCATCAGCCCCCCCTTATGATAGGATAATGATCCCGGTAGTGGAGCACTGTATTAGGAACAGAGAGGAGCGCAGGCAAAGGGAAACGCACAGGGTATAGAGGAACACTGAACTGTGGACAGATGAACATTCTAGGGCATGAACGGATATAGGGCATGTGTGCTCATATACGAGCGCTGCCAATGGATATAGCAGTCACGTGCCTTATCTAGGCGTAGTGCAACCAAAAGGCACACCAAAATTTCTTATCAGACCCACGTGACTGTTATATCTACCGGCCACAACTCGTACTAGCAGAATTTTCGCTACTTAAGGTGAACCGTAGCTAGCAACCTCCGTAGAGAACATACACCTCAACATCCCCCCCCGTCAACATCTGCCCCCGCCAACACGAGCACACTATTGTGCTACCTCCATTAAGCCACACTAACACTAACACAGCCGGTGCAATGAATAGCCCAACGCCACTCTCGTGGGCTTCTAGGAATGGGCATGAGGAGGTGGTGAGGATGCTGGTGGAACGGAGCGATGTCGATCCAAACAAAAGTGACCCCGAAGATGGCCGGACGCCGCTCTCGTGGGCTGCTGAGAACGGGCATGTGGGGATAGTGAGCATACTACTGAATCGGAACGACGTTGATGTCAACATAGCTGATACTCGATATGGTAAAACACCTCTCTCATTGGCTATTGAGAAGAGGCATGAGTGGGTCGTGAGGGCACTGTTGCAACGGAAGGACATTAAACCCAACATAGCGGGAACAGAGTCTGGACTAACTCCGCTCTTGGCTGCTGCCTGGGGTCGAAGTGAGGAGGCTGTGAGGCTACTGCTGCAACGGGAGGACGTTAATCCAAACATCGCTTGCCCCGAGGATGGCCAAACCCCGCTCTCGGTTGCTGCCCAGAATGGGTTGGTGGGGGTTGCCAGGATACTGCTGGAACGCCGTGACACTAATCCCAACACGGCTGACACTCAGTATGGGCAAACTCCACTCTTGTTCGCTGCCGATAATGGCTTCGAGGGGATCGTGAGGCTATTACTAGAACGCCGTGACACCGATCCCAACATAGGTGACGCCGAGTGTGGGGAGACTCCGCTCTCGTTCGCTTCTGGGAATGACCATGAGGGGGTCGTGAGGCTGCTGCTTGAGCGGGACGACGTCAATATCAACATGGGTGACACCAAATTTGGTAGAACTCCACTCTCGTTGGCTGCCCAGGATGGGCATGAGGGGGTCGCGAGGATGCTCTTAGAACGGCACGACATCAATCCCAACATAGCTGATACCGAATCCGGTAGAACTCCACTCTCGTTGGCTGCCGAGAATGGGCACCAAGGGGTCATGAGGATACTGCTGGAACGGGGTGACATCAATCCCAACCTAGCTGACACCAAATCTGGCAGAACTCCTCTCTCGTTGGCTGCCCAGAAAGGGCATGAGGGGGTGGTGAGGCTGCTGCTGGAGCGGAGCGACGTTGATCCAAATATAGATGACCCCGAGGATGGTCGAACACCCCTTTCGTGGGCTGCCCGGCATGGGCACGAGGGGGTTGTGAGGATACTACTGAAGCGGAACGACGTTAATGTCAACATAGCTGATCCCCTATATGGTAAAACACCGCTCTCATTGGCCGCTGAGAATGGGCACGAGGGGGTCATGAGAATACTGCTGGAACGGAACGACGTTGATGTCAACATAGATGATACCCGATATGGTAGAATGCCACTCTCATCTGCTGCTGAGAATTGGAGAGAGGAGGTCATGAGAATGCTACTGGAACGGAACGACGCCAATCCGAGAATAGCTGATGCCCAATATGGCAGAACTTCACTCTTGTCGGCTGCCAAGAATGGGCACCAGGGGGTCGTGAGAATGCTCTTAGAACGGGACGACATCGACCCCAACATAGTTGACACCCAGTATGGGAGAACTCCACTCGCGTTGGCTGCGCAGAATGGGCACGAGGGGGTCATGAGGATACTTTTGAAACGGAACGACGTCAATCCCAATGTACCCGACACCCAGTATGGGAGAACTCCACTATTATTGGCTGCTGGGGGTGGGCACGAGGGGGCTCTCAAGGCACTGCTAGAGCGGAACGACATCGACCCCGGCGTGGCTGACGTCGGATATGGAAGAACTCCACTCTCGATTGCTGCGCAGAATGGGCACGAGGGGGTGGTGAGGATACTTCTTGAACGGAGCGACGTCGACCCCAACATGAATGGCGGCCGATCCAGCAGAACTCCACTCTCATTAGCTGCCGAGTTCGGGCGTGAGCAGGTTGTGAAGATACTCCTAGAACGGGATACCGTCGATCCTAACAGAGCTGACACCCAATCTGGCAGAACCCCACTCTCCATTGCTGCCGGGAAGGGTCGTGAGGGGGTCGTGAGGATGCTATTGAAACGGAATGACGTCGATCCTAACATAGCTGACACCCAATCTGGAAGAACTCCGCTCTCGTTTGCTGCCGAGGCGGGCCGTGAAGGGGTTGTGATGATGCTTCTTGAGCGGGACGATCTCAATCCCAACATAGCTGATACCAAATATGGCAAAACTCCACTCGCGTTTGCTGCCGTAGCTGGGCATGAAGGGGTTGTGATGATACTGATGCAACGGAACGACGTCGATCTCAACATAGCTGAAACCCAATATGGCAATACTCCACAATCGTTGGCTGCCCAGTGGGGGCATGATGGGGCTTCACTAGCACTGTTGCAACCGAATGAAGCTATTTCCAGCGCAAATAACACTTTCAGTGGCCGAACCCCGCTCCAACATGCTTTCAAGAATGGGTATCTGAGAATTGCACGCTCGTTGCAGGAAGGTGCAGATTGGATTCCCATCGATGCAGCAAGTCTTCAATCAACAGGTCTTGTCTCTCCGGAGTCCTCCGAACCATCTGAACCTCCTAAAAGGCCTCCCACGCTTTGATATCTCGGGATCAAACCAACACTTCTCCCTCTATCTGCTAGCTGTGCCCTCCCAGTAGGAAAATCTTTTACCGAACAGGATCCTAAGCCCTTTATATGCCGATTGAGGGGTCACTGGAGATGCCAAACCTTTGGATAATTTGCTTGCAATGTTTCTCTATCTTATCCCCCCCCTAATTCATCCTATCTCCTCTCTCCTTTCCCTTGCTCGGGGATTGCTTGGGTTTTAGCTAACTGATTTTGTATATGTTTGTTGCGAAATGGTGCTTTGCTGTATTTTTACTGTTCTTAAAACCCCCGATTGTTCAAGGGTGCAACTCCCGTACACATTTGTTAGGCTGCGACTACAACATGAGAACCCATCGGTGCCTTCCTATGCAGTATTTACCTTTTTTGCTTGCCATTTGGTTCTTGCCCGTTGGGTTAAGCTATTCCATCTCTCAATGATTGATTTCGTGTCTACCTTTCTTCCTGTATAACCTGAACAGCAACCATTTTGTATTGCAAGAGGAGTGGACGGGAGATTCATAGGTCTACCTGCAGACGGCACATTGTACACACTAGAGCGGGTGCACAGCCGGAATCAATGGAGAAGAGTGTATGGTATGCGATTCACAGAGCTTGGTCAATTTTTCTATTTTCACTTCTATTTTTCCTTGCTATGATACCCCTTTCTGCTACTCACCTATCAGCCGTACTGTGGTATAAATATTTCTCCTTGCTAATACTAAAGGCATCAAAACCTTTTGTTCCATTGCCCTGTTGGGCACCATACTTAAGATGTGGTACTCATCGTAAAATCCGACCCTCTTCCTGCTCCCCTTCCCGCGGATTTTGTATGCTTCCTCTGGCCGGACGCACCCACGGACGCCTTTCTATATGTTGGGCGACTCAAATGAAACGCTCTTCTCACAGCAGTACACCACTTTAATTGTACATCACTCGTAAGCCCATTTAGCATGTGCATACCATATCGATAGGCTCTTCACCGTCTTTGAGAGTTGGGAATATTGTCACTGGCCTAGGAATGCTCCCTTGGGCTGTAGAATGTGCATAAATTTGATATTCATAGAGATAGAAGATAAAACCCGAAGATTAATCCTGAGATTATTACCCGGGCTATCTGCCCTGTTTGTTTGACTTGGTTTCGCGGTAGAGAGGGGCAGACTCGGAGGTCAAATCACGAAATATCACTCACCCCGCCCCCCGCCGTTCCTGTTGGAGATAGCCGCGCCGGGTGTGGGTTGTGCCCGTACACCGAGGCCGCAGTGGGATGTGTCTGCGCTGGCGGAGGGACGCGGAAGCTACGATATGACAAATTTTCTCCCATCATATGATACTTGTTTTACTTCCTGCACTTTTCCTCACCTAAGTTTTTCATTCTTGTTCTTGGCTTCCCTCAAGACTTTGATTTCTTAACACTAAACTCAATCGACTATGAAACCTTTCTTAGCTTATTACGGACTCTGTGTGTCTACTTGAACTGCTCCACTCTACCGCACGAAACCCTCACCGCGGATTATTTATTACCTCTGCATCTATTATTTTCAGCATATTCAACAGTCCCCATTGGAAATATTTTCGCTTGTAGGCAGCAGTGCGCGTTTGCACTCGCGAGACTGAAAGTTTTCTCTTATCAAATATCCTTTCTCCCTGTCTCCGGTTTCCTTTCCTTTCCCTTCTTTTCCCTTCCCTTCCCTTCCCTTCCCTTCCCTTCCCTTCCCTTCCCTTCCCTTCCCTTCCTTTCCCAGGCTCTCTCACGACTCCTTAACCGCTTCCACACGAATACTCTCGTTCACTTGAGCCACTTCGCTTCACTCCGCAAAATACTTCGGTCCTATCATTACCTCCATTACAAACAGCACCTCTATTCCCAACAGTCCTTCCCCGTCCCGCATCCCCCCTAGCCGTCCCTTCGCAGGCCTGCAGTCCTCCCCTACCTGCGAAAAGCACTGTCTCATCCCATAGGACCCGCAGTCTAAGCCAAAGAAGGCCGTCCCGGGATTTCGCCTCCTTGGATAGACTATCAGAGGTGGTCCAGTCTCCTCCGGCTCCTGGCAGTCCCCTGCTGCCCCCCCGGACCATTTGGAACACTGGTTACTGTGCGGACAATATCCGCCGGGTTGCTTGAAAGATCGTTCTGGAATCCCTGGAGAATGTCCCCAAGCAATTTTCACTATTAGATGCATTAGGCCCCGGGGTTGAAAAACGGGTATGCAAGTTTTCGAGTCGAAAAACTTTGGCGTGTAACGCCTTTTCGCATACAAAACTGACAGATCGACTTGAAACCTGGCACTCGAAAAACGTTCTTTCAACCCCGGGGCTGGATCCTTTTAATGCTGGTGAAGCATAGAGGGCACGGCCTTTGGGAATGGTACATCCTGCACCTTTCTTTAGGGCCCATTTACTTAACCCTCTATTTCTAAAACTTTGGTGATAGGGCTAGGCGGTGGCGTCTCAATCGGCACCATTACCGGTAGACGGGGCAAAAGTGCTGGCCCAACTTTATACCGTCCTAAATTCTTGTATCAAAGCCAGACGGTCAAAATGTGACGTTTCCTCGGAGGCGTGCTTGCAAATTCTACCGGGCTTTAGCTGGCATGCTACAGTAGGTAAATGTTATCTACTCGCCCACACACCTCCACACTCCAACCATCAAGCCCCCCTTAATGGTCGGCACCACCTCGAGCTGCTAGAGGGCCGTATAGGTAAACGGTCCCTTAATATGTCTCTAGGGAACCACTAATAAAGATGGGATAGGTTCCGATCGTGAACTCGACTACAACGGCCGTACTCTACTGTTCCTGGCCGTCAGGAATAGGCATGAGGGGTCACGGGAATGCTGGTATGATATGGAAGAACTCCGCTGGGGCCCCCAGCACGGCGGCTACGAGCGGATGGTAGGGTTGCTGCTAGGGTGGATGACCTATACCACAATATGGCCGTCTCGCATTGGAGAATCCCACTATTTTTGGTCATAAACCCTAGATATTAGGCTAGCAGTAGGTACAGGTGGCTATCCTTATGTGTGTTGGGGTTGTGTGGTAGTGTCGGAGGTGTTGAGAGGCTCATGGAATTGTGTGCAAGACTTCGCGTGCACACATACTTGTTTCCCGGTCAACCACTTTGACTTGTTTTCAAATTTGTTGTACAAAGGGGTCGGCGGGCATCAGTAGAAGCGAGAGACGAGAACCGGGATTTTTCTCAGCTGAGGAGGTTGTTTGATCTTTCGCTCAGCTTTTTGTGATTCTTTCCCCAAGCTTTGTGACGGTGATAAAGTATTTTGCCAACCAGCCACAGAAGAACCCCATCCAGCTGGAGGAGATCCGACAGTAGGGTCGAGCGATACATTAGCAAGGCTTGGGAGTCATTTACCTGAGGATTTCGCTATTAAGGGCTTGCTTGGGATGTACTGGTACAATACCATTTTAGAAATACCATGGCATTTCTTGAAAATGGCTTATGTTAAAATGAAGGGTGTTTTTAAAAGTAAATGCGCTCCGCAGTCCACTGTGTTTTTTCCTGTTTCTAAGGCAACCTGATGAGATCCCAACACCAGAATCTGATTTCCTGAAGAGCCCTATAAGTAGAATTTCCTCTACTAAGTCTAAGCACTGCCCTGCCGTTCAGGGAAAGAATATTTAATTTTCTCCTTGGGCCATAAAACGCAATGTATTTCAGGAAATACCGGATTAAAAAATATCACGGTATCATATCATAAGATTATCCTATTTGCTGTTGCCAAACAAACCCCCAATTAATTAAAAAAATACACTGATATTTGTATGTATGATATGATAGCATGCGGAATAGGTTCTAAGCCTCCCTCGGCCGTACGATAGCTTGGAAATTTTTTTACATCAAGTGGTTCCACCGCAGCCGGTTCCAAGGGTCAGGGAAGGGCACGTAGAGGTTCCGGGGATGCTGATGGGGGGGGCGGCAGAGCCGATCCCGGAATGGGTGAGGTAAAGGGCTGCCAAATTCCACCATACTGGGATGCCGAGGGGAGGCGCCGGAAGATTGTGAGCCTGTTACGATACCGAAACACGGTGTCACCGATTCCAACTGGGTTTAAGACCCGGAGTGGGCGAACTCTGCTCTCATTCGCTGTCGAGAACGGGAAACACTTAGTGGTACAAGTACAATAGAGCTACTGATGGGACTGGACGATGTCAACCCGAACATACCGGGTAGGACTGTCTGGCAGTGTTCCTCTCCTATTCTCTATACGCAATAAAGATCGCGCACTCGTTGTCCTTGCAACTGGAGCGGAACGATCCTGAGATCAAAAAAAAACCCCGCTCCATTGGGCTATCCTTAAGTGGAATCCGGAGATCTGGAGAATGATCCGGGAGAGAGATAGGGGGTGAGATTGCATTTACTCGAGTATATAATTTTGTAAAATACCCTAATATCACTATAAGTTACCATCAAAAAGCCTTCTAATGGGTCAAAACACTTATCCTACCACATTCCTTAAAATATTTTTCATAAAAACTGCTTCGAAGAATTGAGTCGGAGATGTAAGTTAGCTGCTAGCTGGCTAGTGGTTTTTACTAGACCTTGGTCTTTTTAATGCTTGCCGAATCGCAAAGTCCTCGTACACCCACTTGCAACAAGATTTTGCACCGCTGGCTCTTCAGGAAACCGGTGTTCTGAAGACAGGCTTTATAACAGGTGGGTTGGGTTCGCTCACCCAGGCTGTATTTATTCTAGGATTTGCTCTCGCCCCCATTTATAGCATACGAATGAAAGATATTGAGGTCAGAAGGTCCTCCCAGCTCTATTGCCCACGAATTTCCGTAATAAACAGGGCTGATGGTAGTGTGGGGGACTGCTATTTTTGTTGTAACAATGGTCTAAATCCTCATAATCTATAATTATTATTGGATTTTTAATCAATAGGATGACTAATTAATGATCGGGCAATTAGTAGGAACCTGATTTTGGGATCTAGGGTTATGGCAATATAACTGAATGTATTTTTCACCCCTGATAGATAGGAGATCGATTATACACCAGCGAAGATAGAGATATTTGACTGTGCTCGACCGTGATGGAGCACTGGCCATGATTAATCACTCGGCTAGGGCCTCTAATACCGGTAGTGGTAGTTTGATAACCAGATAGAGGTTAAAACACGCTAGAATTTTTTTAGACATTATATTTCCACCGATATCTTGACACCTAGCTTTGGAAATTTTTCCGAAAATATTCGACATATCCGACGCACAACAAATACTTATTTCAGGCTATGGTTTGATGTTTGCGCAGAGCTGTTGGCACATGGGCTTGGCGGTGTGTGCTGCGATGTCTCTCCTGTGGAGCCGCAATGGTATTAGCTAAGTTAATGCTTTGAAGGAAAGGACGTCATACTCCTCACTGCCCTCGAAGAATGGAAGGGAAGAACCCTGCAGATGGGTGATGGTATAATAACTCAAAAACTTTCACTTTGAGTGTGTAGTGTCTGTCTATTTACGAAGCCACCTTGATTCCCCACCCACCTCACCGGCTATTCGATCATGGGGACCTCTCAACCGGATCATACTCGGGCATAACCACCGTAATTTGTTCGATTATAATCATGACCATGAATCATCCCGGACAGGATCAGAAATGTAAAACATAACAAGCGCATCCCCGGTGCAAGCCTAAGTTCACTAACAATAATGCTTCGTTCTCATGCCACTAAACGTTGATCCGGTCCTGGGCGAGATCATTGCCCATCGGAGAAGAAAAAGGCTTGGTAAGATGACTAGAGGGGAGAAGATCTGAGTGATGCTTACGTGGCAACACTATCACGAATGAAAGTGTCCTGTTCGGAGCCGCCATTCGCTTGCATGTTGGCGAGTTATGGCACGCACTCGTGCGGAAGGAATCTCCCGACTTAGATATTTGGAATATTCCTGGGATAAAAATTGTGTTAACGTGGTAGAAGGGAAACTGAAAGCGACGGGTGAGTGAGGGAGTTGTCTTCAGAGGTACTGTTATTGCATTATGGCTTTTGGGGGTGGACCTTGGTCCGGGAGATATTGTAGCTCCAAGGCATTTAGAACAATCCCAGGAACTGCTAGGAGAGGTCTTGAGGGAAGATCTGGGAAGTAGCGGCATTGGTCTCAATAGCCTAAATGGCCAAACGATAGGTAGTTAGAGAGTTGTGAAGATACCACTGTACTGTACAAGAGGGCGGTTAGGTCATATATCGTGCCAGCTATATTGGGACTAGCGCTGTTCCCCTTCAGTATATACACTGGTGGGCGAAAATACGGTCACACTTTCAGTTAGCTCCAATACCTAAAAAATATTAACCTATTTCCGCCCTATAGGGTATTTGTAGAAGGCTCTAGGGAGCTGTGACGGTACAAGTGTTGGTAACTTACGGTTGGGACGAAACGCCCTAGCCCCAACACAACTAACTCCCTTGATATAGAAAAGTGCCGCTCCTGTTAGGGCTGTTAGTGGGCATGCAGGAGTCATGGATATGATACAACCGGAAGAGAGTGACGTCAATCCTCTCACACCTAAGACTGTATAATATGGGAGAACACCGCTCCCGTGCATCGGGCTAAGTGACTGCCATCAGGGAGTGTTTGTAGAGGAAAGGAATTCGGGTATAAAGGGCGGCCTTCCAGCGCCTGCCTCCTGACAAGGCGACAGCGATATCTTCCTTGACAAGGAGGACAACAGACACAAGCACGGCCACAACTGCAATTCATTTCCTTGTCTTCTCTTATTTCCCTTCTTTCTACCTGGTAACCCTACCAACCGGTGTGAACACCCCCTAATCGTGGGCATTTGAGTGAAAGCGAACCCGGATATTCATCTGAACCCGTACAAAGGGGTCTATTTCCTGCCTTTCCTCTTGGTGGCATCTAGTGAGCGAAGCTTTCCCGGCGGTTCAATTCTATTCTCCGACCAACCCTTGTTCTTTTAGCACCTTAAAATCTTTTTCAGTGTGTCGGGATAGCTAGTTTCATCTAGTTAGGGCTGAAGGTTGTTAGGTGAACAACCATCCCCTCCTCTCACGCAGGAGAGAGAAGAAAGACACGAACGAAAGCGTATTAGATGACCCTAGGTGAAAACTCCTGAAGGGTAGGACTTGCTTGCTAACAGAAAGTTTAGGAAGCTTTTTTGCTTTCTTTCTCTCTTCCTTGCGTTCTGGGGGCTCCAATTGCCGATTCTCGAAGAGTGAGTGAAGCTGCTCTGCGGCCTACTTCTGCCGCACCGACTGGGTTCCGCCCTTTCAGCATCATGCAGGGCTTGACACCGCTCGGGTGGGCGGCTAGGAACGGGCAGGAGAGTGTGGTGTGGGTACTATTGGGACGGGGCAAGGCCGATCCCAACATAGGCGACCGAGATGGGAGAACACCACTCTCGTGGGCGGCCGAGAATGGGCATGAGGAGGTTGTGAGGATACTGCTGGAGGGCCGCGACACCAACCCCAGCCTAGCTGACACCCAACATCGAACTCCGCTGTTGTTCGCTGCCAAGAATGGATATGAGGGCATCGTGAGGTTGCTGCTCGAACGGGACGACGTCAATCCAAACATAAGTGATACCCAATTTGGCAGAACCCCACTCTCATTAGCGGCCAAAAACGAGTATGAGGGGATCGTGAGAATACTACTAAAACGAAATGACACCAATCCCAACATAAGCGACCAAGATGGCAGAACGCCACTCTCGTGGGCAGCCGAGAATGGGAATGAGGGGATCGCGAGGATACTGCTGGAGGGCCGTGACACCAACCCCAGCCTAGCTGACACCCAACATCGAACTCCGCTCTTGTTCGCTGCCAAGAATGGCTATGAGGGCATCGTGAGGTTGCTGCTCGAACGGGACGACGTCAATCCAAACATAAGTGATACCCAAATTGGCAGAACCCCACTCTCATTTGCAGCCGAAAATGGGCATGAGGGGGTCGTGAGAATACTGCTGAAACGAAATGACACCAATCCCAACATAGGCGACCGAGATGGCAGAACACCACTCTCGTGGGCTGCCGAGAATGGGCATGAGGAGGTTATGAGGATACTGCTGGAGGGCCGCGACACCAACCCCAGCCTAGCTGACACCCGACATCGAACTCCGCTCTTGTTCGCTGCCAAGAATGGCTATAAGGGAATCGTGAGGTTGCTGCTCAAACGGGACGTCAATCTCAACACAAATGATACTTATTGTGGCAGAACCCCACTCTCATTTGCAGCTGGAAACGGGTATGAGAGGGTCGTGAGAATACTACTGAAACGAAATGGCACCAATCCCAACATAGGCGACCGATATGGCAGAACTCCTCTCTCTTGGGCTGCCAAGAATGGGCGTGAAGGGGTCGCGAGGGCACTACTGGGGGGCCGTGACACCAATCCCAGCCAAGCTGACACCCAACATCGAACTCCGCTCTTGTTCGCTGCCGGGGGTGGCCATGAGGGCATCGTTGGGCTGCTGCTGGAACGGGACGACGTCAATCTCAACATAAACGATACACGATGTGGCAGAACCCCACTCTCATGTGCTGCCTCAAATGGGCATGAGGGGGTCGTGAGAATACTACTGAAACGAAATGACACCAACCCCAACATAGCCGATACCCAAACTGGCAGAACCCCGCTCTGGTGGGCCGCCTGTAGGCACAATCAGGGGGTCCTCAGGTTGTTGCTAGAACGCTGTGACACTAATCCCAACACAGCTGACACCCAATATGGCAGAACCCCACTCTCTTTGGCTGCTGCTTGTAGTGGTTGGTGTGAGGGGGCTATGAAGTTGCTGCTAGCACGGAATGACCTCGATCCCAACATAGCTGACACCAAATCTGGCCGAACTCCACTCTCGGTTGCGGCCGAAGGCGGGCATGAAAGGGTTGTGATGATGCTGCTGGAACACCGTAATACCAACCCCAACATAGCTGACACCAAGTGTGGACAAACCCCGCTCTGGCTGGCTTGCAAGAAGGGCTATAGCGGGATAGTGAGGTTACTGTTGGAACACTGTGACACCAATCCCAGCATAGCTGACACCGAACTTGGCAGAACTCCACTCTCGTTGGCTGTTGAGAATGGGCGAGAGGGGGTTGTGAGGATACTGCTCGAACGGAACGACATCAATCCCAACATAGCTGACGCCAAATCTCGCAAAACTCCACTCGTACTGGCTGCCCAGAAAGGGGGCGAGGAGGTGGTGAGGGTACTTTTGAAACGGAGCGATGTCGATCCCGACCTGGCCGATGGCCGATATGGCAAAACTCCACTCTGGTGGGCTGCTAGGAGCGCGCATGAGGGGGTTTTGAGGATACTGCTAGAACGGGGAGATGTCAATCCCAACACAGCTGATGCCCAATCTGGAAGAAGTCCACTCTCTTTCGCTGCTGAGAATGGGCGAGAGGGAGTTGTGAGGATACTGCTGGAGCGAAATGACACGGATCCTAACGTAGCTGACACCCAATCTGGCAGAACTCCACTCTCGTTGGCTTCCCAGAAAGGGCATGAGGGGGTTGTGAGGATGCTTCTGGGGAGGGGTGATGCCGATCCCAACATAGCTAATGCCCCACTTCGAAGAACTCCACTCTCGTTAGCTGCCCAGAGAGGTCATGAGGGGGTGGTGAGGGTGCTGTTGAAACGGAGAGACGTCAATCCCAACCTAGTTGACGCCCAATCTGGTAGAACTCCGCTCTCGTGGGCTGCTGAGAATGGGCATCTGGAGGTTGTGAAGATGCTGCTAGAGCGGAACGATACCAATCCCAACATAGCTGACACCCAATATTATAGAACTCCGCTCTCATGGGCTACTGGGCGTGGCCATGACGAGATCGTGAAGTTGTTGCTAGAACGCTACGACGCCAGCACCAACACAATTGACATCCAAGATGGACAAACTCCGCCCTCGTCCGCTACCGAGAATTGCTGCTATGAGGGCATCGCTCGGTTGCTGCAGGAACCAGATGATGCCAATCCCAACACGGATGCAGCCAATCTGGCATAACCTCACTCACGCGAGCTACTGGGAGTGGGTATGAGGGGATTGTAGAGACACTACTTGAATAGAACGGTGTCAATCCCAATATAATCGATATCCTTCGTTGCTGAACACCGCTCCAATGTTCTGTTGCTAAACCCCTTCCGAAACGGCCCTCAAGTTTTAATATCTTGGGTCAATATTCAATCCTTATCCTCCTATCTACTATCCCTACCCCCAGCAGAGGAGCAAATCTTGCGGAAAAAAAGTCTTAAGCCCACCTCCGGCAGCTTCTTATATCCTGATTGACAAGTCACCATAGATGTCAAACCTCTAGATCATTCATCGGGGATATCGGGTCATCTCGTCCCCCCCAATTCACCTTCTCTCCTTTCGCTCCTCTTGTATCGTTTGGGCTTTAGGTGGCCGATTTGTATATATCCATTGTGAATCGGTGCTTTCCAGTAGCCTCTTTCTTTCTTTCTTGTTAAACCGCTGAGTTATTTGGCGGTGCAACTCCTATCACCACCACCACCAGCTTAGGATACAAAGGCCCATCGGTGCCTTCCTATATATTATCTACCTCTTTTACCTGTCTTTTGTTCCCCGTTCCCATTGGGTTAAGCTATTCCATCTCTCAATGATTGAATTCGTGTTCACATGTATTCCTGCATAACCTGAACAACAACCGTTTTGTATTGCAAGAGGGGTGGATAGGAGATTCATAGGCCTACCTGCAGACAACACATTGTACACACTGGAGCGGGTGCACAGCCGGAATCAATGGAGAAGAGTGTATGGTATGCGATTCACAGAGCTTGGTCTATTTTTCTATTTTCACTTCTATTTTCCCCTGCTACCCCCCCCCTCTCTGCTACTCACCTATCAGCCGTACTGTGGTATAAATATTTCTCCTTGCTAATACTAATGGCATCAAAACCTTTTGCTCCATTGCCCTGTTTGGCACCATAATTAAGATGTGGTACTCATTGTAAAATCCTACCCTCTTCCTGTTCCCCTTTCTCGCAGATTTTGTATGCTTCCTCTGGCTAGACGAACCCACTGAGGCCTTTCTATATATTACGCGACTAAAACGTGCTTCTCACATCAGTACACCACTTTGATTGTACATCACTCGTAAGCCCATTCAGCATGGGCACACCATATCGATAGGCGCTTCACCATCTTCGAGAGTTGGGAATATTCTCACTATCTTAGGAATGCTCCCTTGGGCTGTGGAGTGTGCATAAATTTGCTATTCATAGAGGCAGAAGATAAAACCCGAAGATTAATTCCGAGATTTTTGCCCGGGCCATCTGCCCTGTTTGTTTGACTAGAGAGGGGCAGACTCGGAGGCCAAATCACGAAACATCACTCACCCCGCCTTCTGCCGTTCCTTTTGGAAATAGCCGAGCTGGGTGGGTGGCTATCCTTATGTGTGTTGGGGTTGTGTGGTAGTGTCGGAGGTGTTGAGAGGCTCATGGAATTGCGTGCAAGACTTCGTATGCACTCATACCCTTTTCCCGGTCAACCACTTTGACCCTCGCTTTCAAATTTGTTGTGTATGAGGGGGCTCGGGGGACATCAGTAGAAGCGAGGGACGGGAACCAGCATTTTCCTCACCGAGAAGGTTGTTTAATTTTTTCTCTTTCGTTCAGCTTTCTGTGTTTCTTTCCCCCAGTTTTGTGACAGTGATAAAATATTTGCTAGCCAGCCACAAATGAACGCTACCCAGCTGGAGGGGATCCGACAGTAGGGTCGAGCGATACATTCTATGATATAAGTAGAATTTCCCCTACTAAATCTGAGCACTGCCTTGCCATTCGGGGATAGAGTATTTACTTTTCTCCTTGGGCCCTAAACCGCAATGTATTTCAGGAAATACCGGATTAAAAAATATCACGGTATGATATTATCATATTTGCAGTTGCCCAACAAACCCCCAATCAATTATAAAAATATCGTGGTATTTTGTAGCATGTGGAACAGGCTCTAAGCCCCGGTCGTAGCTTGGAAATTATTTTACATCAAGTCGTTCCACCACAACCAGTTCCAAGGGTCAGGGAAGGGCACGTAGAGGTTGCGGGGATGCTGATGGGGGGCGGCAGAGACGATCCCGGAATGGGTGAGGTAAAGGGCTGCCACATTCCCCTCTACTGGGCTGCCGAGGGGAGACGGTGAGAGCCTGTTACTATACCGAAACACGGTGTCACCGATTCCAACTGGGTTTAAGGCCCGGAGTGGGCGAACTCTGCTCTCATTCGCTGTCGAGAACGGGCAAGACTTAGTGGTACGATAGAGCTACTGATGGGACTGGGCGATGTCAACCCGAACATACCGGGTAGGACTGTCTGGCAGTGTTCCTCTCCTATTCTCTATACGCAATAAAGATCGCTCACTCGTTGTCCTTGCTACTGGAGGGGAACGATCCTGCGATCAAAAAAAACCCACTCGATTGGGCTATTCTTAAGAGGAATCTAGAGGAGAGTAGCTAGGGAGTGAGATTGCATCTCCCCGAGTATATAATTTTGTAAAATACCCTAATATTACTATAAGTTACCAAAAAGCCGTCTAATAGGTCAATACACTTATCCTATTATACCACATTCCTTAAAATATTTTTCATAAAAACTGGGAATAGAGTGATGGCTAAGGTGAGCGGGAAATACTGTATACTGCTTCGAAGAATTGAGTCAGAGATATAAGTTAGCTGCTAGCTGCCTAGTGGTTTTTACCAGACCTTTGTCTTCTTAATGCTTGCCGAATCGCAAAGTCCTCGTACACCCACTTTCAACCAGATTTTGCACGGCGCGCTCTTCAGCAAACTGGTGCTCCAAAGACAGGCTTTATGGCACCATTGTTACAACAAAAATAGCAGTCCCCCACCCATAATTCACCCTACTTATTACGGAAATTCGTGACTAATCTAGAGCCATAGAGCTAGGAGTGAGGACCTTCTGACCTCAATACCTTTCATCCGCATGCCACAAACGGGGGCTAGAGCAAATCCTGGTATACATGCAACCTAACAGGATTACAATCCGGGGCGAGCGAACCGAACCCACCTCTAAATACTCATAATCTATAATTATTACATTTTTAATCGATCCGAGGGCTAATTAATGATCGGGTAATCAGTAGGAACCTGATTTTGGGATCCAAGGTTGTGGCAACGTAACTGAATGGATTTTCCACCCCTGATAGATATGAGATCGATCATACACCAGCGAAGCTAGAGATATTCGACTGTGCTCGACCATGATGGAGCACTGGCCATGATTAATCACTCGGCTAGGGCCTCTAATAGTGGTAGTTTGATAACCAGATAGAGGTTAAAACACGCTAGAACAACCGGCTTTTTAGACATTGTATTTCCACCAATATCTTGACACCCAGCTTTGGAAATTTTTCCGAAAATATTCAACATGTCCGACGCACAACAAATACTTATTTGAGGCTATGGTTTGATGTTTGCGCAGAGCTGTTGGCACATGGGCTTGGCGATGTGTGTTGCAATATCCCTCCCTTGGAGCCGCAATGGTATTTGCTAATGCCTTGAAGGAAAGGACGTCCTACTCCTCACTGCCCTCGAAGAATGGAAGGCACTCTTTTATGCACGTGGTTTTATAGCAAACTACGTTTTGAATTATTCCTATGATGTTTTTGCCCATGGTAGATGGGTAGTGATATAATAGTTCAAAAACCTTCACTTTTAGTGTGTATCTTTATTCCCCCCCACCTCACCGGCTATTCGATCATGGGACCTCTCGACCGGATCATACTCGAGCATAACCACCGTAATTTGTTCGATTATGATCATGACCATGACTCATCCCGGACAGGATCAGAAATATATCATAAAACATAACAAGCGCATCCCAGGTGCAAGCCAAAGTTCACGAACAATAATGCTTCGTTTTCATTCCTCTGAACGTTGATGCGGTCCTGGGCGAGATCATTGCCCGTCAGAGAAGAAAAAGGCTTGGTAAGATGACCAGAGGGAGAATATCTGAGTGATGCTTACATGGCAACCCTATCATGAATGAAAGTGTCCTGTTCGGAGCCATCAGCTTGCATGTTGATGAGTTATGCCACGTGCTCGGGGCGGAAGAAGAATCTTAGCTGTTCTAAATGCCTTGGAGCTACAGTATCTCCCGGACCAAGGGCTGCCCTCAAAAGCCCATAATGTAATCCCTTACCTCGTACTCGTAATCATGGCCAGCGCTAGATACTACAACTAGCTTATTTGTGTAATCGTGATAGGGAAAAAATTGTTTCAGAAGTGGGGTAGTGTTCAGAATACCACATAATCGGTACTGTTCAGCGTTGCCATGAGGGAAACAAGGACCTCAGGTGGACAAAAGGGGATTTAGCTGGTTAGGCAAGAGGGGCATCAGGGCAACAAGAGTGGAATAGTGCGCCAGTCTATGAAAGATTTAGGAACAATTGTCCATTTACATCATTTGGGCTATCATACAATCGCCTAGTTGTCATGTGCGAAATTTTAAAATCACACTATTCTCGATTAGTCCCCTAACAAAACATTTCATCCGCTCTTTTTTCCTTCTACCAGTGTCAAAATTACATCCTGTTTTGCCAATTCTACTTCAATAAATAGTCTAGTTATTTGGCTTTATATTCCACTTCAGATATCCATCACAGGACATCCATGGTTTTTTGAGAAGTATTTAAAGACAAGACAGCTTCTAGGCGGGTGAACAAAAAGTCTTCGGGTATTGTCACTAAGAGCCTGTTTGGTAGGAACGGAAGGAGGTGCAACCGTTCCGTTGGGAAACAGTTTGATTTGGAGGAACGGTTGTTGTCAACTTTGGGCAGTTTCTCACCAGTCAACCGTTCGTTGCTTTGGAGAAAACCGTTCGTTGCTATGGAGAAAACCTTTTATCAAGTAAGAAGCACTCTCAGTTAATCACTTTCATAGCCTAATAGCTCTATAAGCTTAATGATAATAATATTATATTATAATAATAATAATAGGCACTCTCAGCCTGGTCATCTAAACAAGATCCTATCTAAATTCACACTGCAGAAGATAAAGTTTTATCCACATTAAATTATGCTATACCAATTTTCCAAAGACCGGTAAATGTATTAGGAGAACTTAGCTAATAGTAACGGAAAGAAGACCCAAGAAAAAACCCAAGAAAGAATAAGGCCCAAAGAGAATACAGATGTGTCCCGTACCAAACGCATATCGGATTCCACTGTCGGAGGCGGTGCATCGGAAGCCGCTGCCCTTGCCACGGGAGATCGTTACCACCGATGTTCCCAGATGTAGGCAGGCGAAGTGAGTGGGACCTGAGGCGGCTACCGTGCAGTTGGTAACATCCCCGGGCCATGTACAGGCAGGCTGAACTCGAAGGTTAGACAGTTGTAACTTGGCTAGTCTGGAACCGCTTGGAGAGTGAAATTCGTTCTGAATCCGAGTATTCGATGTATGCCTTGTAGGCATCAGACTTCCAGCGGCCAAGTGTTTGGATTTCCGTTTCTGCGATCCCCACCTGAGCAGCCCATGTGGCGGCGCCCCTGCAGAAGCCATGGCCGTTCCACATACTATGGCCCAGTCCAGCTATGGAGGCGAGTGCTTGTAGTCTGTGAACAACGTATTCTCGAGAGAATGCTTCCTGTTCACGACTACCGATACAGAACAGGGGTGCTTGATGGGGCCGGTGGGTATCGCGGGCGAGGTACTCTTTCATGGCACGCACGGGGCAGGCGTTGTCAAGGCTTGCAGCAATAGTCGGCTTAATTCTTTTCCGAAAAGGGTCTGTTTTCGAAGATGGGAGTGTGAGTTCTATATATGCTCCTCTTCCGCGTATTCTAACGCTACTCTTCGTGAGAAACCACTTTCGGAATGCGTCCCCAAGCGTGAGGTCTGTTGGTTTGTAAGTGAACTCCCCAACTCGGAGGAAGGCGGCGAAGGCAAGTGTAAAGGCAGCTCGGGTAGCTATATCATTGTAGTGAGAGCGTGAGAGATGGCGGAGGATGAGTATGAGGTGGAGCCGGGTCAAAGGTGTTCGTATCCTGCGCTCTGGTTCCTCGCGATCGCGCTTGATCCCGTGAATCGTTCGTTCTAACTGGGGGTCTGCAAATGCAGGGCACTCAATTCCGAGGTCAAGTTGGTAAGACTTACTACCTGCTAGGTAGAGCTTCATTGTTTTCACTTTGACTGTTCCAGCCAGGGAGCATAACCACTCTATCAACCATGTTGCCTTTGCGGGAAAGCAACCTCTGTTTGGGTATTGGTACCCAGCTAGTCTGCAGAAGGGAGAAAATCGAGACCTTGGAGTGTCGTAGTTCCGTCTTGTTGAGAGGGTGAGCCCGCGCCAAAGGTAGTAGGCAGCTACCTGCGAGAGTCCCGATTCCTGTATGTTAGAAATCCACGCTGTGGGAGGCTGCATGTTGGGTGTAGTAACTGTGGTCCGAGGTCAGCTATCCTGTTATATTCTGATGGTGAGAGCGCATCTGCTAGAGCGTTCTAGTTTGTAGGGATCCATAACGTCTCTACTTCTAAGTCTCATTCACTAGCGAGCAACAAGCATCTTCTCAAGACTTGCATGGACGCTCCTCGGATTGTCCCGTTAGCTATACCATGGGACACTGCTCTGTTATCAACATGCATTACGAGTATTTTCCCCTTCCCCTTGGAGGCCCAATGCAGTAGGACTTGTTCGAAGGCTCGCATTTCTTGCGTATTGATATGCTCTCTTCCTTTAGCTATGGGGAGGGGTATAGGTATTGAGAATGCGGAGTCGGGTTCGGGGTGTTTCTGGCTTTGGCTGAGGTAGTATCCTCCTAGTCCTTGGGTACTAGCAGCATCAGACCAGGCTCTAATTGCTTCCTGCCTTCTTGTTGCGATTGATCTTTCTGGTGGGTACTGTAGTACCTCCGACAACCAGGCAAGATCTTTGTGTGCCTCGCTGGATATCCGCTGTTTATGGTACTTGGCTGCTTGTGGGGGGAAATACAGCTCCATGTTGTAGAGGCGGCGGAGAAATGTCCTTCCTAGCGGGAAGAGAGCTGAGACAAAGTTTAGATATCCGGTAAGCTTCTGGATGTCAAGCAGCGAGAGGGATCGCTATTGCATGCCTTGCTGATGATTTTGCGTGCTTTGTGTAGCTTCTTATCGGGGAGTCGAATTACCATGTTACCAGTATTGAGTACCAACCCAGCGAAGCCCACAGCAGTCCCCTCTTCTTTCTTTGATGTTTTTATACTTAACCCCACTTGCCCACAGAGTGTGGCAAAGATTGTGCTGGATTGCTTGAGGTTGTCTGTTGCTCCTGGGTCTAAAACTAACAAGAAATCGTCAAGGTAGTGAATTATCGTAGCACTAATATTCGCTTTTTTGAGTTGCTGTTCAAGAATCCAGTGGAAAACCTCTGCAAAGAAGTTGAACAAAGATGGGGCAGTACGCAGTCCGAAAGGCAGAAACCGTTCCGCGGAAAATATGTCCTCCCATTGGAATCCGAGGAGTGGAGTGTCTATTGGCGATACGGGTATGTGGCGAAAAGCGGACTCGAAGTCGCGCTTAATTACAATCCTGTTTCTCCCAAATCATTGGACCGCCTGAATTGCATGTTCAATCCCGCTATATTGGATAGCGTCATAATGCTCGGAGATTTCTGCATTAATCCCGCTCATATCTCCTGGTGGGTAAGATAGGTGATAAATTCTCCTCTTGCTTCCGTCCGCTTTATCTGTTAGGCCTAGCGGACATGCTGTGAAGTGGCTTGGTAGGCTATTAAGGTCAGGGAAGACTTCTAGGCGGGATTGGTTAAGTTCTGATAGTATATCGGCTGATACGGTTTCGGCCTTGGTGATGGCGGTCTTTAGGTTGGGGTGAATTGTGGCAGTATTGCGGGAACCTTCATAACCTATCCTTGCGCCAAAGGTGCCTATTCCTAAGACGGCTGTGACCACGTTGGGGTCTGGGTAATTCTGTGTAAGGTTGCTCCATCCTTCTCTTCTTAGTTGCCCAGTAGGCATTGGCAGGCTGTGGGTGGTAAATAGTGGGTAATGCAGTGATGTATTAGGGCGTGCGGGTGCTATGCTAGGTTTGGGAGACAGCCAATCATTGCTTGGGCTGGGTGGTGTCTCCTGTGAAAGGGTGATTGGGATATGAGCTGCTTGAGTAGCAGTGAGCTAAGTATTTTCCAAGGAGAAATACAAGGTCTAAGAGTATAGGAAAAGGCTAAGGAAGTGGCATGAGAAAGGTGGGGGTAGCTGGGACGGCTAACGTCTATTGGGCCCTTGGTATCCAGTCCCTGTGGGGCATTGCGCTGCGTGGGGGTTGCTACCACAGGAAATACACGCGTGCTGATAGCGGCAGGGCGTGATTCGGCACTCCCGAGAGTTCCAATTTCTGCATGGTGGTGCTATAGCTGGTACGGACCCTGTGTTTCCTCTTGCATGCTGGGATTGGCTAACGGCTGATGCAAGGCTGCTGCCGACGGGCTGGTGTGCTTGCCCCAGGAGATTCTCGCGTATAGGCAGCTTGTGAATCCGGCGGAGAGATCCGGCAGCTGGCTTAGTGCTTTGTGGCCACGGGCCTCGTGGCGCTGGGTGCGCGAATAGTGTTCGTTACGGGGCCCCGTTTCTGACACACGGGGCGCCAAGAGCAGGTTATTAACTGCATAGTAAAAAAAGAATCGTCCAAATCGGACCAAAACTGAGTGAGATAGAGCTCTGTGAAGTTGTCTAACTTCAAAGAGCTCTATCTCAGTCAGTTCTTGTCCAATTTGGATGACTTTTTCGACCAGTTAATCAGAATAACCTATGTTATTTTGTCCCCGCTCCTCGGAAACGGGGCCCCGTAACGAAGCCTATGCGCGAAGCATTTTGAGGCTACAAGCTCACTGTCAAGTAGTTGCAATTCGCTAGCATGACAAATGCTTTCCCCACTCACAACCCTCTTCCGATGGAATTGGAAGTGGTAAGCCTTCACCCCCTCCCATGCATACTTTTCCAGTAAGTCGTACACGTTCATGGTGTATAGCGAGAGTGCTGTGGCGAGGCTTCCTTGGAGATGAGATGGTGCTAGCTGAACTAGGATTCCGGAGTAGGCTGCCCAAGCTTTGAAGAAGCTGCTGATTTGATACTCGCTCTCTCTGCCATCCCTTTCGGCTTGCTCGAACTCAATCCCTCCAACGCTAATTGTTCTTTGCATTTCAGCCCCCTTCTTTTCACTCGCTAGGAGCCAGTAGATGTTTGTAGGCTTGAACCTATTTTCGATAATCTGTAGGAGCGTACTGCGTTCGACTCCGGGGAATAGTACTTCCACTGACGCTGCGATAGTTGATACGCTCTCACTCTCGCGTGGGAATAACGTCATTCACACATTAGCAGCTCGGCACCGTTATCCGGCTCGGCGCCAAGCAGACACTTCCAACCTACCCCGCTCGTCAGAAAAATCGTTGTGGCGATCGCTTAAGTCAACAAAACAACACCAAACTTTCCACAATGCCGAAGATTAAGGAAGGAAGCAAGGAGGAAGTAGAAGCCAGGATCCAGCAAGCCATTAAGCACTATCAAAACAGTGATAAACCTTCACTCCGCTTGTCGGCAGAGAAATACGGTATTGCCTATTCAACACTACGTGGTAGACTAAAAGGACGGCAACCACGGGAGACCGGGAGACAGGACACCAACACCGGCAGGTGTTATCGGAATACGAGGAAAGATCGGTCGTACGCTGGTGTGAGAAGCTGGATGAGTGGGGGCATCCAGCCCAGTTGGCAGTGGTCAAGGGGATGGCAGAAGCTATCGTTGCTCGTCGGGTGAAGGAGAGAGAATTAGGGAACAACTGGATGTCACAGTTTCTCCGGCGCCATCCAGGGTTGGCCACAAAGCTAGGTACACGGCTGGATCGCCAGAGAGTGCTGGCCAGTGATCCAGTAGTTCTGAAAGATTACTTTAAAAAGGTATGGAAGGGTGCTATTACAGAAGATGCTTACTATTAACCATACCTTTAGCTTCAGAGTCTGATCAAATTTTATAACATCTCCGAGTCCAATATGTACAACATGGACGAGAAAGGATTTATGATGGGGGTAGCCTTGCGTTGCAAGGTTATCTGTAGAAAGAATCGCCGGTCAACCACTTTAACCCAAGATGGGTCGCGGGAATGGGTAACTGTTATCGAAACAGTATCCGGTGATGGCCGAGGTCTCCGCCCCATGATTATCAACAAAGGTAAAGCCCACTATATGGGCTGGTATGCTAAGTTAAAAAAACAGGACTTAGCGACCTTTGGGGTTTCTGAAAAGGGCTGGAGTAATGAAGCGCTTGGGTTGCGCTGGTTGAAGGAAGTTTTTGATGTGGAAACTCGGGAAAGGTAAGTTCTCCTAGTCAATTTGATACAGTTTTTGCTAAATAGCCCCCTACTCTATAGTGCGGGCAGTGAGTATCGTTTGCTTATCTTGGATGGGCATACTTCTCATTACAATTGGGAATTCTTTGATTATTGTCTCAACGCAAAAATTCTCCCTTTGTGTCTCCCGCCCACTCAACTCACCTCCTCCAACCGCTGGACGTTGGCTTATTCAGCCCCCTTCAGCGTTACTACAGTAATGGCCTTGATGCCTTTATTCGAAAAGGTCATGGGGGTATGAATAAGGGCGAATTTTTACCGTTAGTACTAGTTTGCAGACAGCATACTACTCCCTCAGGCCCTTGTTTTGTTTTTCTAACCCGTGCTAATTAGAATGCAGAATTCTTATGCCTGCCCGCAGGTTGGCCTTTACCGAGGTGAATATCCGGAGCGCTTGGGAAGCTGTTGGGATTATCCCCTTTAATCCTCGGCGGGAAATCGGTGGGGTGAAGCGCAAGGATGTGAATGTTACACAAGAAAAAGACTTGGCTGGTGATGTCGGGCCAAAGATTCCAAAAACCCCACGCGCTGTCAGTCGGATTACTAGAACCGCGGCTGCCTTAGTTACAAGAAATTCTCCCGCCTCCCAAAAGCTAAAAGAGCTTCTCTCGAATCTCTCCACTGGCTTTCAGCAAACAATTGCCGACAAGGCAGTTGAGGAGGAGGCCTACCGACAATACCGCCAGCTAATGGCAAAAGAAAAGAAAAAAAAAACGTCCGATCGGCGCAAGTTAACTGAGGCTACCGTAGTAACCTCAGAGACCATACTGATGCTGCGAAAGGAGCGTGAGAGAGTGGATGCTGCCAAGAGTACGCGGCTTGCTAACCAGCAGGCACGCTTGCTCAAAACCCTTCCGGCAACTAAAAGCCCCTCTGCACAACGCACTCCCACTCTGGGGAATGAAGAAGTACTTGTCCCAAGTGGGGTTGACGGTATCGCTGCAGATGAGATGGAAGATCTCTGGGAAGAAATGGAGGCTTTGGAGGTTAGTGGGGAGCGTAGTGGTGAGGAAGCAGGAGTGGGGGTAGGTGATACAATCCGGGTGGAGAGGAGGCATTAATTTTCACTTGATTAGAGGAGTTCGGTTCATTAGAGCATTTATTGGTCTTTCTTTTTTATTAGAATATCACAGGTTGTTGTGGGAAGGTTCATAATGGTTGAATTTAATTGTTTTTGGTTCGGGAGAGATGCTAGGACCCCCTCCTAATGTGGCCCCCAATTGCGCCATCCACGCTGAGCCGGATATGGGTTAAGAGCCGCTAAGCCATTGTAACATGTGTACATGTTCCGGTAACTGTACACAGGAGCGGGCAGTGCAGGATCTCCTATGTTTAGTTGATTTATATTTAGTTTATTTGATTTGATTTCAGCTCCGCCACTGTCTCTCTGTCAGATAGGCTATGCTATCGTATTGCTATGTTTAGTTTGCTTTGCTGAAAGTTTGTATTTAGAATTCCGGGTATGGAATGGTCATGTAGCACTGGCGAAGGCTGAGCACTGTTTGTTTGTTTGTTTCTTTGGTCTTGCAGGATTACAGGATTCCGGTATGTGCGTAGCTACTGGTAATGATCGTGATTGCAGGAAGGCTATCGCTCTTGGGTTTTGTATTTAAACCAGTCTCCTGGCTAGCAGGAGACAGCAGACTTCGACAGACCTTCAGTCCAAGAATACACTTGGTTGAACGGCAATCCCTGAGTTCTATTTGTCCTTCAACTATTATCTCTTACCTGCGGTCCCTTGAAGCCTCCCTTAGCACCAGCACTAGCAGGTCTATCGCCGGTCCTATTGTATTTTCGTTAGGCAGGAATAAACCTGTTACATTTTTTTGCCTACAGCAGGTGAAACCCCTTGTTCTCAGGATTGGGAACAGCCTGGTAGGATTGATCACCCTTCCAGTATCTTGATAACTAGTTAGAAGCAGGAGCGGCAGGGAAAGGAACTCCCGGCTTAGGTGCTACATTCACAATAGCAGAACGCAGGAGCAGAAGCGTTACCAGGTCCGGTAGGGCCTACAATCGTCCTTCAGCAGAACCCACAGACGATACTCCAGAACCAACCACACAGGAACCAACCCCTGGGCCCACGCCAGGCTCAACAGATACACCAGCAAGAACCACTCACCTCCTCCCAGGAGATCTAGATACAGATTCAGACGAAGACCACAACCTCACAGCTGAGGAACTCATTCAAAGAGAAGCCCGGCGGCTTGAGGAAAGAGCAGCAGCAAGAGCAGCAGCCCAGCAAACTTCGGAAACTGAACGCCCATCAGAACGCCCCACTACAAGCAGGTGGCGAGCACCCAGCATCCTTGGAGTCTTCGGAAGTCAGACACCAACGAGAGCACCCTCCCGAGAACATAGAGAGCAACAGCTACCGGGAACATTTATCCCAGACACACCAGAAAGACCCTCAAGATCCAGGAGCGCCAGAGAGCCCCCTGAACGATCAGACCCACCACCTCCAGACCCAGACCCACCTACAGGCACCATGGCAGACCCAGGTCCGGCCAGGTTGCCCCCTCCCAAGCTCCCCAAACCGCCCATGTTTAGCGGTGAAGGAGAAGATCTGAAACCAGACAAACTCAAGCGATGGCTTAGAACAGTCAAAAAGCATCTAGCAAGATCAGGACTGAACGATGACTCCCCTGGAGTGGCAGACTACTATGGCGCCTACACAGATGGCAAAGCCAACAACGCATATCAGACGCTAGACAAAGAAGTGGAGGACCTACCTCTAGCGCAGTTAACACAACGCCTTCAGCCGCTATTCGAAGCCTCTACAAACACCGATGACACCTATCATAAGTGGCAGAATATCCGCCAGAGAGCAGGTGGACAGCCAGCACGCATAACGAAGATAGCTGGAGAGCTAGCGGACCTCAAAGGATCCCTTCCAGCAGGATCTATCTCAGACTATGCACAAAAGCAACGATTTCTCGATGCTATGGACTCTAGATTACGCCGCAATGTTGAACCCCAGCTCAGACCAGAGGATACCTTGGACCAGATGGTGGCTATAGCAGAACGCTATGACGCTACCATGTATAGAACCGGCGGCTACAAAGGCAGCGATAGAAGCCAGGCTTCTAGCAGCAAAACCTATACACCAAAGAAAGAGAATACCTACCGCAAAACCCCTACCACATCAACGCCCAGGAGCACAGACAAAGGAAAGGCCGCGGCTAAGAAGATGACCTATACCAAGTCCAACAAGCCAAGTAAGGCTGAAATGGACCGCCGCAAGGCAGAAGGAGCCTGTTTCTACTGTGGCGAAAGCGGACACATGGCAAATGAATGCCCAAAGAAAGAAGTTAAGACC